>Ga0335073_10012168_pt1 | contig 12084 bp, 11 predicted proteins | sample Lox_Sample_22_FD_207093 | JGI IMG/M metagenome (GOLD analysis project Ga0335073, IMG submission 207093) | Soil microbial communities from Loxahatchee National Wildlife Refuge, Florida, United States - Lox_Sample_2.2 | ecosystem: Environmental > Terrestrial > Soil > Wetlands | place: USA... | reverse complement strand
GAGGCGGACGAGGACGCCGTGGCCCGCCTGTGGGCTCCCGGGGCGGCCCCGGGCGGGGGAGGCGAGCCCGCGCCCGGCCCCGAGGCGCCCATGACCTCGGTGTGCCGGGCCATCGCCCACGGCTCGCTCATGGGGGCCCGGGGCAATTCCGGGGTGATCCTGTCCCAGCTCCTGCGGGGCCTCACCGGCGTCCTGGCCGACGACGGCATCGACACCGGGGCCGACGAGCTGGCCCGGGCCCTCGTGGCCGCCAGCGACGCCGCCCGGCAGGCCGTCCTGCGGCCCGTGGAGGGGACCATCCTCACCGTGGCCCGGGCCGCGGCCGAGGGGGCCGAGCAGTCGGTGGCGGCGGGGGCCGACCTGGTCGAGGTGGTGGAGGCGGCTCGCCGTGCCGCCGCCGACGCCCTGGCCCGCACCCCCGAGCAGCTCCCGGTGCTGGCCCAGGCCGGCGTGGTCGACGCCGGGGGCACGGGCTACGTCCTGCTCCTCGACGCCGCCCTCCACGTGGTCGACGGCCGCGCCCTGCCCCCGGCGCCCGTCGTGACGACCCATGTGCGCGGCCTCACCGACGCCCTCCCCGACCCCTCGGTCGGGGCCGAGGGGAGCGGCGAGGGGAGCGGCCTGCGCTTCGAGGTCATGTACTTCCTCGACGCCCCCGACGACACCATGGCCGCCTTCAAGGAGGTCTGGGCCGGCCTGGGCGACTCCATCGTGGTGGTCGGGGGGGAGGGCCTGTGGAACTGCCACATCCACACCAACGACGTGGGGCCCGCCATCGAGGCCGGCCTGGACGTGGGCCGTCCCCGCGACATCCGCGTCACCGACCTGGCCGAGCAGGTCGAGGAGGAGCGCTGGGTGCGCGAGGGGGCGGTGGCCCTCGTGCCCGAACCGGCCACCGCCGCCCCCCCGCCCCGCACGGCCGTGGTGGCCGTGGCCAACGGCGAGGGGATCGGCCGCATCTTCCGCTCCCTCGGGGTCCACTTCCTCGTGGCGGGGGGGCAGTCCATGAACCCCTCCACGGCGCAGATCCTGGCCGTGGTGGACGGGGCCCCCTCGGACGAGGTGGTGCTGCTCCCCAACAACGACAACATCCGGCCCGTGGCCATGCAGGTGTGCGAGCTCTCCGCCAAGACGGTGCGGGTGGTGCCCACCAGCGGCATCGTGGAGGGCTTCGCCGCCCTGCTCGAGTACGACCCCGAGGCCGGGGCAGAGGACAACGCCCGGGCCATGGCGGCCTCGGCCCGGCGGGTGGTGGCGGGCGAGATCACCCGGGCCGTGCGTGACGCCTCGGGGGCGGCGGGTGAGATCCGCACCGGCGACTGGCTCGGCCTGTCGCGCGACGGCGTCGAGGTGGTGGAGCAGTCGCTGGCCGACGCCACCTGCGGTCTGCTGGGCAAGCTCGTGCGCGACGACCACGAGCTCGTGACGCTCATCGAGGGTGACGGGGCCGGTCCCGGCGTCACCCGCCACGTCACCGAATGGCTGGCCGAGCACCGCCCCGCCGTGTCGGTCGAGGTGCACCACGGCGGGCAACCGCTGTACCCCTACCTGCTCAGCATCGAATAGGCGCAGCCCCGACGCCCTCGCCGTGGGCGCTCCCGGTGGTGACAAAGGAAAGGGACCCCGCCGCTCGAGCGACGGGGTCCCTTTCGGTACTGCGATATGTCAGGACGTGCTTAGCTGAGCTTCAGTGGCTTCACCGCGCTGATGACGCCAGACGTCGAGACGCAGACCTCACCGGAGTACTTCCCGGGAAGCTTCAGCGTCTGCGGGCTGTTGCCCGTCACCGCGCCCGAGAACTTGTCGATGAACGGGTTGGAGGACGCCGTCTTGCTGTAGCCGGCGCACTTCTTGCCGGGCTTGGTCGCCAGGGCAGGCGCACCGAAGGTCACGGTGGCGCTTCCGAACGTCACGGTCCCGCCGTGCTCGAGTGTCGTGGCGGGGAACGGCGTCGAAGAGCCGCTGATCCCACCGGTGCCGGAGCACCCGCCCACCGAGACGTTGCCGGACGCGCTGCCGGAAATCGTCGTGCACACTTCCTTCCCGCTGGGCCCCTTGGCAGCCCAGGCCTCACCACCCACTACCAGCGCGCTGGCCAGCGGAATGGTCAGCGCCACCGCCAGTAGAATCCCCCGCTTCATGTTCGCACCCTTCTGTTGAGCTCATGGGTCTCGTCGAGAGATCCAGTCTCCTGGATCGCTGCGCACAGTACACCTCGGCATCGCTCATTGCTATGGATGACGCGGTCCGCTCGTGACGCCAGGACGGGTGGTGAGCGGACGCGAAGAGGGAGGTGGTCGGCCCCGCTCACGAGGCGGCGTGCCGGCCCGTCACGCCGACGCCGTACCCGACTGATCGACCCGACGGGAACCTGTTATTACCGGCGGTTCACAACAGCTTCCAACCGTCAATATTGATGAGGGCAATATTGATGAGGGCGCGCCGAGCCACAGAGTGACGAGCCACAGAGTGACGAGCCACAGAGTGACGAGCCACAGAGTGACGAGCCACATCGTGACGAGAGGAGTCGCATCCGGTGCACCACGACACGGCGTGGGGACGTGGTGGCCCGGGGTCGCGACGGCGTGCGGGCGGCGGCGCGGTGCCGGCTCGGCACAGTGCGGGACCTCGGCCGTGTCGACGCGTGGCGCGGGGGCGACCGGGCCCGGGAGAAGAGGCCGTCGGCGGCCACCTTCCCCGTGGCGCCCCAGGCTCACCCCAGGTCCGCCCTCTTCCGGGTGCCGGAGCTGTCACCCCCGGCGACTAGCGTCCCTCACGGTGGTGAGCGGACGACGGTGGAGGTGCGCCACCCGGCACGGGTGGCCGAGCGTCGCCGACCGCCCCCCACCGGGAGCGTGAGCACGCCGGGAAGCCCGCCCGCCCCTCCCGGCGCCCCGCCGCGACCTCGACGGGTGGCGCCGTCTGGCACGGGGGCCGCCCCGGCCCAGGGAGCGGGGGAGGGCCGCACCCTGGCCCAGCTGGCCGCCATCCCCGTGGGCGAGGTGCGCCGGATCGGGGAGAAGCGGGCCGAGGCGCTCGGGGCGCTCGGGATCGCCACCGTGCTCGACCTCGTCACCCACTACCCCCGCCGCTACATCGACCGCACCCGGCAGGCCGACGTGGCCGGCATGCGCATGGGGGAGGAGTCCCTGGTGCTGGCCCGGGTGACCCAGGCCCGGTCGCGCCGCACACGTCAGGGACGGGCCCTGGTGGAGCTCGACGTCGACGACGGCACGGGGACGCTGCGGGTGACGTTCTTCAACCAGTCGTGGCGGTCCAAGCAGCTGCCGGCGGGGACCGAGGCGCTGTTCTTCGGCAAGCTCGACAGCTACCGGGGACGGCGCCAGCTGACCAACCCCGTGGTCGACCTGGTGGGGAACCGCACGGGTCGCATCGTCCCCATCTACCCCACGTCGGAGAAGGCGGGCATCGCCGGGTGGGAGTTCGGGGAGTGGGTGCAGGAGGCCCTGCGCCGGGCCGGGACCTTCCACGACCCCCTGACCCCGTCCCGGCGCCACGAGCTCGGGGTGGTGGACCGCACCGCCGCCTTCTGGGCCATCCACGCCCCGGCGTCCTTCGCCGACATGGAGGGGGCACGCCGACGGCTGGCCTTCGACGAGCTGCTGCGGCTCCAGCTCGAGGTGGTGCAGCGCCGCCAGGCCCTCGAGCGCGACGCCCGGGGCATCCGCCACGTCCTCGGCCCGCAGGCGGGGGCCACCGACCTCCTGGCCACGTTCCTGGACCGGCTGCCCTTCCCGCTCACCGGCGCCCAGCACCGCGCCGTGGCCGAGATCGGGCGGGACATGGCCGGCCCGCTCCCCATGCACCGGCTCCTCCAGGGTGACGTCGGCTCGGGCAAGACGGTGGTGGCCGTGGCCGCCGCCCTCGTGGCCGTCCAGGGCGGCCACCAGGGTGCGCTCATGGCCCCCACCGAGGTGCTGGCCGAGCAGCACGCCATCGGGGTGCGCGCCCTGCTCGAGGGCATGACCGTGCCCGATCCCTCGTGCCTGGAGGGGACCCGGCCGCTCGGGGTCGCCCTCCTCACCAACCGCACCCCGGCCCGTGAGCGGACCCGGTTGCACGAGGGGCTGCGGGCCGGGACCGTGGACCTGGTGGTGGGCACCCACGCCCTGCTGACCGAGGACGTGCGCTTCCGGAGCCTGGGCGTGGTGATCGTGGACGAGCAGCACCGCTTCGGGGTGGAGCAGCGCGACGCCCTGCGGGTGAAGGGCCGCGACGCGGCCGAGGGGGAGGGGGCCGACCCCGACGTGCTCGTCATGACGGCCACCCCCATCCCGCGCACCGCCGCCATGGTGGTCTTCGGCGATCTCGACGTCACCGAGCTCGACGAGCTCCCGGCGGGCCGGTCCCCGGTCCGCACCGAGTGGGCCCGCACCCCCGGGGACGAGGCGGCGGCGTGGGAGCGGGTCCGCACCGAGGTGGCGGCGGGGAACCGGGCCTACGTCGTGTGCCCGCTGGTCGAGGGCTCCGATCGGGTCCTGGCCGCCTCGGCCACCGAGGAGCGCGACCGCCTCGAGGCCGGCGTGCTCCGGGGCCTGCGCCTCGGTCTGCTCCACGGCCAGCTCAAGGCGGCGGACAAGGAGGGGGTGATGGAGCGCTTCCGCACCGGGGACATCGAGGTCCTGGTGGCCACCACCGTCATCGAGGTGGGCGTGGACGTCCCCGAGGCCACGGTCATGGTGGTGCAGAGCGCCGAGCGATTCGGGATCGCCCAGCTCCACCAGCTCCGGGGCCGGGTGGGGCGATCGCCCCGGCCGTCGTGGTGCTACCTGCTGGGGGAGGCGGGCTCGCCCGAGTCGGTCACCCGCCTCGAGGCCCTGGAGTCCTCCACCGACGGGTTCGCCCTGGCCGAGGTGGACCTCGAGCTCCGGGGCGAGGGCACGATCCTCGGGACCCGCCAGAAGGGACGCAACGACCTCAAGCTGGCCTCGTTGCGCCGGGGCGACCGGCCCCTGGTCGAGGACGCCCGGCGCGTGGCGACCGACCTCCTGGCCGCCGACGCCGACCTGGGCCGTTCCCCCCACCTGGCGGCCGAGGTCCGCCTCTTCCTGGACGAGGACGACGCCGCCTTCCTGCGCAAGAGCTGAGCTGCCCGGCCCGGACCACCGTGCGGCGCTGTGGGTGGGCATCTCACCGCGCAGCGGGTCGGGCGGAGGCGGGCGGCGGCTACGATCGGCGCCGTGCGGGTCATCGCCGGCAGCCATCGTGGCCGGCGCCTACGGGCCGTGCCGCCCCCGGGGACCAGGCCCACCTCCGATCGGGTGCGGGAGGCCATCTTCGACGTCCTGGGCAGCCTGGTGGACCTCGAGGGGATGGCCGTGGTGGATCTCTTCGCCGGCAGCGGGGCCCTCGGCATCGAGGCCCTGTCCCGGGGGGCGGGTTCGGTGGTGCTGGTGGAGCGGGCCCCCGGGGCCCTGCGGTGCATCGAGGAGAACCTGGACGCCCTGGGGCTGGGCGACCGGGCCCGGGTGGTGGGCGACGACGTGCTGCGCTTCCTCGGGCGGCCCCGGCACTTCGACCTCGCCCTGTGCGATCCCCCCTACGACTTCGCCGCCTGGGACCGGCTCCTCGGGGCCCTCGACGCCACGGTGGCGGTGCTCGAGTCGAGCCGGGACCTCGAGATCCCCGAGGCCTGGGAGAGCATCAGGTCCAAGCGCTACGGCGGTACGCTCGTGACCGTGGTCCGATCCCTCGGAGCCCACGAGAAAGGGACCAGGTGACCGTCGCCCTCTTTCCCGGGTCGTTCGATCCGCTCCACAACGGCCACGTCGAGGTGGTGGAGCGGGCCGGGCAGCTCTTCGACGAGGTGGTGGTGGCCACCCTGCGCAACCCGCAGAAGGCAGAGCCCCTCTTCTCCCTGCACGAGCGGGAGGAGATGCTCTCCGAGACGCTCGGCCACCTCGAGAACGTCCGCATCGTGTCGGTGGCCACCCTGGTGGTGACCGTGGCCCGCGACATCGGCGCCACCGCCATCATCCGCGGCCTGCGGGCCGTGTCGGACTTCGAGAACGAGCTGCAGATGGCCCAGATGAACCGCCAGCTCTCGGGGATCGACACCCTGTTCATCCCCACCAGCTCCACCACCTCGTTCGTGGCCTCCCGCCTCCTGCGGGAGGTGGCCCGCTACGGCGGCGACGTCTCGTCCTTCGTGCCGGCGTCGGTGGCCCTGCGTCTGAAGGAGAAGTTCGGGGCGTGAGCGACGACGCCTTCCTGGACGAGGCGGTCGACACGGAGGCGCCGTCCCGGCGCGACGACGCCGAAGGCCTGGTCCAGCAGGCCATGGACACCGTGTCGACGGCGCGCACCATGCCCCTGTCGGCCTCGGTGCTCGTGGACCGCCAGGAGCTGCTGGACCTCCTGCAGGGGGCGCTCGAGCGCCTGCCCGAGGAGCTGCGTCACGCCCGCTGGCTCCTGAAGGAGCGCGACGAGTTCCTGGCGGCGCGCCAGCGCGAAGCCGACGTGCTCCTCGACGACGTGCGGGCCCAGGCCGAGCGCATGGTCCAGCGCACCGAGATCGTCCGGCAGGCCAACCAGGTGGCCCAGCGCATCCTCGACGACGCCCGCGAGGAGGCGCGGCGGCTGCGTCACGAGGCCGAGGACTACTGCGACCAACGCCTGGCGTCGTTCGAGATCGTCCTGGAGCGGACCCTGAAGACGGTGCAGGCCGGCCGGGAGAAGCTCCAGGCCGTGCCGCCCATGCCCGGCGACGACGAGCTCCGGACCGGTCCCGATGCCACCGCCCCGGTGAGCGGGGAGCCGGGGTTCTTCGACCAGGACGAGGGCTGAGCCGTGCCGGCCCGCCCCTTCGTGGTCCACGTGGCCCAGCTGCGCCGCACGGTGGGATCGCGCTGGCACGAGGAGCGGCGTGGCGCCGTGGAGGGCCTGGCGTGCTCGGGAAGCGCCGTCCCCGACGGTGCCGAGGTGGTGGCCGACGTGGACCTCGACGCCGTGCTGGGCGGGGTGGCCGTCGAGGGCACGGTGCGGGCTCCGTGGACCGGGGCGTGCCGTCGCTGTCTGTCCCCGGCCGCGGGGGAGCTGCGGGTGGCGGTGCGCGAGCTCTACACCGAGGGGGGGGACGGGGAGGAGACCTACCCCCTGGCGGGCGACGTGGTCGACCTCGAGCCCCTGGTGCACGACGCCGTGCTCCTCGAGCTGCCCCAGGCCCCCCTGTGCCGGGCCGACTGCCGGGGCCTGTGCCCGGTGTGCGGCGCCAACCGCAACGACGAGGACTGCGCCTGCGAAGCGCCCACCGATCCCCGCTGGGCCGCCCTCGACGTCCTGCGCCCGGGCGCCCAGGCCGACGCCGGGGCGCCGGGAGGCGAGCCGCCCGCCCCGGGCCGGCCCCGGGCCAGGCCGGCGTCGGGCCCGGGACCCGCCTCGGCCTCGGGCACCCGCCGCTGAGGCGGCCCCCGGGCGGGGTGGGACCCGGGGCGGCACCGGCTATCGTGGTCGCTTCCCGACCCGAGGTGTGAGCGTCGATGGCCGTCCCCAAGAAGAAGACGTCGAAGGCCAAGAGCCGGAGCCGCCGGGCCTCGAACTGGGTCCTGCACCCGCCGGCGCGCAGCACCTGCCCCCAGTGCCACCACGCCAAGGTCCCCCACCAGGTGTGCCCGACCTGCGGGTGGTACAAGGGTCGGCAAGCCATCGAGATCGACTAGTGGCGACGCCTCGGCCCACCGAGGCACCGCCCGGCGGGCCGCTCCCGGTCGCCCTCGACGCCATGGGGGGCGACCACGCCCCGGGCGAGATCGTGGCCGGCGCCCGACAGGCGGCCGAGGACCACGGCATCCCGGTGGTGCTGGTGGGGAGGCCCGAGGAGCTCGGGGACACGGGCGGTCTCGACGTCCTGGCCGCCACCGAGGTCGTCACCATGGACGACGACCCGGGGTCCTCGGTGCGCAGGAAGAAGGACTCCTCGCTCGTGCGCGCCGCCGAGGCCGTGCGCGACGGGCGGGCCTCGGCCATGGTCAGCGCCGGCAACACGGGGGCCGCCATGGCCAGCGCCCTCCTGCGCATGGGCCGGCTCAAGGGCGTCATCCGTCCCGCCATCGCCACGCCCATCCCCCAACTGGGCTCCCACCCCGCCGTCCTGCTCGACGCCGGTGCCAACGCCGAGTGCACCCCGGCCATGCTGGTGCAGTTCGCCCAGATGGGCGCGGCCTACGTCCGGGCCCGCTACGACGTGGGGCGGCCCCGGGTGGCGCTGCTGTCGATCGGCGAGGAGCCCTCCAAGGGCACCCCGCTGGTGAAGGAGACCCACGCCCTGCTCGGGGGGCTCGACGGCGTGACCTTCGTGGGCAACGTCGAGGGCCGCGACCTCCTGGCCCTCCCGGCCGACGTGGTCGTCACCGACGGCTTCACCGGCAACGTGGCCCTCAAGACCCTCGAGGGCTCCCTGCGCTTCTTCATGGACACCATGCTGGCCGTGTTCGGCGCCGACGACGAGGCCAAGGCGGCGGCCGAGGTCATCCTGCCCCGGCTGGCGCCCCTGGCGGCCCAGTTCGACCCGGACGAGACCGGGGGGGCCATGCTCCTCGGGGTGGACGGTGTGTGCGTCATCAGCCACGGATCGTCCCGGGCCCGGGCCGTGGTGTCGGCGCTGCGGGTGGCCCACGACCTGGCCGGGGCCGGGCTGGTGGGGAGCCTGGGGCGCGCCGTGGCCCCGGCCTGAGCGCCGTCCCGCTTCACAACTCCCCCACAGCTGGGCCGGGCCGCCCCCGACATGCCCGCTGACCTGGGTTTTCTTCGGCATCAGCCCGGTGAGCAGGTAACATGTGGCCGACAAATCGACCCCGGGAGAAGCCGTGCCCGCAGAGACGCATGTGGAGAAGGGTCCCCTCGGCCGCCCCGAGGTGTTCGAGCTCATCCGGGACCAGCTGGCCGACATCCTGGAGATCGAGCCCGGATCGATCTCCGAGTCCTCGTCCTTCGCCGAGGACCTCGACGCCGATTCCCTCGCCCTGATCGAGCTGGTCGAAGCGCTCGAGGAGGAGCTGGGGGAGCGCACCGTGGGCTTCCGGATCGAGGACGAGGACCTCGAGGACCTGCGGACGGTGCGCGACGCCGTCGACTACGTGGTCGCCAAGCTCGGGACGGGCTGAGACGACGCACGAACCCGCAGCGCAGGGCGGCGCCGGGGTGGCCGGAGCCGGGACGGGCGGGGCGTCGCTCGCCGCCCGGCTCGGCTGGGACTTCCGCGACCCTGCACTGCTGTCCCAGGCCCTGTCGCACCGGTCGTGGTGCGCCGAGGCGGGGGGCATCCCCTCCAACGAGCGGCTCGAGTTCCTGGGCGACGCCGTCCTCGGGGTGGTGGTGGCCGAGCACTGCTTCCTCACCTATCCCGACCTGCCCGAGGGCGCCCTGGCCAAGGTGCGGGCCGCCGTGGTCAACACGGCCGTCCTGGCCGAGGTGGCGGTGGAGCTCGACCTCGGCCCCGAGCTCCTCCTGGGCCGGGGCGAGGACACCTCGGGGGGCCGGCGCAAGGCGTCGATCCTGGCCAACGCCGTGGAGGCCGTGATCGGCGCCGTCTACCTGGACGGGGGATGGGAGGCCGCTCGTGGCTTCGTCCTGCGGCTCCTGGGCGACCGCATCGAGGGTGCCGCCGCCGGCCCCGGGGCCGAGGACTTCAAGACCCGCCTGCAGGAGCTGGTGCTGCGCCACAAGGGCCAGCTGCCCCGCTACGAGGTCGAGGGGGCGGGGCCCGACCACGCCCGCCACTACCGGGCCCGCCTGCTCGTGGCCGGGCAGGAGCTCGGCACCGGGGAGGGCAGGTCCAAGAAGGATGCCGAGCAGGCCGCCGCCCGGGTGGCCATGGGGGTGCTGGCCACCGAGCCCGCCGCCGGGGAGCCCGGGTCCCCCGACCCCGCCGGCCAGCCCGCCGGGCAGGGGGTGGCCGGTGCCTGAGCTGCCCGAGGTCGAGACCATCCGGCGCGACCTCGACAAGGAGATCGTGGGGCGCCGCATCAAGACCGTCGAGGTCAAGGGCAAGCGCTCGGTCAGGCGCCACAAGACCGGGGCCGAGTTCAAGGCCCGCCTGGAGGGCACCCGGGTGGCGTCGGTGCGCCGGGCCGGCAAGTACCTGCTCATCGGCCTGGACGGTGACGACGTCCTCGTGGTGCACCTCGGGATGAGCGGCCAGCTCCTGCGGGCCAAGAGCGCCAAGGACCCCCTGGAGCGCCACACCCACGTGGTCATCACCTTCACCCAGGGCGGCCAGTTGCGCTTCGTGGACCCCCGGACCTTCGGGGAGATGTTCGTCACCACCTCCGACGAGCTCACCAACCAGGTCCCCGAGCTGGCCCACCTCGGCTTCGATCCGCTCGAGCAGGTCATGAGCTGGGCCCAGTTCGGGGTCATGCTGGCCGAGCGCCCGCTCGGCCTCAAGACCCTCCTCATGGACCAGAAGTTCGTGGCCGGGATCGGCAACATCTACTCGGACGAGATCCTCTTCGGGGCCGGCCTGCGCTACGACCGCCTGTCGAACTCCCTCAGCGCCCAGGAGGTCCGACGCCTCTACCGCGCCATGGTCGAGACCCTCACCGAGGCCATCAAGCTGCGGGGGTCCTCGCTCGCCGACGAGCAGTACCGCGACCTCTACGGGGAGACCGGGGACTACCAGGGCCAGCACCAGGTGTACGACCGCGAGGGCCGACCGTGCCGGCGCTGTCGCAACGCCATCGTGCGGGTCAAGGTCAACGGGCGCTCGGCCTTCCTCTGCGAGCACTGCCAGATCTGACTGCCAGATCGACTCCCAGATCTGACTGCCGGCCCCGGCCCGCCCGGCGCGGCGCCGGCGCCCCTCGGGTATCCCCGCATCGGAGGGGCCGACAGGTAGGGTGACCCCCGGTGTTCCTGAAGTCGCTGACCCTGAAGGGCTTCAAGTCCTTCGCCGATCCCGCCTCCCTCGACCTGGAACCGGGCGTCACCGTGGTGGTGGGGCCCAACGGCAGCGGCAAGTCCAACGTGGTGGACGCCGTGGCGTGGGTCCTCGGGGCCCAGGGACCGCGCACGGTGCGCTCGTCGAAGATGGAGGACGTCATCTTCGCCGGGTCGGCCGACCGCCCCGCCCTGGGGCGGGCCGAGGTGTCGCTCACCATCGACAACCGCTCCGGCCGCCTGCCCGGGGGCCTGGCCGAGATCACCATCACCCGCACCCTGTTCCGCTCGGGCGAGAGCGAGTACGCCATTAACGGCCAGCCCTGTCGCCTGCTCGACATCCAGGAGCTGCTGTCGGACACCGGCGTGGGCCGCCAGCAGCACACGATCGTGTCCCAATGGCAGCTCGACGCCGTCCTGTCCGCCCGGCCCGAGGACCGGCGGGCGGTCATCGAGGAGGCGGCGGGGATATCCAAGTACCGCCGGCGGAAGGAGAAAGCCGAACGACGGCTCGAGGCCACCGAAGGGGCACTTCTGCGGGCGCAGGACCTGGTAAAGGAAGTGCGTCGGCAGCTCCGGCCCCTGGAGCGCCAGGCCGAGGCCGCCCGCCGCCACGCCGACGTAATGGCCGAGCTCACCTCTCTGCGGCGCCACCTCTATGGTCGTGAGTACGCCCTGCTCCGCTCCCGTCTTGGAGCCTCGGAGTCGGCCAGGGCACAACTGGTCAGGTCGGAGGAGACCACGCTGGCCGCTCTGGCCACCCTCGACGCGTCCGTCGGGTCAGCGGAGGAAACGCTCGACGTGGCCCGGCGCAACGCCGAACAGTCCGACCTGGCAGAGCTGGTTTCGGTTGGTGAGGGCTTGAGGGCGAGAGGCCACGGGCTCATAGCTGTCCTGCAAGAACGGTCACGTGGCCTCGAGCGCGAGCGGTCGGCTGCGGTCGATATGGATGTCGTGGCCACGCTCGAGGCGGAGGCGGCGTCACTCAGCGAACAGCTGGTCGCGGCCGAGAGGGATACCGGAGAGTTGATACCACTCGAAGCCGAACTCGCCGCGGCCGAGGAGGCCCAGGCCCGAGAGGTGGTGGAGGCCGACGAGTACTTTGGCGACGCCGATCAGCAGGACGAAGGTGGTCCGGATGGCGGGGCTCTGGGTGAACAGGCCGCCGAGGTGCGGGCGGAGCTGGCG
>Ga0335073_10012167_pt1 | contig 12084 bp, 5 predicted proteins | sample Lox_Sample_22_FD_207093 | JGI IMG/M metagenome (GOLD analysis project Ga0335073, IMG submission 207093) | Soil microbial communities from Loxahatchee National Wildlife Refuge, Florida, United States - Lox_Sample_2.2 | ecosystem: Environmental > Terrestrial > Soil > Wetlands | place: USA: Florida... | reverse complement strand
CGTGGCTCGCCGCAAGGAGTTCGCCGTGCGCGCCGCGCTAGGCGGCGGCCGCGAACGGCTGACGCGCCAGCTCTTTACCGAAAGCCTGCTGTTGGCCCTGTTGGGCGGCTCGGTAGGGGTGGCGGCAGCGCGAATGGCTGTTCCCGTCCTGGAAAAGCTGGTGCCGAACACGTTGCCCGTGGCGCAGGCGCCGGCCCTGGATTTCCGCATTCTGCTGTTTGCGGCTGCGCTCACCGCCGCCACCGGAATCGGCTTCGGCGTAGTTCCCGCCTGGCGCGCCGGCGCTGCCCATTTCGCCGATTTGCGCGAAGGCGCGCGTTCCGGCGGTCTCCGCAAAGAGCGGCTGCGCTCCGCTTTGGTGATGGCGCAGGTTACCGCGTCGGTAGTATTGCTGGTGGGCGCGGGACTGCTGATCCGCGCACTCAGCAGGCTGGAAGCGGTCAACCCCGGTTTCCGCAGCGACGGCGTGCTTACGCTGCGTACCTGGCTCCCCTGGCCCCGTTATGCCGCAACGGAGCGCCGCACCGCCTTTTACAACCGCGTGCTGGAAGAGGTTCGGCAATTGCCGGGTGTTTCGCAGGCTGCGTACATCAGCTTCCTGCCAATGGTCATGAAAGGCGGCATCTGGTCCGCCACCGTGCCAGGCGATACGCGCGGGCCCACTGCGCCGCGCGCCGCCAGCCTGAGATTTCTTACCCCCGGCTTCTTCGCAGCGCTGCGGATACCGTTGTTGGAAGGCCGCGATGTTGCCGAATCGGATACCATCGACCGGCCGTTCGTCGCGGTGGTGAGTGAATCTTTCGCCCGCCGTTACTGGCCAGGGCTAGACCCATTGGGCCGTCATTTCGTGTTCGCCGAACACGACCGGGTGGTGGCCGGCGTAGTCGGCGACATTCGCGTACGCGGGCTGGAGCGCGGCAGCGAACCGCAGGTTTACCTTCCCTATCGCCAGGTTTCGGATGGCTGGTTCATCTTTTATCCGCCCAAAGACCTGGTGGTGCGCGCCGCGGGAAATCCTTTAGCGTTGACGCCCGCCATACGGCGCATCGTGCAGCGGACCGATCCGCGGCAGCCGGTTTCCAATGTGCGCATGCTGGAGGATATCGTGGCGGCGGAAACCGCTCCCCGCGCCGCCCAGGTGCGCGTGCTGGGCACGTTCGCGGCGATTGCCTTCCTGCTGGCGGCGGTGGGTATTCACGGCCTGCTGTCCTTCGCGGTTGCGCAACGAACCCGGGAGATCGGCGTGCGAGTGGCGCTGGGCGCGCGGCGGGCCGATATCCTCAGGATGGTCCTCTCGCAGGCGTTGTGGCCGGCGGCAGCGGGAGCCGTAGCCGGCGTCATCCTCGGTTATTTGGCCGGGACAGCGCTGCGCGCCCTGCTGGCTGGAGTGCAGCCTGCGGACCCCGCGACTTTTCTGGCGGCCGGCGCCCTCTGTCTCATCATGACCGGCGCCGGGTGCCTCATTCCGGCGCTGCGCGCGCTGCACGTGAACCCGACCGTGGCCATGCGGGCAGAGTAGCATCACCCGGCCCTCGCAGGCAGACACTGCTACCGGCACGTTTTCTGCAGAAGCCACGCCATGTTCCGGCCCAGCGTCTTCATGGTGCGGATTCCTTCTTCGTCCTTCTCCACCTCGCCCGGTTCGCGACCGATCCCGATATTCCAATACGAGGAACCAGGGATGATCATTTCCGTGATCAGGAAAAAATGATTCAGCGCGTCGAAAGCGTGAATCGCTCCCGCCCGCCGCACCGCAATCACGGCTGCGCCCACCTTATGCCGGAAGATGCCACCGTTCGCCCCCGAGACCATGCACGCCCGGTCGATCAGCGCCTTGATCTCAGGCGAGACGTCGGCAACATAGGTGGGCGAGCCCAGCAGGACGCCGTCGGCCGCCGCCATCTTGTCGATATAGACATTGCCCATGTCGGCGGTTTGCGAGCATTTTCCGTCTTTCCGCACGGAACACTTCCGGCACGCCAGGCAACCGTGAATCTGAGTGCCGCTCAGCTCTACCAGTTCGGTCTCGATGCCGTTCTCGCGCAACTCTCCCAGCACATATCCCAGCAGGATCGCCGTGTTCCCGCTCTTACGGGCACTGCCGCTGAATGCTACTACTTTGATATTCTTCATCTCAAAAATGGGAATCGCCGCCTCCGGTCCAGTACCCTTCCGGGGGCGCGCATCCGAATGGGCCGGCCTCCTGCGCGGCCAAGATTCATTTAAAACCTGATTATCTTTTTAAGCACCTATGGTATCAACCATCCCCACCCTGGACAATTGCATTTCCGGCTGAGTTGACCTATATTTGAGCCGGGGCTTCCGAAGCATTCCGGGCAGGCTTCCCGGCTTAGCGTCTTGAAAGCCAAGGTGACGCGATGACGATTCTGGAGTCAAAAGCGGACCGAAGCACCATACGGCGAGTTTCGCTGGCCACCGGGATCGGCGCAGTTTTCGGGTTCCAGGCCTGGCGTCTGGCAGTGTCCGGCTTTCCTGTTCCCATGGCTTGGTCAGTCGCGCTCTGGGTCTTCCTGCGCCACGTAGCGCTGGGCTTCGCGGTTGGCACGATCCGCCGCCCCAAATCGTGGTGGGCGCGCGGTTTGGGCTTGGGCGCGCTATTCAGCGTGCCCTCGACGGTGGCTCTCTCGGTCAAGGATCCCTTACGGGTTCCCCTCGCGCTGGCCATCTGCGCCGGCAGCATGGCGGCTGGAGTGCTCATCGCCCTCCTCACAGATTGCATCTGCCCGCGAACGCCGGCGCCATCCGTCGATCTCGACTCGGCGGCGGAGCCTCCTCGCGCATTCGAAGACTCGGGCGTCCGGCCGCGGCCGGCGAACGCCAATGCGCGGCGGCTTGCGGACGCGAAGAACCGGCTGGAACGGCTGGACGCCGAACGGGAACTGCGGCACAATCCGGCGTACTGCCAGACAGCGGAAGATCGAATTGTCTGGCGCGAACTTCTCGAACTGGAATTGCAGGATATCGACGACCGCGTCGGCCGGTTGCGGGGCGGCAAACCCCAACGCTAAGCGCGCGTCCACACCGTAAATTGATACGATGTGCGACCCGGTGCGATGTTCCACATTCGCGCCTTGTGTTGTGTTCCGCCGCACGACAGCAGCAATCCATACGCCGGTAAAATGCGGTCGAGACCCTCCGTGTGGATTGTTAAGCTCGCTCTCCGTCGCCCCTATACGTTTGTAGTCATGGCGATTCTGATATTCGTATTGGGCGCCGCGTCCATCCTCAGCATGCCCACCGATATCTTTCCTTACATCAATATTCCGGTGGCCTCGGTGATCTGGTCCTACACCGGAATGCCGCCCCAGGAAATGGCGGACCGCATCGTCACCATTTTCGAGCGCGCCATCACGACCACTGTGAATAATATCGAGCACATCGAATCCACCGCGTACAACGGCGTCTCGGTAACCCGCGTCTATTTTCAACCCACGGCCCAGATCGACATGGCAATCGCGCAGATTACGTCGCTTGCGCAGACCATCCTGCGGCCACTGCCCCCCGGTATCTTCTCCCCGCTGATTCTCGCCTTCGATGCCTCGAGCGTCCCCGTAATTCAACTGGCATTGGAGAGCGATACTCTCAGCGAAGCGGAACTCTATGATTACGGCCTTAACTTCATCCGCACCCGGCTGGCAACGGTTCAGGGCGCTTCCATACCCTTGCCCTATGGCGGCAAAGTGCGCTCCATCATGGTGGATATCGACCCGAACGCGCTTTATGCGGCCCACCTTTCCGCCACCGACGTCTCAAACGCCGTGAATGCCCAAGCGCCCATCGTGCCGGCCGGCACGGTAAAGGTGGGTGACCGCGAGTATATCGTGCTGATGAACAGCAGCCCGCTCACGGTGGAGGGGCTCAATGCAATGCCCATCCACACTCTCAGCGGCTCCACAATCTTCGTCCGTGACGTCGCCCAGGTGCGGGACGGCTCCCAGGTGCAAACCAATATCGTGCGCGTCGACGGGCGCCCCTCGGCGCTGCTCATCGTGCTGCGCAGCGGACAAGCTTCAACTCTCGCGATCATTGACGCCATTAAACGGCAATTGCCACCGATCCTCGCCGGCCTGCCCAAATCGCTCCACGTGAAGGAGCTCTTCGATCAGTCTGTATTCGTCCGTGCCGCTATTCAGGGCGTGCTCCGGGAGGGACTGATCGCCGCCGCGCTCACCGCCATGATGATCCTGCTGTTTCTGGGAAGCTGGCGCAGCACGCTGATTGTCTCCACTTCCATTCCCCTTTCCATCCTCACCTCGCTGATCGTCCTCGGCGCGATGGGCAACACCGTAAACGTCATGACCCTCGGCGGTCTCGCGCTGGCAGTCGGCATTCTGGTGGATGATGCCACGGTGGAAATCGAAAATATGCACCGCAACATGGCGCAGAAGCCCATCACTCGCGCGATTCTGGATGGCGCGCAGCAGATCGCCGTCCCTGCGTTTGTTTCCACTCTCTCCATTTGCATCGTCTTTGTATCCGTCCTGCTGCTCACCGGAACCGCCAAGTTTCTGTTCACGCCCCTTGCCATGGCAGTCGTTTTTGCCATGCTCACTTCATACCTGTTGACCCGTACTCTGGTTCCCGTCATGGCCCACCACATGCTTAAAGGCGAGGCCGAAATCTACCGGCGCGGCGAACAGGAGCGGGCCGCGGAACACAGCCTGATCTGGCGTGTGAACGTGGCGTTCGAACGCCGTTTCGAACGTATGCGCCACCGCTACCGGGGCGCGCTCGAATGGTCGGTACATCACCGCATCTGGGTCGCCGGCCTGTTCGTCGTATTTGTTCTGGGTTCTCTGACACTGGTTCTGGTGGTCGGACAGGACTTTTTCCCGTACGTCGATGCCGGCCAGATCAAGATGCACGTGCGCGCGCCGGAAGGCACACGCATCGAGCAAACGGCGCGCGTCTTTGCCGCGGTGGAAGCGGAAATTCGCCGCATTATCCCCTCACAGAATCTCGATACCATCGTTGATAACATCGGCCTCCCCGTCAGCGGCATCAACCTGGCGTTCGGCGCCAGCGCCAACATCGCGGAGTCTGATGGCGATATCCTGATCTCGCTGATAAAGCCAGGCCAAACCGAGGAGTACCAGCGGCTCCTCCGCGATCGCTTGCGCGCCGCCTTCCCGGAGGACACTTTTTTCTTTGAGGCCGCCAATATCACCAACCAGATTCTGAATTTCGGCCTGCCCATGCCTATCGACATCCAGATCGTCGGCACAAATGCGGCACAGAATTACGCTTTGGCCCGCCAGATCCGCGATCAAGTGGCAGCCGTTCCCGGCGCCGTTGATGTGTTTATCAACCAGGAAGTGAACACTCCCGCTGTCCAGGTGAATGTGGACCGCACAATGGCAAACCAGGCCGGCCTCTTGCAGCGCGACGTAGCGGACAGCACCCTGATCTCCCTCAGCTCCAACGGACAGGTCGCTGTCAACCAATGGCTGAATCCATTCAACGGTGTCAGTTATCCCCTCACGGTCCAGACGCCGCAATACCGCATCGATTCTTTCGACGCCCTGCAGCGGACTCCCATCACCCCGTCCACCAGCACTTCCACCACGCTTCTGGGCGGCCTCTCCACCCTGCACCGCACCACCTCGAGCACGATCGTCAGCCATTATGACGTGCAGCCCATTTTCGATATCTATGCCGCCAATGACCTCCGTGATTTGGGAAGCGTGGCCAGAGACATCGACAAGATCCTGGAGCGCTTCCGCCGGAAACTGCCGCCGGCCACAAATATAATCGTGCGCGGCCAGGTAGCTACTATGCGATCTTCCTTCGACCGGCTCGGTATGGGGATGCTGTTCGCCATCCTACTGGTGTATCTGCTGATGGCGGTGAACTTTCAGTCCTGGATCGACCCGTTCATCATCCTGATGGCGCTTCCCGGCGCGTTGGCTGGTATTCTTTGGCTGCTGTTTCTGACGCAAACCACGCTGAACGTGCCATCTTTAATGGGCGCGATCATGGCCATCGGTGTCGCCACCTCCAACTCCATTCTGCTAGTTGTATTTGCCAATGATGAACGGGCAACGGGCAAAGACCAGTTCGAGGCCGCTGTTTCAGCCGGCTTCACGCGTATACGCCCCGTCTGCATGACCGCGCTCGCCATGATCATCGGCATGACCCCGATGGCTCTGGCGCTGGGCGAGGGCGGCGAGCAGAATGCACCACTGGGCCGCGCCGTAATCGGGGGATTGATCGTCGCCACGTTCACCACCTTGTTTTTCGTGCCGGTCATGTACACGTTACTGCGGCGCACTCCGCCGCCGGATCAGGACAGGATTATCGAAGAGGAGGCGCAACAGGGCCTGCCCCCAGAGGAGCCCTGATGCCCGACAGCCCCACCCAGCCTCCGGCGCCCGAACCGTTGCAACCAACCCCCGGCAGGCGCATAGCCAGCATTCATCCGTGGCGAATCGGTCTGATCGCCGCTGTCGTTATCATCATCGTCTTCGTGATCGGCTACATCCCGCGCCGCAAGCGGGAACAGCAGGCCAGAGCGGCTGCCCAACGCGAGGCGCAGCGCATTCCCGTGGTCCTGGCAGCCCCGGTTCAGCGCTCCCCCACCTTCACAACACTGCTATTACCAGGCAACATCACACCGGTCACCGAAGCCTATATTTACGCGCGCGCCACCGGCTACGTTCGCCACCGCTATGCGGATATCGGCGATCGCGTCACCGAGGGACAGTTGCTCGCGGATATCGAAGCGCCCGACCTCGACGCGCAGGTGCTCCAGGCCCGCGCCATGCTGGCGCAAGCGGAGAAGCAGCTCGACCAGGCTCGCGCGACGCTCGAAAATTCCATTGCGCAGGAGGATCTTGCGCGCGTAACCTGGGACCGCTACCGGGTGCTGGTGAGCGACGGCGCGGTGTCGCGCCAGGATGCCGATACGGAGATCGCCAGTTATCGTGTCGCTCAGGCCAACGTGCGTTTGGAGCAGGCCGCCGTACACACCGCCGAGGAAAATGTAAGCGCCAACCGCGCCAATCTCGATCACCTCCTTGCGCTTCAGGATTTCGAGAAGGTGCGCGCTCCCTTCGCCGGCATCATCACCGCACGCAATTTCGATGTTGGCGCGTTCATCAACGCTTCCGGCTCGACCTCGGGCGAAAGCACCACGCCCAACGGCGGCACGCAGACAGTCGGCCAACTGGGTGTCGGCGGCGCTTCCGGAACACCTCCGTCCCAGCCCGTCGCCCCCACCAGCCCCACTGACACGGGAGCGCCCTCCGCCGCCTCGGGATCTCAATTGTTCCGCGAGGCTCGGATTTCAAGGCTGCGCATCCTCATTAACGTACCCCAGGACTGCGCGCCTTCTGTTGCCCCCGGTCAGTCCGCCTCAGTCTACGTACAGGAATACGTGAACCGGCCATTCCCCGGCAGGCTGACGCGCACCTCCAGTTCCCTGGACCAGACCGTTCGCACGCTACTCGCCGAAGTGGATTTGGCGAACCCCCAAGGGCTGCTGCTGCCGGGCATGTACGCCCAGGTGGAATTCGTGGCGCAGCGCCCCAGCCCCCCTTTGCTGGTCCCCGGCGATGGCGTAATCGCGGAGGCCAACGGTCTTCAGGCAGCCGTTCTCGAAACCCTCACGGCCCAGGATCTGGCGCACCTACAGCAACAGAACACGCCCGAGTCCCAAACCCGGCAAGCCCGGCGTATCCATATCCAAACGGTTCAAGTAGGGCGCGATTACGGCACGGCGGTCGAAATCACCTACGGTCTTCGCGAAGGTGAATACATCGTAGTGAACCCCGGCGACATGGTCCGGGAGGGCGCAATCGTTATCCCACAGGCCGCACCGCCCATTGTCGGCGAGGGTATTGCAGACCGGCAAGGCCAGAACGCGCTGCACCCCGCCGGCATCGGATCGCCCAGTATGGCTGCGCCCACGGGCGGCGAACCCAAGGGCGAAACCAAGAAGGGCGGGCGATGAAAGCTCCCGCCTTGGCGGCCGCCGTTTCCGTGTTGTGCGCCTGCGCGCTGGCTCAGGATAACCGGTGGTATTTCCGCCTGGTCTCCCCTTACGAGGCGCCCCGCGTGCCGCCCGTCACTTTCAGCAATTCGCCACGCCTCGAAAACCATATCCGCGCGGGCATCCTCTATCTTTCGTTGTCCGATGCGATTGCCCTGGCCATCGAAAACAACCTCGACGTCGAATTCGAACGCTTCGCCCTGCCAATCGCCGCTACCGACCTTCTGCGCGCCCAAGGGGGCGGAATTCTGCGCGGCATCTCCATGGATATTGCCGAAGCGCCGGCCGGCATCGGCAGTCCGACCGTCCCGCTCTTGATCGCCGCCGCCCCCACGGGAAGCGTAACGCCCGTTTCCGTGCTTCCAAACCTGAGCACGTTGAATCCCCTCATCACTCCCCAGAGCTTGCCGAACATTTCCGTCGTGACTAACCTGGCGGTGTTGACTACTATCACCCCTACGCAGAGCGGCATCGATATTACCGGCGCCGCACCGCTCTCCCTTGGGCCTCCCATCCCGCAGTTCGATCCCTATCTCACGGCCAACCTCTCCTGGCAGCATGAGACTATTCCTGAGCTGACCAGCTTCATCAGCGGACGCCCCGTTTTCTCCGCCAACAACGTGATCGGAGATCTCGGATTTACCCAGGGCTTCAGTAGCGGGGCAATGGTGACCGCCGGCTCCACCTTTCTCAACCAGCACAACAACGCGGTCAATTACGCCCTCAATCCGTACACCTCCTCCAGCCTCAATCTAACCGTTACCCAGCCGCTGCTGCGCGGATTCGGCTCTGCCCTGAATCGCCGCTTCATCCGCATCGCCAGGAATGACCAGGCAACCAGCGACCTGCTATTTCGCCAGCAGTTGATTTCCACCGTCTATGGAGCGATCCGTCTTTACGAGGACCTGGTCAGTCTGGGCGAAGACGTCAAGGTCAAAGAGGAAACGCTGGCTCTGGCAGAGCGGCTCTATCAGGATAATCGCGCGCAGGTAGAACGCGGAACGCTGGCGCCTGTCGAATTAACGCGCGCCGAGGCCTCCGTAGCGTCCGCGCGCCAGGATCTTATTAATTCCCGCGGCTACTATACCCAGCAGGAACTGATCCTCAAAACATTTCTGAGCCGGCGTGGCACGGCAGATCCGGCCCTTCGCTCAGCGCGCATTGAGACCACTACGCCAATTGAGGTCCCCGTCCTCGACCCGGTACGCCCCACCGAGGAATTCGTCGCTGAAGCTTTCCGGAAGCGCCCGGAACTCGGAGAGGCGCGGCTCCAGATCGAGAACGCGCACATTGCGCTAAAAGGGTCACGGAATGAGTTGCTGCCCGAGCTTGATCTGGTAGCATCCGGCCAGAACGCCGGCTTGTCCGGCCAGGTGAACCCGTTGGCCGCACCCAATACTCTGCTGCCCCCACCCGGGACGGTTGGCGGCTTCGGAACCAATCTGGCACAACTCTTTAACGGCCGGTACCCCACCTACAGCATCGGCGTTGAACTCACTCTTCCTCTGCGCAACCGCGTCGCCCAGGCCGATGTAGCCCGCGACGAAATCCAGATTCGCCAATGGGATATACGTCGCCAGCAGCTTGAAAATCAGGTCCGGCTGGAAGTGGAGGCAAGCGTTGTCGCCCTGGGGCAGGCCCGCGCGGTTCTCGACGCAGCCGTCCAGGCGCGAACCCTCCAGGAGCAGTCGCTCAAAATTGAGCTGGAAAAGTATTCCGTCGGCCTTTCCACCACCTTCCTGGTGATTCAGTATGAGAGTTTTGTGGCCCAGGCGCGATCCACGGAGGTGGCCGCCCGCAACACTTATGTGAAAGCTCGAGCGGCCCTGGAGCGCGCTACCGGCGCCATTCTCGACGACAACGGAGTCAGCGTGGACGAAGCGCTGCGCGGCCGTCTGAGTCATTAGCGTCTGCTTCAAAACAGCAGCTTTAACCCGAACTGGATCTGCCGGGAGGTGGTCGACGTGGCCGTAATCACACCCGCGGTCGGCGAGGGGGCCGAGGCCGCCGACGAGAACACGATCGTATTCGGCGTGCTGAAATTCGCCCGGTTCAGAAGGTTGAAGAACTCCGCGCGGAACTGAAGGCCGACACGGTCGGTGATGGCCGCCTTCTTGAGAAGCGAAAAATCCAAAGTAGCGCTCCCCGGCCCGATGAGCGTGTCGCGGCCGACATTACCATACGTTCCATTCGCCGGCACCGTGAACGCTGCCGGATTGAAAAACTGGTTGGGGCTGCCCAGGATCACCGGCCCCTGAAACGCAGGGTTCCAGGAAGGCCGCACCGGGTTGCGGCTATCGCCGTCATTTGACGGGTTGAATCCCAATTGCGGAGTAAACGGAAATCCGGATTGAATGGTCGCAATACCCGCCAGCGTCCAACCGCCCGCCAGCTTATCCCAGGCCGCGCCGGCATTCCGGAAGAGCGGCTTCCCGCGGCCCAGCGGCAGTTCGTAGGTTCCATTGAGCACCGCGGAATGCCGCGTGTCGTAAGTGGACAATCCCCAATCGAGACGGGGATTCAGCGGATACATCACGAACCCGGGAGCGTTGTTTCCCACGCTGCTGTTCCAAGCGCTGCCGTCGTCCAGGCTCCTGGAAAACGTATAGACAACACGAAAGCCGACACCATGCCTCGACCGGTGATTGGCATCGATCTGCAGGGCGTTGTAGCTGCTGTGCCCGTTCGACCACCAGGTGGTCGTGTTGCCGACCGCCGGATTGGCCAGCGGCGCACCGGGAGCGAAATAAACTGCGCCATTGACGATTGTGGGGACCGGCAGGTTGGCATCCAAGGCGAGAATCTCGTGATAGCCGCGCGACCCCACATACCCCACGGCAAGCACCAGCGATGGCCGGATCTGCCGCTCCAGCCTGAAATTGTAGGAGAGGACCGTGGGAATTTTGGCATCCGGCTGGATACCGCTGGGCGTCGGCTTGGACCCTGACGGCAGCGGCGCGCCGGGGACAATCGACAGGCCATCGAGCGGAATGTTTTTCAGCGATACCGTGGGATTGAACGGACCGTTCTGGTCAAGGCGATAGCTGATGGCGTCGAGCTGATCGTGCAGAAGAGCGAACCCGGCGTGAATCACGGTCTCCTGTTTGCCGAAGGGATCCCAGGCGATGGCCACCCGCGGCTCGGGCAGAAACCGGGCGTTGTTCACGGAGAAAACAGAGTTTCCGACATGCGGCTGGCTTTCAATGACGCCATTCGAATCGAACCAGTAATTGGCCGCCCTGCCGTGCGCCTCGCTCATACCGGTGGAATGTTCGATTCGGAGTCCGGCCGAAAATTCCAGGTTGGGCCGGAGTCTGATCGCGTCCTGAATGTATTCGGCGGCTTCCAGCGAGCGCCAGCCCAGCGGCGTGGACTGCGGAACCACGGTGAAGGTGGATATGTTGCCTTGCAGAAAATCCTGCAAGCCGGTGAAGGAGGCCTGGCCGAACTGGTCTTGCGCCAGATTGTCGTTGTTCTGGATGCGCTGCACCCACACGCCTGCCTGAATCTGGTGGATGCCGCGCGACAAATTGATGCGGTCCTCCGCGGTAAACAGGTTGCGGACGGCGGTCAGGTTGCTCCCCGCGTTCGTGCCGGCGAGCGTAATCTGCGAAGCTCCGTTGAGTGCCGTCCCGCCGCCAATCACCACGGCACCAACCGGCTCGCCCGCCACCCAGCCCGGCACGTTCGCGGTTGTCGATCCCGTAAAGTAATAAGCGCCGCGCGAGAACCCGGCAGTCACCACGTTCAAACTGCTGGACGTGAAGACATGCGTCTCTTGCAGGCTCGCCACTTGCTCGCGAAGCGCCTCGAAAACACGGCTCAGCGGGTTCGCGGTAGGAGTGTTGTCGGAGCTGTCGTCGATGGTGTACACAGCGGATAAGGAGTCGTTCACCGAAAATGTTCGGTCCAGCCGTAGGGTTCCGAAGTCCTCGCGGATGAACTGGAGCGGATGGCTGAACGCCTCCGCGATTCCCGCTCCCAATACGGGTCCGTTCGGCTGAGGCCAGAGCGGGAGCAGTGCGCGCGCGGCCGGCGCGATCCCGATATCGACAAGCTGGCTATTCGCGCCA
>Ga0335073_10012166_pt1 | contig 12084 bp, 10 predicted proteins | sample Lox_Sample_22_FD_207093 | JGI IMG/M metagenome (GOLD analysis project Ga0335073, IMG submission 207093) | Soil microbial communities from Loxahatchee National Wildlife Refuge, Florida, United States - Lox_Sample_2.2 | ecosystem: Environmental > Terrestrial > Soil > Wetlands | place: USA... | reverse complement strand
CTGCGCGGCCACTTGCGCTTCCCGATTCGGCAGCGCTCGCTCGGCAGCCTGCGCGTGTCCACTGCGCACGGGCGGCGCGCTCGCCGGGATCCGCGTGCGCGGCGCGCCGCACCCGGCTGTCGTGACAATGACGAGCGCGACGAGCGCGCGGCCGCGCCGGCCGCGGAAAGTGGAATCGGCGCTATGCGCTAGCGGCGGTACGGACCGCTTCCCTGGCGGGGACGCTGCGGACGCTCCTGGGCCTCGTTGACGCGGAGCGGGCGGCCGTTCAACTGATGTCCGTTCAGAGCCTGAATCGCGCTCTGCGCTTCGCTCGGAGGCATGTCGACGAAACCGAAGCCGCGTGGCTTGCCGGTCTCGCGATCGTTGATGAGTTTGACGGACTCCACCTTGCCGTGACGCTCGAAGAGCACACGAACGTCCTGCTCGGTGGCGCTGAAGGGGAGATTCCCCACGTAGATCGTCGTCATCCAATCATCTCACTGGCATGCGGACAGCGGCGAGCCGCACGAGTCGGTCGCATGTACCGCGTGAACGAACCCAGACAGGTCAAGGCTTCAAGGCACACGATCGGCAGTTTCAGTCAATGCGGGCGCTTGGGGCCGGCGGCCTGCACCTGCGTTCGTGCACCGGCCAGGCGTGCCGGAAGGGAAGGGAAGATGTGCGAACCACTCACGATGCCCACTGGACGGTGCGGGGACGAACGCTGCAAAGATGCTACTCCCGGCCCAAAGCGGAAGCAAACGGGCGACTTCTGCGGCCCGGTTCGCCCCGTACGCTTCCTCTGCACTCGCGGCCCCGGGGCTCGGCACGGTCCTGGAACGCGCGAATTGGAATAAGTCCAATGCACGCCTTGCGGGTCTCGGCGGCGGCTCTATGATCCGCGCGGCTCGAGGTAGGCGTAGCCGTTGAGCTCGCCCTCGTAGAAGCGCTTGAGCGTCTGGCTCTCGGCGACCGTCATCCGGCCGTCGCGGATCGCGCGTTCGCAGTCGCGGGTGAGCGCGGGAGCGAGCTCGGCCACGTCATACTCCATGTACTCGAGCACGCGGTTCGCGGTGTCCCCCTTGACGATCTCCTCGATCCACCAGCCGCCTTCCTCGAGCAGCCGGATGTGCACGACGTGGGTATCGCCGAAGAGGTTGTGCAGATCTCCGAGGGTCTCCTGGTAGGCACCGACCAAGAACGCGGCCAGGTAGTACTCCTCGCCGGGCTTCAACTCGTGCAGCTCGAGCGCCCGCTTCACGTCGCGGCGGCTCACGAACCGGTCGATGTGGCCGTCGGAGTCGCAGGTGATGTCCGCGAGCACGCCTGTGCGGGTCGGACGCTCATCCAGGCGATGGATCGGCATGATCGGGAAGAGCTGGTCGATCGCCCAGCTGTCAGGGAGCGACTGGAACACGGAGACATTGCAGAAGTAGGTGTCGGACAGGGTCGATTCGAGATCCTCGAGCTCCTCCGGGATGCGATCGAGCCGGCGGCAGCAATCCCGGATCCGCGTGCACGTCGCCCAGTAAAGCCGCTCGGCGAGGCCGCGATGCCTGAGCGAGAGGAGCCCCAGATTGAACATCTGCAGGGCCTGCTCCCGCGCGGTGAGCGCATCGTGGTAGCACTCGACTAGACGGCGCTCGTTGACCGAAGCGTACGCCTCGAACAGATCGTGGACGGGCTGCGGAGGCTCCTCCTCGCCCGAGCCCGCCTCGGGGGCGCTCCCGCTCACGCGGAACTTGTCGAGCGCCGAGGATCCGAGCGCATTGAAGATGAGCACGCTGTGGTACGCGGCGATTGCGCGCCCCGACTCGCTCACGATCATCGGATGCGGCACGTCGCGGGCGTTGCAGACGCTTGCGATGCGGTAGACCACGTCGCTCGCGTACTCGGTCAGGTTGTAGTTCATCGAGGAGGCGAAGTTGGTCCCGCTGCCGTCGTAATCGACACCCAGTCCGCCGCCCACGTCGATGTACTGCAGCCCGGCACCCATCAGCTTGAGCTCCGCGTAGACGTGGGCGAGCTCGTTGATCGAATCCTTCACCCGGCGGATGTCCTGCAGCTGACTGCCCGCATGGCAGTGCACGAGCTGCAGGCAGTCGAGCATGTTGCGGCTCTTCAGCACCTCGAACAGCTCCAGGATCTCGGTGATGAAGAGGCCAAATTTCGACTTCTCGCCAGCCGATTCGCGCCAGCGGCCGGAGCCCTCCGAGAGCAGCTTCACGCGCACGCCGATCCGCGGGCGCACGCCGTAGGCGCAGGCGTGCTCGAGGATGAGACCGAGCTCCTCGTAGTTCTCGACCACCGGGATGATCGTTCGGCCGAGTTTCGTCGCGAGCGTGACCGCCTCGATGTAGCTGTCGTCCTTGAAGCCGTTGCAGACGATCAGCCGATCGGGCGCGTTTTCCGTCATCGCCATGACGGCGAGCAGCTCGGGCTTGGAGCCCACCTCGAGCCCGAAGCCGAACTCGCGCCCGTACCGATACACCTCCTCGACGACCAGGCGCTGCTGATTCACCTTGATCGGATAGACCGCCGAGTAGCGATTGCGGTACTCGTTCTCGGCGATCGCCTGGGCGAACGCCGCGTGGAGCGAGCTCAGCCGGTGCGCCAGGATGTCCGAGAAGCGCACGACGACCGGCGCGGTGAGATCACGCGCCTTCAAGCCCTCGACCACCTCGTAGAGATCGATTTCCTTGCCCGGCTGGGTGTCCGGGCGCACGACGACGTGGCCCGCGCCGTTCACGGAGAAGTACCCTTTGCCCCAGGCGTTGACCTGATACAGGTCGAGCGAATCCTCGAGGCTCCACGGCTGAGCCGGATTGAATTTGCGGCTGGTGCCGTAAACGTCGGACTTCGGCTCTGCGGCCACGCTCGGAAGATAGCAAAAAACGATTGCCGTACCCAGCGTACGGTCAGTCACGAGCGACCGGGCGCGCCGGATCGCGAATCCACTCGCTCCAGGAGCCGGCGTAGAGTCGCGCACCGGGAAGTCCCGCGAGCTCGAGCGCGAGCAGGTTGTGACACGCCGTGACGCCCGAGCCGCACATCGCGACGACCGCGCTCGCTGGCGCCCCAGCGAGCGTTGCATGCCACCCGACTGCGAGCGCACGCGGATCGAGGAAGCGGCCGTGCGCATCGAGGTTGCGCGTGAAGGGGTGATTGCGCGCGCCGGGCACGTGGCCGCCGACGGGATCGAGCGTCTCATTGCGGCCGGCGAAACGCTCGGCGGAGCGGGCATCCACGAGCACGATGTCGCCGCGCTCGAGGCCGCTTGCAACTTCCGCGGCCGAGACGACCGCGGCGAGCTCGGGCGCCGCGCGAAAGCGCCGGGGAGCGCGCACGGCGGGCTCACCCGATACGGGCAGTCCCGCGGCGCGCCACGCCGCGAAGCCACCGTTCATGACCGCCGCGCGCGGGTGGCCGAGGAACCGCAGCAGCCACCACAGCCGCGCCGCGACCGCGGAGTTGTCCTGATCGTAGGCGACAACCTCAACTTGCCGATCGATTCCCCAGCGTCCGAGCGCGGCCTCGAGGCGCTCCACGCTCGGCAGCGGATGCCGGCCGCTCGCGGGCGTGACGGGACCGGAGAGATCCTGGTCGAGGTGCGCGAAGAGCGCGCCGGGCACGTGGCTCGAGGCGTACGCCTGCGCTCCCCACTGCGGGCGCGCGAGATCGTGGCGGCAATCGATCACGGCCAGGTTCGGCTGCGCAGAGTCCACTCTCGCAGCGAGCTCCGCGGGCTCGATCAGCAGGTCGGCGGGCGCGATGCTCATCCTCGTCACCGGTGTGTCTGCGGCCGCAAGCCGTGCGGCTCGGTTGCGTCAATGCCGCTACAATTGCACGAGCGGTATCCCGAACGAAGTATATGGCGATCGACGTCTACTGGGGCAGCGGCAGCCCGTATTCCTGGCGAGTGCTGCTCGCGCTCGAATACAAGCGCCTCGCGTACACGGGGCATCTCCTCAAGTTCTCCAAGCAGGAGCACAAGTCCCCGCAGATCCTCGCGCTCAATTTCCGCGGCCGCGTACCGATCGTCAAAGACGGGGACTACGTGGTGTTCGAATCGCTCGCGGTGCTCTACTACCTCGATCTGAAATACCCCGAGCCGCCGATCTTCGGCCGTACCCCGGAGGAGGCGGGGGTCATCATGCGGGTCATCTGCGAGTATCAGTCCTACACCGATGAGCACCTGATGAGGATCGTGCGCGCGTTCTCTGCGGCGCACGGCCCGGTTCGCCACGAGGAGCTCGCCGGCTCCATGCACGTGGTTGCGAGCGAGGCGCGCTCGATCGAGGGGCGCCTCGCGAGATCCGACTGGGTGGTCGGGGAGAGCTTCTCCGCCGCCGACATCGTCATCTTTCCGGCGCTGCAGGTGCTCCTGCGCGCCCTCGGGAAGCCCGAGGCGCGCGAGCTCTCCGGGCGCTTCCTGCCGCTTGCGGCGAACTATCCCGCGCTCGAGCGCTGGATCGCGCGCGTGGAGGCGCTCCCAGGTTACGATCGCACCTATCCGCCGCACTGGCGCTGACTCTCGCTCATGGCACACGACAAGGTTTACATCGACTTTCCCGGACGGATCGTTCTCATCGGCTTTGGCAGCATCGGCCAGGGCGTTCTGCCGCTCATCCTCAGGCACATCGGCGTCACTGCCGACCGCATCACGATCGTCACGGCGGAGGAGAGCGGACGCGCCGAGGCGCAGGGCTATGGCGTCAGGTTCGTGAACGAGCCGCTCACGCGGGAGAATCACCGCCGGGTCCTCAACCCCCTCATCGGCCGCGGCGACTTCGTGCTCAACGTATCGGTCGAGGTCTCGAGCATCGCGCTCATCAAGTACTGCTGGGAGAAAGGCGCGATGTACCTCGACACCTGTATCGAGCCCTGGCCCGGGGGCTACACCGATCCCACCGTGCCTGCCGGGCGGCGCACGAACTACGCGTTGCGCGAGGAGGCGCTCGCGCTGCGTCCGGGAAACGCGCGCGCGCCGACCGCCGTGCTCACTCACGGAGCGAATCCGGGTCTGGTGTCGCACTTTCTCAAGCAGGCCCTCCTCAACGTCGCCGCGGACCTGGGTGTCGAGGCCGGGGGAGCGAGCTCGCGCGCGGACTGGGGCGATCTCGCGCGGCGGCTCGGAGTGCGCGTGGTGCACATCGCGGAGCGCGATACCCAGTTTGCAAGCGCGCCGAAGCAGCGCAACGAGTTCGTCAATACGTGGTCCGTGGACGGCTTCGTGAGCGAAGGTTGGCAGCCCGCCGAGCTCGGCTGGGGCACTCACGAGCGCAATTTCCCGCGCGACGGCAAGCGGCACGATTTCGGCTGCCAGTGCGCGATCTACATCATGCAGCCCGGCGCGGCAACCCGCGTGCGGACCTGGACGCCGCTCGCCGGGTACTTCCACGGCTTCTGCATCACGCACGGGGAGTCGATTTCGATTGCGGACTACCTGACGCTGCGCGACGGCGCGCAGGTTCTCTACCGTCCGACCGTTCACTACGCCTATCACCCATGCGACGCGGCCGTCCTCTCCGTGTACGAGCTCGCGGGCCGCAACTTCGCCCTGCAGGAGCACAAGCGCATCCTCATGGACGACATCATCGACGGTGTCGATGAGTTGGGCGTGCTGCTCGCCGGCCACAAGCGCAATGCCTATTGGTACGGATCGCGGCTCTCCATCGCCGAAGCGCGCCGGCTCGCTCCGCACAACAGCGCGACCAGCCTGCAGGTCACGGTCGCCTGCCTCGCGGGCATGATCTGGGCAATGGAGAATCCGAACTGCGGCATCGTGGAGCCCGACGAGATCGATTTCCGACGCAACCTCGAGATCTGCATGCCTTATCTCGGGCCGGTGGTCGGTGAGTACACGGAGTGGACGCCGCTCCACGATCGCGAGCGGCTCTTTCCCGAGGACGTGGACAAGAGCGATCCGTGGCAGTTCAAGAACGTCCGGGTGATCTGGTAGGCGCGATCAGTCGATGGCCGCCTGATATTCGACGGCGACGATCGTGTAGCTCGCGCTACCGCCGGGGGCCTCGATCGTCACGTCCTCATCGAGCCGCCGGCCGAGCAACGCGCGACCGAGCGGCGAGTCCATGCTCACGTACTGCGGCGCCATATCGGTTTCGTCGGGCCCGACGATGCGGTAGCGCACGGTTTCCCCGTTCGCGCGCTCGAGGGATACCCAGGCGCCGAAGTACACACGGTGCGGATCCGACGGCGGGCGTGACACGATCACCATTCCCTCGAGCCGCCGCCGCAGGAAGCGGACGCGCCGGTCGATCTCGCGAAGCCGCCGCTTGCCGTAGGTGTACTCGGCGTTCTCCGACCGATCGCCCTGCGCGGCTGCCTCCGCGACCGATTGCGTGACGCGCGGCCGCTCGATGCGCCAGAGCCCGTCGAGCTCGGCGCGCATGCGCCGGGCACCGTCCGGCGTGATGTATTTGGAGCCCGGCTTCTCCGCGGCCCGGAACCGTCCCATCGTGCTCGATACGCCTCTTCAAGCGAGTGACGTTATGTCGAAGGGCATCACGTCGTACGGGAATGATCTGTGGAGCGTTTCACGGCCTCCGTCGCCCTCGCCGACTACGCTTCAGCATCATGGCCGCCAAGTACTACACCCACTTCGTCACGGCAAGCACGCCGGCGCTGCGGGCCCACGACAGCAGCAGCGAGTGGAGCGGCGTCGTCGAGCTGCGACACCCGCTCGAGCAGAGCGGCGGTACGCGCGAGCTCAAGTCACTGCTCGCCCAGAGCTTCGACATCGCGAGCGAGGACATCCGCATTCTGCACTGGGCGCGCTTGCATTGAGTCATCGAATCCCCTAGCGGACTTCCTTCCCTTCATCGAAAGTCCGCATTTGCAGCCCCAGGTCGATTCGGCCTGGGGCTTTTTTATGTGCCCGCGGGTGTCATAATCGGCCATCATGCTGCCCACGCGTGCCTTCGCCCGCGGCGCCTGCGCCGCCTCGCTCGCCGCCTCGCTCGCCGCCTGCTCGCTGCTCGCAGGTCCGTGGAAGCAGCACGTCAAGCCTGCCCCGCCACCGCCGCCCCCCGCGCCGCCGCCCGCGGCGCTGCCGCTCGCGACCTACAAGTTCGAGCTCGATCCGGGCGAGGACGTGGTGGGTCGCGTGCAGCTCACGACGGTGGGCAAGGACGATACGCTCACGGACATCGCGCGGCGCTTCAACGTCGGGTACGAGGAGATCGCGCGCGCCAATCCCGGCATCGACGTCTGGCTCCCGGGTGCCGGACGAGAGGTCGTGGTGCCCACTCAGTTCGTGCTGCCGGATGCCCCGCATGTCGGCGTCGTCATCAACATCGCCGCCATGCGGCTCTATTACTTTCCGCCGCGCAAACCCGGCGAGAAGCAGATCGTCTACACCCACCCGATCGGAATCGGCCGAGTCGGCTGGCGCACGCCCGAGGGCGTCACCCGGATCGTGCGGCGCGAAAAGGATCCCGTCTGGCGCGTACCCCCGTCGATCCTCAAGGAGCATCACGAGGAGGGCGATGACCTGCCCGCAGTGGTCGGCCCCGGACCGGACAATCCGCTCGGCCGACACGCCTTCTACCTTGCCTGGCCGGGCTATCTCATCCACGGCACCAACAAGCCGGCCGGCGTGGGTTTGAGGGTGAGCCACGGATGCATCCACTTGTATCCGGAGGACATCGCCTCGCTCTTCGATCTCATCCCGATCGGCACCACCGTGCGGGTCGTGAATCAGCCGTTCGTTTTCGGCTGGCACGAGGGCGAGCTCTACATGCAGGCCTACGGCTCGCTCGAGGACGATCCGCGCAACTGGCACAAGGCGCGGCAGAGGCTTCTCGCGCGCGTGCTCGGCAGGCGCATCGACGAGACGCTCGCGCGGAGCGGTGAGCAGGTCGATTGGGGCCTCGTCGGGGCTCTGGCCGACAAGCCGCGCGGCGTGCCGGTCGCGGTCACGCAGTCCGGCGCGAGCGTCGCGCAGGTGCTTGCGAGCGCACTCAAGGTGCAGGATGTGCTGCCCGCAGGGGCGACATGGGACGGCAAGCTCGACGCCCCGATGGACGAGAAAACCTTCCGCGAGATTCTCTCGGAGGGCCCGCAGCACACGGACACGGGGGATGCCTCCTCGCGCGCGACGAGTGAATCGAGCCCCGCACCGGGGAGCGCGCCCGCGCGCAAGTCGGGCTCGTGAGCCTCTCGGGCTGGCTCGAGCTCATGCTCGCGGAGATCGCGCGCAAGCGCGCGGAGGGCGCAGAGGCGCGCGCAGAGCGCGAGCGGCGTGCTCGCGAGTCCGCCGCGCATGCGCTCGATTCCGGCGCGCGCGAGCCCGCGGTGAGTGGCACGAATCTGGTAGAGTCCGAGCCCTAAGATAATAACTCGAGTTCACTTACGAGCCGGGGAGCTCGCTTGCCGGAGCACGGCATTTTCGGCACAGCCGCAGCGGGCGACATCAGATCGGCAAGCGCGATCCCACGCGCCGAGACCGGCATTACCGCCTTCGTCGGCCGGACCCTGAAGGGCCCGGTCAACGAGCCCATCGCCATCGCGAGCTTCGCCGAGTTCGAGCGTCACTTCGGCGGCCTATGGCAGCCCTCCACGCTTTCGTATGCGATCGAGCAGTACTTCGACAACGGCGGCCGCAAGGCACTCGTCGTGCGCGTTGCCAACGGGGCGCGGCCGCCGACGCTCAACTTGCCGGCCGGCGGTGGCGAGCTGCGCCTCGTCGGAGTCAATCCCGGCTCGCGCGAGTATCTGCGGGCGAGCGTCGACTACGATGGCATCGGCGCCGGCGAGACCGATCGCTTCAATCTGGTCCTGCAGCGCGTTCGCATGCCCGGAACGGAGCACATCGAGGATCAAGAGATCGAGCGACGCGTATCGGTCGATCCGGGCGCGGCGCGCTTCGTGGCCGATGTGCTGGTGCATTCTCGGCTCGCGCGCGTGGCGGGCGCGGTGCCGCGCGCGCGCCCGGAGAGCACCCAGCTCGCCTCCGGCGTGCCGGCGGTGCGCTACGCGAGCTCCAATCCCGACGGCGACGACGGTGCCCAGCTCACCGACTACGATGTGATCGGCTCGGCGAGCGCCGCCACGGGATTGCTCGCTCTGCAAGGCCACGGCGGGTTCGATTTGCTCTGTATCCCGCCGCTCGGCCGCGAGCAGGACGTGGGCTTGAGCACGCTGCTCGTGGCGGCGCGCTTCTGCCGCCAGCACCACGCGATGCTGGTCGTCGATCCGCCGGCCGCATGGTCCTCGGCACACACGGCGCTCGCGGCGCTGCGCACCTGGCCGTTCCGCAGCGATAACGCAGTGATGTACTTCCCGCGCATCCTCGCGTTCGATCGCCTGCGCCGTCGCATCGAGACGTTTGGCTCGGCGGGCGCGGCGGCGGGCATGCTCGCCCGCGCGGACGAATCGCTCCCCGTGTGGGCACCGGCCGAGGGCGAGGAGGCCGTCCTGCGCCCGGGACTGAAGCCCGCGCTCAGCGTGGACACGCGGGATCGCGGGCGGCTCGCGCAGGCGGGTATCAACACTCTGTGCACCACGCGCTCGGGCGGCATGGAGCGTCTCTCCGCGACCACGCTCGGCGGGGCCTCGTGGGGCTCGGCCGATTGGCGTCATCTCGCGGCGCGGCGCTTGGCGCTCTTCGCGGTCTCGAGCATCGAGCAAGGCTCGCGTTGGCTCCTCACGGCACCCAGCACGCCTCCGACGTGGGAGCGCGCGCGCCGCCAAGTGGCAGACTTCCTGGGCGAGCTCGACCGCGCCGGAGCCTTCGCCGGCGGGCGTGCCGAGGAGAGCTATTTCGTCATCTGCGACGAGCGCGTCAATCGCCCCGAATCGGTTGGCGATGGGAAGATCAACCTCCTCTTCGGAATCGCGACCGCCCGACCGGCGACCTTCCACACCTGGATGATCACCTATCACGGCGGTGCGAGCCGCGTGCGCTCGGTGGCGGTGAACCGTCTCGCCACCTCACAGGAGCGCGTCGAGTGGGAGATCGAGACCGCGATACTCGCTCCGACCGTGGGTCTCGCTCAGCTGACGGGCGTGCCGTAGCCACCCCCGCCGGGCGTCAGGATCTCGAGCTCATCACCGGGCTCCAGCAGGAAGCGGGCCGTTGCGCCGAGCTCCTCGATCCCGCCGTGCGCGCGCTCGATGCGGGCGGCGCCGGGCGCTGCCGCGGCGCCGCCTGCGAGCCCGAACGGCGCGATGCGGCGGCGATTGGCGAGCAGCGCGCCCGAGAGTCGCGCGCGGAACTGGAGGCGCCGGATGAGCCCGTCGCCCCCGCGGTAGCGGCCGCCCCCGCCTGAGCCACGGCGGATCCGAAACTCGCGCACCAGCACCGGGAATCGTCCCTCGAGGATCTCCGGATCGGTGAGGCGCGAGTTCGTCATGTGGGTCTGCACGGCGTCGCAGCCGTCGAATCCCGGCCCAGCGCCCGAGCCTCCGGCGATCGTCTCGTAGTACTGCAGATGCTCATCCCCGAACGTCAGATTGTTCATGGTTCCCTGCGAGGCGGCGAGCGCCCCGAGCGCCCCATAGAGCGCATCGACGATGACCTGCGAGGTCTCGACGTTCCCGGCGGCGACGGCCGCGGGCGGGCAGGGGTCGAGCATCGAGCCCCGCGGAATCAGTACCTCGAGCGGCGCGAGACAGCCCTCGTTGAGCGGGATCGGCCGCTCGACGAGCGTGCGAAAGACGTACAGCACGGCGGCGACGCACACGGCGCGCGGAGCATTGAAGTTGTGCTCGCCCTGCGGCGAGGTGCCGGAGAAGTCGACGCGCGCGCGCCGCGCGCGCCGGTCGAGCTCGATGCGCACCGCGATGACCTGACCACCGTCCATCTCGTAGCGGAACTCACCGTCCGTCAAGCGCTCGAGCGCAAGCCGCACGCACTCGGCCGCGTTCGCCTGCACCTGCCTCATGCCGGCACGCACGGCATCGAGCCCCTGCTCGCGCACGGCGCGCTCGAGCTCGACTGCGCCGCGCGCGTTCGCCGCGAGCTGTGCGCGCAGATCCGCGAGGTTCTGGCGGGGGTTGCGCGCGGGATGGGGGCTTGCGCCGAGCCGCGCCACGATCTCGGCCTCCCGCAGGCGGCCGTCCTCCACCACGAGGAGGTTCTCGATGAGAACACCCTCGTCCTCGATGCTGCGGCTGAATGCGGGCATCGAGCCGGGAGTGGTCCCGCCCACATCGGCGTGATGGGCACGCGAGGCGACGAAGAAATCCGGCGCGCGTGAGCCGGCGAGGAACACCGGCGTCACGACCGTCATATCGGGAAGGTGAGTTCCGCCGTGGTAGGGACTGTTGAGGAGCCACGCCTCCCCGGGGCGGAACGCTGCGCCGCGCGCGTCGATCACCGCGCGCACGCTCGCGCCCATCGAGCCCAGATGCACCGGCATGTGGGGGGCGTTCGCAACCAGACCGCCGCAGGCGTCGAACAGCGCGCAGGAGTAGTCGAGCCGCTCCTTGATGTTGACGGACTGCGCGGTCTGGCGCAGCACCTCGCCCATCTGCTCCGCGATGTGCATGAAGAGGTTGTTGAAGATCTCGATCCTGGCCGGCGCGGCGAGCGCGCTCGCGCTCGCGCCCGCGGGCGTCGCCCGCGCATCGACGAGGATCTCACCCGTCGGGAGCCGGTGCGCCGTCCAGCCGGGCTCCAGCACGAGCGTCGAGTGCGGCTCGACGATGAGTGCCGGCCCGGTGAGCGGCTCGGTCAACTGCGCGCTCGCCACGAGAGGCACCTCGCGCCACGCTCCGAACCACACCCGCGCCGTCGCGGGCAGGGTCGGCGCCGGCTCTGCGCGCGCGGTGCTGAGCCGCGCCGCATCGACCGTGGAGCGGCGCACCTCGACCGTGAGCGCCTCGATGTGGATCTCGACTCCGACTGGGTCGAAGGCGAAGCGCCGCCGGTGCAGCTCGGTGAAATGGCGGCTCACCTCCTCGAGCGGCGCGAACGGCACGGCGAGCGTGATCTCGCTGTCCCCGGCGCGCAGCTCGAGGAGTCGTGTCACCCGGGTCTCTCCGGCCGGCTCCGATGCAGAGCCGAGCTCGGCCCGCGCCTCGCACTCGAGCGCATCGAGCGCGCCTGCCGCCTCGCGGAGCGCGGCTTGCCCGAGC
>Ga0335073_10012165_pt1 | contig 12085 bp, 10 predicted proteins | sample Lox_Sample_22_FD_207093 | JGI IMG/M metagenome (GOLD analysis project Ga0335073, IMG submission 207093) | Soil microbial communities from Loxahatchee National Wildlife Refuge, Florida, United States - Lox_Sample_2.2 | ecosystem: Environmental > Terrestrial > Soil > Wetlands | place: USA... | reverse complement strand
CCAAGGACTCACGACCTTGCTCTCCCACTGGCATGCCTGGAAATCGCGGAGCGCGTTTCCAACCCACACCTACCAACAGGACGCGTTCGGAAACGGAGGTATCTTTCTGTGTTTTCATGAAGGGGTTAGAGCCGGCGTTCTCGTGCAAACTTCGCAAATCATAGAGAGGAACTTCGTCATCAGTTGCGATTATACGTCTATTCGGTTTGGGGCGATACCATGTCACTCAACCTTCTTATGATGATTTTGAGAGCCTCTTTTTGGATCCTTTCGTCGTCGCCAAACCCTTCCAGCCAGTGCATCCCCGGCTCGCGACGGAACCAGGTTAGTTGTCTCTTCGCGTATCGTCGCGTCGCCTGTTGGATTGCGGCACGCGCTGTTTCCAGACTCGCTGCCCCGTCAAGCACGTTTCGCAATTCGCGATAGCCAATGAAGTCGAACGCTTTCGCGTCTTCCGGAATTCCTTTTGCGATTAGCGTCCGCACTTCCTCGAGCCATCCCCGTGCTAACATACTGTCGGTCCTCAAGTGCACTCGCTGGTACAACGCTTCGCGCGCCGGTATCAACCCAAGTTTTATAGCGTGCCAGCCGTCCAGAGGAGTCCGTCCATTCCGGTGCACTTCCGAAATCGGTTTTTCCGTCAGCAGGCAGACTTCAATCGCCCGAATCAACTTCTGCTCATCTGCCGCAGCAATTTTTTCCGCGGCTTCCCGATCGAGACGCTGCAGCATCCGATGCAAATATCCAGACTCTTGTTGCGCAGCCTCGCGCCGCAACCGCTCCCGTAATTCCTCGGACCGTTGCGGCAATTCAGCCAAGCCTTCGAGTAGCACCCGGAGATACAAACCTGTGCCCACCGTCAGTATGGGAAGTTTTTTTCTTGCGTGTAGTTCCTTCAATACCTCTATCGCGAGTTCTCGATAACCGCCCGCGGTTGACGCATCCGCCCCATCCAGAACGTCCAGCAGGTGATGTGGGATTCCTCGCCGCTCTTCTTGAGTGGGTTTGGCTGTGCCGATATTAAAACCGCGGTACAACTGTGTGGAATCGCACGCGACCACTTCGCCATTCAATCGCTCCGCCAGCCATACCGCTAATGTGGATTTTCCAGAAGCAGTCGGTCCTACAATCACCAGCAGCGGAAGATCAGGCAACGCGTTCATTTATGGAATAGCATAGGCCACGCGCGGACCAGCAGGATAGCTAACACAATCAGTGCCAGCAACAAGCTGCCGAGCACTTGCGAACGTGTCGGTTTCATTGCTTTATTTTAGGGGCAAGTAGCTTCGTTATAGCAATAGGTAAACCGCAGCTGGATGTAATCTGCCTTGAACCCCCCAGGGAGTGGCGGGAATGGATTGGAAGCGCGGATCGAAGAAATTGCCGCGCGATCTAACGGTTCTTTACCCGACCCGAACACCCTCTGCGGATCGTTATCGGGCACTGTTCCGTTCTTGTAGATCTTGAAGATCAACGAGACCTTGCCGTTATCACCCAACTGAACCGACGCGGGCATAACTGCAAACCAGTTCTGCTTCACGATCAAGTAGATGCGATGCAGATAGTCGCTAAAGTCGATTCCTTCATTGTCGGTTAGCATTTCGATATTACCGCCCGCGGACCCACGGCCACCTTGCCCACCTCCGCCGCGAGAGCCCGGCAAACCACTGCTCCCACCGATTGGCGCTGGTGAGTTGGGCCGTGTCCCTCGTGCCAAGTCTTGAATCGTATCGCCAGGCGAACTCGACTTCGGCAAGATTAAGCCTGATTGCGGCACAGGCATACTCGGCGTTTCCAGTTTGATCGCCGGCTTTGGCAAGTCTCCTTTATTTCCATCCGCGGGCTTCGGGGGTGCAGCAGCGATGTTCGGCTGTGGCGACGGTGCGCTAGGCAATTCCTTCTTCGGTTGCGGTTGTGGCACAGGCTGGGGCGGCGGGGGCTGTACCGGTTGTGGAACGCTGGGCGCCACCTTGCGAATTTCCCGTGGGTCAACGTGTACCTGGGGCTTCGGCGCGGGCGGCGCTGATGGCTTCAGCGACTCGAGCGCTCCCGGCGGCAACAATACTGAAATCTGTTTCCGCCCAATCTCGTCCACTTCATGCGACCGCGAACGGTATGCCAGGATCTGCACCATCGCTATGATGAACATTACGTTCAGCAATAACGAAGCGACCGCAACGACAATTTCTCCAATTGGCCGCTTTTGCTGTTGCTCCGACGGTAAAAACGATAATTCGCCGGTCTGGAAAATATCCGGCTGCACCAACTCTTCCGACACCGCCGGCATTTCTGGCATTTCCTCGGGCGGTTGCGCCCCCTGTGGAACGGTAATGCGTTCATCCAGTTCGGTCGGCTGCGCCGGCAGATGGGAGTCATCCGGCCGCTGCACTTCCGCAACATTTAGATCGCGCGGCACCACAACACGCGTGGCAATCGCTTCCAATGGCAAATTGTTGGGAATGGTGGAGTGTCCATCGAGCGCGACGATCGGCAAGGTGGCCGGCACCAGCGTGCGCTCGTCGAGCGCGGTCGGCCGCCGCCGTGCGCTCGGCTCAATAATCGCCGGCGGCCGCGCCCCTGGGGGAACTAATGTCCGTGGAATCATTGCTTCCCTTCGACTGGCACACTGGATGATACCGGTTGGACGCGCGCGCTGTGCTCCCGGATGCTTTCCATTACCTCACTGGCCAACTGCAGCGCCGCCCTTCCCGCCGGTCCATCCGTTTTCGCCGCGACGCGGGTCTTCACCGAGTCGATGAACGCTTCCAATTCTGCTCGCAGCGGTTCGACTTCCGGTGCCGGCAGCTTTTCAAACACAAATTCCGGCTGTGGCCCCGGCCGCTTGACCCCCACGCGCAGCGCATCCCTTCTTGCATAATCCAGCGAAATATATTCCCGTTGCTGAAAAAATCTCATTTTCCGTACGCGCTCGGTGGAAACCCGGCTCGCCGTAACGTTCGCCACCGCTCCGCCCGCGAACTCCAGGCGTGCGTGAGCAATATCCACTTTGTCGGTCAAAACGGGGATTCCTACCGCCTTCACTTCCTGTACGGGTTCCTTCACCAACGCCAGCAGAATGTCTAGGTCGTGGATCATCAGGTCATAGATTACGTCTACATCCAAACTCCGCGGTGTGAATACACCCAACCGGTGCACCTCAAAGAACAACGGCCGGTTAACGATGGGCTCTACCGCACGCACCGCCGGGTTGAATCGTTCCACGTGCCCCACCTGCAGCACCCGCCCATTTCGCGTCGCCGCGGCAATCAACTCGTCCGCCTCCCCCAGCGTGCAAGCCATGGGCTTCTCGACCAAGACGTCGACACCCATCTCGAGCAGCCTGCACCCAATTTCTTTATGCGCCACGGTGGGCACAGCGACACTGGCCGCATCTACCAACCCGCGCAACTCTTCCATAGAAGAGAACGCTCGCGTCTGAAATTCTTGCGCGATTTTACCGGCGCGGTCTGCATCCTGGTCGAACAATCCTACCAGTTCCACATTCTCTATTTCGCCATATGCCCGCACGTGATTCCGCCCAAACTCCCCACACCCGACCACCGCCACGCGCGTCTTTTGCGTTCCCACACCCACACTCATTCTCGATCCTTGAGCATTCCCCGGGAATCCGGGACCGGCTCTGGGCTTTCCGTCGGCGGGAAAGCCTGGATGGTGATGCCAGCGGCATTCGCCACTTCTAATAGTTTGTCACGATCGAACAACAACGTGCGCGACGCATCAATGGCTAATGCCGTCGCCCCCGCCCTCTTCATTGCTTCGACGGTGGGCAATCCCACCACGGGTACGTCGAAGCGCATGTCCTGTTTCGGCTTACTTACTTTCGCCACCGCCAACGCCTTCCCTTCCGCAAACCGCGCCGCACGCTGAATCGTTTCGTCGGTACCTTCCATCGCTTCTACTGCCACGCAAGCGCGGTCGGCAATCACCACCGTTTGGCCAATATCCCTGGCGGCCAGGTGCCTCGCGACATCTAACCCATACTCCATGTCAGCCGCTTCGTGCTCATTCGGCGCCCGCCGCGTCAGCACTCCCGCTTCCGGCAATAACGGCTTCAAAAATAAAGTCGAGTCCACCAAGTGAATTCCTTCTTCCTCGAATACCTTCGCCACAGCCCCAATCAACGAGTCGGTGTTTTTCTTCGGCAGCGAAAACAACAACTTTGCCAGTTTCCAATCGGGCCGAATCGCGCTGAAAATCTTGTTGTGCTTCACCTGACCGGCCATCATCGCCTGCGTTACGCCTTCTTGCTGCATCAACGAGATGGCTTTGCTCAGTTCGCCCAGGCTCACCCAGTGCAGCCGCTTGGCGACTTTCTCCAACTCCGGAGACGCTTCCTCTTTCAGGGCGATTACTGCCATCTCAATGCCCTGACTGCGCGCGCCCTCCAGCACCAAAAAGGGGAATCGGCCATTGCCGGCAATCAATCCCCATCCTGTTGTGCTGTTCAAAGCTTGCGGCATGAATTTACGGCTCGTTTCACTTCACGATCCCACGTTCCGCCTTTTCCACAAAGGTCACCATCTCTTGCACGTCCGCGGAGTCGCTCCAGTTTTTACGCATCTCTTCGAGTGCTTGCGTCGTATTCTTCTTCGAACGCACCAATAACTTAAATGCCCGCTGCAGCGTCTGCACCCGCTCTTGCGAAAACCCTTTGCGTTCCAACCCAATCGTATTCGGGCCAAAACATTTCGTTTCGCGCTCCGTTACGATCAGCGAAAACGGCAGCACGTCCTGTGTAATCACGGTGCACGCTCCGATATACGCGTACCGGCCCAGACGGCAGAACTGATGCACCGGCGAAAACGCGCCCAAGGTCACGAAATCCTGCACGGTCACGTGTCCCGCCAAAGTCGCGCCGTTCACAAACAGCGTTCCATTCCCGATCTGACAATCATGCCCCACGTGCGAGTACGACAAAAAGAAATTCTCATTCCCTAATCGCGTGACCCCTCCGCCCTTCGTGGTCCCGCGGCTGACGGTGACATGTTCACGAAAGATATTCCCATCGCCCGCCACGAGCTCAACGTGTTCCCCGCGAAAGGTGTAGTCCTGCGGAGCGCCTCCAATTACACAAAACGGATGAAACACATTCCGCGCACCAAACTTTGACGGCCCCTCGATCACTGCATGGGCATGCACGATGCAATCCGGCCCCAACTCCACTTCATCGCCGACCACCGCAAAAGGGCCAATCTGCACTCCACCTGCTATTTTCGCTTTTGAGGAGACCATCGCCTGCGGATGTATTTCTGCCGTCATTTTGCCGTGTCGTTCGCCCGCTCGCGGTCCACCATTACGCACATCAGGGTCGCCTCGGTTGCAAGATTCCCTTCTACAAACGCTTTAGCCTGGATCTTGCACAAGTCGCCCTTCCACGCCAGGATATTCACTTCCACTCGCAACTGGTCTCCGGGTACAACGGGCCTGCGGAATTTCACATCATTCATCGAAGCCAGGTACAACAACTTGTGATCACGGTCTGGAATTTCCTGCAGCAACAACAAGCCCCCCGCCTGCGCCATCGATTCCAGAATCAGCACCCCCGGCATCACTGGCTTGCCTGGGAAATGACCCTGAAAAAAAGACTCGTTGATCGACACGTTCTTGATCACCACGATGCGCTTGAACCGCTCCATTTCCAAGACGCGATCGATCAGCAGAAACGGGTAACGGTGCGGCAAGAATTTTTGAATCTCGTTGATGTCCAGTTGCATTCCCGCTCCTGTAGCGCGCTATCCATTGTTGGGCGGCACGCCTCCGTACACTGCAAACCTACTATTATAAGCAATCTAGCGGTCCTGCACAGCACAAGTTGTCACGCGCCACACGGTCATACCACGGTTGTGCGTGGCTAATGCCGTTGTTAACATCCCCCTATCATGAATAACAACCAGGCCCTTCCTAAATCCCTTCTTGCTCACCTTCGCAAACGGCTTCCGCGGATGCTCGACACTCTGCGGCAGCTCACTCTGATTGAGTCTCCCAGTCTCGAGAAAAATCATGCCGACCGTTGCGCGAATTTCCTGGCCGATGAGTGGCAACTGCGCGGTGCCCGGATCCAGTTGATCTCGCAACGGCGTCGCGGGGATCACGTGCGCGCGGTTTGGAATCCCGTTTCCTCTCCGGCTTCCCAACTCCTGGTGCTCGGCCATTACGATACGGTCTACCCCACGGGAACGCTTTCCAAAATGCCATTTCGCATCGTTGGCAACAAAGCCTATGGACCGGGAACCTTCGACATGAAGGCTGGAATTGTCCAGGCACTCTTTGCCCTTGAAGCCTTACAAGAGCTCAAAGCAGAAATCTCCAAACGCATTGTGTTTTTCTGGACCTCCGACGAAGAAATCGGCAGCGAATCTTCCCGCAAGCTCATTGAGGACGAGGCGCGTCGCAGCGACGCGGTTTTTGTCCTGGAACCTTGCTTAGGCCCGCGCGGCATGGTCAAAACCTCCCGCAAGGGTGTCGGCGAGGCAAAACTGATGGTCCATGGCCGTGCCGCCCACGCCGGTCTCGATCCCGATCGTGGCATCAATGCCATCCACGAGCTCGCCGCTCAGATTGCTCGCATCGAGAAATGGAACGATCCTCGCAGGGGTGTCACAGTAAATGCGGACATCGTTGACGGCGGCACACGCACCAACGTCATTCCGGATCGCGCCAAGGTGAATTTCGATCTTCGTGCCTGGCGACAGTCGGACATCCGCTCTTTGGAAAAGCGCTTCCGCACCCTGAAACCCATCCACAAAGGCGTGAAGCTGGAAGTCCGGGGGGGCTTCGATCGCCCGCCACTCGAGCGTAAGCACAGTGCCGCGCTGTTTCTCCGAGCAAAATCTCTCGCCAAGCAAATGGGTTTTTCTTTGAACGAAGCGGCCGCTGGCGGGGCCTCCGACGGTAATCTCACCGCGGCTCTCGGGATCCCCACACTGGATGGCTTCGGCGCCGTTGGCGAAGGCGCTCACTCCGTGCAAGAGTTCGTCTTCTACAAAACAATGCCCGAGCGCGCCGCGTTACTCGCCGCAATCTTGGCGGCTTCCTAGAAACCATCACCGGGCTCTACCGGCTGTAGTTCTTCTTTAAGTATTCGGCGGTGGAATGCATCAGATCACTATAGTCGTCGTGTAGCACGTCTCTCAGCGCGTCTTCCGTCGATCCACCGGCCGCAATGTGGTCCAATATACGATCCACATCGCCCATTCCCCCAGACTCAATAATGTATTCGGTGTTTGCGAGCGCCCAGGCGTACGCATATTGCGCCACGTTGCCTGGCAATCCCATCCACGAACCTTCGAGGCGGTCGAGCGGCGCCGCCTGCCCTGCGTCGTAAACCTGCACCAGTACCGCCGCGTTTTCGTCGCTGCGCTTCCCTTCCATCCATTGCGCCACGCCTTCTTGAATCCAGGTCGGAGCGCGGCCGCGCGTTTTCTGTTGAATGAAACTGTGTGTCAGTTCGTGCTTCAAGATCCTTGAAAGCTCCGAGTCTACGCTGGTCAAGCCCTGCACCGGCACGCGTATCCTTCCATCATTCAATGCCCCTACCCATCCGGGGGCCCGGGTGATATCCGCAAATGCCTGTTGCGTGTACAGCACCACGCCAATTGGCTCAGGAGGCGTATAGTTCAGCTGTGCTTCAATCGCGGTATAGTGAGTCTCCAAAACGCGCAGAACTTCACGAGCCAGCGCAGGTTCCGAGGTCCCGTTGTATTTCAATTGAAAGTGCGCACTCTCGTTTTCCTTGTAGTTCTCTTCTTCCTCTTTGTCTTTCAGCGCCTTGTCTAAAGCGGATTGCGTCTCGTTATCCGGCCGGATCGCCAGTGATTTTTTCCATTCCGCAACGGCCTGATCCGGCTTGTTCATGCCGTAATAAGCCCAGCCTTCCAATTTGTAGAGGTCTGGGTTATCCGCGGCAACTCGCTTCGCCCGCTCCAGGTAATCGACGGACTCCTTAAACTCGCTCTTCTTCAAATATAAATACGCCACGTTCATCAACAACACGGGTTGCTCGGGCAAATAGTTGATGGCCGTGCGTTCATCGCCCAGTGCGTGCTCGAGATCCCCGTGTGCCAATTCGAACTGCGCCGCCGCATGATGGGCCAAGGCTGCTTTCTCGTTCGCCTTTGCATTGCCTGCGCGCGCTTCATTTTCGACTCGCGCAATGTAATCGCGATCGATCGCGCCATCGTGAACCGCCGCCTGATCAATCGCCGCCGCGTCGGCGGTTGCTTCCATCGGTGGCGGAGCAAGGTTCAGGTTGGCCGCGGCTGCAGCCGGAGATTCGGTGACCGGCGTCAGTCCTTTTTCGATGTGATCCACAATGCTTTTTGGAATGGATAGCTCTCCCGCGGCCGTTTGGTAGCGTACCTTGTCCCCGTCTTCCACCACGTTGTACGCGATAATCTGACGGCCATTTTTTAGGACAATCTTGTCGGCGAGAGCGGGGGTAGCGCACAGCAGCAGCGTGACCACAATCGTTAACGCCCGCGCTCTTGTTCGTTCGGCCATGTTTTAATTTTAAGCTCTGCTTCTAAGTGTTTCTCGCTTGCCTTGTCCCCGCATGCCGAAAGTGACTACACTCAATACATGCGCATTCGCTCCACCCTATTTCTTGTTCTATTTCTATGTGCGCCTGCGCTGTTTGCGGCCGATTCTCCTCGCGAAACTCTTGCCACTCTCAACGCTCTCCGGTTGGATTCGGAACATGTCTATACCGTTTCGGCCAACGACCGAATTGAATTGCACGAGGGGGATCTGGCTGTCGCCTTTGAAAGGGGAAAGTTCGCATTTTTTCAACCATTCAATGGCCAAATTACAGGATTCGTCTTCTCGGGCATCGGACATACCTTGGCCTTGCCTCGCGACCGTGCGGAAAAGCAGCAAATGGCGCGCTTTCTCGGTACGCCTGTATTGGATCAGGAATTTGTCTCCATGTACGCTCGTTTCACCGGCGACACCGCGCAAGACTTGCTTTCCCAGCTCAGCCGCTCTTCGGTGCAACCTGCTTCCGACTCCGCCTTTACCTCCCTCTGGCTTCCACAACTCGAGCGCCTGAATCCCACGCACTCTCTACGCATTCTCTTCGAGCAATACACATCGCCGCCGCGTCACTTTTTCCATGCCGGCATTGATGGCATCCTCACCGGCCCATTTGACGTTCTGCTTGACGATATGCGCTATGAGAACTTCATGCTCGGCCAACCGCGCTCCGTCAACAAGGTCGGCTATTACGACGTCTGGACCTCCTACGCGCTTGCCGGGTTTGCGCCTCCTCCGGTTCGTTTCCGCGCTGCCCACTACCAAGTCGACACTACCATCAAGACCAACGATTCTCTCGAAGGTGACTCCTCCGTCGACTTCCACGCGGTTTCCGGCGGCGACCGTGTTCTTTTTGTCGAGCTTGCCCGCACCCTGAAAGTGGAATCTATTTCACTCTCCGGCGAAAACCTTATTTTCTTCCAGAACGAGGGTCTGACCGAGGAGCAACTGCGTTCTCGTGGCGATGACACTCTTTGTGTTTTTCTTCCGCGAACAATGCAAGCAGGAGAAAGCTTCGCCCTACGCTTTCGTTATCACGGCAATGTCATCGAAAATTACGGCAATTCTGTCCTCTATGTCGGTGCCCGGGCCAGTTGGTATCCACATTCCGGTGATACCGCCGAATTCGCTCCCTATGACCTCACCTTTCACTGGCCTAAGCATCTGCGTTTGGTAGCTACTGGCGATAAATCCGACGAACACGAGGACGGCGATTACTTGGTAGCACGCTGGAAATCCAGTCGCCCGGTAGCCGAAGCTGGCTTCAATCTCGGCGAGTACGCCTTTACATCCATTTCTTCCGATAATCACGTCGTCGAGGTCTACGCCAACAAACTCCTCGAGCAAGCTATCATGGCTCGCTTACAGCGCCCAGCGATTGAGCCGCCGGACCTACCGATGGCGCCGATGGTGCGAAACCCTGCGGCAGACTTGCCTCCACCGCCTCCTCCCAGTCCTGCGGACGCACTGAATTCCCTCGCGCGTGAGGTCAACTCCTCCATCATTTTCTTCGAAAAATACAACGGCCCCTTTCCCTTTCCCCGGCTCGCCGTTTCTCAAATCCCGGGTTCCTTCGGCCAAGGTTGGCCGGGTCTGCTGTATCTTTCCACGTTTGCTTTTCTCCCTCACGAAGCCCAACAGCGCGTTGGTTTAAGCTCCACCACACAGGAAGCGTATACCGACATCATGCCGGTCCATGAGGTCGTCCATCAGTGGTGGGGCAATCTCGTCGGCTGGTCCAGTTACCGCGACCAGTGGATCGATGAAGGCTTTGCCGTTTATCTCTCGCTCCTTTTCGCCGACTCGCAAAAGCTTCCTGATCGCACGATCTACACTTGGCTGACCCGCTACCGCAAAACCCTGGTCACCAAGCCCACTGATTCCGATCTTGTACCCGGCGACATTGGTCCTGTCACCATGGGCACGCGCCTTTCTTCTTCCAAGTCCCCCGATGGTTACGAGACCGTGGTGTATCTGAAGAGTGCGTGGATCTTTCACATGCTTCGCGAGATGCTTCGTGATCCCAATTCTCACGAACCCGATGCCCGCTTCATCACTTTGTTGCACAATCTAGTCAGCAAGTACTCCCAGAAAGCTCTTTCCACCGAGCAATTGCAAAAGGAAGTCGAAGCGGTTATGACGCCCAAGATGGACCTCGAAGGTGGCCGCTCCATGGAATGGTTTTTTGAGCAGTACGTTCGCGGCACCGGAATCCCGCATTATCGTGTAGAGTTTACCTCGCGTCGCACGGAAAAAGGCTATCAAGTACGAGGAAAGCTTTTTCAGTCGGATGTTCCGCGTTCGTTTATCGCACCCGTGCCGCTGTACATCTCGTCCGCCGGCGGTCATAACGTTCTTCTCGGCACAGTGCTTGCCGCGGGTGAAGAAACCTCGTTCTCGTTCACCTCAAAAACCGAACCTCACAAGCTTCTCGTCGACCCACATATGACCTTGCTCTGCGTTGCCGAATAACCGTTAGCCTATTGCGCCATCAATTTCTCTTCCAGCATGGGGCTGTCCAGGCTCAAGTCGGCCTTTCCGTCCTCGCCTAGGATATAGGAAAACCCAGCGGGGTCCCGGGGGACGCCTTTCAACAATCCTGCCTCCACCAGCTCGCCAATCCGGGTGGCACGGTGCCCGGTACGTTTTTCATATTCGCCGGCCAACCGGTTAATTTCTTTTAGATCCAACTCTACTTGCATTAGCTTCAGATGATCTTCCGCGTTCTTTTTGACCGCCGGATCCGTGGTAGTTTCGTAAACCTGAAGCCACAGGAAATAGGAAGTCTCCGGGGATTCTCCTTCTGCCGCGATTTTCGCCGCCATTACTTTCATCCAAATCATCGCGTGAGGGTTCTTGCTGCCCTCGGCATACGCCGCCGAAGCCTTTGCATAATCCTTCGCGTCGAAGTAATACACATTTCCCAAGTCTTGGTAGAGTCGCCAATCGTCTGGATTCGCCGCAATGCCTCGCTCTAGTAGCTTCACCGCGAGGTCTGGCCGGCCCTCTCCGCGCGGCGGAGGTTCGCTTAAAAAGATGGACCCAAATCGGTACGCAGGCATGAGATGAGCATCCAGCGTCGTGGTGATATCCAGCAGCGGCCACAACAGATCCAGGTTTGTTTGATGGAGCCGGTGCTTTTCGCCGAAATATTGCACCACGCGCGTCCAGTAGATGGCCGCCATAAGCGGCGCATATTCGAGGCTTAGTTTTTTCACCAGATTGGGCGAGCGGAAAGCCAGTTGGTCCTGCTCCACCAAAATTGCGCTTTTTTGGCGGTCGATGCGCGTCTGCAGCTGCCATACGCAGACAAATCCGGCCAGCAGCGGTGCTGCCAGCAACCATGCAAGTGCCCGGCTTGATTTCATTTCAGGTTCCGCCGCGCAAAGATCATTGCGGACCCCAAAAGAACGATCGCCACATACAAGACGGCGTACGCTGTATCCTGCCAGACGAGCGTCGCCGGCACTCCTCTGGAGTGCGCCACCGCTCCCATCACATTGAAATTTTCAAAATTCGGCAGCGCATACGAGAT
>Ga0335073_10012164_pt1 | contig 12087 bp, 1 predicted proteins | sample Lox_Sample_22_FD_207093 | JGI IMG/M metagenome (GOLD analysis project Ga0335073, IMG submission 207093) | Soil microbial communities from Loxahatchee National Wildlife Refuge, Florida, United States - Lox_Sample_2.2 | ecosystem: Environmental > Terrestrial > Soil > Wetlands | place: USA: Florida... | reverse complement strand
GCAGCTTTTTCGTCTTGATCAACGACGAGGAGCAACACAGCCTGTGGCCCGCGTTCGCCGATGTTCCAGCCGGCTGGCGGGTGGTGTATGGCGAAGGGGATCGCGCAGCGTGTGTGGACTACATCGAACAGAACTGGGCTGACATCAGACCGAAGAGTCTGCGCGAGAGGTTGGCCACGGGACAGGGGGTTTCGATAGGGAAACCGGATGGATCTTGATGACCGTGCTCTTCCGCTAACGCGGGGACAACTAGACATCTGGCTCGCCCAGGAAACCGGTAACTCCGGGACGGACTGGCAGCTGGGCGTGCTCGTGCGATTCGACGGCGCGGTGCAGCGAGATCTGCTTGAGCGGGCGATCCGTCAGGTGATGCGGGAGGCCGAACCAGCCAGGGCCGCCATCTTCGATGTGGATGGACAGGTTTTCCAAAGGGCGATCGATTGCTCAGAGGTCGAGGTGGCCTTCCATGACCTGAGCGAATCGCGCCATCCGGTGCAGGAAGCCCGTGAGATAGCGTCATCAATCCAACGCACGCCAATGCCGTCTGACGGCCCGCTGTTCAAATTCGCATTGTTTCAAACATGGGCCGACGAGTTCTACTTGTTCGGATGTTTTCACCACATAGTCATCGATGGGTCGGGAATTACCCTTCTCGCCCATCGGATTGCGACGGTCTACGCCGCGATTGTTGCTGACGCACCGATTCCTCCTACATTCTTTGGTTCATTGCAGGACTTGGTTCGCTGCGAGTCGGAATACGAAGCGTCCACCGATTACCTGGATGATGAGGCCTATTGGACTCGGAACCTTCCACCGGAAAGTGGACCGCATTATCGGTTGCCGCAAGCCGTGGGCGATGGCCATCCGTCTTCTCCTTCTGCGCCGGTTCGATTGGACCCCGTGGTCCTTCGGCAAGTTCAAGAGTTATCCCAGATGTGGAACATGCCTCGATCGTCGATCATCACCGCGGCGTGCGCGATTTTGATCCGTGGTTGGTGCGCTGAGGGCTCAGAGGTGGTGCTCGACTTCCCGGTCAGCAGACGAGTGCGCCCAGAATCGAAGATGCTTCCCGGGATGCTTTCCGGGGCGGTGCCGCTGGTGCTGAAGGTTTCGCCCGGAGCTACGGTTGCCGGTTTTTGTGAACACGTTGACACGCGAATACAGGAAGCGCTGCAGCATCAGCGGTTTCCGGTGCACGCCCTGGAACGCAAAGCGCGTGCCCGCGGCCCAGAAGTGCCCGCGAACAGGGTCAGCGTCAATTTCATGCCGTCAAAAATGACGATGGACTTTGCTGGTGTCGAGGCATCGGCATCATTCACCAACCCTGGCCAGGTGGGTGACTTCGGTTTCATCTTCTCTGGCGCCGGTGACCAGCTTTTTCTCAGCACGGCGGGCCACGGCGGGCCATTTTCGAATTTCGCCGTCGCCGATCTAACGAGTCGGTTAGGGCGGGTGTTGGTGGCGATGACCGCTGATCCGGGCCGGCGGTTGTCGTCGTTGGAAGTGCTGGATGGGGGTGAGCGCGCCGGGCTGGATGCGATAGGTAATCGGGCGGTGCTGACCGAGCCGGTGCCGGCGCCGGTGTCGATTCCGGCGGCGTTCGCCACGCAGGTGGTCCGCACACCGGATGCGGTGGCGGTGGTCGCTGCGGGTGTGTCGATGACCTATCGGGCGCTGGATGAGGCGGCGAACCGGTTGGCGAACCTGTTGGCCGGCCGGGGTGTCGGCCCGGGGCAGCGGGTGGCGTTGTTGCTGCCGCGGTCGGCCGGGGCGATCGTGGCGATGTTGGCGGTGGCGAAAACCGGTGCGGCGTATGTGCCGATCGACCCAGCGGTGCCGGCGGCCAGGATGCAGTTCGTGCTCGGCGATGCCGCACCGATCGCCGCGGTCACCACCGCCGGCTTGGCCGACCGGCTAGACGGGTGTGATCTGACGGTCGTCGATCTCGATGATCCCGCTGTTGGCAGCCAACCCGGCACCGCACTGGCGGGGCCGGGCCCGGCCCCCGATGATGTCGCGTACCTCATTTACACGTCGGGTACGACGGGGACCCCGAAGGGTGTTGCGATCCCCCATCGCAACGTGACCCGTCTGCTGGAAACCTTGGACGCCGACTTGGAGTTGGCGGGCCAGGTGTGGTCGCAGTGCCACTCGTTGGCGTTCGACTTCTCGGTGTGGGAGATCTGGGGTGCGCTGCTTTATGGCGGCCGCGTGGTGGTGGTGCCCGACGCCGTGGTGCGCTCGCCGGAAGAGTTCCACACGTTGCTGGTTGCCGAACAAGTCACCATGTTGAGCCAGACCCCGTCGGCGTTTTATGCGCTACAGGGCGCCGATGCGCTCTCCCCCGAATTGGGGGGCCAGCTCAAGCTCGAGGCAGTGGTGTTCGGCGGCGAAGCCCTCGAACCTCAGCGTCTGGAGACGTGGCTGGACAATCATCCGGGCTTGCCGCGGCTGATCAACATGTATGGCATCACCGAGACTACGGTGCACGCCTCGTTCCGGGAGATCGCCGCCGACGACGTCGACAGCACTGTGAGCCCAATTGGGGTGCCATTGGCCCATCTCGGCTTCTTCGTGCTCGACGGGTGGTTGCAGCCGGTGCCGGTCGGGGTGGTCGGGGAATTGTATGTAGCAGGCGCTGGCGTGGCGGACGGGTATGTGGGCCGGGCCGGTTTGACCGCGCTGCGGTTCGTGGCCTGCCCTTTCGGGGCGCCCGGAACACGCATGTACCGCACCGGGGATCTGGTGTGGTGGGGCGCAGATGGGCAGCTGCGGTATGTCGGCCGCGCCGATGAACAGGTGAAGATCCGCGGTCACCGCATCGAACTCGGCGAAATCCAGGCGGCGCTTGCCGGGCTGGACGGGGTCACGCAGGCGGTCGTGATCGCTCGCGAGGACCGGCCCGGCGACAAGCGCCTGGTGGGATATGTCACCGGCACGGCGGACCCGGCCGCGGTACGTACCGCGCTGGCCGAGCGGCTCCCGGCCTACATGGTGCCCGCGGCGGTGGTAGTGCTGGAGGCGCTGCCGCTGACGGTCAACGGCAAACTCGACACCCGCGCGCTGCCGTCACCCGGATACCACGACGTCGATCGGTATCGCCCTCCGGCCGACGCAGTGGAGGAGATCCTGGCCGGCATCTACGCCCAGGTCCTGGGGCTGGAGCGGGTCGGGGTCGACGAGTCGTTCTTCGAGCTGGGTGGCGACAGCATCTTGTCGATGCAGGTGGTAGCCCGGGCGCGCGCCGCCGGCCTGGTGTGTCGGCCGCGCGACATTTTCGCGGAGCAGACCGTGGCTCGGCTGGCCGGAGTGGTACAAGGTGCGGTCGGTCTGGTCGATGACGGCCTCGGGCCGGTGGCGACCACCCCGATCATGTACTGGCTGCGCAGCATGGGGGGTCCGATCGAGCTGTTCAACCAGACGGCGGTGGCGCAGGCTCCCGCGGGAGTGACCGAGGCCGACGTGGTGGTGCTATTGCAGGCCCTGCTGGATCGGCATGCCATGCTGCGGCTGCGCGTCAACGACGACGGCGCTGGAAACTGGTCACTAGAGGTGCCCGAGGCCGGGTCGGTGGATGCGCGGGACTGCCTGCACACCGTCGACGTGTTGTCCGATGAAGCCGTCATCGAGGCCCGGTCGCGGTTGAACCCGGCGGCCGGGACGATGCTCAGCGCGCTGTGGGTGGCCTCGGAGGGTCAGCTGGTGGCGATCGTGCACCATCTGGCCGTCGACGGGGTGTCCTGGCGAATTCTGCTGGAGGACCTCAACATCGCCTGGGCCCAGCACCACAGCGGGCAGCCGGTGGAGTTGCCGGCGCCGGGGACGTCGTTCGCCCGGTGGGCTGAGCTGCTCGCTGAGCATGCGCGCCGTCCGGAAGTCGTGGAGCAGGCGCAGGTATGGCGGGAGATCGCGGCGACCCCGGCCGCGTTGCCAGAGGTGCGCCCCGAGATCGACACGCATGTGAGCGCCGGGAACTTGTCGATGGAGCTCGACACGGAGACCACTCGCATGCTGTTGGGTGAGGTGCCGACGGCGTTCCACGCGGGGATACACGACATCTTGTTGATCGCGTTCGCGTTGGCGTGCGAGGAGTTCTTGGGCGCGGGCGGCGCGCCGATCGGCATCGATGTGGAGGGTCACGGGCGCCACGATGAGCTGGGCCCCGACGTCGACCTGTCGCGCACCGTGGGCTGGTTCACCACCAAATACCCGGTGGCATTGGCGGTGGGTGGGCTGTCCTGGGCTCAGGTGGTAGCTGGCGAGGCCGGGTTGGGGACGCTGATCAAGGACGCCAAAGAACAGCTTCGGGCCCTGCCGGATCCGTTGAGCTATGGCGTGCTGCGTTATTTGAACGGCGATGTCGATTTGGAGGGGTCAGATCCGGCGATCGCGTTCAACTATCTTGGGCGGCTTGGTGGTTCGGCGGCCGAAGTGTCCGGCGATGGCTGGGGAATCTGCGCGGACGGCTTGGCGCGTCTCAGCGTCAGCTCGAGATTGCCCATGCCGTTGGCGCACACCGTGGAGCTCAACGCGGGCACCGTTGACACCGACACCGGCCCGCAGTTGCAAGCCGCGTGGCGGTGGGCGCCCTCGGCGTTAGACGAGGCGCAGGTAAGCCTGCTGAGCCGGTTGTGGTTTGACGCGCTCGCCGGGATCTGCGCGCACGTGCGCCACGGTGGGGGCGGGTTGACGCCGTCGGATCTTGCGCTTGCCCGACTGAGCCAGCAGCAGATCGACGAGCTCGAGCGGTTGTATGCGGATCGCTGACGTATTGCCGCTGACCCCACTGCAGCAGGGGTTGTTGTTTCACGCCAATACCGCGCAGGGCAACGACGACGATGTGTACGCGGTCCAGCTGGATATCACCTTGAGTGGTCGGCTTGACCAGTACCGGCTGCGCGATGCGCTACATACGGTGGTCAACCGGCATCCACATTTGGCGGCCCGATTCTCCGACCAGTTTGACCAGCCGGTGCAGATCATTCCGGCCGATCCCATGGTGCCTTGGCGGTATATCGATCTGGACGCCGTCGATCTCGATGAGCAGATTGAACGGGTGTGCGCCGACGAACGTGCCGCGGTCTGCGATCTGGCCGACCAGCCGGCGTTTCGGGCCGCGCTGATCCGCACTGGCGAGGATCAGCACCGGTTAGTACTGACCAATCACCACATCGTGATGGATGGTTGGTCGCTGCCGATACTGCTGCGGGAATTATTTGCCGGCTACTACGGGCAGCGGCTGCCCGCCCCAGTCCCGTATCGCAGGTTTGTTACTTGGCTGGCCGGTCGGGATCGTGATGCCGCCCGTGCGGCCTGGCGTGAGGTGTTGGCCGGTTTTGACACCCCCACCTTGGTGGGTCCGCCGGATCGGTTGGGGCTGGGGCGCCGCGCCGTCGCGTCGTTCCGGGTGCCTGAACAGATCACCCGCGCGGTGAGCGAGCTGGCGCGCTCGTCTCACACCACCGTCAACATCGTGCTGCAGGGCGCCTTCGCACAACTGCTGTGCCGGTTGACCGGTCAGCATGATGTCGCCTTCGGTACGACGGTATCGGGGCGCCCGACCGACGTTCTCGGCGCGGACGCGATGGTGGGGCTCTTGATCAACACGGTGCCGCTGCGGGCGAGGATCACGGCGGCCACCAACACCACCGACCTGCTCGATCAGCTGCACAACGCCCACAATCACACCCTTGACCACCAGCACCTGGCACTCAACGACATTCACCGCATCACCGGTCAGGAGCACCTGTTCGACAGCCTTTTCGTGTACGAGAACTACCCGATCGACACCACGGCACCGTTGGGCGCAGACGGGTTGGCCATCACCGCGTTCAGCAACCGCGAATACAACCACTATCCGTTCGCGATCCAAGCCCTGCCGGGAGCCGAACTGGGCCTGCGCGTCGAATACGACATGGACGTGTTCGACGCCGCCGGCATCGAGGCGCTAATCGAGCGGTTCATCCGAGTGGTGTCGGCGATGACCGCCGACCCGATGGCCCGGTTGTCATCGGTCGATGTGCTCGATGAGGCCGAGCACGACCGGCTGGACAGTTGGGGTAATCGGGCGGTGCTGACCCGGCCCGCACCGGCGCCGGTGTCGATTCCGGTGGCGTTCGGCGCGCAGGTGGCCCGCGCTCCCGAGGCGGTGGCGGTGACCTGCGAGGACCTGTCCCTGACCTATCGGGAACTGGACGAAGCCGCTAATCGGTTGGCGCACTTGCTGGCCGGCCATGGCGTCGGCCCGGGTGCGCACGTAGCGCTGGTGTTGGAGCGCTCCGCACAGTCCGTCGTCGCCATGCTGGCGGTCCTGAAAACCGGGGCTGCATATGTGCCGATCGACCCGGCACTGCCCGACACGCGGATCGGGTTCGTGCTCACCGATGCCGCGCCGATCGCCGCGATCACCACCACGGCGTTGCGTTCGCGGTTAGACGGGCATGAGCTGCTGGTCATCGATGTCCATGATCTCGACGACCCCACTGTTGATAGCCAACCCGGCGCCGCATTGGCGGGACCCAGCCCAGACGACGTTGCTTACATCATTTACACCTCGGGCACCACGGGAACCCCGAAGGGGGTAGCGATCCCGCACCGCAATGTGACCGGGTTACTGGAGACTCTGGATGCTGATCTGGAGTTGGCGGGGCAGGTGTGGTCGCAGTGTCATTCGTTGGCCTTCGACTTCTCGGTGTGGGAGATCTTCGGCGCGCTTTTATACGGTGGGCGGCTGGTGATGGTGCCCGACTCGGTGGTCCGCTCACCGGAAGATCTGCACGCCGTGCTGGTCGCTGAACAAGTCAGCGTGTTAAGCCAGACCCCGTCGGCGTTTTATGCGCTACAAACCGCCGATGCGTCACACCCCGATCTGGGAACTCAACTCAAGCTCGAAGCTGTGGTGTTCGGCGGCGAAGCGCTGGAGCCTCAGCGTCTGCGGACCTGGCTGCGCGATCACCCCGCGTCACCGCGCTTGATCAACATGTATGGCATCACCGAGACGACGGTGCATGCCTCGTTCCGCGAGATCGTGTCCGGCGATGTCGACAGCGCTGACAGCCCCATCGGGGTGCCGCTGGCGCATCTCGGCTTCTTTGTGCTGAATGGCTGGTTGCAGCCAGCGCCGCCCGGGGTGGTCGGGGAGCTGTATGTGGCGGGCGCAGCGCTGGCTTATGGGTACGTGGGCCGGGCCGGGTTAGCCGCATCCCGGTTCGTGGCGTGCCCATTCGCGGCGCCAGGGTCGCGCATGTATCGCACCGGAGATCTGGCGTGCTGGGACGCTGATGGGCAGCTGCGGTATCTGGGGCGCGCCGATGAGCAGGTGAAGATCCGCGGTTATCGCATCGAACTCGGCGAGGTCCAATCCGCTCTCGGTGCGCTGGACGGGGTGGAGCAGGCGGTGGTGATCGCCCGCGAGGACCGCCCCGGCGACAAGCGCCTAGTGGGCTACGTTACAGGGTCAGCCGACCCGGCCCAGCTACGCGCCGCACTGACCGAGCGGCTGCCGTCCTACATGGTCCCGGCCGCGGTGGTGGCGATCGATGCGCTGCCGTTGACGGTCAACGGCAAACTCGACAGACGAGCCCTGCCCGCACCGGAATATGTGGACGCGGAACGGTATCGCGCCGCAGCCGACCCGGTGGAGGAGCTTCTTGCCGGTATCTACGCGCGGGTGCTCGGTGTGGAGCGGGTCGGGGTGGATGACTCGTTTTTCGATTTGGGCGGGGACTCGCTGTCAGCGATGCGCTTGGTCGCCGCGGTCAATGCCGGCCTGGATGCCGACCTTTCGGTGCGCGTGCTGTTCGAGGCGCCCACGGTGGCCGAATTGGCGCCCCGCATCGGCGGGGATCAGCGTCAGCTAGCGCCACTGGTGGCGGGCCAGCGGCCCGCGGTGGTTCCGTTGTCGTTCGCGCAGAACCGGTTGTGGTTCCTCGACCAGCTGCAGGGGCCCTCGCCCGTTTACAACATGGCGGCGGGGTTGCGACTACGCGGGCGCCTTGACGCCGACGCGTTGGGCGCCGCGCTGGCCGACGTGGTGAGCCGCCATGAAAGCCTCCGCACGTTGTTCCCAGCGGTCAACGGGATACCTCAGCAGGTGTTGGTGCCGGCCGACAGCGCCGAGTTCGGCTGGCAGATCGTCGATGCCGCCGGCTGGCCGGAAAGCGACCTGAGCGAGGCCATCGAGGCTACCGCCCGCCACACTTTTGACCTGGCGTCCGAGATCCCTTTACAGGCAAGGCTTTTCCACGTTGGCGACGACGAGCACGTGTTGGTGGTCGCGGTGCACCATATCGCCGCCGACGGCTGGTCGATCACGCCGCTGGTGCGTGATCTGGGAGTGGCCTATGCCAGCCGGTGTGCGGGGCAATCGCCGGGCTGGGCCGAATTGCCGTTGCAATATGCGGATTACACGCTCTGGCAGCACGCGCAACTTGGTGACGTCGACGACGGCAGCAGTCCCATCGCCGTGCAGCTGAGCCACTGGCAGCAGGCGCTGGCCGGAATGCCCGAGCGACTGCAATTGCCCACCGATCGGCCCTATCCGCCGGTGGCCGATCAGCGCGGCGCCACCGTGGCGGTGGACTGGCCGGCTGACTTGCAGCAACAGATTGCCCAAGTGGCTCGCCAGCACAACGCGACCAGTTTCATGCTGATCCAGGCCGCTCTGGCGGTGCTGCTGGCCAAGATCAGCGCGAGTTCCGATGTGGCAGTAGGGTTCCCGATTGCCGGGCGCCGCGATCCCGCCCTGGATGAGTTGGTGGGCTTTTTCGTCAACACCTTGGTGCTACGAGTCGAGGTGTCCGGCGACCCCACCATCGCCGAACTGCTGGCCCAGGTGCGAGCGCGCAGCCTCGCCGCCTATGAGCATCAAGACGTGCCCTTCGAGGTGCTGGTCGAGCGGCTCAACCCAACCCGAAGCCTGCAACATCACCCGCTGGTCCAGGTGATGTTGGGATGGCAAAACCTGCCCGGGGAAATCAGCGACCCCGTCGCCGGGTTGACGCTCGGCGATCTGCAGGTCACGCCGCTGCCCGTTGACACCAGGACCGCCCGGGTGGACCTGTCGTTTACTTTGGGCGAACGCAGGACCCAGGCCGGGGAGGCCGCCGGGATCGGCGGTGCGGTGGAATTTCGCACCGACGTGTTCGACATGGCCAGCATCCAGACGCTGATCGAGCGGTTCCAGCGGGTACTGGTGGCGATGACCGCCGACCCCACCCGGCGGCTGTCGTCGATCGACGTACTCGATGAGGCTGAACACGCCCAGCTGGATCGGTGGGGCAACCGAGCGGCGTTGAGTTACCCCCCACCCACGCGGGTGTCAGTTCCGGTGCTGTTCGCCGCACAGGTGGCCCGCAAACCAGCGGCCGAGGCGCTGACTTTTGGGCACCGCTCAATGACCTACCGGGAACTCGACGAGGCCGCTAACCGGTTGGCGCACTTGCTGTCTGGGTATGGTGTCGGCCCGGATGGAACTGTGGCGTTGCTATTGGAGCGCTCAGCACAGGCCGTCGTGGCCATGCTGGCGGTGCTGAAAACCGGGGCGGCGTACCTGGCGATCGACCCGGCGCTGCCGGCGGCCCGGATCGGGTTCATGCTGACCGATGCTGCGCCGACCGCCGCAATCACCACGGCCGTGCTGCGCTCGCTGCTGGAGGGGTGCGACCTGCTCGGCATCGATGTCGACGACCCCGCGATCGACAGCCAGCCCAGTACCGCATTACCGGAACCGGACCCAGGCGACATCGCCTACCTGATCTACACCTCGGGAACCACCGGCACGCCCAAGGGGGTGGCCGTCACCCACCACAACTTGAACCATCTGGCGGCGTCGCCGCCTCGAGGCCTGCCGGCGGCGCAGGTGTGGACGCAGTGTCACTCCTACGCTTTCGACTTCTCGGTGTGGGAGATCTGGGCCGCGCTGTTAGGTGGTGGGCGGCTGGTGGTGGTCCCCGATCCGGTGGTCCGCTCCCCCGACGACTTCCACGCGCTCCTGGTCCGCGAACGGGTCAATGTTCTTACCCAAACCCCTTCGGCGGTGGCCGCACTCAGCCCGCAGGGGTTGGAGTCGGTGGCGTTATTGCTCGGCGGTGAGGCCTGTTCGGCGGAGGTGGTGGATCGCTGGGCGCCCGGCCGGGTGGTGATCAACGCTTACGGGCCCACCGAGGCCACGGTGTATGCGTCGATGAGCGCGCCACTCAAAGTCGGGGTCGACGTCGTGCCGATCGGCGCGCCGGTATCGACAGCGGCGCTGTTCGTCCTCGACGAGTGGTTACGGCCGGTGCCACCCGGCGTGGTCGGGGAGTTGTATGTGGCCGGCCGTGGCGTCGGCGTCGGCTACCTGGGCCGGGCGGGCTTGACCGGATCGCGGTTCGTGGCATGTCCGTTCGGCGAGGCTGGGACCCGGATGTATCGCACCGGCGATCTGGTGTGTTGGGGCGCCGACGGGCAACTGCGATATCTGGGCCGCGCCGACGAGCAGGTCAAAATCCGCGGGTATCGCATCGAGCCGGGTGAAGTCCAGGCCGCCATGGCCGCGCTCGATGGGGTGGAGCACGCGGTGGTGATTGCCCGCGAGGACCGCCCCGGTGATCCGCGTCTGGTGGGGTATGTCACCGGGACCGCCGAGCCGGCCACGGTTCGCGCGGCGTTGGCCGAGCGGCTGCCGGCGTATTTGGTACCGGTCGCGGTGGTGGCGCTGGCCTCAATGCCCTTGACGGTCAACGGCAAACTCGACAAGCAGGCCCTGCCGACACCGGAGTACCAAGACACCGACCGCTACCGCGCTCCGGCCACCCCCACCGAGGAGATCCTGGCGGGCATCTTCGCCCAGGTGCTGGGCGCCGATCGGGTCGGGGTTGACGACTCATTTTTCGACTTGGGCGGCGATTCCCTGTCGGCGATGCGCGTGATCGCTGCGGTCAACAATGGCATGGACGGCTCCCTTAGCGTGCGTGCCGTGTTCGAGTCGCCCACGGTGGCCGAATTGGCGCTCCGCATTGGTGGCGGCGAAGATGGGCTCGAGCCGTTGGTGGTGGCCGCGCGGCCCGCGGTGATTCCCTTGTCGTTCGCGCAGAGCCGGTTGTGGTTCATCGACCAATTGCAAGGTCCGTCACCGGTTTACAACCTGGCTGTCGCGTTGCGGCTGCGCGGGCGGCTTGATCCCGATGTGTTGGGTGCCGCGCTTTCGGATGTGGTGGGCCGTCACGAGAGCCTGCGCACACTGTTCGTCGCTCCCGACGGGATACCCGAGCAGCGCGTGCTCGAGGCCAAGCGAGCCGACTTCGGTTGGCAGGTCGTCGACGCCACCGCATGGCCGGCCGACAGGCTGGCGGACGCCGTCGGGCAGGCGGCACGGCACAATTTTGATCTTGCTTCCGAGATTCCCTTGCGGGCAACGCTTTTCCGTGTCGCCGATGATGAGCATGTGTTCGTTGCCGCTGCACACCATATCGCCGCGGACGGCTGGTCGGTCGCCCCACTGGTGAACGATCTAGGGGTGGCGTATGCCAGCCGATGCGCGGGCCAAGCCCCGAGCTGGGCCGACTTGCCGGTGCAGTACGTCGATTACACACTGTGGCAGCGCGCGCAGTTCGGTGATCTCGACGACAGCGACAGCCGCATCGCCGCACAGCTGGCGTACTGGACGGCGGCCCTGGCCGGGATGCCCGAGCGGCTGGTACTCCCCACCGATCGGCCCTATCCGCTGGTTGCCGATCAGCGCGGCGCCCGCGTGGTGGTGGACTGGCCCGTCGAGTTGCACCGGCAGGTTGCCCGGGTGGCTCGCGACCATGGTGCGACGAATTTCATGCTGATGCAGGCCGCCCTGGCGGTGCTGCTGTCGCGGCTCAGCGCCAGTAGTGATGTGGCGGTGGGATTCCCGATCGCCGGGCGGCGCGATGCTGCGCTGGACGGCCTGGTCGGATTTTTCGTCAATACCCTGGTGCTCAGGCTCGACTTGGCCGGTGATCCCACCGTTGCCGAGTTGCTGGCCCAGGTGCGGGGCCGCAGCCTGGCTGCCTACGAGCACCAGGATGTGCCCTTCGAAGTGATCGTCGACCGGCTCAACCCCACCCGGTCCCTGACGCA
>Ga0335073_10012162_pt1 | contig 12088 bp, 7 predicted proteins | sample Lox_Sample_22_FD_207093 | JGI IMG/M metagenome (GOLD analysis project Ga0335073, IMG submission 207093) | Soil microbial communities from Loxahatchee National Wildlife Refuge, Florida, United States - Lox_Sample_2.2 | ecosystem: Environmental > Terrestrial > Soil > Wetlands | place: USA: Florida... | reverse complement strand
TTTTCCAGCCAAGACCAGGGCGTTCGCAGGAATAAATTCTGGCATTTTCGCGGAGCGGAATGGCCACCAAAGAGATCACTACTCCCATCACTGACACGAAAACAAAAAACGGAAAAGTAACTCCCATCAGCGCGAGCAATGACGGCAACGGAGCGAATCACGATTACAACGCCGACTCGATCAAAGTGCTCGGTGGCATGGAAGCAGTCCGCAAGCGTCCGGCGATGTACATCGGCTCGACGGGTGAACTCGGACTGCATCATCTCGTCTATGAAGTGGTCGACAACTCGGTCGACGAGGCGCTGGCCGGCTTCGCGACGAAGATCGATGTAACCATCCACGTCGATAATTCCATCACCGTGGTGGACGATGGGCGCGGAATTCCTGTCGACGATATGGAGATCGATGGAGAAAAAGTTTCTGCCGCGCAAGTGGTGATGACCAAGCTGCATGCCGGCGGCAAATTCGACTCTTCGACCTATAAGGTTTCCGGTGGATTGCACGGCGTGGGCGTGTCGTGCGTGAACGCGCTGAGCTGCGAACTTGAGCTGGAAATCTGGCGCGATGGCGCGACCTGGCAACAGACGTACTCCAAGGGTGATCCGACCAGCAAGCTGAAGAAAACCGGCGTGGCCAAAGTGAAGACGGGGACGAAGGTTCACTTTCTGCCTGATCCGACGATCTTTACGGTTCTGGAGTACAACTATGACACGCTGGCGCAGCGGTTGCGCGAATTGGCGTTCCTGAACAAGGGATTGCTGATTACGCTGACGGACGAGCGCGCGACGGACGCGAAGACCGGCGAACCCAAGCACGCGGAATTCAAGTACAACGGTGGCATCGCGGAATTCATCAAGCACCTGAATCGCGGAAAACAGGTGTTGCATGACAAGCCGATTTATATGGAGGACGACCGCAACGGCGTCCAGATGGAAATCGGTCTGCAGTACAACGATGGCTATTCCGAGAGCATTTTCAGCTTTGCCAACAACATCAACACCGTCGACGGCGGCACACATCTTTCTGGCTTCCGCACGGCGCTGACCCGCACGATCAACTACGCAGGGCAGCAACTGGGGTTGTTCAAGGACGTGAAAGAGAATCTGACCGGCGACGACGTGCGTGAAGGACTGGTCGCAGTCATCAGCGTGAAGCTGCCCCAGCCGCAGTTTGAAGGGCAGACCAAAGGCAAGCTGAACTCTGACATCGCAGGAACGGTTACGCAATTCGTAAACGAGCGGCTGGGGGCGTTTTTTGAGCAGAATTCGACGGTGGCGCGGAAGATCATCAACAAAGCCGTTGATGCTGCCCGCGCACGCGAAGCAGCCCGCAAAGCGCGCGATCTGACGCGCCGCAAGGGCGCTCTTGATTCCGGAGGATTGCCCGGCAAGCTGGCAGATTGCTCCGAACGCGACCCAAACCGCTGTGAGTTGTTCCTGGTCGAAGGCGAGTCCGCTGGCGGGACGGCAAAGCAGGGACGCGATCGGCGTTTCCAGGCAATCTTGCCGTTGAAGGGCAAAATTCTGAACGTCGAGAAAGCTCGCTACGACAAGATGCTGGCGCACGAAGAAATTCGCGCCATGATTACGGCGCTGGGCACTGGCATCGCGAAGGACGATTTCGATCCGACGAAGGTGCGGTACAGCAAGATTATTCTGATGACCGATGCTGACGTGGACGGAAGCCACATCCGCACACTGCTGCTGACGTTCTTCTTTCGACACATGCAGGATTTGATCAAGCGAGGCAACGTTTTCATTGCGCAGCCGCCACTGTTCTCGCTGAAGAAAGGCAAGTCGCAGCAGTACATCAAAGATGAACGCGAATTCGTGAAGGTGATGGTGAAGCGGGCGGCTGAAGGACTGAGCGTGCGCTACGGCGAGGGCGCGGCCAAGGTTGAAGGTCGCGATCTGGCACGATTCATGACCGTGCTCGACGAATATCTCGGATTCTTTGACAAGCTCGATAAGCGTGTGCGCAACGAGCGCGTGACGGAACTGATTCCGAAGCTGGATTTTGCGAAGCGGGCGGATTTCGAGGGCGAGAAGAAGGATTCGCCGAAGAAAATTGAGCGGCTCGAAAAAGAGTTGAAGAAGCTGGAAAAGGATGAGGGCTTCAAGAATATCGAGTCGCGCTTCGACGAAGAACACAACTTGTGGGAAGTTTCGTTCGTGAACAAGCACGGTGCCGAACACGTCATCAACTGGGAACTGGTTTCCAGCGCCGAATGCCGCCAACTCATCTCCAAGTACAAGCAGATCGAGGCGTACATGGAGCCACCGTTCGTCGTCGAAACGCTGGTCAAAACTGCACCCACGAACGGCAACGAGGAGTCGGAGGAAGCTGCTGCCTCGGATGGAGACAAAGCCGAAAAGAAGGCGCCGAAGCCAACCAAACGGAAAGAGATTGAAGTGGTCGAAAAGGCGAATGTGCGCGATCTTCGCGATTACGTCATCAACGAAGGCCGCAAGGATTTCTCGATTCAGCGCTACAAAGGCCTTGGCGAAATGACGGCTCCGCAACTTTGGGAGACTACGATGGATCCGGAACGGCGAACGCTATTGTCTGTGAAGCTGGAAGACATCGCCGAGACGGAGACGATCTTTACCACGCTGATGGGTGAGGACGTCGAAGCGCGGCGCAAGTTCATTGAAGAAAACGCTCTGGACGTGAAGAATTTAGACATCTAGATTCTTAACCTCTTCGCCACGAATCAACGCGGATCAGCGCGAATGAATACAAGATAATTATGGGCGGCCTTCGGGCCGCTCTCTTCTTTGCCAAGCTTCTTTGCTGACCTCAACCGGGGACCTCAGGCGGGGTACTCTTTTCTGTTTCCGCCTTCTCGCCGCGAAAAACGCGCGAGATGCCACGAACGACGCGGCGCATGGGCAGTTCACCGTTGGTGTCCGCGAAGAAGATTTCCCCGATGCGGCTACTCCGGTAGTACCAGCGTTTGAGGATCGCAAGGTGTTCCATGGTTTCCAGCGCAGATTTCACTTTCTCCGCAGGACCTCCAGCCAGCGCTTGTTCCACACGCGACTCCATCGATTGCGACTTCATGTGTTCGGCGGGCTCGATGGAAAATGAAATCGGGTCAGAGATATGAGTCTGTTCGATTTTGAAAAACGTGACCGATCCGGCAATGTGGCTCGGCTGGATCACCAGCGCGGAGAAGCGATCAATGCGCCGCACAACTTCAGGAACCTGGCCGGCGAGAGGCTGAAGTTTTTCAATTTTCACGTGAATCGCGGCGGCATCTTCAAACGCCAGCGCCGCCGATGTCGCTTCTCGCTGGGCTGACAACTCCCGCAGCAGCGAGTCCCCGGAAGAATCGAAGTACGATTGCACGCGCATCACTTCGGCCGAGTATTCCTCATCGGTGCATCCCTTGAAACAAGGCGCCAGGCACATCTTCATCTCGGAATAGATGCAGCCGGGAAACGCCGGATCGGGGTGCAGATCATCGACGCAGCGGCGCATTTTGAAAAAGTCGAGCGAATCATTCATGAATTTTTCGGCCGCGACCCGCGACAGGAAAGGACCGAAGTAAAGATTCTTCCCATGCAGGCGGCCCAGACGGGTGGTTACTGAGGCGCGGGGGAATTCGTTGTCGAGATGCAGCTTCACCAGAGGGGCGAAGCGGAATCGCAGGCGGTTGGCGTAGGTTTTGGGAAATTCGGTGCGGAGAGTCTTGTAGAGAAGAAAGCCGGATTCGAAATCCGATCCAGTTGCCACGTATTGGATGGTGCGGACGCGGTCGCGCAAATTGAGTTTCCTGGTGCGCTCTTCGACGGGGCCGAGCAGCCGCTGTAGGCGGCGCCGAAGGTTCGCCGTCTTGCTGACGTAGGGCTCGGAGGCATCGCCGCGGAGCAGAAAAACGGCTGGAGCCGCCGGTATGGTGGCGAAGATCTCGGCGTCCCGCTCGGGCGAGAATTCGAGGCGCTCAGTCAGCATTTGTTATTCAGTTAACCACAGAGGGCACAGAGAACACAGAGAAACCTAAATTCACTCAACCGCCAAGATCGCGAAGTGCGCGAAGGAATCCGCACGGACCGGTGTTGATCCGCGGCGAAGAGAACTTACCGAAAGCTGGCGCTGCGGAATTTTTGGCGGAAGTCGCTGCCATCGAGCGTAACGATGCGGCACATCTCGTGCAGGCGGGAACGCATGCGCTCACCGATGCGGTCTCCGAGGGTTTCGCCGCGAACGGCTGCTCTTACCGGGGAGATCGTACCGGTGGCGCCGGCGGCCGGCTGGTCTTCGAAGTTCGTGGTGATGATGGTGGTGCGATTGTCGTTGTAACGGGTGTTCAGGATCAAGCTTACGGTGTCCCAGACCCATTCGGTGGGCTTTACCGCGCCTAGCTCGTCGAGCACGAGGACATCGGTTTCGAAGACAGGGCGCAGAACATCGAGCTCCGTGGTCTGCACGGTTGAGTTGTAGGAGTTCTGGATTTCCTTCAGCAATTCGCGATAGTCGTAAAAAAGGCAAGGAATACCGCGGCTGAGGATGAGTTCTTTGGCGATGCCCACAGCAAGATGGGTCTTGCCGGTGCCGATCTTGCCGATGATCAAAAGTCCCTTATCGCCGCGCGGATCACACTTTCTGGCGAAATTTGAGGCAATGAAGTGCGCCTCGGCCAGCGCGGGATGAGCGCCGGGGAAATCAGTGTCGTAATTACTGAGCTCGCAATGCTCATAACGGCGCGGGATGCGGGCCGCCTCGAGCAGGCTTTGGGCATGGACGCGCAGCCGGCAGTCGCAGCGCGTGACCCGCCGTTCTTGCGATCGGGAAGTGGCGGGAACCGTCTTCCATCCGGTACCCTCGCAGAGCGGACAAAGGTCAGGCGGTGCATCCCTTACCGCAGTCCTGGTAGGTTGCGCTTTGAGGAGGGGTGCGTTCAGCACCCGCGGTTCGGTAATAGGTTGCTTGAGCTCGTCCGATTTTGGCACTCAGCGATTCCCCCTTTTGACTTTGCAACAGAGCCTGCCCTCTGTGCAAGAGTGAAAGACGGGCGTCCTGTGTACATCCTGTGAACCGGATAGACTCGTTGTGGACGCCATTGGAAAAACGTCGTAAGCAGAGATAAAGGGCTCGGCAACCCGCGCTGGAGGCGGAAACTGCTGCACAGGAGGTGCAAAACAGGCTTCCCTCGCGGATTTTCACAGTTGACATTCGCCACAGAGAGCGCACAATACCACGCGACGGGTTTCCCGACTCAGCTGCTGCCAGTTTCCTCCCGGTGCAAGCTGGGCAAGAACGAGACCTGTGAGGAGATACCATGAATAAAGCCGATCTGGTTGATAAGATCGCAGGCGCTTGCGAGATCAGCAAGGCGCAGGCTACAACTGCGATTGATACGGCCGTGGAGAGCATCACCTCCGCGCTGCGCAAAGGAGATCGGGTTGCATTGATAGGCTTCGGCACGTTCTCAGTGTCGCAACGCAAAGCGCGGAACGGGCGTAACCCGCAAACCGGCGCGACTATCAAGATTGCTGCCCGCCGTGTCGCGAAGTTTACCCCAGGGGCCGAGCTGAAGAAGTCTGTAAATAAGAAATAGGGCGGATTCTTTCCAGATTTCCGAGACGGCAGGTGGTCGGACCTGCCGTTTTTTTATTGCGCAGGCAACGACTCTGTCAAATGCCGATCAGTGCGCTTGACCCCCGAGAGATCCATCCCTAACATCGAACAGGCCCATGCAGTTCCAGCTTTCATCGGTCCAGCCTTATCTGCGACGCCTCCGGCTGCACACCTGTGGGCTCCTTATAGCGGCCATTCCAGCTTTCGGGCAGCAGGCCAAGCCCACACCGCCTCCGGTTGCCAACTTCACCGACGTCGCCGCGAAGGCCGGCCTGACGGGGCAAAACATCTTCGGCGGAATCGACACGAAAAAGTACATCATTGAGACCACCGGAAGCGGTGTTGCGATATTCGATTACGACAACGATGGGTGGCCCGACATCTTCCTTGTCAACGGCACCCGTCTGGGAGGATTGCCCACAGGCGAAGCGCCGACCAACCGGCTGTATCACAACAATCACGACGGAACATTCACCGATGTAACCGCGAAAGTCGGTTTGACTTCGACGGGATGGGGCCAGGGCGTCTGCGTGGGCGACTATGACAACGACGGCTGGGAAGATATTTACGTCACCTACTACGGGAAGAATCGGCTTTACCATAACGATCACGGAGTGTTCACCGAAGTCGCCGAAAAGGCTGGCGTAGCTGGGTCGGGGAAGGCCTGGGGCACAGGCTGCGCGTTCGTCGACTATGACCGCGACGGGAAGCTGGATCTGGTCGTTGCGAATTACGTGGATTTTGATCTGGCGACCGCACCGGCTCCGGGAGATCGCGCCACCTGCATCTGGAAAGGCGTTCCCGTGATGTGCGGTCCGCGAGGCTTGCCCGGGGCAAAGAATATTCTCTATCACAACCGCGGAAACGGCACGTTCGAGGACGTGACCACGAAGGCACACATCGACCGGACCGATGGGCATTATGCCTTCAGCGTTTCGACTCTCGACTTCGACGAAGATGGCTGGCCCGACATCTTCATTGCCTGCGACAGCACGCCAAGCATTCTCTACCGCAACAATCACGATGGAACGTTCACTGATGTTGCCGTGACGGCCGGCGCGGCTCTCAATGAAGACGGGCGAGCGCAGGCGGGCATGGGATCGACGATCGCCGACTTTAACGGCGACGGCCATCTCGACATCTTCAAAACAAATTTCTCCGACGATACTTCGACGCTCTACAAGAATAATGGGGACGGCACATTTACCGATGCGACCTCCTCCGCGGGTCTGGGGCTTTACACGCAGTATCTCGGCTGGGGAACTATGTTTTTCGACTTTGATAATGATGGCTGGCCGGATCTGCTCCTGGTGAATGGACACGTTTATCCGGAGGTCGATAGCCAGCACTTGGGCAGCAGCTACAAAGAACCGCGAATTCTCTATCACAACAATGGAGACGGCAGCTTCACCGATATTTCTGCTTCGGCCGGGCCGGCAATTACGACAGTAGCGTCCTCGCGAGGGCTTGCGGTCGGGGATCTGTGGAACGACGGCAGAATGTCTGCGGTGATCAACAACATGAACGCCGTCCCCAGCCTGCTGGTGAATCAGGTTCGCAACTCGAATCACTGGATCGCGATTCATACGATAGGAACAAAATCAAACCGCGATGGCATTGGCGCGCGCATTCGTGTGAAGACGGCAACGCGCGTGCTCGTGGATGAAGTGCGCAGCGGTTCAAGCTACATTTCAAATAGCGATATGCGAGTGCACTTCGGGCTGGGGAACGCAGATAAGGTCGAATGGGTGGAAATTCACTGGCCGAGCGGGTTGATGGAACGTTTCGCCAATCTCGCAGTCGATCAGATTCATACACTGAAAGAGGGAACAGGATCGACCGCTGAAATAGCGACGAAAAAAAATATTAACCACAGAGAACACTGAGGAGCACAGAGGTCAGATTTTCTTGGAGTCTCGTCCGAATTGCACGTTGCGCGTGATGCCTTCGCCCTCTTTCACAAAAATGAGTTGATTGGCTTTCACATCTTTCAGCGCGTCCACATGACCACTGGGCCAGTGAACTTCAAGTGCGTCGACCTTTTCGGCTTTGCCAAGTCCGAAGTGGACGCGCAAATCGTTCTGCGAAAAATATCCGCCCCCGCTGCGCACTTCGTCGATCTGCCGATGCGGCTTCTGTTCTCCCGGTACTTGCGTTATGCAGACCAGCCGGGCGCCTATTCCACTGCGGTTTGACTTTGTTCCGACGGTGCGGACCTTGATCCAGTTGCTGTTCAGCTTCGAATCGCAGCGCAGCAGCTGTGGATAGTCGTTGACGGTGTTTACCACGACATCGATGTCGCCGTCGTTGTCGAAATCTCCGAAGGCAGCGCCTCGTGACGGACTCGGTTCCGAAATTCCCGGGCCGACTTGAAGTGACACATCCGCGAAATGGCCGTTATGCAGATTTTGGTAAAGCAGCTTGCGCTGCGCGTATCCGGCTTCAGTTTTTAGTTGCTCCACTTCGGGATAGACGTGGCCGTTGCAGATCAGGATGTCGGGCCAGCCATCGTTATCCATATCGAAGAAGCCGCATCCCCAGCCGAGAAATTGGGTATGCGCGCCTAAACCGGCAGTGAAGGTGGCATCCTCGAAGTTGGCTCCCCCGAGATTGTGATACAGCGATGGAGTGTCTCCGGCGAAATTCGTCTTTAGGATGTCGAGATTGCCATCGAGATCGTAATCGGCGGCGGAAACTCCCATGCCGGCTTGCGGCTTGCCATCCGGGCTCAGGGCGCAACCGGCTTCAATGGCAACATCTTCGAATTTGCCATTTTTCTTGTTTTGATAAAGCGCGCTCGCCATCGAATCATTGGCAACGTAGATGTCGGGCCAGCCATCGTTGTCGAAGTCGGCGGTGAGAACGCCGAGCCCATAGGTTCCATTGGCGCGCAGAATTCCCGAAGCTTCGGAAACATCGGTGAACGTTCCGTCGCCGTTGTTGTGATAAAGGATGTTCTTTCCACCCTGCAACCCGGGAGGTCCACAGGCCACCATCACGCTCTTGTAGAGACATGGACCGGACTCGGGCACAGGCGCTGTCGCCAGATCGAGGTCAATATAGTTCGCGACAAACAGGTCGAGGTGACCATCGCGATCGTAATCGACGAAAGCACAGCCCGTGTTCCAGCGCGTGTCCTTGCCCGCCACTCCGGCTTTTTCGCTAACATCGGTGAAGGTTCCATCACCGTTGTTGTGATAAAGAACATTCTTGCCGAAGTAGGTGACGTAGAGGTCTTCCCAACCATCATTGTCGTAGTCGCCGATGCAGACACCCTGTCCCCAACCGGAATGACCGACGGCGGCCTTTACGGTGACGTCGGTAAATGTGCCGTCTCGATTGTTTCGGAAGAGATGAGAGACGGGTTCCCTACCCCTGGGAAAACCTTCGAGTCTCGAGCCATTCACAAGGAAGATATCGAGCCAGCCGTCGTTGTCGTAATCGTAGAAGGCGACGCCGCAGCCAGTGGTCTCAAGAAGATATTTGTTTTTGTGCTCGCCACCGTAGATCGTCTTGGCGTTAAGACCGGATTCACGCGCAATGTTGAGGAAGCTGACGCCGAGGTCGGTGGACTGAGCCGCGCCTTTCGTTGGCGCCCCGCTCTGCTGTATGCGCGCACGCGCGCCGGCGCGAGGAGGCCAAGCCAGCGCCAAAACGTTCTCCAGAGACAGCACCAGCGCGGAACGGCTGAGAGATTTCAGGAATGATCGGCGTGAAGAAGACAAAAGGTTGGCACCTGGCCCATTTGGCTCGTGCTAAAATTCGCGCTATTTCCTTATATTCAGTGCATGCTTACTTTGCAAGGTCTGGCGGAGCAAATGCGTGTTGAACGCTTCAAATTTCTAGAAAAATTGAGCGGGCTGCGCCTTGAGCTGTTTCTGGCCATTTTCTGCCTGATTTCGGCCAGCCTGGCGGCGCAACGAGCTGCAAATTCTCTGGAACTTTCACGAACGGTGCGCTCGTGGGAGTTCCTGCCGGTTGTGGGACAACACGCCGCACTCTTGGGCGACGAAACCGGCAGATTCGAAGCCTGGGTTTATCCGCTTAAGCTTTTCCGGGATCTTCATCTCACATTTCACGTGGAGGATCGTGCCCTTCCTGCCGAAAGTCTTGCCCGGACTCTGACAGTGCAACCGGAATCCGCGTCTATCCTTTACGTGGGCGACTCGTTTCGCGTGCGCGAAACCTTGTGCGTGCCGGTAAATGAGAGCGGCGCGGTCATTCTCCTGGAGGTTGAAACCGAATCGCCGCTCGAAATCGAGGTGGGGTTTACTGAGGATTTTCAGCTGGAGTGGCCAGCCGCATTGGGCGGGACGTACGTCTCCTGGGACCTTGCGCAGCACGCGTTTTTCTTTGGAGATGAAGCGCAGAAGTATGCCGGGTTTTTCGGCTCGCCCACAGCTAAGGATGCGAAGCTTGCGTATGAGACAAATTATTCGTCTTCGAGCGAGAGCTCTATGCGGCTGGGAATTACGCAAAAGGGAAAAGACAGGAAAATTCTTATTCTTTCCGGTTCGGTGACAAGCACGGTTGAAGCAGAAAAAACCTACAAGCATCTGCTGGCTACTTATGATCAGTTGGTGCAGGAGTCCGCGGAATATTACCGTTCTTATCTGCAGAATACAGTCAGCGTGGAATTGCCGGACTCGCGCTTGCAGCAAGCGTATGACTGGGCAAGGATCAGTACCATCCAAGGGCTCGTCGTTAATCCTTATCTTGGCTCGGGGCTGGTTGCAGGATATCGAACGTCGGGAGGAAGTCAGCGCCCGGGCTTTGCCTGGTTCTTCGGGCGTGACTCTTTCTGGACTGCATTTGCACTCGATGCCGAGGAAGATTATCCGACTGCGCGGACTGCCATCGACTTCATCAGCAAGTTCCAGCGTGATGACGGAAAAATTCCCCACGAAATTTCGCAGAGCGCCAGCCTTGTGCCGTGGTTCAAAGATTATCCGTACGCTTACGCGTCCGCTGACGCCACGCCGCTCTTCATCCTCGCGCTGAATGACTACGTAGAACGGAGCGGTGACATAGAGTTTGCGCGCGAAAAATGGGGTCAACTCTGGCGGGCTTATGAATTCCTGCGCTCGACTTACGATTCACAAGGATTAGCGCAGAATCTCGGCGTAGGCCACGGCTGGGTGGAGGGCGGTCCGTTGCTTCCGGTAAAGAACGAGTATTACCAGGCGGGACTGGGAGTGGGAGCGCTCGAGGCACTTTCCCATCTGGCTCAGCTTATAGGCAAGGAGGACGTCGGCAATCAGCTGGCAGCCGAGTTCATGCAGAAAAAAGCTGTGCTCGAGCAAGCCTTCTGGTCGGAAGAGAACAAGAGCTATATTTTTGCGCTGAATAAAGACAACCAGCGCATCGAAGAAACGACCGTCCTCACCACGGTTCCCATGTGGTTTGGGCTGGCCGAGGCAAAGCATGCTGATGAAACGATCTCGCAACTCGACACGTTCGACCATGAGACGGATTGGGGCATGCGCATCATCTCGCAGAAATCGAAGTTGTACGACGGATCCGGATATCATTTCGGCTCTGTTTGGCCGCTCTTCAGCGGGTGGGCTTCTGTCGGCGAGTATCGGTATCATCGCGCTTGGCCTGCGTATTTCAATCTTCGCGCGAATGCGTTGCTCGGATTTGACGGTGCACTTGGGCATTTCACTGAGGTTCTGTCCGGCGACTATTACTCGTCGTTCGCCACCAGTTCGCCGCACCAGATATGGTCGGCCGCCATGGCCGTCAGTCCAATCCTGCGAGGCATGTTTGGGCTGGACACGGACGCGGAAAGACATTTGATCACGCTCGCACCGCACATTCCGGCGGACTGGAGTTCGTTTGCGATCCGCAACGTTCGCGTCGGAAGCGTCAGTGCGGACTTTTTGTACGGCAAGGCGGCGGATTCGGTTGTGCTCGAGGTCAGGCGTGCGGGCGAAGGAGACTGTGTGGTGGAATTTTCTCCAGCATTCAGTCGCCGCACCCAAATCGTAAGCGTGGAATTGAATGGGCGTCCGCTGCCGTTCAAAATCGTGCCAAACGAAAACGACCAGCACGTATCCGTACACTTTCCGGTATATGGTGGTCCCAATACGTTGAGCATTCGCGTGAAGAACGATTTCGCGCTCAGCTACGCCAACGAATTGCCGGCATTGGGCAGCGCGAGCCGCAGCCTGCGGGTGATTTCAGAATCATGGAATACGCCGAAGACGCAACTGAACCTGGAAGTCTCTGGACTCGCAGGAAGCACCTATGAAATGAACATCTGGAATCCGGGCCAGATCGCATCCGTTGAGGGCGGAACACTGACCCGCGGAGGAAAATTGCAAATTCAGTTCGTGGGAACTGCTCCCGTCTTGTATTCGGAGCAATCGGTCGTAATTCATTTCCGGCCCTAGAGCGAGGCAACGCTTCGCCGTTCCGGCGCGTCGATCGGAGTAGAATGACGGAGTTCTTCGATACTTAAACGGTTCTGCGGAGCGCACTGATGCGACGTATCTTCCCTTGC
>Ga0335073_10012160_pt1 | contig 12089 bp, 3 predicted proteins | sample Lox_Sample_22_FD_207093 | JGI IMG/M metagenome (GOLD analysis project Ga0335073, IMG submission 207093) | Soil microbial communities from Loxahatchee National Wildlife Refuge, Florida, United States - Lox_Sample_2.2 | ecosystem: Environmental > Terrestrial > Soil > Wetlands | place: USA: Florida... | reverse complement strand
CTGATATTATGGGCCGGACCCAATCACGGGCGTATGTATCCCCGTCCTCGTAAATTGGACTTGACATCTTGTATGACGAACGAAATTCCAGAGTTGTAAGAAAATGAAAAACAGCGGAGATTTGAGGAAAGCAATTAGGAAACGACTGCATTGATTGCTACCCTCCCCAGCTCCACACACTTTCCTATCTAAGCTCACCGAAAAGAAAGCCACCACGTCATGGCTGATGTTCAGCCCCTCTTTCTACATTCTGAACAGTTCAAAGCTCTCCGCCACCCGTCTTTTTCTTACTGGCATCTTCCTATACATATTCACATACCAGACGTTCGCGGGAAAGACAGTTTTGCAATCGATCCGTAATGGCTGGCCTCGAAGCCTTAGCTATTATCGGTGGGATTAATGACGCAAGCGATATTTTAAGCCGATTCTTCAAAACAGTTATGGATTATGTTGACCTGCCGGAACGAGTTCTATTCACCTGGGAATTGCTGCTTGGCTGTGAATTCGAATTGAAAGCATGGAAAAGAACTTGGGGAGTCGAAGAACGGCGGAGACACCAATACTATGAAAAATTTTGGGGTCCAGATGGATCCCGTGAAGTACGAAGGGTCCTTGGTATCCTGAAAGGAATGACTAAAAAGATAAAGGGTGAGATTAACAAGCTGATCCCTTGTACCGTATTACACGGTGGCTATCAACCTCAAAACGAGCAAGATTCGAAACAGTCTGATGAAAAGCTGGTCATAGAGAGTGTAAGGAGAATTAGCAAGAATATGTTCAAACGGAGGCGGTTTTTGGCAGCCGTCAAACAGCTTTCCTCACGAGTTGATGGCCAGATACGAGATTTTGAGAAGATGTTGAAGGCCCTGAATCGGATATCTTGGGGTTTCGCTGATCGACTCCATGACCTGAGCGGAAGACATGCAATCGGCAGTTCTAAAACATTTTTGCCAATAGCTTCATCAGAAAGAAGCGCAAATCAAACGGCTTGCACAGATGCGACTCAGCTTCACAGCGCATTGAAAGCTTCACGACAAATGACCTGCTATCTTGGTCTAACAGTTCAGTCATCGCGCGGACGGAGCGCTGATCGAAATAGACGAATAAGTCGAAGTCGAAGTCGAAGCCGATCTCAATCTAGTCCTCCAGTACCCGATCCCGTGAGAGACTATCAGATACTCCTGAAAGATGGAAGTACGACGCAAGAAGTGCTACTCCGCCCAGCAAGATTTAAGTACTCAGAAACTGAAGAGATACCGCGTAGCGAATACTGTGTGAGCTTTGCCGAAGTTTTGGACGAATTCAACCGCTCAGTTGAGGTAGCATCGTTTCTTATGCCACCTAGCAGTCCTTACAGAGAAGGGTTCACAGCTTACAAGACTGCAGAGGCACAGCTCGAGGCCATGTCAACAATGCGAAGTTTGTCATCTCAACTCGGCTGGCTGTACGTAAAGGAAAAGATCCAAATAGCCTATGTGCTAGCAGAAGGATATTTTCGGCTCCTTGGCAGTCCCTGGCCCGATTACGTAGACAGCGATAACATTCGAATTCGTCAAATCGTGGGACGTAAATGGGCTGCATTATTGCACGCGCGGTTAGGAAATTCTCACTTCAAAGACGTTCTGGATAGGGCGGAGGAGAACTTTCGTCGCTCTTACAGAAGTTTGAAACAGCACTGTCAAATTTACAGGCTGGGTATTCTCCTGACGGAGTTGGCCTTGGGACGTCAAATCTCTTTCCTACATTTCCATCGCAATGACGGAGTAAAAATTGCTCTGAGTCGCCTTGAGCGTAATGCCGGGCTAGACGCAGAATTTATTGCCGCCGAAGTTGGGAGCGCGATCGACATTAATCGGTATGGGGACGTCGTTCACTTTTGTCTTTCAACAATACGGAATCGCGACAACATTGTGCCGGGAGATTTTGATGCCGAATTTGAGTTGCACGTTCTGGAACCGTAAGAAGGCCTTCCAGACAAAACACAGCTCTGATGCTAACACTGAATAGCTTGAGAGAGTTAGTCGAAAAATGTACGTGATGATATATCATTGTGGTTCGTCGGAGAGGCTCAGACCCAGGTAACAGAAAATTGCACAATGGATATATAGGTAGAGCTATTGGCGTTGAATGATGCTGAAGATGATGATGAGTAGATTCGCTTTCTCAATGCCAGCCTTAGATAATAACTAAGTAGCTCGCTGTGAGTCGTGTTCTTCTCGTTTTCTCGCGAACGAATTTGACGCCGGTGGACAACGATATGGCTGAAATTGCGAGCTATCGAATCCGAGATAGGTTTAATTTCGGCAACAACGGGTCAATGCTCGCACCGAGAGGGAGTGCGGAGACGTGGCTTAGATGAGGTGCATGGCATGAGGACTAACAGCGAGCGGAGTGTGAAGCTTGTCGTGTTATACGCGTAGCCGACCAGTGCAGAGAGAAAGAAAGCTCCAACAGCTGGTCTGTGCGGCCGGCTCCAATCTGTAATCTGCTACCTTTTCAGTTTGCCTTGCTCGCTTTTGAGTAAGCATGCAAGTTCCGCCAGCAAAGGTCAACGAATGGCACTGATCCCAGATCTTTGCAACCCCAATCTATCTCCCCAGCTATCCCCGCCAAAAAGCCATATATCCTACCCGTTACCGTGTCAGATCGCTGCTACCACCCAAGCCTTCCTCATCACCTTCGCATTGAGCCGCAAGCTTCCCTCGAGATCCCGGCGCGTCCGCAAAGTGCAAGCTCCCAACGCCGTATTGCATCCTCTCGCCACCTTGCGCCCGATAGCACGCTGCTCCTTCTAATCCTCTCATCTGTCATGGGCGGCCCATCCAGTCCGACGATTCGAGTCTTTACAGCTATTGCGCTGTAACGCGCGCACACGAAAGTTAGCCTTTTGAAGGCTAGAGGGAGTGAGGTGATGCGGAAATGGCACTTCCAAAGTCGTCACTGGCCTCCTTCATCGTCGGTGTTTTGATTCTTGCGTATCTTTCGACATTCGTCATTTTCGCCATAATCAGAGTGCTATGGGGGGTGTCCATCCAGCGACTTTGGTGGACGGGTTTGCGGCACATCTCGTTCATGGCAAGAGAAGGGATACGGGTTGATATCCGTGGTCTTCGGTTATCCCTACACCGACCGACATTTGCACAGCCGACATGGATCAGTATTGTCGTTCAAGAGCTCAGAGTGACTGTGGATCTGCGAAGTCTCGGCTCGAAAGCTCCGAGGAGGAGTCGGTGGTCGCAATGGCGCAATGGCTCTGCTGCCAAACACATATCGCCTCCGGACACTCCTGTTAAGCCCAGCTTTCAATCGGAAACCGAAACCGAATCTGATGAGCCCGAGGAAGAAAGAAGTCGGACTTGGGAACGTCTGACAGATATCAAGGAGAAGATCAAGAAGTTGCACCGACAGATACAATGGATCAGGTTGTTCGATTTTGTCGCGACCAATTCATCAGTCGTAATTTTGGACGTTGGATCCATCGAGTTGGCAAGCTTTACGATGGCTGTTGATACTCGACGCAAGACTGTGGACCGAAGCCGCTTGTTCCAACACCGCCGGGCTCAATCAGACCTACAACGGCCTGCCGAATGGATCTTCACGGCAAGAGGTTTGCTTTTCTCACCGCAAGGCAAAGAATCCAGTGAGCTGCTCGACCATGCCACGCTCAACGTCTACGGTCTTCTTCTCCCAAATATCGACGGCTTACGGGATGCTTCGATCGCGCTCAAACTGGGTCGTATCAGTCTACCTTACGACGACATTTACCTCTGTGCCAATCGATACAAGCACTGTCGGCAGTCGTACGCTCAGACTCGTGGCCATACCCCATCTCATTCATTCGCCGATATTGTCGAGGAGCTTGACCACCCAGGTAGCAAAGATGAAGCAATTGTCCAAACCGTTTCCGATTCTAAAGAGTTCTTTGCTTCAATACTGCGCGGTATCCAGGAAGTTCAATTTGCCGTCAGCTACGTTGGCATCTCCATGCGCATCAAGTCTGTGGAACGGACTTCAACACAGGTCTATCTCAACATGTCCATGAAAGAAGTTGGACTTGACCTGTTGCGATCCGATCCCAAGAGTCCGGCACATTTAACTTATTTCTCTGCAGAAGATGTGGCGCATCAGGCGCTTTTAACAGCTATTTCCATTTCAATGGGCATGGACGATGGCCACGAGCATCCAGAACGGCTTCTCTATGTACCAATGGCGACCGCCATGGTGCGCAGCACATTACCTTCGAAGACGATTCAGTTCACGGGAGATAGAAATGCGACTGAGCGAAACACAAACATTCTATACGCGAACCTTGTTATCACTTCTCCCTCAATCGATTTCGATCCTCGCCATTTGCCATTGATGCTGGCAGCATTCAGAAACTATTCCGATCACCACCATGTTCCTCAAAGGCCAAGACCCAACCGACAACATCTTCTCTCACGACTACTGCCCAAGGCCAGTGTAAAATTCTCAGTCCACGAGCCTATTATCCGCGTTACTTTACCGTGCATGGATCCAGTCAGAAGGAAAGCTGGCGAGTTCGATCTTCTAATATCCGCCTTTTCCTCCATGGCGTTGGATTTGGAATCATCACACTTTCCTGGAGGAGGACTTCACTACTCGCTTGCCTCCAACCTTCGCGTCACATCTCACGAACTCTATTATCAGACTGCTTCAAGTGAGAAGCATAATCTGCTCATTACCGACAATTTGGAACTTAAGGTCCAAATCAGTGCCACCCCTGACGTCTCCGTGATGGTAACTGGGAATGCACAGACCTTCTCCGTTTATATGGTTAGGCCAGAAATTAGCGAAGGAGTAAGACAGATTATCACTCAACTTCGAATTGAAGGCAGCAGGCGACATCCGCATCATGACGAAGAGGAAAAGCCAAACTTCTTGAGGAGGATGCCAGGTTGGCTGACGCACGTCCACCTACAAGGCTCTGACTTCAACGTCGAGGTCGCTGGTATCGATCCAAGTGTCTCCGAGAAGGCGCGAGGGGCTGCCCTACATCTAGAGTCTTGGAGTGCTGAGTACAAGGCTAATCGTCATGAAGGTCTTACCCAACCAGCTAGACGGAGAGCAGCGAGCAGGTCGATTGAAGGTGACGAGATATTTTTGAAGCCAGCTTCCCCAAGCCCCTCAAGGAAGAGACGAAGTGGCAGCAATGAGTCCGATGGTCGCCGGCTTGCAATTCATACACATGGTCTCGAAGCTTTTGTTGTGGAGTCCGCCGAAACCTGGGAGCCAGAAGCCTTCATGACGCTACCACGCTTTGAAGTAGCTTTTTCGACCTCGAGCGATTCGCAAGGAGCAATTCTTCACATCAACTCGTTTACTCAGCAACTACTCATGCAGTACTCTTTATATCGCCATTTTGCCGTCGGCGTTGCAGCAATGGTACTTCGCAAAACGTTCGTGCCTCCATCTTCTACATCGAAAGGTCCTGGCTCCACATCTCATCTCGCACCGCCACCAATCCATGATGGACTTGGTTCAACTGCCACTGTCGGACAAAAGAAGGAGGTGGTTTCTATTGACTTCCGCGCCGCATTCATCCAGCTGAAAGCTACTATGCCTGCCGATCCTCCATTGATGATTCAAATCTTTGGTGTCGAAGCTGGCAGACATCGATGGGCTGCGCCATTCGCTAAGGCACAACTTGCTCGGTTATATGCCGAGGCTCCAAACATCAAGAAGGTCTGGGCGCGAGTCATCAGTTTGCGAACACTACGAGTTGATTATCGACACCAACGACGGAGTCATGGATCAAAAACCGAGGAAGAGAAATCCTTCGACGTCGTTGCAGACGCCATCCGTATTGGCATTCCGCATCAACTCGTTGTCCACAAAATCCTTGATAATGTCGTCAATGTCAAGAAGACTGTAGAACAGCTGCATCATCGCTTTAAGACCGGCACTGACGAGTATATTCTCGCAAAGCGCCCAGAAGGCCCGAAACATGTTCCAAAAGTTACACTGCGTACTCAAGCCTTCCTGTTTGAAATCGAGGACAGCTCTTTTGAATGGAAGTTGGGCTTGATCTATCTCCAAGGACTGAACGAGCAGAAGCAGCGACTCGCAAGGGAGCAAGCTTTCGATCTGAAAAAGAAGAGGATCGAAGAAGCTGATGCCCGGCGCAATCCAATTCCTAGACCAAGATCGACATTCCAAGGACGTAGCAAAACAGGACGTAGGTCATCAGGGGACGTCCGAATGAAACCGCGGAGCAAAAGTAGCGATGAACTCGACCGTGGCCGGATCCAACTGCCTAAGGATGATGGAGACCGACGCCTCCGTTATGATGCTGATGGGATGTGTGGCCTTAGCCAGACTGCAACCCGAAATATTGAAGATGCTCGAGAGAAGCTACACATTTTCAATGCACAAAGCTGGAAGAAGAGGATCAATGCAGCCTATAACTTCCAAACACATACAATGCGCGACATACGGTCCATCGTTTGGGGCTTGGATGATATACCTGAAGAAGTTGAGCAACCGGAAAGGATTCTTGCCATTCCACAGCGACCAGCTCTCATGGCTGTGCTCATTAGTGATCTGAACATCACCATTGACAAGCCGTCTTTCCCATTGAACGAATACCCGAACTATTTACATCGAATCGGGAAAGGCATGCCAAAGGACACGAAGTATTCCCTACTCATTCCAATGCATGTCAACATCGCCATGGGCGAAGCTCGAATCACCCTCCGAGATTATCCGCTACCTACACTCCATGTACCAGCCATTCGCCCAGGGCAGTCGTCGAGAAATCCTAGCTTGTCTCTCAGCACAGACTTCGTCATTGCCGAAGAGTTTAGAAATGATGAATCCATTCGACATGTCCAAGTGACCGTCGTTCCACCGGACCGATATGCCAATGGCGAGCGACAGGGTGGGTTCACTGTTGACGTACGGCGGACGGTGGCAGCCGTCAAAACTTACTCTGAAATTGGTGTGGAGATCAACACAAGCTCTCCAACGCGAATAACATGGGGAAGTTCATACCAACCTGCCATTCAAGATATGATGCAAGTCGTCGAGAACTTCACCAAACCAGCCGTTGATCCTTCAGAAAGAGTAGGCTTCTGGGACAAGATCCGACTCTCTTTCCATTCCAAAGTTCGAGTTGTTTGGAAAGGAGATGGAGACGTTCATCTTATTCTGAAGGGCTCTCGAGATCCGTATCACGTCACAGGTAGTGGCGCGGGTTTCGTCATGTGCTGGCGAAACGATGTCCGGTGGGGGTTATGCCAGGACGATGATCCAAGGAAGTTTATGACGGTCGACAGTGGCGAGTACGTGCTTGCAATACCAGACTTCAGCAGCTATGCCAAGCGTTCCCTCGACCGAGAACTACCCGAGAGCAGCAGTATCAGCAGTGCTAACACCTACGAACAAGGTGGCAAGTTCAGAAAGACCGTGATGAAGCTCTCCGGAAACGTGCAGTGGGTTGCCGGCCTTGTCTTCGAGCGGAATACCAGTGAGGGCGGGAGATCATTTGATTTCAGACCCCATTATGAAGTCGTACTGAGGAGTCCAGAGTATGCTCGACCTGGTCCAAATGGCGAGGTATGGAATCCAGCGTGGAAGGCTTTAACTAGTGCTAACATCAATCAGCCGTACGATGCGTACCGTGGTTTTCGCAGTCAACACATCCATCTCTCTGTTGGAATCTCCGCGCCAGTCGATAGAGACTGGTCAGTCACGAATCTCAAACCATCCAACAACTATAACAGCGTCCACCTCACGCCGCGCTCATTCAGCCACTTCTTCGACTGGTGGTCGATGTTCCAGGGCAACATGTCTCTTCCAATTCGACAAGGCCCAATTTGGCCTGGCCCCGATAAGTCCAGTAAAAAGTTCGGTCGTCATCTTGCCACTATCAAATATAGCCTTCTCTTCTCACCACTGTATCTCGGTCATATCTACAAGCATAAGGATCCCGAGGAGTATGGCGATAACGTAGTATCAGCCACGGGAATCAAACTCAAGCTGGATAGCTTTATGCTTGATCTACACCAACGTCGAGAAGTATTCAGGCAACAAATTAGTGGTAGTAGACAAAGCAAAACCACAGGGATGAGAATCAACCAAGTCCAGCTGGACTTTATATCTGCCGATGTACGCGCCGTCTCTCAGACCATCAAAGGCACAAATAGTGGCGATGTTGAAGAAGCAACTGAAGAAACCCTGGCTTCTTACGAACAGGCCGAAGCAGGACCAAAAGCTGACTTGTCACGCTTCACCATTCCCGATAACGACACGGATTGGGTGGATATGGATGATTTTGTCGAGCTTGACTGGATCCTTCCTACCGAATCGAACCCAGATACGAAGATTCTACCATTGGCCTTTGCGCCCCGGTTTACATACTTCCGCCAAACGGACTATCACAACGTCATTGATGGTGATCCAATGAGATCCAGTCCGTTTGGTAATGAGCCCACACATTTCTGTGTAATGTCAGCACGGAACGACCCCAGAAGAGTGCAGTGCGATATAATTCAAGAGAGGCTCGATCGTCTTGCTGAGCAAATTGCGAAAACAAAGCATACCGTTAGAGATATTGAGCTTCAAATGATACGCAATAGTGAGAACCAACCGAACCTAATCAAGCGCCTGGAAGCTTTCCAAGAGCATCACGATACGCTTCTAAAGAAACAGAAATTCCTACAAGCCTTGCACAAGGTCTTGATATCAAGAATAGAGGATGGCATTACCAGCGCAGTACCAGACGTCGATGAGTCAATGGAAGAATTCTTTGAAGCAAGCGAGGTCTACGACCCGATGGATCCGACGCTGCAAGCACTAGATAATGCACCTCTGGTGGACGATCTCAGTGATTTCAATAATCGCTTTATCCTCCACAACACGCAGTTCAAATGGAACAACTCACTGAGGAACATTGTATTGCGCTACATTCACCAAGTCAGCCAAAGACGTGGTTTCGTCTACTACATGTCACGGAGAGCTGTCAAGTTCATTTTGGATATTGTTGAAGAACAACAGAAAAAAATGAACACGCAGAGACAATCCTCTTATGTCTCTCAGGGCGGCGACATCCTTTCCCCTCAAATCACAAAAGACGACGACATTGAAGTCCAAGATCGAATTGCCCAACTCATCAATGACGGCAAGCGATTTGTCAATGCTGATGAAGCCGAAAGTCCGGAAACGCAACCTCCCACTGCCGATCCTGCAAGTAATGAGATATCCAGAGAATTCACTACGCAAAATGCCTATCACTTCCGCCTTGTTGCCCCTCAGATCCAACTGCAGAGTGAAAAGAATAAGAAAGCAGCCGTTCTCGTCACAGCGAAGAGCATGCAGCTTAAAGTCATCCAAATCATGGATAAGGATCGCATCACGGATGATGTCAGCGGCTTAGTCCAACGCCGGTTCAATGCAGACATGCAAAGTGTTCAAGTCTTCGTTACGAACTCGAGAACCTTCTCCTCAGAATTCTTAGACATGTATTCTGCAAACAGATACGGAACGAAGGCCGGTTCGGCATGGCCACCGTGGGTGCCTTTGGAAGTTATGTTCGACTTTTCGGCTGATCCTTACGGATTTTCACGAGTCATCCAAAGGACTGGAGCTACGCTACGACTTGACAAATTCAACACCTTGCGTCTGAAGTATAATGATGACGTTACAAAAGGCCAGGCAAGCAAGTCAGAGACAGCAGTTAATCCTGAAGAAAATCGAATGGATCATCTGTGGGTCGACTTCCCTAAGGTGTTGGCAATTTGCGATTCAACCCAGTACTATTCTTTATACATCATTGTCCTTGACTTGCTCTTATACAGCGAACCTCTGGAGAAGACAAGAAGTGAAAGACTTGAGAAGATTATGCTAGCATCCGACTTCAGCGACCTTAGCGGAGCTCCCGAGATGGTTGTTCGGCTTCAGGAGAAAATCCGGACCCTTCAGGAGATCAAAGTGTTCTTCCAGATCAATGAAAAGACACTTACGAGGCAGCAATGGAAAGAGCGCATCATGCTCGAGCAAGATCTCACGGCGTGTGAAGATGAACTGTTTTTCATCATGAAAGCCATCACAACCACACAAAGAAAGCCAGAAGATCGCGTCTCTTCTTCCGAGGCCACTCCCCTCCTGCGTTGGAACATCAAATCGGACAGTCTCGTATGGCACCTAGTTCGCACCAAAGAAGAATCTTTGGTTGAACTCCAGCTCAAGGGTGCCGTCTTTGACCGCATAGACAATAATGACGGATCGAATGACAATACCATGCAGATTGGAAGAATCGAAGGCTGGAACCTCTTGCAGAACGCGCTTTACCCACAAGTCATTTCTCCTTATGAAGACAAGGAATCGAAGGAATCGAATTCAGATGGCGCAGTGGCCTCCAAAATGATCTGGGTCCATTGGTACATGCTCGAAGCGATCGCAGGAATTCCAGTCATGGAAAAGTTCGAAGTCAATGTTTACCCGCTCAAGATTCAGGTCGAGCATGAAGTGGGAATCAAGGTTTTCGATTATATATTCCCTGGCATGAGTCCAACCACACCTGGAAAGAATAAGGAGGCAGATACATCGCCCTTCATGCTTAAACACGCCCTTCCTTCGACGCAAGAGGAAGATGAAGACGACGTTGATGCAATCGCGACGGGAGATAGCTCTCCGGCTTCGGTTGAAGCAAACGATCAATCACAAGACAGACTTACGGGGGCCGGCGACTTGTCCCTTCGCCTTCAGCCTACCTTGACGCTGCCGGACAACAAGCGCCACCTAAGTCGGAACAAGATATTCCATTCTAGCAGCCACAATGACCTATCTAGGCTAAAACAATTCCGAGAGTCGAGCAAACTCACTGCTTGGAGTCGGAAAGACGCTTCTTCGGACCATCTGCGACCCGAGAGCAGCCGACAAAGCTCCAACCGCTCTATTATCAACGGCAAAAATGACTCCGAGTCCATCAAGCTTTTCAGCCTGCATCGAACGAACAGCGATCAATCCAGGAGCGGCAAGCGGAGAGAGCGATCGGATGACCTGACGGAGATGTTGGGACGCGCCTCAAAGTATATGACTCTGGCCTTTGTCAACATCGAAAGCATGGTGTTATGCCTGAGCTACAAGGGCAAGGGATCACGAAACATCGAGGATATCCATGACTTGGTATTCCGCATGCCTAGGCTTGAATTCCGTAACAAAACTTGGAGCAACTACGACCTCTTCATGCAGCTCAAGAAGGAAGTGGTCCGCGCACTCATCGGCCATGCCGGTGCGATTGTGGGCAACAAGTTCCATCGGCGCGCAAACAAGGCCGAACGAAGCCGACTACGCGAAATGGCCAACTCGAGCATCATGCTGGGGCCGCAGCGCGAGGGCCTCGGAATCGGGAGCGAGACAACCAGCATGTGGGAGGTGGAGTCGGAGTCGGAGCCGCGCCAATCCTTCACGAGCGGCCGCCCCGAAAGCGAATACAGCGTGCCGTACTCGCTGCACGACAATTCGTCGCACTCGCAGACGCAGCTCAGCGGCACGCCCTTCTCCGGCACGCCCGTCGTCAGCACGCCCGTCCTCGGCACCCCCTCCGACAGCCTCCGCTCGGGCCACAGCACGCCGAACTCGCGCCCGTGGACGAGCGGGGCCCTGACGCCGGCACTGATGAGCGGCAGCGGGACGCATCTGGCCGGGCCGGGGCGCCCGCCGTCCTCGTACGCCGACTCCGAGAGGGCAGACACCATCCGCAGCACGCTGGGCAGGCGCCTGTCGAGCCTGAGCCACCACCGCCGGGACGGCCCGAACGACGACTCCGAGGACAGGTACGTGGATTTGTGCTCCCGCGCGGAGGTGCGCGAGGCTGACTGTAGCGATAGTAGGGGCAAGAGGAAGCTCCCGCTTCCGAGATTCTTCCAGCGCCAGGGTGCGTGATGGGTTGGGTTGGGCGCGAGGCGGCGGGAGGAAAAGTTCGTTTTCGTTGATCTTGCTCCGCCATGCAATGTGTTTTTATGTGGTTGTTGTTTGGCAAGGCGTTGCGGTGCCGGCTGTGTGCCCGCTGGCTGTGTACAACTCTCGCTCGGCGGCTCCTGGTCACGGAATTTGGACTGGCATTTTGC
>Ga0335073_10012158_pt1 | contig 12089 bp, 8 predicted proteins | sample Lox_Sample_22_FD_207093 | JGI IMG/M metagenome (GOLD analysis project Ga0335073, IMG submission 207093) | Soil microbial communities from Loxahatchee National Wildlife Refuge, Florida, United States - Lox_Sample_2.2 | ecosystem: Environmental > Terrestrial > Soil > Wetlands | place: USA: Florida... | reverse complement strand
CACCCGCTCGGCGTTGCCGCCCGCGATCTTGGCCTTGTCGGCCGGGCTCAGTGGCAGCGCGTCGAGCATGGCGCGCCCGTCCGCGTGCGCCCCGAACGGGTAATCCACGCTGAACAGCACGCGGTCAACCCCGAACACGGCGATGGCGCACAGCACCGGCGGCAGGCTGAACATGCCGCTCGTCGTCACCCACACGTGCCGCAAGAAGTACTCAGAGACCGGTGCGCCAAGCCCCGTCACCGACGGCGGCATCATCTGGTCGATGCGCGCCAGCATGAACGGGATCATCTCGCCGCAATGCCCGATGATGAGGCGCAGCCCCGGATGCCGGTCGAACACGCCGGAGACGACCATCCGCAGCGCGTGCAGGCCGGCTTCCGCGTGCCAGCCCCACGAGTTGGTGGCCAGCGCACCGGCCACCGCCGGCGCCAGCCCGTCGAACAGGACCGAGCGGAGGGCCGCCGGCGGGGGCGCCGGGTGCAGGTACAGCGGCACGTCGAGCGATTCGAAGCAGGCGAGCAGCGGGTCGAACCGCGGGTCGTCGAGGAACGCGCCGTCGGTGCCGAGCGTGCTGTTGAGGAGTCCGCCGACGAAGCCAAGCTCGCCGACCGCGCGCTTGAGTTCGCCGGCCGCGGCCTGCGGGGAGGCGGTGGGCAGCGTCGCGAACCCCGCGAGCCGGTCCGGGTGCCGCGCCAGCGCCGCGGCCAGGTAGTCGTTCGCCTGCCGGGCGGCCGTCACGCCAGCGTCGCCAGGCACTCCCTGCGCGGCGGGCTGCACGTGGGAGACGACCTGCAGGTCGATCCCCGCGGCGTCCATGTCCGCCAGCCGCGCCTTGTCCAGGTCGCGCAGCGCTTCGTCCAGCCGCTGCCCGCCAGCGCGCGCGAGGAGCCCGGTGCCGGGCGCCGCTGCGAGTTCCGGGGTCCAGAAGTGTTCTTCGAGGGCGATCGTTCGCATCCGATCATTCTGAACGTGTCCGGCCACCTCTGGCCACCGTCGTTCGGCCTCAGCCCGGAACGCTCGGCAGGCGGAACCGGGGGACCGGTGAGGGGATCAGCAGGAGCGCGCCGAAGACCCCGCCGCCCACGGCGATGCACAGCGCCGCGCGCAGCCCGATCGCGGCGCCGATCAGCCCGCCGAGCAGCGCGCCCGGCGGCCGCATGCCGTAGTTGATGGCCTGGAACGCGCCGGACACCCGCGACCGCACGGTCGGCGGGATGATCTGGGCGAACATCGCGCCGCTCGTGACGTCGAGCGCCATCACGCCGAAGCCGCTCGCGAACTGCGCCGCGAAGATCAGCGCGAGCACCGCCGCGAGGCCGCGCACTGACCCCGCGAGCGGCACGAGGCCGAGCGGGGCGGTGAAGACCAGGCATGCCGCCACGAACACGAGGCCGGCGCCGAGGCGTTTTTCCAGGCGCCTGCTCAGCAGCGACCCGAGGACGGCCCCGACGGCGCTGGCCCCGATGACCACGCCGAGGACCCACGCGTGCCCCATTCCGATGACGCTGACCACGTACAGCATGAACGCCGCGGTGAACATCCAGTAGAAGAAGTTGATCACCGCGACGCCGGTCAGCAGCGCACGGACGATGCGCGTGCGCCAGATGAAGCTCAGGCCGGCGGTGACCCCGCCGTCCTTGCCATCGGACCGCGGCGGCTCGGTCGGCCTGATCCCGGCGAGCTGGACAGCCGAGCCGACGAACGACAGCGCGTCGACGACGATGGCGAACGGCGCGTTCACGGCCGCGACGAGCAGGCCGGCGACCGTCGGCCCGCCCACCTGCGACAGCGAGCGGCTGCCGAAGATCAGCGACTGCCCCTCCACGTAGCGCCCGGATGGCACGATCGCCTGGAACAGCGTCCCGTCCGACACGGTGAACAGCACCGACAGCGCGCCCACGGCGAACGCCACCACGTACATCTGCTGCATCGTCAGGCGGCCAAGCGCGTAGCACACCGGGATCGTCGCGAGCACGACGGCGCGGCCGAGGTCGGCGAGGATCATCATCCGCCGCCGCCTGCCCAGCCGGTCGACCCAGGCCCCCGCGAACACCCCGAACAGCAGGCTCGGCAGCCACTGCAGCGCGACCAGGTACCCCATCTGCCTGGGGTGCACCTGCAGCGCCAGGACGGCGGTGAGCGGGACCGCGATCGAGGAGACTTGATCGCCGAACACCGACACCGTCGATGCTCCCCAGTACCACCGGAACACACGGTCCCGCAACAACGGCGGAACCAGACCACGGTTCCCCGTTCCTGTATTCATCGCGATGAAAGCGTATGTGTTCAAACTGGACATTGCACGCATCGCAGACTTATGAAAATGCGACTCTCGCCGTGTGACAAATGAGACAATTCCTATCCCGAACGGTCCGGGCCCGCTGCCCTGCCGCAGGGCTACTCCGCCACGGTCTCGGCCGCGGCCGTGTCGCCTACCGTCGGCAGCCATTCGCCTTCCGCGCCCGTCGTCCAGTCCTTGGGCGGGGCCAGCCAGTCGCGCGCGGCCATGAATATCAGGTAGGGGATGAGATCGACGGAGCGGCGCAAGACCCACTTGGTGCCCTTGGTGGCCATCCAGAAGAAGTCGTCGCGGCGGGACGGGCCTGGGCTCGACGGCTCAGGGTCGGGCCGGGCGGCCAAGTCGTGCCCGGACGCCGCGAGCGAGTCCCAGAACCGGCAGGCGATCAGCCGATGGCCGCGCTCGTTGGGGTGCAGCCGGTCCACCGACCAGTTGTTGCGGTCGTACGTTTCCGGGTCGTTCGTCGCGTCCCAGTGCAGCGTGCCATAGCGCACGGCCACCTTGTCCAGTTCGGCGTTCACGGCGTGCATCCGCCGCGACAGCGGCTTGGCCAGCGCGGCGGGCAGCCCGAACATCCGGCCAGGATCCGGCAGCCGCATTGTGAGCACGGTCGCGCCGGACGCACGCAACGCGGCGACTATTCTGTCCGCGGCCTGGCCAGTGCGCCCAGGGTTGAACCCGGCCCGCAGCGTGTCGTTGACGCCTACGACGACGCAGGCGATGTCGGGCCGCAGTGCCAAGGCGGCCGGCAGCTGGTCCTGTTCGACGTGCTTGGCCTGCGCTCCGAGCTTCGCGAGGTTGTGCAACTCGGGGTTGGGCAGGCCGTCGGCCAGGTGCTGCGCCCAGCCGCGCCAGCCGCCGCCAGGCATGGGGTCGCCCATGCCGATGGTGATGGAATCACCGAGGGTCACGATCCGTGTCATTGCTTTACCTGCCCGGGAGAGCTAAACGAGTCGGTGGTCAGTGCTTCGTGGACAGCGAGAAAGGCGGCGACGGAGGCTGGCCAGCCGAACTCTTCGGCCCGCGCCCGCGCCGCCGCGCGCCGGGCTTCCGGGTCCTTTCCGAGCACCGCGCGCACGCCGCCGGCGAAGTCCTCCCCGCCGACGGCGACCCCTGCGGCGCCTACCACTTCGGGCAGCGCGCTGGCCGCGCTGACGACGACCGGGGTGCCGCAGGCGAGCGCCTCAAGCGCGGCGAGCCCGAACGTCTCGACCGGCCCCGGCGCCACGACCACGTCGGCGCTGGCCAGCAGTGTGGCCAGTTGCTTGGGGTCGGTGACGAAGCCGGCGAACCGTACCGGCAGGGACCGGCGCCGCGCCGCGCGCTCGAGGCGCTGGCGCAGCGGCCCGTCCCCGGCCACGACGAGGACGGCATCCACCCCGTCGGCGCGCAGGCCGGCGAGGGCGGTGAGCGAGCGGTGCGGCTTCTTCTCCACCGACAGCCGCCCGCAGTGCACGAGGAGCGCCTGCCCGGGTTCGGCGTAGGCGTCCCGCGCCGTCTCGCTGAACCGCTCGGGGCTGAAAAGATCTAGGTCGACGCCGAGCGGGATGCGCGTCAGGTTCGGCGCGCCGATCCGCTCGAACTCCGCCGCCGCCCACCGCGTGGTGCAGACGATCCGCCGGTAGTCGCGGACGCTGCGCCGGTTGAGCTCGTCGGCCAGCGCGGTGGCCGTGTTGCTGAGCAGGCGGCTGCGCCACCGTGACATCCCTGACACGTCGGCCGGCAGGCTGAACAGCCCGGTCAGGCTCTCGTGCGACACCATGACCGCGGGCACTCCGTGCTCGCGGGCCCAGCGGCCGGTCCAGCGCAGCGTGGTCCGGTCCGAGACCTCGATCCGGTCCGGCCGCAGTTCGGTGAGCAGCGCCGCCAGACGGCGGCGCGGCAGCAGCGCCCGGTACCCGCCGGTGAACGGGACGACCGGCCCGTACCTGGTAATCACGCGGCCCTGCGCGGTCTGCTCGTCGCCGCGGCGGCGGCCGGGGATGACGAGCACCGGCTCGTGCCCCGCCGCGAGGTAGCCGGTGCCAAGCTCGCGCAGCGCCGTGCGCATGCCGCCAGAGCGCGGGCCAACGTAGTTGGCCAGGCGCACAATCCTCATGCGGCCATCCTGCCCGTCACGGCCTCGACGCCAAGGGCGGTGGCGTAGTGGCCGATCAGCTCGTCAACCAGGGCTGGCCAGGATCGGCCGAGCACCCGCCGCCTGGCCGCCTCGCTGTGTCGTGCCCGCAGCGCCGGGTCCGCGGCGAGCTTGCGGACCGCGGCCGCGAGCGCGCCGCCGTCGCAGGGCGGGACAAGGAGCCCCGTCACTCCTTCGTCCACCAGGTCGAGCGGCCCGCCCGCGGCGGGCGCGATCACGGGCAGGCCGCTCGCGGCCGCCTCCTGGATCGTCTGGCCGAACGTCTCGAACGGCCCGGTGTGCACGAAGACGTCGAGGCTCGCGTAGATCCGCGCCAGGTCCTCGCCGTACCGCGTGCCGAGGAACACGGCGGAGGGGAGGGCCTGCCGGAGTTCCTCCTCCATCGGGCCGCCGCCTGTCACCGCGAGCCGCACCCCGGGCAGGCTGGCGACGGAGCCGAGCAGGTCGACCCGCTTCTCGGCCGCGAGCCGCCCCACGTAGCCCACGATCACCTCGCCGCCGGGTGCGATCTCGGCGCGCAGCCGCTCGTCGCGGCGGCCTGGGTGGAACCGCTCGGTGTCCACGCCACGTCCCCATAGCCACACCCGCTCCATGCCGTGGGCGTGCAGGTCGGCGGCGGTCACGGTCGACGGCGCGAGGGTGCGGTCGGCCGCGTTGTGGATGTCGCGCAGCCAGCGCCACGCGAACGCCTCGGTGTACGCGCCGAGCCGGTAGGCGCGGGCGTAGTTCGGCAGGTCGGTCTGGTACACGGCGACCATTGGCAGGCTGAGCGCCTTGGCCACATGGCTGCCCCAGGCGCCGAGGGCGACCGGGCTGGCCAGGTGGACGAGCTCGGTGCGGTGCCTGGTGATGGCGCGGCGCGTCTTCGGGGTGGGCAGGCCGAGCCGGAAGGTCGGGTAGCCGGGCAGTGGGATGGACGGAACCCGTTCCACTGGATAGGGGAACTGGGTGTCAGCGCCTGAGGCGGCGCGCGCGGACTCCGGTGCAATGACCAGGGGGTGGTGGCCCTTGCGGACGAGGTTTTCTGCCACGCGCACTACGCAGTGTGCGACGCCGTTGACATCGGGCGGGAACGACTCCGTAATGATCGCGATCCTCATGCCCACAAGGTCACCCACGTCGTGTTCGAATTTCCCCAAGACACCGTTACGCCCGGACGAACGATCGATGACAATTCGCAACCACCCGGCGCGAACTCCCGATGTCCTGCCGCCGAACGCCCCGCGGGACGCTCTGGACCCGCGGCCAGCTCGCCACAGAGCTCGCGGAAGAACTCCCCGCCCGTCGGCGTTGCCCCCTGGCGTGGCCGACACTGACGATTCCCTGACCCTGGCCGGAGTGCCGCTTTCCGTGCTTGACCTCGCCCCGATCCCGGCCGGCGGCACGGCGGGCGAGGCGCTGCGCGCGACGATCGCGCTGGCCGCCGAGGCCGAGCGGCTCGGCTTCACCCGGTTCTGGGTGGCCGAGCACCATGGCATGCCAGGGATCGCGAGCTCGTCGCCGCCCGTGCTGATCGGGCACATCGCCGACGCGACATCGCGGATCAAGGTCGGCTCCGGCGGCGTCATGCTGCCGAACCACACCTCGCTCGTGGTGGCCGAGCAGTTCGGCATGCTCGAGGCGCTGCACCCGGGCCGCATCGACCTGGGCATCGGCCGCGCGCCGGGCACCGACCAGGCGACGGCCGCGGCGCTTTCGCACGGCGGCCCCGACGACTTCCCGCGTCAGCTCACCGACCTGCTCGGCTTCTTCACCGGCCTGTGGCCCGCCGGCCACCCCTACGCGTCAGTCCACGCGATCCCCGGCGAGGGCGCCGGGCCCGACATGTGGCTGCTCGGCTCGAGCGGCTACAGCGCCCAGGTCGCCGGCGTCCTCGGCCTGCCGTTCGCGTTCGCGCACCACTTCATGCCGGCCAACACGCTCCCGGCGCTCGCCCTGTACCGGGAGTCGTTCCGGCCGTCCGGCACGCTCGACAAGCCGTACGCGATGGTCGCGGCCGGGGTGATCTGCGCGCAGACCGACGAGCACGCCCGCTTCCTGGCCGGCTCGTCCGCGCTGTCGTTCCTGCGGCTTCGCCAGGGCCGCCCCGGCCAGGTGCCGACCCCGGAGGAGGCGGCCGCGCACCCGTACAGCGACCTGGAGCGGGCCTTCATCGCCGACCGCCAGTCCACTCAGCTCATCGGCGCCCCCGACACGGTCCGCTCCGGCCTTGAGGACCTGATCAAGCGCACCGAGGCCGACGAGCTGATGATCACCACCCAGACCCACGCCCCCGCGGACCGCCTGCGCTCTTTCCAGCTGGTAGCGCAAGCGGCCCGCGCCTAGCAAGCGCTCTTCGCGATCACGCGTCCCGGCGGAGGACGACAACGAACGCCAGGGCGATCAGCGCGGCGGCCACCGCCACGTAGATGCCGGTCTCGATGCCCTGGAACGCCCAGTAGCGGCTCATGGGCTGATAAGAGATGAACTGGCGGTAGCCCCCCTTCTGCAGGCACGACAGGACCGCGTTCATCGTGCTGTTAGACGGGCCGGGGCCGGCGGGGTTGCCAGCGCTGACGGGAATCAGCTTCTGGCAGGCGGCCGGCAGGGACGTGGCTGGCACGCCGTCGATCCCTACGTTGCTCAGCGGCCCGTTGCTCGACGCCCCAACAACTACCTGCCCGGCACTGTTGAGGAGGCCGCCCCCGGTCTGAATGGAACCAGCCGGGGGATTGAAGTTGGCCGCGGCGCCGAAGTAGGTGGTGACCGGGGTCATGAAGTGCATTCGCAGGTCCTGCGACACCCACAGCCGCATCCCGATGAACCCGCCGATCACGATCGCGACCGCCGGCAGGGTCCGGCGCAGCACAGCGCCGGCCGCGATGCCAAGCGCGGTGGCGAACACCGCATACCCGACAGGGACCAGGCCCTGCTGGTCGAAGTAGTTCGGCTGGAACGCGTCGCCGAAAGCAGCGTTGCGTGGGCCGGACCACCAGGTGACGAGGGCGGAGATCACGCCGCCCCACACGGCGGCGGCGAGCAGCAGCCAGCCGACCTTGGCTGTCAGCCAGTGCCTGCGGGTGATGCTCTGCGCCCAGACGAAGTCGCTGGTGCGCGCCTCGAGCTCCTGCGCCACCAGCGGCGCGCCCACCAGCGCACCGAACAGGGCCGGCACCAGCATGGACAGGATGGCGAAGTCGTGCCCGACGACGCTGCCGAGCGGAGAGCTGCCCTCATGGTTGGCGCAGTTGCCGCTCGCGGTGCAGCTGGCGAGGATGGTGTGCCACTGCGCGGCCATCTGGAACCCGGTGACGAGCAGCACGGCGGCGAACACCGCGAGTACCGCGGCGCCAATCAAAGCCTGCAGGCGGTACTGCCGCCAGATGAGCCAGGTCATTACTCTTCTCCAACCGCGGTGAGATGGGCGTACGCGGCAGGCGCGTCGGCGCCCATGTAGCCGAGCACCAGTTCTTCGAGGCCGACGTCCTCGGTCTCGTAGGCGGGGTCGATGACCGGCCCGCTCAGCCGGACGAGCAGCCGGACCTGCCGAGGCGTCCGCACGGCGTGCACCACGTGGTGCGTCTTCTCCAGCGCGGAGGTGTCCTTGCGCGGCCCGACCAGCATCTTGTGCTCGGCGAGCAGGTCCTCGACGTCGCCGCAGAGCTGCACGCGGGACGAGGACACCAGGATGAGGTGGTCGCTCACCCGCTCCAGGTCGGCGATCAGGTGCGACGACAGCACGACGGTGAGTTCGCCCTCAGCTTCGGCCACGGCCTCGGTCAGCGTCCCGAGGAAGTGCCGCCGCGCCAGCGGGTCGAGCGCGGCGACCGGCTCGTCGAGCAGCAGCACCCGCGGCTGCTTGGCCAGCGTCAGCGCCAGCGCGACCTGCGCGCGCTGGCCGCCGGACAGCTTGCCAACGGGCCGGTCGAGCGGAATGTTCAGGCCCGCGAGACGTACCCGGACCGACAAGCCGTCCCAGCGCCGGTTCAGGTGCGCGCCGGCGCGGATGTGGTCCTGCGCGGTGAACCGCCGGTACAGCGGTATCTCCTGCGCGAGAAAGCCGATCTCGCCGAGGAACGCCGGGTCCTGGCGCGGTACCCCGCCAAGCACAAGTGCCGAGCCGCTGGTTGGCGTCGACAGCCCGGCCAGCATCCGCAGCAGCGTGGTCTTGCCGGCGCCGTTCGGCCCGACGAGCGCGCAGATGCGGCCCTCAGGCACCGTGATGGAGCAGTCGGAGAGCGCCGTGACCCGGCGGTACCGCTTCGACAGCCCGTGCGTCTCAATCGCCAGGTTCATGCGATCTCCTCCCCGGAGAAGTAGTCCGCCACGTCCGCCGCCCGCAGCGTGATGTGGAGCAGCGACTCCATGGCCTCGTCGTCAAGCCCGGCCTCGCGGGCGTCGCTGACCCAGCGGGCCAGGCTGCGGCCGAGCCGGGAGTGGGTGCCCGGCGGCGGGCCGGGCGGGAGCTGCCGGACGAAGGTGCCGTGGCCGGCGCGGGCCTCGATCAGGCCCTCGCGCTCGAGGTCGCGGTAGGCCTTGAGCACCGTGTTCGGGTTCACCGCGACGACCGCGACGACCTCGCGCACCGTTGGGAGCTGGTCGCCCACCTTCAGCACGCCCATCCGCAGCGCCTGCCGCACCTGCTGGACGAGCTGCAGGTAAGGCGGCACCCCCGACCGTCCGTCAACGCGGAAACTGATCATGCTTCACCACCTTAGTGTCTTAGGTATCTAGCACTTTAAGACGCCCCCAAGGTCGGTGTCAAACGGAAGGTGTTTGCGCCGCTGCGCAACGGGTAGCCGAACGCCCTCCCTGAACGGTGCCGCGGAGGCCGCCTTGACCGAACCGAACGATGCCCGCCGGCTCGAGCTCGTCACCGCCGCGCAACGGCAGTGGATCGACGCGCTGACCGACCTCGGCGGCCGCAACACGCTGCTCTATTACAAGGACCGGCGCGCCGGCACGCTGGACCTCACCAGCGCCGATCCCGACGCCGTCGACCGTTTCGAGAAAACCGGCGCGATCAGGCTCACACGGCTCTTCGCCGATGCCGACGCCCGCGCCGACGCCATCAGGCGCATGCAGACGATCTACCGCAAGGCGCGCGAGCTGGCCGAGGAGCGGGGGATCAGGGCGGGCTACCTGGCCACCGGGCTCGCTCGCTGGGACGAGCTCTTCCTCGAGCCCGCCGCGCCGGTGCTGCTGCGTGCGCTCACCATCACCCCGACCCGCGCCCGCTACGACGACTTCGACCTGGCCCTGGACGACGAGACCGAGGTCAACCCGGTGCTGCTGCACAAGCTGGCGAGCGTGTTCGGCGCGGTGGTGGAAAAGCCAAGCCCGGACCGGATCGCCGGACAGCTCGCCAAGGCCGCCGTCAGCGCGGAGATCCCCGGGTTCGCCATCGCGCGGCGCAAGGTCATCGGGACCTTCACCTACGCCAAGCTGCCGATGGTCCGCGACCTCGAGGCGGCCGGTGACCTGCTCGCCGACAGCGACCTGGTGGCGGCGATCGCCGGGGACGCCGAGGCGCAGGAGCTGATCAGCGCCGACCCGGGCCAGCAGGGTACGCAGCCGGCCCAGTCAGCCGATCCCGAGGACGACTTCTCGGTCCTTGACGCCGACTCCTCGCAGCGCAGCGCCATCGACGCGGTTGTCGCAGGCCGCAGCCTGGTCATCCACGGCCCGCCAGGCACCGGCAAGAGCCAGACGATCGCCAACCTGGTCGCCGCCATGGTCGCCCGCGGCCGCAAGGTGCTGTTCGTCGCCGAGAAGCGGGCCGCGATCGACGCCGTGCTGTCCCGGCTGGTCAGCGTCAACCTGGGTGACCTCGTGCTCGACATCCACGAGGGCACCCGCGACCGGCAGCGGATCGCCGCCGACCTCGGCGCCACCCTCGACCTCGCCGAACACGCCACCGTTCCCGACACCGTCGCCCTGCACCGCAGGCTGACCGACCGTCAGCAGCGGCTGACCAGGCACTCGGCCGCGCTGCACCGGGTGCACGAGCCGTGGCGGCTGTCCGCCTACCAGGTCCAGTCGGCGCTGCTCGGCGTGCCCGCCAGCGCCCAGGTCGCGGCCCGCCTCGCCGCCCCCGAGGGGATCACGCCAGAGCTCGCCGATGAGATCCGCGACGAGCTGCGCGAGTTCACCAGGCTCGGCGGCTTCCGCATGCGACCGGGCACCACCCCGTGGCTCGGCGCCAGGCTCCGCGACCGCGAGCAGGCCCGCGACGCGATCGAGCTCGCCGTGACCCTGTCCACCCGGACGCTGCCGCAGCTGGGTGCAAGGCTGGCCGCCGCATGTCGGGAAACGGGCCTGCGCCTCCCCTTGAGTTATCCCGAACGGTCCCGGCTTACTGCCCTGTTCACCCTTCTCGCCGAGTCGGAGGCGCCCGGCAGGGGGTTCCGCGAGCGGCGCGGGCTGCGCCGCCAGGCCCGGGAGGAATGGCAGGCGCTCGCGGGTCCAGGCGCGACGGCCGAGCCGCGGCTCCCCTCCGGCTGGCCGGTGCTCGCCGTGGCCTGGCAGGACTGCTCCCGGCAGCTGTCGGCGCTGGCCGCGCTCGCGCCGCTCGCCGGACTCGAAGACAACCCGGAAGCGGCGTCGGCCGCGCTGGCGGCCGACCAGGAGACCCCGTGGCTGCTGCCCCGCCTGCACGAGCTGGCGCGCCGGTTCGGCGCGCTCGGCCTGGCCCCGCTGCTTGACGAAGTCGCCTCAGATTCCCTCTCGCCAGACGAGATCGCCAGCGCCTTCGACTATGCCTGGTACCGGTCCATCCTGGACCAGATCCGCGTCCGCGACCCCGAATACGGCGCCGAGTACGGCACCGCCCTTGATGAGATCGCCGAAGAGTTCCGCGTCCACGACACCGCGCACCTATCCGCCAACAGGGCCCGGGTGCGGAGCGTGTGGGCGCGCCAGCTGCGCGAGGCGGTGGACAGGCACCCGCTGCAGGCCCGGGTCATCCGCAAGCAGGCCGCCCTGCGCCGCGGACACCTGCCGCTGCGGCGGCTGCTCGACCAGACGGGCGACGTGCTGTTCGCGCTCAAGCCGTGCTGGGCGATGTCCCCGCTGATGGTCAGTCAGGTGCTGCCGCTGGCCCGGCTCTTTGACCTTGTCATCTTCGACGAGGCGAGCCAGATCGTGCCGGCCGACGCGATCGGCTCGATGATCCGCGCTCATCAGGTCGTGGTCGCGGGCGACGACAGGCAGCTGCCGCCGACGAACTTCTTCCGGCAGGTGGACTCCGGCGATCCCACGGACGACGACGAGTTCGACGACGGGACGGTGTCGTTCGGCGCGGGGTTCGAGTCGGTGCTCGACGCGCTGCGGCCGCTGCTGCCGACCTGCCCGCTGAACTGGCACTACCGCAGCCGCGACGAGCGCCTCGTCGCGTTCTCCAACGACCGGATCTACGGCGGCGCGCTGACCACGTTCCCCGGCGTCGCCCGCGACGACTGCCTGCGGCACGTGGTCGTCGCCCAGGACGACAGGCCCGGCCAGGAGTCGTCAGTCTCCGCCGAAGTCGCCGAAGTCGTCCGCCTCGTCCTCGAGCACGCCCGCACCCGCCCCGACGAGTCCCTCGGCGTGATCGCCCTGGGCATGCGCCACGCTGAACGAATCGACCAGGCACTGCGCGCCGCCCTCACCACCGCCGCGGAGCCGGCCCGGGCC
>Ga0335073_10012155_pt1 | contig 12091 bp, 11 predicted proteins | sample Lox_Sample_22_FD_207093 | JGI IMG/M metagenome (GOLD analysis project Ga0335073, IMG submission 207093) | Soil microbial communities from Loxahatchee National Wildlife Refuge, Florida, United States - Lox_Sample_2.2 | ecosystem: Environmental > Terrestrial > Soil > Wetlands | place: USA... | reverse complement strand
GCCAGCACGTCGCCTTGGCTCAGATCGACCAGCACGGCACGGCCGGACTCCGTGCCGAAATCGATCCCAATCGCGTATGCAGAACCACCCCGGCGCGGACCGGGTTCACGCGCCGGCGTTCTGCACCTCCTCGATTTGACGACGGTAGCTGGACACCATCAGCTCAGTGAGCTCTTCCAGCGACGTCTGATGCACCTGCTGGTCGATCGTGATGCGGCCGCCCTGCATGACGTTGATGCGGTCGCACAGTTCGAACAGGTGAGCGTAGTTGTGGTCGATCACGATGATCGACACCCGATCGCTCGTGGCGAGGTCCTTGACGAGATCGATGATCAGACGTGACTCGCGTGCCCCCATGGCCGCCAGCGGCTCGTCGAGCAGCAGGATCTTCCGGGTCGCTCGCACGGCGCGGGCGACCGCGATCGCCTGTCGTTGACCGCCTGAGAGCTGCTCGGCCTCGGCCTCCACGCTCGGCACGTGCACGTTGATGTCGTCGAGGTACTGACGCGCGAGCTTGCGCATTTGACGCTTGTCGAGGAAGCGCATCGGTCCGAGCCTCGTGATCTCGTGTCCCAGGAACAGGTTCTGGTAGACCGGCAGCTGCGGAATCAGCGCGAGATCCTGGTAGACCGTCTCGATTCCGTGGGATCGCGCGTTCTCGACCGAGCTGAAGCTCACGCGCTCTCCCGCGAGCAGGATCTCTCCCCCGTCCGGCTGATGGAAGCCGCTCAGGATCTTGACGAGCGTGCTCTTGCCGGCGCCGTTGTCGCCGACGAGTCCGAGCACCTCGCCCTGGTTCAGGGTCAGATTGATCCCGCGGAGGACCGAAAGCACGCCAAAGCTCTTCGTCACGTCTCGCACCTCGAGCGCCGGCGTGCCGACGGGAACGGGCGGAGGCTCGACGGGTTGGGGGGTGGCGCTCATCTGGACCTCGAGCGGGCGATGATCCGGTCGAACTGGACGTTCAGCGCCATCGCGATGATGATCACGACGCCGACCCAGATGAAGAACTCGTTCGTACTGACCCCGGTCAGCGTCAACCCGTCCTCCAGGACGCCGATCAGGAGCGCCCCGATGAACGCCCCCAGGACGGTCCCGCGCCCGCCGGTGAGTGCCGTGCCGCCGATCACGCAGGCGCCGACGGCGTACAGGATGTAGTCGACGCCGAAGTTCCCCGGGTCGAGGCTCCCGTACTTGACCGCGTCGACGATTCCGATCAGGCCGGCGACGAACGAACACAGCACGAAGCACCACACCTTGACGCGCCGGGTGGGCACGCCCGCCTCGGCTGCGCCGGTCAGATTGCCGCCGGTGGAGATGACTCGAACGCCGAACCGCGTGCGGTTCAGGAGCACGCCGAGGACGATCGTGATCGCCACCACCCAGAGGATCTCGGCCCACCTCCAGGAGCCCATCAACTTGGCGATGAAGCTCGTCTGCCCGCTGAGCGGGATCGGCGACGCCTCGGCGTCGTTTGACTCGACGAGCACGATCCCGTAGAGGATGAAGTTCATCGCCAGCGTGGTGACGAACGAGGGCACATTGAGGCGCGTCGTGATCAGCCCGTTGATCGCGCCCACGGTGGCGGCGGCTATGAGCGCGATCACGATCGCGATCACGAGCGGCAGGCCGTCGTTGTGCATCCACCACATCATCCACGGGCAGAACAGGAACACCTGGCCGGCGGACAGGTCGATCTCGGCGAGCACGAGCAGGAACACCATTCCGACGGCGATCGCGCCGATCGGTCCCGCGTAGCCAGCCGCCGAGCTGAGGCTGAGCGTGCCGGTGAACGTCGACCCCGCCTTGATCGTGAAGTACACGAACAGGAGGACCGTGATGACGATCGGAGTCAGCTCACGCTGATACAGGAAGGTGCGCAGGACGCGACGTCCAACCGACACCGCCTGGTTCTCTCCCGACTGAGCGTCTTGCTGCTGCCCCGGCGGGGTGGCCTCCGGGGCAGCTGCAGACGTTGGGGCGTCGGACGACACGCTAACGCGCGATTAGATCAGGTCGCGATCGAGGACGGCGTCGACAGATTCTGCTTCGCCGAGGACGTCCCCTCGAACCTGGTCGGCTTGAGATAGGGCGCGACGTTCGACTTGGTGACGATGCCGATTCCCGTGTCGGTGTCAGTCGGCCGCATCAGCCCGCCCGACACGTTCCACAGGAACAGCTGCATGATCGTGTCGAAGCCCTGCAGGTAGGCCTGCTGGTCGATCGTGGCGGTGACGTAACCGGCGTTGATCGCCTGCGCGACCGGCAACCCGACGTCCCAGACCGACGCGCCGACCTTGCCCTGGAGACCCTCGTTCTTGATGAACTGCGCGACCGCGTTGCTGTCACCGCTGTCGACGGCCATCATCCACTTCACATCCTTGTTGCCGGCGTACCACGCGGAGATCTTGTTGTACTCCGGCGAGCCCTCGGTGGCCGAGGTCCCGACCTCCACGAAGTTGACGCCGGCGCCCGTCAGGACGGGCTTGGCGCCGTCGATCCGCGGCTGGATGTTCCCCGTCCCGGGGGTCGCGATGATCCCGGCGACCTTGTCGCCCGACTTGATGCCGGCCTTGAGGATCGCCTCGCCGACCGCCGCGCCTGCGGTGAGGTTGTTCTGGCCGATGTAGGCCATCCGGTTGTTCTTGGTGCCCGGCGAGACGTCGGCGTTGTACGCGATCACCGGAATGCCCGAGCTCAGCGCCTGGTCGACGGGTGAGTTGAACGCGGTGTTGTCGATCAGACAGCACCCGATCCCGTGCGCCTTTGCGGCGATGGCGGTATTGAACGCCGAGACCATGTCGCTCACGATCGAGTTGTTCGACCCGGTCCACTGGAACGAGGAGCCCGTCAGTGAGCAGGCGTCCTGGCATCCATAGATTGTCGCCGTGAAGAACGAGTTCGTCGTGACGTGATTGACCATCACGAAGTGATTGCTCGCACTGTTCCCGAAGACCCCGCCCCCGCCCGACGTCGCCGCCTTCGAGGTCGTGCTGCTGCTCGAGCCGCAGGCTTCGAGCACCGTCGCCGCGATCGCCGCCGCGCCACCGGTCAACGCGGTGCGGCGCGTGAACTGCCGAAAGCGCTTGTGCGCGCTGTCCGGCAGCTTGCGGTCGTCCCACTCGAGCCGCTCGATTGCGTCACCCAAAATATCGTCTTGTGACACCTGCACTGCTCCTCTCGTCCGCTCGGAACGCCTTTCAGTTACTCACGCTTCCAGACACGGCGTTCGAAATCCACCGCTGTCACCGTCGTCCAATCAGCATTTAGCCGCACGCTCACAATCCCATAACGGACGTGAGCGAAGTCTGTTGCTGGGTCCCCGGACCCTCGTAGCCGCGCCAGCTTCGCCCGCGACAAACGTCGCAACGCACGTCGGCCTGGCCCACGCCTCTAGCCCTCCTCTCGCGTTGATGCGGCGGCCATGTTAGCGATCACAAGCAGCGGGTGTCAATGGCTCCGGGGCGCAGGGCCTGTGCTGCTGCGAATGACCAGCTCGGGCGGGACGAGCGTCCCCGAGCTCGGCGGCTCGCCGGTATCGATCGTGTGCAGCAGCGCGCGCAGGCTGCGCGTGCCCATCTCGTTGAAGTCCTGCCGGATCGTGGTCAGCGGCGGCAGGAAGTACGGCGCCTCCGGGATATCGTCGAACCCGACCACGCTGAGCTCGCCTGGCACGGCGCGGCCCGCCTCGTTCGCGGCGCGCAGCAACCCGAGCGCCATCTGGTCGTTGGCGACGAACACCGCGGTGACCGCGGGGTCCCGGCTGATGCGCCGCCCGAGCTCGTAGCCGGCGCGCGGGCTCCAGTCGCCGGCGAGCGGCTCGGGGACCTCGGCGCCTGCCTTCTCGAGCGTCGTTCGCCAGCCCTCCTGGCGCTGCCGGGACTCGATGAAGTTCGGTGGCCCGGCGATGTGCCATACGGTCTCGTGCCCGAGGTCGAGCAGGTGCTGCGTGGCGCTCACGGCGCCGCCGACCTGGTCGACCGCGACCACGGCAACGCCGTCGTCGGGCCCGGCCTCGACCGCGACCAGCGGCACGTCGGCGTGGGTGTGCAGGAGCGCGTCGCCCGCCTCCTCGTGCGGCGCGATCACCAGGATCCCGTCGACGCCCTGGCGGCGCAACCGCTCAACCGCGTCCGTCACCGACGAGCGGTCGAGCGCCTTCAGGCTGGCCACGATGATGAAGTAGCCGGCCTCGTGGGCGGCCCGCTCGATCCCGAACAGGGTCGACGCCGGCCCGTACAGCGTCGTGTCGAAGCTGACCACGCCGAGCGTCCTCGAGCGACCGGTGACGAGCGCCCGCGCCACCGAGTTCGGGCGGTAGCCAAGCTCCTCCATGGCCGCAAGGACCTTCTCGCGCGTCTCGGGCCGGACGTGCGGGCTGCCGTTGATCACCCTCGAGACGGTCTGGTGCGAGACGCCGGCAAGCCGTCCGACGTCCGACATCACCGGCGCGCGGGGCCGCCGCGTGGAGACTGTGATGTCCTCGCCTGTCTCCATCCCGAAAAATTCGTCGCCCGACGCTTCCCCCCTGGAACTTCTTGATCGACGTCGCCTAAAACTTCCTTCGACGCCGCCTACGACTTCCTCCGAAACCGACTCATCGACGCGGGAATGTTAGCGCTAACGAGCGAGCCCGAATAAGATCGCCGCCCACGACTAGACCTCGGAGGAGCGGTGAATGAAGACAAGCTTGGGCATCTGGGCGTTCGGACCAATGGTGACGCGATTCGTCCCCGGCGGCTACCAGCCGGAGCACGACTATCAGCTTGAGCCCGTCGCCGAGAAGGTACATCGGGCGGTCGAGGGGCTCGGCGACCTGATCGACGGCTACGAGTTCCACTACCCCGACGAGCTGTCCGAGTCGAACCTCGATGAGGTCCGGGCGGCGCTCGGGTCGCATGACATCTATTGCATCGCCGGCGGCTTGCATCTGCATCCGCAGTTCGGCCGGGGTGGCCTGGTCAACCCGGATCCGCGGCTGCGCGCGGAAGCCGTCGCTATCGTCCGCGACGCGGCGGCGTTCGCGGGGTCGCTGGGGGCCCACCTGATCATCTGGCCGGGCGGCGAGGGCTACAACTACCCGTTCCAGACGCCCTACGCGGATTCATGGCGGTGGCTGATCGAGGGCATGGCCGAGGCCGCGTCGGTGTGCCGGGATCACGGGGTCAAGCTGTTCCTCGAGCACAAGAACTCCGAGCCCGCGATGAAGATCCTGATGCGCAACATCGGGATGACCCTGTTCGTCGTCGGGAAGCTGCGGGCGCTCGGGCTCGACAACGTTCAGGTCAACATGGACTGGCAGCACCTGATCATGAACGGCGAGCACCTCCCCGAGTACGCCGCCCTGCTGGCGTCCGAAGGGCTGCTCGGCCACCAGCACGGCAACTCGGGCTGGGGCACGTTCGACGACGACAACATGGTCGGCGCCACCGCGTTCATGGAGACGCTCGAGCTGGCGCTGGAGTTCAGGCGGATCGGCTACGGGTCCGCCGGCGAGCGGCTCGGGTTCGATCTGTACCCGTACACCGAGGACCAGGTGGGTGCGGTCCGCCGGTCGGTCATGCAGTGGCAGTTCATCGACTCGGTGGCGGCGCGGATCGACGACGCCGCGCTGCGCGAGGCCCAGGCGTCGAAGGACGCGGTGCGCGCGTACGAGATCGTCTACGCCGCCCTCGGAGCATGAGGCTGATCGGCCCGTCTCCGGCGGAGGATCACGTGCAACCGCTTCGCCTCCTTTTCCGGTCGCTCGTCGAGCCGCTCCTCGGTGATGCGGACGGTAACGAGCCCGTGCGCCAGGGTGTCCGCGTCGCGCTCCCGGTCGGTCTCGAACGCGGGCTTGCCTCCGTGGAACCGCCAGCTGTCGAGCTCGACGATCACGCCCTCGGCGACGAACAGCGCGTCGAGGATGTAGCCGTGAAATGGCTGGCCCATAACCGGCGCCGGCAACCCGTACTTCGCGCAGAAGACGGGGAAGTCGTCCTCCCAGCCCGAGCGCGTCGGCGTGCCCGCGAGGCCGATCAGCTTGGCGATCCGTTTCGTGCCGGGTGCGGTCGGGTGGCGTGCCAGTGTGTCGGCGAGCTGGTCCTCGCTCATCCACGGCGAGTTGAGCGCGTTGTTGACGGTGCGCTTGAGGCCCTTGTCCTTCAGGCGCGGGGACATGTCGATGAGCATCCGCGCCGGCGTGGTCACGCGGATGCCGAGTTGGGTCGTGACGTCGCGCCGGCGGAGCGTGGTCGATCTATGGACGCGGATGCCGCTCGTGCGCCGGTCGCCCACCACCGTGACCTCGAACGGCTTGTCCCAGTGGCGCCAGTATCCCCAGAGCGCCATCGCCGAGCTGTGGCTGAGCGCCGCGCCCGGTCCGCAGGCCAGGACCGCGGCCGCGGCCCGCTCATAGGCCGTGGTCGCGGGCCGGCCGACGGAATACACACCGCGGAATACGCGGAACAGGCGCCCGATCGACACCCGCCACGCGATCCCGCCGTCGTCGACGCCCAAAGCGAGCAGTTGGCGGCGCGTGATGTTGCCGTTCTGTCTCGCAGCAATCTCCGCGATCGCCCGATCAACCGCCCCTCGGGAAGAAACTTCAGGATGCGGGCAGTTTCTTCCCGAGCGCCGCGGGGGTGGGCGGTCGCGGGGGTCGGACGGGTCGTGGCTGGTGGGCGCCACGTACATAAAGAGCCCCGACGACCCCGCCTTTCACCCCCCCAATGACCGTGTTATTCGGCATCGACGTCGGGACCTCGGCCACGAAGGGCCTGGCGATCGACCCCGAGGGGACGGTCGTCGCCACCGAGGAGGTGCCGTACCCGCTCTCGGCCCCGCGTCCCGGCTGGTCCGAGCAGGACCCCGAGGACTGGTGGCGCGCCACCGAGATCGTGCTCCAGCGCCTCACCGAGACGGCCGGCGCCCCCGCCGGCATCGGGCTATCCGGCCAGATGCACGGACTGGTCGCGCTCGACGCGAACGACCGCGTCCTCCGCCCCGCGATCCTCTGGAACGACCAGAGAACCCAGGCCGAATGCGACGAGATCGAGCAGACGATCGGCCTCGACCGCCTGATCGCCCTCACCGGGAACCGCGCGCTCGCCGGCTTCACGGCCCCCAAGCTGCTGTGGCTGCGGAACCACGAGCCCGACGTCTACAGCCGGATCGCGCGGATTGCCCTGCCCAAGGACTACGTGCGCCTTCGGCTCACCGGCGAGCACGCGACCGATGTCTCGGACGCCTCCGGGACGCTTCTTCTCGACGTGGCGAACCGAAGCTGGAGCGACGACGTCTTGAACGCCCTGAACCTGGACCCCGCCTGGCTGCCAACTGTGCTCGAGAGCCCGGAGACCTCCGGAGAAACGACCACGACAAACATCCCCGTTGCCGCCGGCGCCGGCGACCAGGCCGCCGGCGCGGTCGGAGTCGGGGTCGATCGCAGAGGGCCGGTGTCCGTGGCGGTCGGGACCTCGGGCGTCGTGTTCGCCGCGCTCGCCAAATTCGCCGCGGACGAACAAGCCCGCGTGCACGCGTTCTGCCACGCGGTGCCGCAAACCTGGCACGCCATGGGCGTGATGCTGTCCGCCGCCGGCTCGCTCGCCTGGCTTCGCAACACGGCCGCCCCCGACACCGGCTACGACACGCTCCTCAGCGAAGCGGCCACGTGGCCCGCCGGCGCCGAGAACCTGATCTTCCTGCCCTACCTCGCCGGCGAGCGCACCCCGTATCCCGACCCCGACGCCAGGGGCGCGTTCGTCGGCCTGAGCGTCCGCCACGACCGCGGCGCCCTGACCCGGGCCGTGCTCGAGGGGGTGGCATTCGGACTCAAGGACTCGCTCGACCTCACCGAGGATCTCGGTGGCGTCCCAGAGTTCGGCCGCATCTCGGGCGGTGGCGCGCGCAGCGACCTGTGGGCGAAGATCATCGCGTCGATCCTCGAGCTTCCGCTCGAGCGCGTCGCCGTTGATGAGGGCGCGGCGTTCGGCGCCGCGATCCTCGCCGGCGTCGCGGCGAAAACCTGGCCCGACGTCCACGCCGCCGTCGAAGCGACCGTCAAGCCCCGCAAGCTGATCGAGCCGGACCCGGAATGGGTCGACGTCTACAGAGAGCAGCGACCCCGGTACCAGGCGCTGTATCCCGCACTCAAAGCGATCAGATGAGCGGCCCGATCGCGGCCTCGACCGCTTCGAGCACCGCCCCCGACCGAACTAGCTCCTCCACACCCGAAAGCTCCGGCGCCAGGAACCGATCCGGTCCGGGGCCGACCACGCGAGAACGCAGAACAGACAATGCGGCGGCCGTCCCCGCAGCCGGCGCCAGCGGCGCTCGCAAATCCAGCGCCCGGGCGGCGCACGTCAGCTCGACCGCGATGATCCGCGTCAAATTGCCCACCGAAACCCGGAGCTTGCGCGCGGCTCCCCACCCCATCGACACGTGGTCCTCCTGCATCGCGCTCGTGGGCAGCGAGTCGACGCTTGCCGGCGCCGCCAGCCGCCGGTTCTCGGCCACGAGCGCCGCCTGCGTGTACCCCGCCAGCATCATCCCCGAGTCGACGCCCGGATTCGCGGCCAGGAACGGCGGCAAACCGTGCGAACGCGCCGCATCCAACAAACGATCGGTCCGCCGCTCGGCAATCGCGCCGACCTCGGCCGCCGCAACCGCAAGGTAGTCGCACGCCGTCCCGACGGGCGCCCCGTGGAAGTTGCCGCACGACTCGACGCGCCCGTCCGGCAGCACCATCGGATTGTCGATCGCCGATCGCAACTCGACGCCCGCCACGCCACGAGCGAAATCCAGCGCGTCCCGCCCCGCCCCGATCACCTGGGGCGCGCACCGCAGCGAGTACGCGTCCTGGACCCGCGGATCGCCGTACCGATGACTCGCGACAATCGAAGATCCCGCGAGCAGCGACCGCAAATTGGCCGCGCTCGCCACCTGCCCCGGCTGTGGCCGCAACGCGATCAGGTCCTCGGCGAACGCCCGGTCGGTCCCGAGCAGCGCCTCGACCGACATCGCCGCCGCCACGTCGGCGACCCGAAACAAACCCCAAAGATCGGCACAGGCGAGCACGAGCATCCCAAGCATCCCGTCGGTGCCGTTGATCAGCGCGAGCCCCTCCTTCACCGTCAGCTCGAGCGGCTCGATCCCGGCCGCGCCGAGCGCCTCGGAAGACGGCACGCGCCGGCCGTCAGCGTCGAACACCTCTCCCTCGCCGATCAACACCAGCGCGCAGTGCGCCAAGGGCGCGAGATCGCCGCTCGCCCCCAGAGACCCGTATTCGGGGACCACGGGCGTGATCCCCGCCGCCAGCAACGCCAGGATCCGCTCGGCCACAACCGGCCGGGCTCCCGAGTACCCCATCGCGAGCGTCCGGGCGCGCAGCAGCATCATGGCGCGGACGACCTCGCGCTCGATCGGCGGCCCCATTCCGGCCGCGTGCGAGCGCACGAGCGCCCGCTGCAGTTCGACGCGCGCATCTGCCGGAATCGAAACCAGCGCCAGCGAGCCGAATCCCGTCGAGATCCCGTACGCCGGCTCGTCGGAGGCGGCCAGCCCCGCCACCACCGCGGCACTCCGCTCCATCGCGGCAAGCGCCTCAGCACTGAGCTCGACAACCTCAGAACCCCGCGCCACCGCCACCACGTCGGCGAAGCTCACACCGTGAGCGCCAAGCTCCAAGGTCACGACGACACCCGCGCCCCGTCCCCCGGCCGCACCTCGACCGCTCCCTCCAGCTGACCGGCGTCCGGAGGTAACAACGCGATCACGTGGCCGCCGAACCCGCCGCCCATGATCCGGGCGCCGAGCGCGCCGGCGCGCTTACACCGCCTGACGGTCTCCTCGACCGCGGGCGTCGACACCTCGAAACAGTCGCGCAGCGAAGCGTGCGAGGCGTCGAGCAGCCGCCCGAGCTCGACCATGTCGAAGCGCTCGAGCACCGACACCGTAGCGTCTACGCGCGAGTTCTCCGTGATCACATGACGAGCGCGCCGGGACAGCGGCTCCGGAAGCGACTCGGCCATCGCCAGCGTGCAGTCCCGCAGGCTCGGCACTCCAAGCCGGCGACACGCCTCAGCGCACTCGGCACGCCGCTCGTTGTAGCCCGAGCCTGCATGCGTGTGCTTCTCGCCCGAGTCGACCGTCACCAGGCTGAAGTCCCCCAGCGAGAGCGACACGGGCCGCACGTCGAGCGACCGGAAGTCGATCCGCAGCGCGCACTCAACCCGCCCACACAGGGACGCGATCTGATCGAGCAGACCGGTCTGCGCCCCGACCCACTCGTTCTCGATCCGCGAACACAGCTTGGCCAGCTCGATCCGGTCCGGCTCGGCTTCCCCGCTCACGGCCAGGAGCGCCAACACGAGCGCTACCTCCAAAGCGGCCGACGAGGACAGGCCGGCGCCCCGCGGAACGGTGCCGGTGATCTCGAGCTCCGCGCCGCGCAGCCGAGCCCCGGCGCGGTCGAGCTCGCCGGCGGCGCCCCGCACGAACGCGCGCCAGCCTCGCGCCCGGCCGGGGGTGGCGACCGGGAAGCTGTCGCGCTCCCCCACGTCGGCGGCGAACGCCTCGATCCGCCCGTCCGACAGGCCCGAGGCCCGTACGGTCACGCCCTCGCTGATCGCGAACGGGAGCGCAAGGCCCTGGTTGTAGTCGGTGTGCTCCCCGATCAGGTTCGCGCGACCTGGCGCGAAGGCGACGGCGTGGTTGGTCAAGGTTCGATTAGTGTCCCGGCGATGTCGGTGAACTGGGGCATCCTGTCAACTGCGCACATCAACCGTCTGTTCCTCGCCGGCGCCCGCGAGGCCCAGAACACGACCATTCTCGCCGTCGCCAGCCGCGACCAACCCCGCGCGGACGCCTACGCAAACGAGAACGGCATCGAGCGCGCGTACGGCAGCTACGAGGCCCTGCTCGCCGATCCCGACGTCGAGGCCGTGTACATCTCGCTTCCGAACTCGCTCCACATCCCATGGACGATCACCGCACTCGAGGCCGGCAAGCACGTGCTGTGCGAGAAACCGCTCAGCCGCCGAACCGCAGATGTAAACCACGCGTTCGACGTGGCGGAAAGCCAACAACGCCTTCTCATGGAAGCGTTCATGTACCGCCACAACCCGCAGACCCGGCGGCTGCAAGAGCTCGTGGCGCGGGATGCCGTCGGCCGCATCCGGATCATCCGCGCCGCGTTCGGGTTCGTCGCCCACGACCCCGAGAACGTCCGCCTGCAAGGCGCACTCGACGGCGGAGCGCTCATGGATGTCGGCTGTTACTGCGTGAGCGGCACCCGGCTGATCGCCGGCGAGCCTCACCGCGTCGCGGGAGAGCAGGCGCTGGGAGGCGATGGCGTCGACGTCGCGTTCGCGGGACTGATGCGGTTCGACAACGACATCACGGCGCACTTCGACGCCGGCCTGGCGCTGGCCAGCCAGGACCTGCTCGAGGTTGTCGGCGACGAAGGGACGATCCGACTCACCGACCCTTGGCACTGCCGCAACCCCGGGATCGACCTGATCCGCGATGACGGCAGCGTCGAACCAATACACATCGAGCCCGCCAACTCGTACCGGCTCGAGGCCGAGAACATGTCGGCGGCGATCCGCGGCGAGGCGGACCTGCTGCTCGGGCGCGCGGACGCAACCGGCCAGGCGAGAACGATCGAGGCGCTGTACGAGGCGGCCGACAACGCCCGCGTGGTCAGCCTATGCTCATGAGATGGCGCCCCGGTCGTCGGCCGCACTCGGCGAGATCATCCGCCAGCAGCGCGAGCTGGCCGAGATGTCGATGCGCCAGTTCGCCACGCTCGCCGGGATCTCGAACCCCTATCTGTCGCAGATCGAGCGGGGGCTACGCGCGCCGTCCCAGCAGGTCCTCGACGGGATCGCCAACGCCCTCAGCGTCTCGGCCGACGCCCTCTACGAGCAGGCCGGGATGACGCCTCCGGGCGAGGAGCCCGAGGACAACGACGTGCTCGACGCGATCGCCGCCGACCGCCGGCTGACCGCCCGGCAGCGCAAGGCGCTCGCCGAGATCTACGAGTCGTTCGTCGCGTCCGCGCCGGCCGGGAAGCGAAGTTGAGCACCGCGACACCCCAGCGGAAAGCCGC
>Ga0335073_10012154_pt1 | contig 12091 bp, 11 predicted proteins | sample Lox_Sample_22_FD_207093 | JGI IMG/M metagenome (GOLD analysis project Ga0335073, IMG submission 207093) | Soil microbial communities from Loxahatchee National Wildlife Refuge, Florida, United States - Lox_Sample_2.2 | ecosystem: Environmental > Terrestrial > Soil > Wetlands | place: USA... | reverse complement strand
ATCGGGCTGGACGAGCGCATCGAGGCGGCTGGTGACCGGGGCGGGCTGGCCGCGCACCTGGCGGCCTGGTCGCCGGACCCGAACGACTGCGTCACGATCTGCTGGACGTCCGGCACCGAGAGCACGCCCAAGGGCGTGCAGCGCACGCACTACGACTGGATGTCCATGCGCACCGGCACGGTGGAGGGGCCGGAGCTGACCGCCGACGACGTGCTGCTGAACCCGTTCCCGATGGTCAACATGGCCGGCATCAACGGCATGTTCCTGCCCTGGCTCACGGTCGGCGGGCTGCTGGTGCAGCACCACCCGTTCGACCTGCCCACGTTCCTGCGCCAGATCGAGCAGTACCGCGCCACCTACACCTGCGCGCCGCCCGCGCTGCTCACCGCGTTGCTGCAGAACGAGGCGCTGGCGGCCCAGGCCGACATCTCCTCGCTGCGCATCCTCGGCTCCGGCTCGACCCCGCTGGCCCCCAGCCTGCTGCAGGGCTGGCACGACAAGTACGGCATCGAGATCATCAACTTCTACGGCTCCAACGAGGGCATCGCGCTGCTCGGCACGCCCAAGGACATCCCCGACCCGGCGGTGCGGGCCCAGTACTTCCCGCGCTACAGCGTCCGGGACTGGTCCATCACCATGTCCCGCACCACCCGGGCCCGGATCGTGGACCCGGTCACCGGCACGGAGATCACCGAGGCCGGCATGCCCGGCGAACTGCGCATCAAGGGACCGGGCGTGTTCCCCGGGTACCTGCCCGCCAGCGGCGTGCCCGACCCGTTCGACGAGGAGGGCTACCTGAAGACCGGCGACATCCTGGAGATCGCGGGCGACGAAGATCAGTACCTGCGCTACGTCGACCGGTCCAAGGACCTGGTGGTGCGGGGCGGGATGAAGATCTCGGCCGCCGAACTGGAGGGCCTGATCGCCGGCCACCCGAAGGTGGCCGACGTGGCGGTGGTGGCCTACCCGGACGACGTGCTCGGCGAGCGGGCCTGCGCCATCGTCGTGCCCCGGCCGGGCCAGCCGGTGAGCCTGGCCGAGATCATCGCCTACCTGCGCGAGATCGGCATCGCCACGTTCAAGCTGCCGGAGCGGCTGGAACTGCGGGACGAACTACCGCGCAACCCGCTGGGCAAGGTCCTCAAGCGGGAACTGCGCCGGGAGCTCCGCGGTTCCTAGCCGACCGGGCAGTGCGGGGAGGGCGGCGGCACGTCCAGGGTGGGGTTGCGGTCGAAGAAGCCGGTGGGCTTGAGTATGAAACCGCAGCGTGCGACCGGCATGACCGGCCAGTCTTCCAGGCGGGGGACGTGGGTCGGGCCGAACGTGTGCCACACCACGATGTCGGTGCCGTCGATGTCCCGGTCGCCGGCGACGAAGGCCGGCAGGCCCGCTCCCCCGGGGTTCTGGTTCACGAAGTCGCCCGCCGAATAGCGGTGGGCCGGGTCGTACCTGGTCACCCACAGGTGGTTGGCGGCGAAGCCGGCCCGCCGGGCCAGGGACGACGCCGGGTCGGCCAGCAGCGTCGGCGCGGACTCCGGGTAGAGCGTGTAGCTGGTGGGATGACCGAAACGGTTGGCTCGTTCGGTGCTGACGATCCGCCAGGTCCGGCCGCGGGCACCATCGGCGCGGCGGCCGGCCTGCGACTCGCGGGTCAGCCGGGTGACCTGCTGCACGATGGCGTTGCCGTAGGGGTTGTCCGGCCCGGCCGGCAGGCCGCTGACGTCGACCTCCTCCACGGCGTTGGCCAGCCCGTCCACGGTCATGTCCAGCCGCGCGCTGAACAGGTGCTGGTGGAAGGGGGCGGCCAGGCCCGGGGCGACCTCGGTGGAGTAGGCATGGTGGCCGCCGGGGTGGGCGGAGGTGAACAGCACCCCGGTCGCCTTGATCTCGCACTCGATGGTGCCGTCCAGGTAGAAGTACCAGTAGAAGCCGTAGTCGTAGTTGCCGACCGTGGTGAAGTAACTGACCACCAGCCTGCGCTGGCGGCGCGACTGGGCCGAGCCGTTGAAGATGTCGGTGTGCTTCCACAAGATGCCGAAGTCCTCTTCGTGGATGCAGATGGCGTTCGGTATGGTGCGGGGCTGGCCGGTGTCCTCGGTGACGGTCGCGTCCAGGTAGGCGATCTCGCCCAGGCAGTCGCAGCCCAGCTCGAGCGAGTTGGCCCACTTGCCGCACAGGTACTCGCCGGTGTCGAAGTAGGCCTGCCAGTAGCGGAACCGCGGGTCGCCGTAGGGCACGACCATCTCCGGGATCGAGGCACGGTAGATTACCGGGCGCTCTTGCAGGCTGATCTGGTGCAGGGTCAGGCCCTCGCGGGCGTCGAACCCGATCCGCATGGACCAGTCCTGCCACTGGAGCCAGGTTCCGTTCAGGACAAAAGAAGGTCCGGCGGGCTGGGTGATCTCGATCGGGCGGAGTGTGGTGCGGTGCGGTCCGCGCACCGCCTCGTCGTCGTAGTCGCCGGACTCGGCCGGGACCGGCAGTTCGAACTCGTCGGTGATCTTGAAGACCTTCTTCTCGATCAGGTCGACGTAGGCCGCGATGCCGTCCACCGGGTGAGCCCAGGCCAGGTCGTGCTCGCGGGCCTGGACGAAGGCGAGCACCCGCACCATCCGCCGCCGGTCGTCCTCGGGCGGCCCGAACGCGCCGGCCGTGATCGGGCAGGCCCGGATCTGGCTGAGGTCGTGCAGGCCGCGCCGGGCCATGGCGGCGCGCCAGCCGGGGTCGGCCTTGACGATCTCGTCCACCAGCACGAAGTCACTGTCCAGGATCGGCATCTGGCCCTCGGCGGGCGGGTCCAGCGTGCGGGCGCTGACCACCTTGTTGTCCCGGAGCGAGACCACCACGTCGGTCGAGGTGCCGGTGGCGGTGTCGACCAGGAACGCGCGCAGCCGGCGGTCGTTGGCCCGGTTGGCCAGGACGTCGTCCTTGGGCGGTTCCTCCAGGCCGTAGTAGGCGAACCTGACCGGCGCCCGGTCTCCTTCCGGCAGCAGCCCGGCGGCCGCCATGATCTCCCGCCCGGCCAGGTACTCGGCCGCGGTGGCCGGGTCCAGCGGATGCGTGCCGGCCTGCTGATCGGGGCGGACGACGGTATCGGTCATGACAGATCTCCCCGTGGAGCGGAACGAAGCCCGGTGGCGGGGTTGGTGTCCCGCCACCGGGCCGGAGGGTTTATTCGTCGGCGACGATCGAGCCGACCCGGTCGCCCAGGCCGGGGTCGCGCCTGACCAGCCAGATGGAGTAGACGATGAACACCGCGATGAGGCCCAGCCCCACCCACGGGAACCAGTTGTACGGCTGGGGCTGCGGCGGCTTGAACAGGTAGTAGATCGGAACGGCGACCACGACTACGGCGAGGACCGGCAGCACGATGTGCTTGATGATGTTGAACTCATCCGGCCGGTACTTGCGGTAGTAGAACGGCAGCGCCACGTTGGCCGCGAGGTACACGAACAGGATCAGGATCGTGCCCATCGTGCTGGATTCGAAGAAGAAGTTCAGCGCGCTCAGGCTGCCGCTGTGGCCGCCGATCCAGTGGCCGAGCGCCCAGACCAGGGTGATGGCCCCGGCGATGCCGACGAAGGCGATGATGGCGTTGACCGGCGTCCGGCGGACCGGGTGGACGTAGCCGATCCAGCGCGGCAGCAGGCCTTCGCGGCCGGCGTTGAAGATCAGCCGGCACTGGGAGTTCACCGCGGCGATGAGCACGCCGAGGGTGGAGGTCAGCCCGGCCAGGTACGCGACAAAGGCCAGCCAGGCCGCCACGCTGTGGGCGACGGCGATGAACGGGATGAGGGGCGCCTCGAGCGCCGTGGCGTTGTAGTGGAAGCCGGTGACCGTGGCGTAGGCCACCAGCAGGTACAGGACGGCCATGAGGGCGATCGACAGGAACACGGCCCGGGGCACGTTGCGCCGGGGGTTGGTGGTCTCCTCGGCCAGCGCCGCCGAGTTCTCCCAGCCGATGAACAGGTAGATGGCCAGCGGGAAGGCGAGGGCCAGGCCGCTGAAGTGGTTGGTGATGTGGCTGGGCTGGAACGGCACGCTGGACAGGTGGCCGCCGTTCTTGATCAGCACGGCGATGGACACGACGAGCAGCACGATCAGCTCGAAGCCGAAGAAGAAGCCGGCCAGCTTGGTCGACACGGCCACGCCGCGGAACATCATGTACATGGCGCCGGCGGTGAAGACGGCGGAGAAGATGATCCAGGGGATGTTCGTGCCCGTGTAGTACTGGATCATGATCGACAGGAACCCGCCGGAGATGACCAGCACCGACGAGATGGCGATGATGTAGCCGGCCCCGCACACCAGCGCGGTGGTCACCGCGCTGGTGCCACCGAAGGTCTTGCCCACGAAGGTGATGAATCCGCCGGTCGACGGGTGGGCCCGGGAGAACTGCGACAGCGTGTTGCCGAGCAGTGCGATGGCGACGGCGGCGACGAGCACGACCAGCGGCGAGGCGAGGCCGGCCGCGATCACGATCCCCGCGAAGGCGAAATAGAAGCTGTAGGCCGGGCCGATGTTGGCCATCGTCGACGCGGAGATGTCGACCAGGCTCAGGGCCCCGCGGTGCAGGCGCTCGGCGGATTCGGGCGCCTTGGTTTCGGAGAACGGGATGTGTGCCGCTTCGCTCATATGCTCACTCCCCTGGGGGCCGTGATCTGGCTGTTGATTTAACACGGATCATGCGCGGGACCGGGGTGAATGGTCAACCATCGCCGCAGGTGTCCCACATGATGAGCGCCCGCGAGGTGGCGGGTCGCGGTGTCTCTGCGAAACTGCTGGCAAGCGCTTTCCATTGGAGCGAAACGTACCCGATGGGCGGCTGATCTGCAAGGGGTGCCCGGGGTTCAGGCGGGCGGGCGGGGGACGGTGCTGTCGCGGAGGATGACCTCGCCGGGGACGGGGATGACGCGGGGCGGGCCGGGGCCGGCCGGGGCGTGCACCGGGCCGGGCTGGGACAGGACGAGGCTGGCGGCCATCTCCCCCATCCGCTTGAGCGGCAGCCGGACCGTGGTCAGCGGCGGGTGCACGTCGCGCAGGGTGGCGATGTCGTCGAAGCCGGCCAGCGCGATGTCGGCGGGCACCTGCAGGCCGCCGGCCCGCAGCCGGGCCAGCGCGCCCAGGGCCATGACGTCGGTCACCGCGAACACGCAGTCGGGCCGCGGCTCCCCTGCGGCCAGGATGGCGCTCATCGACTCGTACCCGCCGTCGCGGCTGAACGGGCCGTGGATGACCCGGGCCTCGTCCAGCGGCACCGACCAGGCGGCCAGCCCGGCCCGGAACCCGTCCAGCCGGTCCCGCGCGGTCAGCAGGCCGCGCGGTCCGGCCAGCACGGCGAAGCGCCGGTGGCCGAGCGCGACCATGGTCTGGGCCAGGGCCTGGGCGCCCGCGGCGTTCTCCGGCCGGACGGTGTCCACGCCCAGCAGGTCCTGGCCGACGCAGACGGCCCGCCCGCCGGCGGCGGTGAAGGCCGCGATCTCGGCTTTCAGCGCCTCGATGGCTTGCGCGTCGTCGGTCCGGCTGCCGATCAGGATCACGGCGCGGGCCCGCTGGGCGCGCATCAGCGCGACGTAGGCCTGCTCGGCGGCTTCGGCGGCCGGGGTGCTGGACATGGCGACCAGCAGCCGCTGGGCGTCGGCGACCTCGATGAGCCCGGCCGCGATCGAGGAGAAGTACGGGTCGGCGATGTCGTGGACGACCACGCCCACCAGCGTGCTCTGCCCGGTGGCGACCGCCCGGGCCTGCAGGTTCGCGGTGTAGCCGAGTTCGGCGACGGCCTGGTGGACCCGGTCGGCGAGTTGCGGCGCGACCTGCCGCGGGCCGTCGGACAGGACCCGGGACGCGGTGCTCAGCGAGACGCCCGCGCGGTCGGCGACGTCCTGCAGCGTCGCCCTCGGTCCCGGCACGTCACCCTCCCTTGACCCGTTTTGCGCGGTCAGCTTAGTGTGGGAAAGCACTTTCCCAGACGTTCAGGCTAGAGAGCGGAGCCCATGGCGCGCAAGGTCATTCACATCGCCCTGAACGGCGTCACGGGCCGGATGGGGTACCGGCAGCACCTGGTACGGTCGCTGCTGGCCATCCGCGAGCAGGGCGGCGTGCGCCTTTCCGATGACACGCTGGTGTATCCCGAGCCGGTCCTGGTCGGGCGGAGCGAGGAGCGGCTGCGGGCCATCGCGTCGCGGCACGGGCTGGACCGCTGGACCACCACGGTGGACGAGGTGCTGGCCGACCCCGAGGTCGAGGTCTACTTCGACACCCAGGTGACCGGCGCCCGCGAGGCCAGCCTGTTGCGGGCAATTTCGGCCGGCAAGCATGTGTACACCGAGAAGCCGGTGGCCGAGTCGCTGGCCGGGGCGCTGCGGCTGGCCCGGGCCGCGCGGGCGGCGGGCGTGACCCACGGCGTGGTGCACGACAAGCTGTTCCTGCCCGGGGTGATCAAGCTGCGACGGCTGATCGAGGCCGGCTTCTTCGGCCGGGTACTGTCGGTCCGGCTGGAGTTCGGCTACTGGGTGTTCGAGGGCGACCAGGTGGCGGCGCAGCGGCCGTCGTGGAACTACCGCGCGGACGAGGGCGGCGGGATCGTGCTGGACATGTTCCCGCACTGGCAGTACCTGCTGACCGACCTGTTCGGCCCGATCGCGGCGCTGTACGCCCGGGCCGTCACCGCGGTACCGCGGCGGTGGGACGAGGCGGGCCGGCCGTACGAGGCGACCGCGGATGACGCCGCGTACGCGGTGCTGGAGTTCGCCAGCGGCGCGGTCGCCTCGGTGAACTCGTCGTGGGCGGTCCGGGTCAACCGGCGCGAGCTGCTGGAGTTGCAGGTGGACGGGACTTTGGGCAGCGCGGTGGCGGGGCTGCGGCACTGCGCGATCCAGCACAAGGTGTGCACGCCCATGCCGGTGTGGAACCCGGACCTGCCCGACCCGCTGGACTACCAGGCCCAGTGGACGGACGTGCCGGACAACACGAGCTTCGAGAACGGGTTCAAGGCCGAGTGGGAGCTGTTCCTGGCCGCGGCGGCCGAGGGCCGGCCGTTCGCCTGGGACCTGGCCGAGGGCGCCAAGGGCGTGCAGCTGGCCGAGCTGGCCCTGCGGTCCTCGGCCGAGGGCCGGCGGCTCGACGTGCCGCCGCTGGCGGTCTGAGGTGGCCGCGACGATCCGGTTGCCCGGCCGGGACCAGCCGCTGGTGATCCCCGCGCCGGGCTGGGCCCGCTCGTATCCGCCGCCTTCGCTGCGCCGGGTCTACGCGGCGGCCCACGTCGCCGCGCTCGACGCCGACACGATCGACTGGGATTCGACCATGCGGTTCCGCGATCACCTGTGGGCGCACGGATTCGGGGTGGCCGAGGCGATGGACACCGCGCAGCGCGGCATGGGCCTGTCCTGGCCGCAGGCCCGGGAGCTGATCGCCAGGTCGGCCCGGTATCCGGCCCGGGGGCCGCTGGCCTGCGGGGCGGGGACGGACCAGCTGGCGGACGGCCGGAGTTACCCGATCCCGCGGATCATCGACGCGTATGCCGAGCAGATGGGGTTCGTGCAGTCGGCCGGGGCGGACGTGATCGTGATGGCGAGCCGGGCCCTGGCGGCCAGCGCGCGGGGGCCTTCGGATTACCTCGAGGTCTACGGTTCGCTGCTGCGGCAGGCCGAGCGGCCGGTGATCCTGCACTGGCTGGGCGAGGCGTTCGACCCGGCGCTGCGCGGCTACTGGGGCAGCGCCGACTTCCGCGCCGCCGCCGAGGTGGTCCTGGAACTGATCTCACGATTCGGCGACAAGGTGGACGGGGTCAAGCTGTCGGTGCTCGACGCGGGCCGGGAGGTGGCGCTGCGCCGGCGGCTGCCCGCCGGGGTACGGCTCTACACCGGGGACGACTTCGGGTACGCCGAGCTGATCCGCGGCGACGCTGATGGGCACAGCGACGCGCTGCTCGGGGCGTTCGCGGCGATCACGGCGCCGGCCGCGGCGGCGCTGGCCGCGCTGGACCGGGGTGACCTGGCCGGGTATGACGCGGCGATGGCGCCGACGGTGCCGCTCAGCCGGCTGATCTTCGAGCCGCCGACGTTCCACTACAAGGTCGGCGTGGCCTTCCTGGCCTGGCTGAACGGGTTGCAGCCGCGGTTCGCGATGCTGGCCGGGCTGCAGCGGCGCCGGCCGGCCCGGCACCTGATCCGGGTGTTCGAGCTGGCCGCGGCGGCGGGGGCGCTGACCGATCCGGACCTGGCCGTGGCGCGGATGAACGAGCTGCTGGCCACGTTCGCCGGGCCGGCCCGGGTATGACCAGCCTCGTCGGTCCCGGGATCGGTCTGGACCGGCTGTCGCTGAACCAGGCCACGGTCAAGCATCTCGGGCTCGCCGAAGCCGTGGACTTGTGCGTGCGGCACGACATCCCGGCCATCGGGCTGTGGCGGGACCGGGTGGCGGAGACCGGGCTGGCGTCGGCGGCGGCTTTGGTCCAGCGGGCCGGGCGGCACGTGTCGAGCCTGTGCCGGGGCGGGTTCTTCACCCGGGGCGACCCGGACGGCATCGCGGCGGCGCGGGCGGACAACGCCGCGGCGGTCCGGGAGGCGGCGGCGCTGGAAGCGGATGCTCTGGTTCTGGTGTGCGGCGGGCTGATGCCGGGCAGCCGGGACCTCGGGCTGGCCCGGCGCATGGTGGCCGACGCGATCGGCGACCTGGTGCCGCTGGCTCAGCGGCTCGGGGTCCGGCTGGGGATCGAGGCGCTGCACCCGATGTTCTGCGCCGACCGGTGCGTGATCGCCTCGCTGGGCCAGGCGGTGGACCTGGCGCTCACGTTCCCGGCGGACGTGGTGGGCGTGGTGGTGGACACCTACCACGTCTGGTGGGACGCGCGGCTGGCCGCGCAGACCGCGCGGGCCGCCGGGCGGATCGTCAGCTACCAGGTGTGCGACTGGGTGCTGCCGCTGCCGGCCGATGTCCTGCTCGGCCGCGGCCACCTGGGTGACGGCGTCATCGACTTCGGGCCGATCTCGGCCGCCGTGACCGCGGCAGGTTACGACGGCTACGTCGAGGTGGAGATCTTCAACGCCGACGTCTGGGCCGCGCCGCCGGACCGGACGGCCGCGGTCGTGCGGGAGCGGTTCGGTTCCGTCCTGGGCCCCGGCCGGCCATCCCATTGACGGCGTGCTCGATTTGCGCTAATTACGGGATATCCAGCGACCGGGGGCGGGCACAAGGAGGCGGTCGCCATGCGTAAGTGGCTTCACTCGGTGTACGAATGGCTTCGCACGTGGGCCAGTGCCGGGCCGCAGAAATCCGACCAGGACGTGTTCTTCGCCAATTACATGGCCCTGCGGCAGGCAGTCGGCTGGGTGGGGACCTTGCTGCCCATTATCCTGCTGGTCGTCAACCCGATAGCGCTGAGCATAGAGAACTCCGGATGCGCAGTGGTGCCCGGGTCGGTCAGCGGTTACTACTACTTGCCGGTCCGCAATATCTTCGTCGGGGCACTGTGCGCCCTGGGCCTGTTCCTGATCGCCTACGTGGGATATGACTTCGGTGACCGCCTGGTCACCGACGCGGCCGGGCTGTTCGCCCTGGGCGTGGCGTTCTGCCCGACTGCGCCGACGGTGGTGTCTCCCCCTGCGGTCCCCTCGGTGGCCTGCCAGACGGTCGCCCAGCTGTCCACGCGCGAGCAGGTCGTGGGCTACATCCACCTGGTCTGCGCCGCCCTGATGTTCGTCTTCCTGGCCTGGATGGCCATTCGGTTCACCAATACGAACAATCCGACACCGCAGAAGCTCCGCAGGAACAGGATCTATAACATCTGCGCGGCGGTGATCATCCTGTGCCTGGTGGCGGCGGCCATCACGAGCCCCCTGCCGGCCTCGGTCAAGGCGCATTTCCCCTGGTGGCTTTTCCTGTATGAGGCAGTGGCCATTTTCGCGTTCGGGGTCTCGTGGTTCGTGAAGGGCCAGACGCTGATCGGCGCGCTCAAGGACCCGCCGGCTCCGGTGCCCGAGCCGGCCGTGCAACACTGAGCGGTGACCGGGGCGACGGGCGGAGTACGGCCGCCGGAGGAGGACGGGGAGGTCCCGGCGTTCTGGCGGGCGCTGGGACGGCCGGGGCTGGCCGACATCCACACCCACTTCCTGCCGCCGCGGATGCTGCGGCGGGTGTGGGAGTACTTCGACGCGGCCGGGCCGCTGCTGGGCCGGTCGTGGCCGATCCGGTACAAGGGGAGCGATGAGGAGCGGGTGGCACGGCTGCGTGGGATGGGCGTGCGGCTGTTCAGCGCGCTGGCCTACGCGCACCGGCCGGACATGGCCGCCGACCTGAACGCGTGGACGATGGCGTTCGCGAAGGCCACGCCGGGGTGCCTTGCGTCGGCGACGTTCTACCCGGAGCCGGGGGCGGCCGGATACGTGCGCTCGGCGCTGGCCGACGGGGCGCGGATCTTCAAGGTGCACCTGCAGGTGGGCGGGTTCTCCCCCGCCGAGCCGCTGCTCGACGAGGTGTGGGGCCTGCTGGCCGAGGCGGGGGTGCCGGTGGTGGTGCACGCCGGGCACGCGCCGGTGGGGACCGAGCACACCGGGCCGGGGCCGTTCGGGACGGTACTGGCGCGTCATCCGCGGCTGGCCGCGATCATCGCGCACATGGGGGCGCCGGACTACGAGGCGTTCTTGCGGCTGGCGCTGGACTACGAGCGGGTGTTCCTGGACACCACGATGATCTTCACCGAGTTCTTCGACGCGCTGGCGCCGTTCCCGGCCGCGGCCCTGCCGCTGGCCCGCGAGCTGGGGCTGGCGGGCAAGATCCTGCTGGGCAGCGACTTCCCGAACATCCCCTACCCGTATGCCCGGCAGGTGGCCGGGCTGGCCCGGCTGGATCTGGGCCAGGACTGGCTGGGCGCGGTGTGCTGGGATAACCCGGTGGCGCTGTTCGGCGCGCCATAATCGAGGCGCCTCGATGTACACAATTCGGGGTACACTGAGTTCGTGAACGAGGATGACAGCAGGATGAACGTGCGGGATGTCCGCGCCCACCTCGCCGAGGTGCTCACCCGCGCGCAGAACGGCAGCCCTACGGTCATCGTGCGCAACGGCGAGCCGGTCGCTGCCGTGGTCCCGATCGAGGATTACAACGTCCTGGAAGACGCGATCGACCGCTATTTCTCCCGTGAGGCCGACCGTGACCTGGCGGAGAACCCTGATGCCCGCACGTACAGCATGTCCGAGGTGGTGGCCGCGATCTTCGGGGAGGACACCGGCCAGAGCGTGGCATGAAGTACGCGTTCCGCTGGCGCGAACGCGCCGTCCGTCAGCTCCGGGCCATCCCGCAGTCGGCTGCGCTCACCATCTTGCGGGCCCTCACCCCCCTCGGCGACGATCCGCGGCGGCAGGACGCCGACATCAAGAAGCTGACCGGCTACGCCGACCGGTACCGGCTGCGGGTCGGCGACTACCGGGTCATCTACGAGATCGCCGACGAGCAGCTCATCATCCTGATCGTCGGCGTCGGCCACCGTCGCGAGGCTTACCGCGTGCTGTCCTAAGCGGGACGGCGCAGTGCAGGCCCTGCGGGTGCAGCGCCGGACCCTGTATGCGCGGCTGGCCCTTGACCTGGTGGCAGGCCGGGAATCACCCTTGCGGGGCGATGGCCGCGCGGCGCGTTCCTGGTAGTCCTGGTGGTATGAGGGCACAAGCTGGGCGAGCACGGGTGCGGCACAGTGGCCAGGCCCGGGTGCTGCTGGTCTGCGCCGCCGCGATCGCGGTGGTCGCGCTGGGTGGCTGCGGGAGCAGCAAGCCCGCCTACTGCACGGACCGCACCAACCTGGAGAACTCCGTCAAGAGCCTGACCGACTTGAGCGGCGGGATCAGCGGGGTGAAGTCCCATCTGTCGCAGATCCAGAGCGACGCCACCGCGCTGGTCAATTCGGCCAAGAGCGACTTCCCCACCCAGACCAGCGCCATCTCCTCCTCGGTCGACGCGCTGAAGAACTCGGTCACCGGGCTGCCGTCCAACCCCTCCGCCGCGCAGATCGCCACGGTGACCAAGGATGCGGCCAACGTGGTGAGCTCGGTCAAGAACTTCACCGACGCGACCAGTTCGCAGTGCGGCAGCTCATAGTCAC
>Ga0335073_10012153_pt1 | contig 12091 bp, 7 predicted proteins | sample Lox_Sample_22_FD_207093 | JGI IMG/M metagenome (GOLD analysis project Ga0335073, IMG submission 207093) | Soil microbial communities from Loxahatchee National Wildlife Refuge, Florida, United States - Lox_Sample_2.2 | ecosystem: Environmental > Terrestrial > Soil > Wetlands | place: USA: Florida... | reverse complement strand
GCAAGTCCATCGTGAGCGCGCTCATCGGGATCCTGGTGCGGGAGGGGCGCCTCGACCTGAAGGCCCCCGCGCCGGTCGTCGCCTGGAGCTCGCCCGCGGACCCGCGGCACGCCATCACCATCGAGGAGCTCCTGCGCATGACGAGCGGACTCGATCTCGACGAGGACGATTCGGGCTTCGACCCGGTGTCGCGCATGTTCTTTCTCGAGCCCGACATGGCCGCCTTCGCCGCCGCGGCTCCCCTCGCCGCCGCTCCGGGAACCCGCTGGCGGTACACGAGCGGCAACACGTTGATCCTCTGCGCCATCCTTCGCGACGCCGTCGGAGGCAGGGCCGCGGACGTGCGAGCCTTCGCCGAGCACGAGCTCTTCGAACCGCTGGGCATGCGGAACGTGACGATGGAGTTCGACGCGGCAGGGTCGCCGATCGGTGCCAGCCGGATCTTCGCCTCGGCCAGGGACTGGGCGCGCTTCGGTCAGCTCTACCTGGATGACGGACGCGTGGGCGGCCGTCGCCTGCTGCCCGAGGGCTGGGTGCGCTTCTCCACCACGCCGACGCTCGACAGCGACTACGGCGCCGGCTTCTGGCTGGACCGGGGCCATGCAGCGGATGCCCGCTATCGCGTGGAGGCCGGGATGCCCGAGGAGGCGTTCTATGGATCCGGAGCCTTCGGCCAGAGGCTCGTGATCCTTCCGTCGCAGCGGCTGGTGATCGTCCGCCTCGGACCCACGATCGATCCGCCCAACTTCGACATGCGTGGGCTGGAGACGCTGGTCTCGGAGGTGGTGGCCGAGCGGTCCTGGACGACGCGGTGACCGGAGGCTCAGACCGACCGGACGTCCGCGGGCGTGTCGGGCTGGTTCTTCGCGTGGGCCGCGGCGAACGCCGGGAGCCGCGCGCAGGCGGCGTCGATGGCGCGCAGCGTCGGGTAGGGAGCGAGGTCGACGCCGGCGCGCTGGCTGGCGAAGTAGAGCTGGGGCACCAGGCAAGCGTCGGCGAAGGAGGGCGCATCGCCGACCGCGAAGCGACCCGCGGTCTCCCCGACCAGCTTCTCCAGCGCGTCGAGGCCGCGGACGTTCCAGTGGCGGATCCAGGCGGCGGCGTCCGCGTGCATCGTCTGCTCCACGTAGAGCCGCACCGAGGTGTTCTGCAGCGGCTGGATGCCCGAGGCGGCGACGAGGGCGATCTGGCGGGCGCGGGCGCGCAGGAAGGAGTCCTTCGGCAGGAGCGGAGGCTCGGGGTGCAGCTCCTCGAGCAGCTCGAGAATGGCGAGCGACTCGGCGAGGCGCCGCGGGCGGCCGCCGACGTCCAGCTCCAGCACCGGGACGCTGCCCATCGGGTTCTTCGCGTGAAACTCCGGGCGGTGGTGCTCGCCCGTGCCGAGGTTCACGGGCACGTAGTCGAAGCGCAGCCCCTTGTGGGCGAGCGCGATGCGGACGCGCCAGGTGGCAGAGCTGCGCCAGAAGCCGTAGAGGGTCATCGGTCCCTAGAAGCGCCCGGCCGCGGAGAACGCGGCGCCGCCGGGCAGCGGCACCAGCGAGAACACGTCGGTCTTCTCGGTCGGCGCGCTCGCGGAGCCCTTGGGCCAGAACCAGATGGCCACGCCCGCCCCGAGGCCCACCGCGCCCACGATGTCGAGGACGTCCGAGACGACCGCGTTCCGGTTGCCGACGTTGCTCCAGAACTGGCTCTGCCCCACCTCGTCCTGCGGCGTGGCCGAGTAGCCCGACCGGTCGTGCAGCTCCACGATGCCGAAGATCGTGCCGGCGATGACCGACGCCAGCCCCACGCCGCCCACGATCAGCGCGATGCCGTGCTGGTCGAGCGCCAGGTGGAAGCCGCCTCCCTCGATGCCGGTGTCGGTGACCGGCTTGCCGCCGGCGCCGCGCGGCAGATCGCGCGCCAGCGCCGCCGCGAGAACCTTGTCCGCGGCCTCGGCGAGCGGCGCCCCTGCCGCCACGGGCTCCCGCGCGAACGCGAGCACGTGTCCATCCGCGGCGAAGCGGGCGGCGACGAGGCTGCGTTCTCCGCCGGTCTCTTCCAGCGACAGCACCAGGAGCTGAGAGACGCCCAGCCGCTCCATCACCTGCTTGATCGGGGCGGCGCGGTCGACGTTCTCGAGATCCTGGGCGAGGGCCCGCCGCTCCTGCTCGAGCCAGCCGCGCTCGCCGACCGGGGAGAGGCGCAGGTCGACGCTGCCGGCCGCTCGCTGCGCCGCCAGCTCCCAGCCGGGCGCGGACACGGTCACGAAGTGGCGGCCCGGAGGCACCTTCACCACGAGGGGCGACGCGCCTTGCAGCTGGCCGTCGACCGAGACGAGGCCCACGGGCTGGGAGGCTACGCGCAGGTCGACGGTGCCGTTGGCCTCGGCCTCGGTGCGGTCGCGATCGGCTTCTTCCATGAGGTCCGGCGGGAAGGCGCTCTTGTCGAGCACCGCGCCCGGGGCCTCGGAGAAGACGTGCACCAGCTCCTGTCGAGCTGCATCGTGATCGCCATTCACCCACCGGCACGCCGCCTGCCAGACGAGCGCCTGCACGTAGGCCTCGAACGCGCGGTGCCCGCCCGCCGAAGCGTACGCTTGCGCCGCCTCGCCGAAGCCGTCGATGGCCGCAGCCAGATCGAGGTTGTCGTAGGACGACCGCGCGGCCTTCATCTTCGCGACGCCCTGCCGGTAGGCGGCCGCCCGCGCGGCCTGGCCGCGGGTGTCGAGACGCTCGGCCGGGTCCACCCCCGCGAGCCGGCCGTCGCGCAGCAGGGCCAGCGTGGCCGCCGCCTGCAAAGCGTCCACGTCGGCGCTGCCGGCCGGCCCCACGGCGATGGCCGCGGCGCTGGGCTTGGCGAGCGCGGGAGCTGCCGCCGCCAGCAGGAAACCCACGACGAGTCGCTTCATGTCCCCTTCGGGTGCGAGGCCTCGGCGCGGAAGATGCGCCACGTCTTGAGGTAGTCGACGGCGGTGCGCAGCTGGAAGTCGCCCGTGCCGCTGCCGCTCGTCGGGTTCACCACGGTGGCCGCGGCCACGTCGTCGTCCGGACCCTCGTGCCGCAGGTGGTTCCTGAGGTCGCGCTCGCGCGGGATGGCGGGCTCCTGCACGTTGCCCTCCGCCACCTGGTGCACCACCACGTCCGGCGTGATCCCTTCTTCCTGGATGGAGCGGTGCTTGGGCGTGTAGTACTTCGCGACCGTGAGCTTGAGGCCGCTGCCGTCGGGCAGATCGATGACGGTCTGCACCGAGCCCTTGCCGAAGGTCTGCGTGCCCATGAGCACCGCGCGGCCGTGGTCCTGCAGCGCGCCCGCGACGATCTCCGACGCCGAGGCCGAGCCGCCGTTGACGAGCACGATCATCGGGTAGTTCGGCTCGGTGTCGCGCGGGTGCGCCCACTCCTTCTCGACGTGTTCGTGGTTGCGCCCCTCGGTGGAGACGATGAGGCCGTTCGTGAGGAACCGGTCGGACACGCGGATGGCCTGGTCGAGCAGGCCGCCCGGGTTGTTGCGCAGGTCGAGCACGAGGCCGGCGAGCGAGCCGCCCGCCTGCGCGTGCAGCTTCGAGAGGGCTTCCTTGAGGTAGCTGTCGGTGCGGTCCTGGAAGCTCGTGATGCGCACGTAGCCGATGTTCTGCGCGAGCAGCCGCGCCGAGACCGGGCGGTTGGTGATGTGCTCGCGCACGATGGGGATGCGCCGCGGCTGGGCGAAGCCCTTGCGCATCAGCAGGATCTCGACGCGCGAACCCGGCGGGCCCTGCAGCTTCTGGATCGCCTGCGTCAGCGTGAGATCGCGCGTGGCCGTCCCGTCGATGGCGAGGATCTCGTCGCCCGGCTCGATGCCGGCGCGCGCGCCCGGCGTGTCGTCGATCGGCGAGATCACGACCAGCGCGCCGTCGCGCATCGTCACGTCGAGGCCCACGCCGCCGTACTCGCCCGTGGTGTCCGCCTTCATCTGGTCATACTGCGCGGGGTCCATGAACATGCTGTGGGGATCGAGCGTCCCCAGCATGCCGCGGATCGCGCCGTACACGAGCTTCCGCTCGTCGACGGGCTCGATGTACATGTTCAGGACGTCGCTCAGGACCAGCCCGAAGATGTCGAGCTGGCGGTACACCGTGGTCGCCACGGCAGGCGCGGCCCGGAACACGCCCTCCACCGCCGCTCCGCCCGCGAAGGCGGCCACGAGCACGGCCACGAACCGGAAGCTCTTCTGCCGGGGCATTCCACCGACCATTCTAGCCCCAAGCCCGCCGATTGGAAGAACGACGCCTCTGGCATAGGGTCGACCGGTGGTCGCCCTGCTCGTCCTCGCGAGCGCCGCGCTGCACGCGGCCTGGAACCTGCTCGCCCGCCGCCACGGCCGCGCCCGCGAGGCGACGACCCTGTTCCTGGCCGGAAGCGTGGTCCTCTCGGTCCCCGCAGCCCTGGCGCTCTCCGGCCCGGGGTGGGCCAGGGCCGCGCCCTGGGGCTTCGCCGCCGGCTTCGGCGAGGCGGCATACTTCGTGACGCTCGCACGCGCGCTCGAGATCGGCCCGCTCGGCCCCGTCTACACGATCTCCCGCGGCGGCTCGATGCTCCTCGTGTGGCCCGCTTCCCACTGGCTGCTCGGCGAGAGCGTGGGCTGGCGCGCCGCCGGCGCCGTCCTGGCGCTGCTCGTGGGTCTCGCACTCCTGGCGCCGGAGGGGGAGGGCCGGGGCACGACCAGCCGCCAGGGTTACCTGTGGGCGCTCGCCTGCGGCCTCTGCATCGCCGCGTTCCAGCTCGTCTACAAGCGCGCCGTGGGCGGTGGCGCAGCGCCCTTGCAGATGTTCGTGATCTCCATGTCCACCGCCCTCCCCCTGGTGCTCTGGGCCACGCCCGAGGTGAGGCGCACATTGTGGCGCAGCGCCCGCGCGAACCCCGGCCTGCTCGCCGCCGGCTCGGTCGCCATGACCGCCTCGTTCGTGATCGCCCTCTACGTGCTGCGCGACCACGGCGCCGGCTGGGTGATGACCCTGCGCAACAGCTCCATCGGCTTCGCGGCGGTCTTCGGCTGGACCTTCCTCGGCGAGCGCCCCAGCCGCCGGGCCGGCGCGGGCGTGGCGCTCGTGCTCGCGGACGCGCTGCTGCTCGGCAGCGCGTGACCGCCGCCTGTCCGGCACCGCTTCACCGTAGTAACCTCTTGCCTCCGGAGGTTCTCCTTGAGGTCCTGCGGCGCGGTCGTCGGCGCTCTCTTCGTCGCCAGCTGCTCGGGCGCCGCCCAGCCGCCGCGGGACACGCTGACGTCCGGCGACGCGACCCTGCAGCTCCTGCCGGACGGGGGTCCCCTCACGTTCGCGCGCGGTTCGCAAACCCTGCTCACGTTCCAGCCCACCGCGTTCCAGGTGGGCACGGTCGACGCCCTGGGGACGGACGGCGACAGCTACGACCCGTACTGGCTCGCGGTGGACGACCCGCCGCCGGCGCCGCAGGGCCTGCAGTGGCGCCAGGGCAGCGTGCTGCGGCTCGAGTCGTCGACCTCGACCGAGATGGTCGTGGGGTTGGACCTCGACGGCGGCAGCGCCACGCTGGACTTCAAGGCGGAAGCGCCCGGCGCGTTCTCCGCCTCGCTGACCGCCACCGTGACCGGCCAGTCGATCGCCTATTTCCGGGTCGCCCCCGACGCGGACCCGACCGAGAGCTTCTACGGCCTCGGCGAGTGGGGCGACGCGGTGAACCACCGCGGGACGTTGCGGCCGATGCAGATGGAGGTGGGGGATCTCGAGAACGGCGACGACGAGGATCACGTGCCGGTCCCGCTGATCGTCGGGACCCGAGGCTGGGGCCTCTTCGTGCAGAGCCAGCGGCCGGGGGTGTTCGACGTGGCGCGCGCCAGCCCCACGCTGGTGCAGGTGACCTACGGCACCGCGCAGGACAGCGGGTCCGGGCTCCTGTTCCACCTGTTCTCCGAGGCGCAGCCGCTCGACGTCCTGAAGCACTACTACGACGTGACCGGCTACCCGGGGCTGCCCGCGCCGTGGGCGTACGGGCCGCTCCTGTGGCGCGACGAGATCGCGAACCAAGCGCAGCTCATCGCCGACATCTCGCAGATCCGCACGCTGCACCTCGCCGCCAGCGGGATCTGGTTCGATCGTCCTTACGCCACTGGCGTCGAGACCTTCGACTTCAATCCGGCGAAGTTCCCCGACCCGCCGGCCATGCTGCAGGCGCTGCACGACGCCGGGCTGCGCTACGGCATCTGGCAGGCGCCGTACACGGCCAGCGCCAGCAACTCCGACCCGGCCCCGGCGCAGCTCGCCTACGCGCAGGCCAACGGCTACTTTCCGCCCACCTCCGGCATCCTGCTCAACGCCTGGGGCGCGCCCCTCGACCTCACCAACCCCGCGGCCTACGCCTGGTGGGCCCAGAACCTCCAGGCGTACACCGCGCCGCTCGGCGACGGCGGCTTCGGCGTCGAGGGCTTCAAGCTCGACTACGCCGAGGACGTGGTGGTCGGCCTGTACGGCCAGGCCGAGCCCTGGCTGTTCGCCGACGGCAGCGACGAGCTGACGATGCATTACGGCTACACGATGCTCTACCACCGGATTCACCGCGATCTGCTGCCGGCCGCCGGCGGGTTCCTCCTGTGCCGCACGGGCCGCTGGGGCGATCAGGTCCGCGGCGGCATCATCTGGCCCGGCGATCTCGACGCGACCTTCGATGCGCAGGGCGACCCGCTGCCCGACGGCACGCTCGCCGTGGGCGGGTTGCCCGCCGCGCTCATCAAGGGGATCGGGCTCTCGGCCTCGGGCTTCCCGTTCTACGCGTCGGACACGGGCGGCTACAAGCACGCGCCCGCGGACAACGAGACCTGGATCCGCTGGACCGAGGCCAACGCCGTGGCCACGGCGATGGAGGTGGGCGACGCCTCGAGCCAGATGCCCTGGGAGTACGCCGCCAACGGCCGGACCGCCCAGTCGCTCACCGACTACCAGCGGTACGCGAGCCTGCACCTGCGCCTCTTCCCCTACGTCTGGAGCTACGCGCAGGCGATGGCGGAGACCGGCCGGCCCATCACGCGGCCCTTCGGCCTCGCCTACCCCGCGCTCGCAGAAGATCCGGACGACGAGTACCTGTTCGGCGACGACCTGCTGGTGGCCCCGATCGTGGCCGCGGGCCAGACCTCGCGGACGGTGCTGTTGCCGCCCGGCGTCTGGGTCGGCTGGTGGGACGGCCAGGCGCAGCAGGGCGGCGCGGCGGGCGCCCAGGTGACCGTGGCCGCGGACCTCGACACCTTGCCGCTGTTCCTGGCGCAGGGCGGCATCGTGCCGATGCTGCGCGACACGATCGACACCCTGGCGCCCGTGCCGGCCGGCTCCGCGATCGACTCCTTCGCGAACGACGCGGGCGTCCTGTGGGCGCGCGTGGCGCCGGGCCCCTCGGCCACGTCCTTCCCCGTGTACGACGGCAGCACGCTCGGGCAGCAATCCACCGGGGGCACGCTCTCGCTCACCTTCACGCCGGGCGCCGTCTTCACCGAGGGCGTCCTCTTCGAAGTGATCGGGACCCCCGCGCCCAGCTCCGTATCGAGCGAGGCGGGGGCCCTCGCGCAGCTCGGCAGCCGCGCCGAGCTGCAGAGCGCGGGCAGCGGCTGGTTCTGGGAAGCGGCCACCGGCGGCACGCTCTGGATCGAGCTGCCCGGCGCGGGGTCGGTCACGGCCCGCTGAATGGCCCTGACGGGCAGGGACAAGCTGGTCGCGATCGCCTGCGCGAGCTCGCTCGCGATCACGGCGAAGGTGATTCTCGGGGAGCTCGCCGGGACCAGGCCGGCCCCGGCCGCCGCCCTGCTGCCCACCCGCTCGATCCGACTGCCGGACGGACTGTCGTGCGAGGTCTACGTGCCCACCGGGCTCGATCGGTCGCGGCCGCACCCCCTGGTGTTCGGCTTCGACCCCGGCGGCAACGGGTTGGCGCTGCTCCCCGCGTGGAAGCGCGCCTGCGACCGCTTCCAGTGGATCCTCGTCGCCTCGAACAACTTCCGCAACGGTCCGTGGTCGGACCGCGACGCGGCGCTGCAACTCGAGACGCTTCGCCTCGCCGAGCACGACTACCCGGTGGATCCGGCGCGCATCTACGCGACGGGCTTCTCCGGCGGCGCCATGCACGCCCACGACATCGTGGGCGACCACCCCGAGATCTTCCGCGGCCTGGTGGCCAACACCGGCATGATGCCCTACCACTGGCCCGGCAACGATCCGCTCGACCGCGCCCACTACCCGAGAGCCAAGCTCGCCGTGTTCCTCGCGAGCCCAGCGGACTTCCGCTACCGCGAGATGCAGGCGGACCGCGCCGCGCTCGAGGGCCTGGGCTGGAAGGTGCGCTGGATCGAGTTCCCCGGCGGCCACCGGTATGCACCTGCGGAGAGGTACGTGGAGGCCGCGGCGTGGCTGGCGGCCCAGTCGGCCGCCCCGAGTCCTCAAGCCGCCGGGACGGTCGCACGCCCGCGCAGGTAGGCGATCAGCGGATCGCTCACGAGCGGGACGACCTGCGGCAGCATGTGGGGCATGAGCGCGTCCATCACCCCTGGCATCATCGCCGGCATCTGCTCGGCCATGTAGGCAGGCATGGGGATCTGCGCGCGCAACCGGTCGAGCATCACCGGCAGGAGCTTCGGCATCATCCGCGGCAGGAGCAGCGCGAAGAGCGGGCCGAAGAGCGGCTTCATGCCGCGCAGCACGCCGGGCACCTTGCCGAAGAAGCGCATGAGCCGGCCGAGGCCCCAGGGCATGGCGGCCACGAGCTCGGGCCACATGCAGGCGAGCAGGCCGGCGAAGCCCTGTGGCGTCAGCAGGGCGATCATCCGCTCGAAGACGGCCCACTGCGCGCGCACCTCCGGGTGGGGATCCGGCAGCTCGTAGCCGAGCCGCTCGGCGGCGAAGCGCGACAGGTCCACGACCTCCATGTCCACGTGGCGGGCGTCGGCGCTCACGCGGAGCTGGAACTCGCAGCAGGGGCACAGCGCCACGACCTTCTCCGCGCCCACCGCCACCGCCTCGTCGAGCCGGCTCTTGCCGATGTCGGCGGCCACCTCGGGCGCCTGCAGCAAGGTGAGCACCGAGCCGCAGCAGTGCGCGCGCTCGCGGTTGTGCTCCATCTCGCGCAGCTCGACGTCGGGCATCGCCTGCAGGAGCTGGCGCGGGGGCTCGTACACGCCCGAGGCGCGGCCGATGTGGCAGCTGTCGTGCCAGGTGACGACGTCGCGCTCGTGGTGCTTTTCGCCGTCGGTGGCGGGGAACGCGAACGTGCCGGCCTGGATCTTCTCGGCCACGAGCTCCGAGTAGTGCCGGGTCTGGATCCCGAACTCCACGCCGAGCTTCTTCGCCCACTCGGGGTACACCTTCCGCCACATCATGTCGCAGGCCGGGCACGAGGTGATCACCGTGTCGGCGCCGGCCTCCTTCACCGCCGCGACGTTCTTCGCGAGCGTCTCGGCGAAGACGTCCCACTGCCCCGCGACCAGCATGGGCGTGGCGCAGCAGCTCTCCTTCTCGCCCAGGTAGGTGAAGTCGACGCCCGCGGCGTCGAGCAGCCGCACGCTGCCGATGCCGATGTCGCGCTCCACGTAGCTCGCGGTGCAGCCGGCGAAGTACACGTTGCGGCTCCTGTGCTCCGGGCCGTGCGCGGCCTTCAGATCCTCGGGGAACCAGGCGGCCCGGTCGCGCCGGTAGCCCGCCCAGATGTCGCCCTGGGCGCGCAAGGCGGACTTCATGATCTCGAAGGGCGGGAAGGTCATGTGCCCCTCGTCCTGCACGAGGCGGCCGCGCAGCTTCATCCAGGAGGGCTCGATGGGCAGCGCCTCGGGGCAGCGGAAGCTGCAGAGCTCGCAGGTGGTGCACGCGAGAAACAAGTCCACCATCGCCTGGCTCATCTCCTCGCGCCCCTCGACGTACTCGCGCAGGAAGAACCACTTGCCGCGCGGCGACTGGCTCTCCCAGCCCCGGCCGTAGAACTGGTCGCACTCGTCCACGCAGTAGCCGCACTGGGAGCAGGCGTAGGCGTACTCGACCACGTCCGCGGGGATGCCGCGACGCTCGCCCCGCTGCCGCTCCCCGGGCGCGGCGCGGACGCGGTTGGCGGCGAAGCGCACCGCCGGCTCCACGAGCTCGGCCGCGCGGATGCCCGTCGACACGACGCCGGCCCCGAGCACCTTGCCGGGGTTCAACAGGCCCGGCGGGTCCACCTCGCGCTTGAAGCGCTCCAGATCGACGGCCGCCGCGCCGAGCACGGCCCGGGCCTTGTGGCGGAAGTAGAGGCCGGTGGAGTAGGCGCGGCCGCCGTGCCTCTCCGCGATCTCGATCACGCTGAGCGCGAGGCCGAAGACCAGATCGTAGCCGAGCGTCCGCTCGTCCTGGGGGATGAAGCCGAGGAGCACCACCTCCGGCGCGCCGCCCCGGCCCCGCTCGAGGGCGATGCCCTCGAGGGCGAGCGGCTGCTGGATCTTGGCCGACAGCTCCTCGAGCGTCTCGCGCAGGCCGGCGAGCGGCACCACCACCTCGGCCGGCACCAGCGACGGCCCGAGCCGCTTGATGCGCATGATGGCGAAGCGCTCGTCCCAGCGGCGGCGCGCGAGGGCGTCGTCCAGCCGCGCCGCGCCCGCGCGCGCGAGGATGGGCTCGAGCCGGGCCGCCAGGTCGCCGGCCTCGGAGGCAGGCGTCGCCAGCAGGACCAGGTTCGTGACGGGCGACGGCACGGCGTCCTCGCGCGGGTGTTCGCGGGGCGGGCAGCGGTTCTCGAGCTCGACCCGCGGCCGGTCGGCGAAGCCCAGCGACCAGACCGGCAGCTTCTCGGCCACCACGCCCTCGAGGAACGCCGCGAGCGCGGCCGCGTCGGGGCAAGCCACCGCGGAGACCGCGAGCTCCTGCCGCTCCATCAAGCGCAGCGTGACCTCGGAGATGAAACCGGTGATGCCCTCGGCTCCCGAGACGAGCGCGAGCGCCTCCCCTTCGAGCACGCGCACCTCGCCCGAAGGCAGCACCAGCCGCGCCGAGACCACGTTCTCCGCGAAGGTGCCGAAGCGATACGAGCCGTACCCGGCGCCGCCCTGGGCGAGCCAGCCGCCCACGGTGGAGGAAGGATACGAGCTCGGGTAGAGGCGCAAGGTGAGCCCGTGGGGCGCCAGCGCCTGATCGAGACGCTCCCACACCACGGCCGGCTGCACCGTGACGGTCCGGGCCTCCGCGTCGATGCCGAGCACGCGCTGCAGGCGGCGCAGGTCCACCACCACGCCGTGCCGCACCGGCATGACGCCGCCGTAGCCGGAGGTCGCCTTGGCCCGCGGCGTCAGCGGCACCCCCCGCGCGGCCGACCAGCGCAGCAGCTCGACGAGCTCGCCTTCGGTTTCGGGCTGGACCACGGCGTCCGGCAAGGCGTCGCCCACGAAGGGTCGGACGCGCCGCGGCAAGGCGCCCACGTCGTGGCCGTAGAGACGCCGTTCGGCCGGCAGGAAAGTCACTCTGGCGCCGAACAGCTTCTCGAGGTCGGCGCGCCTCGCCAGCGGCAGCTCGTGCATGCCCCGAGTCGAGAGCATGGGCCGTGCCACGCCGAGCGCGTTCGCACGGCGTCCCGCGTGCGCGTCGGCCGGCAAAGTCTGCGTCTCGATTGCATCCGCCTGCAAACCAGTAATGCCCACCGACGAGATCGGGCTGCCGGCTCGAGGCCCTCCGTGATCCGATTCTGACCCCGGGGCCTTACAGTCCCTCCACCCCCCCTCCCCCGCGCGGCGCTCGACGAAGGAGCCGCTGCCCGCGTCCCCGCCATCACCGCCGTTGACGCGCCGCGCCCTTTTCGCTACATCCTGCCGGCTTCGTCAGGGCGCCTAGCTCAACTGGCAGAGCAATGGACTCTTAATCCATAGGTTGAAGGTTCGATTCCTTCGGCGCTCACTTTGTAACTCGCTGTTACGACACTTGTTTCCGTCTACCCCGGCAGACTCCGCAGCGGGGCGCCTGCCGTCGGGTAGCAACCGGGTAGCATCCGAGCCAATTTCGCAAGCTACGGCAACGGCCTTCTCCGCGGACTCGCTCGACACCGGGACACCCGGTGTCAGGCCGTCAAGCGCTCCCCTGAGATCCTCAGCGACAAGGTGTGCGTAG
>Ga0335073_10012152_pt1 | contig 12092 bp, 8 predicted proteins | sample Lox_Sample_22_FD_207093 | JGI IMG/M metagenome (GOLD analysis project Ga0335073, IMG submission 207093) | Soil microbial communities from Loxahatchee National Wildlife Refuge, Florida, United States - Lox_Sample_2.2 | ecosystem: Environmental > Terrestrial > Soil > Wetlands | place: USA: Florida... | reverse complement strand
AGCTGGATCTGAGGAACGCGACTGGCGAAGCGTTTTGGAAATTGGCTCAACTGGGCCGAGAACGGGAGAAACTCTTGGCGAGTGCTGCCCCGGTACGGCCACCCTCGAAGTATGGAATATCGATCGCGGCAAATGGCGATACGAAGTTCATGGTGTACGTGCGCACCGTTCCGGTCAGTGTGGTTGTGCGTGACAGAGAGGGTCGCGCAGTGGGAAATCTCAACAAAGAAGACTTTCAGATTTTCGATAATCGAAAACCGCAGGAGATTGTCACTTTTTCGATCGAGAAGAACAGTCCTGAAACCACTTCAGCTCACACGTCCGCGGTAAGCGAGGTCCACAATTCCGCGACAATCAATAGCGTTGCCTATGTGTTCGACGATCTCCACACCCTGCCCGCGGATCTCGCAAAGGCCAAAGCTGCGGTCGAACGCCGTTTGAGCCGCGCGGGCCACGAGGACCGGTTCGCGTTGTTTACGACCGCGGGAGATGTCACGCTCGATTTCACCAGGGACCGCGACAAATTCCGAGCGGCCCTGGGCCAACTCAAATCGCATTCAAGCGCGAGTGGGTCGGATTGTCCCGCTATGGATTACTACACCGCGGACCTGATCTCAAATCACGCCGATCCTAGCGCGCTCGAGATGGCCATGGAAGATGCCGAGAACTGCATGTTTAACGATGTGGGGATCAATCCCACAATGCCGGGCGCTAGTCAATCGGCTAATCAGATGGATCGCATCCGTCAGATAGTCCTGGCGCGAGCGTTTGAGGTGAGCAGTTTAGGCAGAATGGAAAACGATCGCGCACTTACCGTTCTGCATGAGGCATTCCGCCGAACGTCTGGTATGCTTGGCCGCAAAAGCATCGTTCTATTGTCCCCCGGTTTCATGACGGTGACCCGCGAACAACAGGAAGCGGTCATGTACCTCATTGAGCACGCGGTCGACATAGGAGTGGTTTTTGGCGCGGTGGACGTACGCGGACTGGCGGGGTTGGATCTGCTTTCGAAGCATGTTCACACGCAGCCGGCCACGACGGCCGTCTTAGCCAGTCAGGGCAATGTCGCCGGCGAAGGGGTTATGGCGGATCTCGCCTACGGAACGGGTGGCACCTTTTTTCACAGCAACAACGATCTGGAAGAGGGCTTACGCATGACGGCCGATGCTCCAGGCTACGTGTACCTCATCGGATTCACACCGAAAGTGTTGGACGGCAAGTTCCACAAATTGAAAGTCACAGCCAAAGGGGCGGGCAAGTTTACGGTCCAGGCACGGCAAGGTTATTACGCCTTAAGGCCCCCGATTGATCGAGAAGCAAAGAAATCTGAAAAGAAGTCTGCCGTAAAAAAGTGACAGGCTTGCGACGAGACGCATCCTATCGTTATCCGGGCTGGATTTCGTCAAGCCCGCCGCTGATTTCAATGACAGATTGGGCTTGGGGACCTGCCGGTATCGGTTTGGCAGGCAAAGTCCGGTTCACGGTTACGCACCATCGTGTGATAAACATCAACCTGTGTGTGGTCCCTCCCATGAACCTTCGGTGGCGGCGCCGATTGGTGTTGGTACTGTTGTTGTACGGCATCCCAGCCTTTCCTCAGCAGATGACCACGGTGCGAATCGGAGTGGCGACTCCGCATAGCGGAACGAAAGCGGTGTCGGACACTGCGATAAGAAACACCCTGATCAAGGCACTGAACCACAAAACGGACAAGAAAAGAAAAATCGCGCTGCAAGCGGTCCCGATTGACCAGCCACCGGGAAGCAAGGCGATCGCGGAAGCGAACCAGAAGAGCTGCCTCTTCGTGCTTTACATCGCGGTGAGAGGAATTGCAACCTCCTATCGCTATGTGCCTTCCTACAATGACATAGATATTCAGAACCAGGAGGTTGCAACCGCGACCGTTGAATATCAGATCTGGCGGGCAATCGACGGCGCTTCGTACGCGATTGGGACCGTAGACAGCGACGAGCTGCCATCGAATCGCGATGCGGTCTTACAGGCGGCAGAACGGGTGAGCGGCCAGGTGCTGGCTGAATTTGAGCAAGGCAACCATTCGGCGCTCGCCGAGAACGGAGAAAGCGGGAAAGCCGGGTTGGGATTAAACGAAGATGTTCCCGTCGAAGCCGGCTTCTGTGATTGGCTCCCCACGAACATTCCTCACGCCGACGCGCTACGCCGTGTGTGCAAGTATACCGTGACCCTGCCGCAAAAAATGCCGAACTTCCTTTGCCAGCAGGTGACATCGCGCTACGAGGGTGAAAACCACACTCCCGAGGACCTCATCACGGCGACTGTGCGTTACGAAAATGGTGAGGAATCCTACAGCGGTCTCATGCGAAATGGCAAACCTATGCCAGACAGCATGTGGAACACCGTGGGGCTCTGGTCGAGTGGTCAGTTTGCGGGGAACCTGCGCGCAATTTTCCACGCTGCAAATCATGCTGTGTTCGAGTTTTCTCGCGAAGACCTTCTCGGTGGGCGTCGGGTGTGGGTCTTCAGCTATGAGATCGCCCGGCAGAACGAGCCTCTTTGGGTACTGAGCGCCCAAGATGAAGTAGCGGCGCCGCCCTATGGTGGAGAGCTTTGGGTGGATCAGACAACGGACGAGGTGCTGCGTTTTACATCTGTGGCAAAACATATTCCCAGATCATTCCCCATGGAGAAGGCCGAGATCGCGACGGACTACGACAACACCCCATTCGGTGACGGAACGGCGTTTCTGTTGCCTTCGCAGTCGACAATTGCTACGACCAACGTAGGACAAGTGCCAACGCGCAATGAAGTGCAATTCAGCAGCTGTCACAAGTTCGGGGCGAAAGCTCATCTCGTGCTGAATGTGCCGACGGGATCAGAGGACACCGGAACGGCTGCGGCAAATTCGAGCGAGGCCCTCCAGGCTGCGTTGGAGGAAGACAATACGATCTATGCCATTCTGCGCGAGCAGGCGATCCGTGATGATGCAGCTTTTCTTGAGGCAGAACAAAGATCGGACCTGAATATCGCGACCGTCGGAGCGCTGTGGAAACTGGCTGGCCTGGAAAGGGAACTGGAGAAGAAGGAATCGGCCGGAGCACTGAACCCTAATAACATTTCGCCGACTTCAACACCGCCTGTTTCGACGCTTAAGGTAAGCGTAAATCTCGTGCCGGTGAGTGTGGTGCTGCGAAAGGCGAACGGGGAAGCGGTGGGGAATCTTTCTAAAGAAAGTTTCCGCCTGTTCGATGACGGCAAGCCACAAGCGATCACCCAATTTTCGGTTGAGAGCGCGGGAGACCGGCGCTCAGCCTTGCATGAGCCAAGTTCCGTGGCTGGTGGAGCGCAACGCGGGACCGAAGCACAAGAGCGCGCGCCGAAGGTCGTAGCGTATGTCTTCGACGATCTCCATACCGAGTTTGCAGATTTAGTCCATGCGCGCGATGCGGCGGCGGGAGAACTGGCCGACCTGGCACTTGGCGACCTTGCCGCGGTGTTCGTGACCTCAGGCGAAGGTGGGGTTGACTTCACCTCGGATCGCGACAAACTCCAGTCGGCCTTGAGGGCCCTGAAATCCCAAGCCAGCCTGAATCCGGCGCAGTGTCCTCCCATGACGTATTACGAGGCGGACAAGATCGTGAATCAGACCGACGCAGATGCCTTGAACCTGGCCACTGCCGACACCGTTGATTGTGCCTACGTCAGGCCGGAGAAAGCCAGGCAGCTTGCCGAGGCGAAAGCTTTCGAGGTGCTCAGTAGAGGGCAAATAGAGAGCCGCCGTGCCCTTGAGATCCTGAACGCGATCATCTCCCGGACAGCCTCCATGCCAGGGGACCGAAGTATCGTCCTGGTGTCTCCCGGTTTCCTTGCAGCTGGGGCTGATTTGGGTGAGGAAGCGATGTCGCTCGTCGCTCTTGCGCTGCAAGACGGCATTATTGTCAATACGCTCGATGTGAGCGGGCTCAGGACCATGGGAATCGAGGCCAATCGAAGTCATATCAACGACTCCATGGAGGAATTCCAATTGGACAACGGCGATACAACCGAGCGAAGCAGTCTGCTTGCCGATCTGGCCTACGGCACCGGCGGAATCTTTTTCCACAATAACAACGATTTGAAAGAGGGTTTCCACCGAACCTCGGAGCCGCCCGAGTTTGTGTATGTCCTGGGTTTTGTTCCACAGAAGCTGGATGGGAAGTTTCATAAGTTGAAAGTGAAAGTTGCAGACAGGAAGCTTACGGTACAGGCGCGACAAGGTTATTACGCCCTGAAACCGGCGACTAGCCGGCAAGAAGATCAAAAAATCAATGCCCGGTCCGGCAAGTGACCAACTGGCGCAGGGGTGCATCCAATTCATTCGTCGGCAGGATTTCGTCACACCCGCCTGTGATCTTAATCACAGATTGGGCTTGGGCCTGGGCTTAGCCTCGGCTATGCTGTCTTAAAGCGCGAGCAAAGGCGGAGAATCTCATGCCAGAGAACACACTCACCATTACTGATAATCGCACCAACAAAACTTATACCGTACCGGTCGAGCGCGGAACGATCCGCGCCATGGATCTGCGCCAGATCAAGACGAGCCCTGACGATTTTGGTTTGATGACCTACGATCCGGCGTTCATGAACACGGCGTCCTGCAAGAGCGCCATTACGTTCATCGATGGTGACAAGGGCATCCTGCGTTATCGCGGATATCCCATTGAAGTTCTGGCCGAGCGTTGCACCTTCCTGGAAGTCGCGTATCTGTTGATGTTCGGCGAACTGCCGACGGAAAAAGAGCTGCAGAAGTGGGTTTGGGATATCACCCATCACACCATGCTGCACGAGACCACGAAGAAGTTCATGGAAGGCTTTCGATATTCGGCGCATCCCATGTCGATGTTTGTGAGCACGATCGCCGGGTTATCAAGCGTGTATCCCGACGCGAAACAGGTACGCAGTGCCGCCGATCGGATGCATCAGATCATTCGGCTGATCGGCAAAGTGCCCTCGATTGCGGCCATGTCGTATCGACATAACGTCGGCTTCCCCTATGTGTACCCCGATAACGATCTCACCTACACCGAAAACTTCATGAACATGTTGTGGAAGATGGTCGAGCCCAAGTATGTGGCGCATCCCGCGATTGCGCGCGCTCTCGATATTCTGTTTATCCTTCATGCCGATCATGAGCAGAACTGCAGCGCCAATGCCATGCGGGCGGTGGGAAGTTCCGAGACCGATCCTTATCTTGCCGTCGCGTCAGCGGCCTCCGCGCTGGCTGGTCCACTGCATGGCGGCGCCAACGAAGAAGTGCTGCGCATGCTCGAGGAGATCGGATCGAAAAACAATGTGCCCGCCTATATCAAACGGGTAAAAGAAGGCCAGATCAAACTGATGGGCTTCGGTCATCGCATCTACAAAAACTACGATCCACGCGCCAAAATCATCCGCTGGAGCGCCGAGCAGGTGTTCGAGGTGACCGGGCGCAGTCCCAAGCTCGACATTGCTCTGGAACTGGAGCGGATCGCGCTGGAAGATGAATACTTCATCAAGCGCAAACTGTATCCGAACGTTGATTTCTACTCGGGGATCATGTATCAGGCCATGGGCTTCCGGCCGGAAATGTTCACTGTACTATTCGCCATTCCACGCACGGCGGGCTGGCTGGCGCAGTGGGAAGAACTGATGAAAGATCCGGAGCAGAAGATCGCGCGCCCACGGCAGATCTATACCGGACACGGCGAGCGCGAATTCATTCCCATCGACAAACGCACGCCGGTGCCAATACCGGCGGAGTATCCAGCGCCGTAGCATTTCGAGGATACAGGAAAATGCCTCGCTCTTTGGCGAGGCATTTTCGTTGATTCTGATCGGATAGTGGGAGCAACCGATTCACGCGGCGTGTTCAGCCAGTTCCGCCACATGTTCGCGATAGTGCTTCGTCGAAGTAATGACCTTCATTTCCTGCCAGTCATAGGGAAGCTCTTTTCCGCAGTCCAGGCAAGCGACGTACGTTCCGGTCAAAGCGGCGGCCGCCGGACGGCGCCGAGAGTGGCGAACTGTCACAGGAAAGCTATAGCGCGAATGTCTGCAACCGAAGACAGCATCGTACAGTTTGCCCAACATACTGCCACCTCCCACATGCGGGATTGTTGTCCCGCGAACCTGTTGCAATTTGCTGACCGGGGGAAAAGCCTTACCACGACTCATGTACTTAGATTCATCTGGCACCAAAAGGGTTTCGATTTTCACCGCGCCCCGCATGGTCTCCGGGACTCCGTAAACAAGTACTTTGAAGAGAGTGGGTTAGCGAAACACATCGTAATCGCGAGTGAACCGGGGAAGTAAACAATCGACCTCCTGCGGCTGATTTCAGCTTGTTTGCAGGCGTAGGGCGGCGCGTTGAAGGTTCACCCTTCTCAAATCGTGCTACTGGATAGTGTGGCGAGGTGGAAAAACGTTACAGATGCACCTGGATCAATGCTGAGCAGGAATCGAGCGAATCCATTAGTGTTTCGCGAGGAGCACGGCATGACTTCGGCGAATCGATAGCCTCTCGGACACGATGAATCGGCCCGCAGTCGCGGCACGGAGTTCGTCTTCAAACTTCTTCATATCGACGTGGCCGCGGGGCTCGGCGAAAAGAACTTGTGCGCCAGTCCTTGAAGCCCCTTCGATTTCGCGAAAAAATCTGTGGGGATCGGGAAGTTCGTGCACCACTGCGAAGGCAAGAGTGAAATCGACCTTGTCGGCGAGGTCAGCAATTGCGAGTGTGTCGGCCGCACTCAGCCGCGCCTCAATCTGATCCAGCAATCCGGCTTTCGCTGCGCGCCGCTTCAAGTTCGCAATCATCTTCGGTTGCAGATCCACGGCAATCACGCGGCCTGCAGCGCCTACAAGACTGGCAAGCGGCAACGTGAAGAATCCCATGCCGGGACCGGGCTCAAGCACAGTCATGCCTTCGCGCACGTACGGGCGAAGAATTTCGATGGGATCTTGTCCCATCCATTTGCGCAACGGACTAGCCAGGAGATATCCGATCCACCAGGGACAGACATGTTCCGACATGTAGAAAGAATATGTTCAGAAATGGATGCTGGGAGTGATTGCGATCACACGCTCTGTGGGCCGCGCTTTTTCTGCTGCTGGCACTTGGTCATGATGGCAGCGCGAAGTCGGGTGCGCAGATCGTCAGGTAGTTCGTAGAGTTGCGAGTCGCGATAGATTTCGATGGTCTTCTTCGTGGTGTCGCAAACCACGTAGCAGTTGTGACACCAGGAAAGATGATTTTCCAGCTCGGCCTTGGTTTTCTCGTCGAGCACGCCGTCCAAGTAATTGGTTAGCTCGTGCAAAAATTCAGAGCATTTCACTTGTTGCCATCCCCACTCTCGCGTTTCTGGAAGTAACGTCCGAGCCGTTCGCGTAATTGCAAGCGTGCGCGCAACAGGCGCGATTTTACCGCAGGAACGCTCAAATCGAGCGCCGCTGCCGTTTCTTCGGTCGAAAGTCCTTCCACATCCCTCAGCACAAACACCGTCCGGAAGCCTGGAGGCAGGCCCTGGATGGTCTTGCTCAAAATCTCACGTAACTCGGCTTGTGTGTATTGCTGCTCCGGATTCGGGCTCCAATCGGCGATTTCGCGGGGAAGAGAATCGTCTTCCGTTTTGATGTCTTCATCGAGCGAAACCATCCGCTCCGGCCGCCGCCGGCGCAATTTCATCAGCGCTTCGTTGACGGCGATGCGGACCAGCCAGGTATAGAACTTGGACTGCTCCTGAAACTGAGAAAGATTTCCGTACGCCTTCAGGAACGCTTCCTGTACCACGTCTTCCGCGTCTTCGCGGTTTTGCGTGATGTGCTGAGCGATCCGAAACACATTGCGGTCATAGCGACGAACCAGCTCTTCAAAAGCCGAATCATCACCCCGCTTAGCCGCCTGTACCAGCGCTAATTCGTCGGTGACAGGCGTACTCAGTTTGTTTTGGATGGCTCCCATTGTCCGTTCGATGCAGTATTTTCCCGATTAATTCCTGCCGGTGGCAGATTAAACGGAAGCGCCCGCGATCCAACTGTTATTTTACTTGGTAACCTGACCGTTTGCCCAATGGCTTTGGCGTAGGCGGGGAGAATTCTTTGCTGTACAGTCGGAATGGGCGAGGCTCAGCGAGAATTCCACAACCGCAGTTACTATCGTACCCTGATGTCGACCCCGCCCAGCGCCATATAATCAGCGCTTAGAATAACCGCTGCGGATCGCCCCACCCGTCGACAGTCTCTGGGTAGGGTTCTCGCCGGTTTGCGAGAAGTGGACTTTGCGTCGGTGGATATTTCAGCATGAGAATGGTTTTCTAGAATGGCGGAAAACAAGGAACTCGAGCAGATCATTGAGCGCGCCGTGTCGCAAGTGCTCGACCGCCACCTTTCGAAATTGCAGTCCGAGATTGTGCAGCGAGTGATGGCCGCATTGCCTGCAGGATCGGCAGCCGCATTGGCGGCAACGGACGGCGCATCCATCGGTCCCACCCTGGTGCAGGCCGTCGCCACGATACAAACCGGCACTACACAAAAAGAGATTCTGCGAGCCTTAATTGATGCGAGCAACGAGAGCGCCGCGCGCGTCGCGCTCTTTGTAGTCAGAGGAGGAACTGCTACGGGATGGCAGAGCCGCGGCTTCGCGAATGATGAATTGATCAAAGAATTTGGTCTGGATATGAGCTCCAGTCCTATCGCGCATGCCTATCAGAACCGTGCCGCAACGCCGGCGAACATCGCGGAAATGGATGGCCGCTTTGTTGAGCGTTTCGGTGGACCGGCCAATGAACAGATTTTGGTTCTGCCGCTGCTTCTGAAGGAAAAAGTCGCGGCGCTGCTCTATGCCGACGGCGGCGCTGAGGGCAACTTGGACGCGCCATCACTCGAAATTCTTGTGATGGCGACCAGCGCATGGCTCGAAGTTGCGTCCCTGCGCAAGCAGGCGCAGAGAGAACCCAGCGAAGCGGCCGTTGCGTATGAGCGTCCTGCTCCGGTTCCGGTACAGACGGTTAGTTCGTTTGCCGATCCGTTTGCGGCGCACGCTCCGAAACACATCGCGCCGAAAGCTCCTGAGCCCGAACCGGCCGCGGAAGTGGTCGAGGTCGCGCATGCCGCTTCGTCCGGGGCGGCGGCATCGGCGGCGGCAGCTGCCGACCCGTTTGCCGGGTTGTCTGCCGAAGATGCTGACACGCATCGCAAAGCGCAGCGCTTCGCACGCTTACTTGTCGATGAGATCAAGCTCTACAACCAGGCGAAAGTCGCCGAAGGCCGCCGCCACAAAGATCTCTATGATCGCCTGAAAGACGACATCGAAAAGAGCCGCAACACGTATCAGAAGCGCTATGGCGGCAGCGCTGCCGCCGCAGGAGATTATTTTCAGAAGGAAGTCGTCCGCAGCCTGGCAGAAGACGACTTGGGCGTCATGGGCGCGAATTTCCATCTCTGAGCTCTCTCGGGAATCTTTCTTCGATATGCAACTCGTCTGGTAAATATGCTGGACGTCAGTTTGCCCGTACTTGCCTTACAATAGAGCTGCTCAGGATTTGTCTCCCGGCTCCGCATAAAAATCATTACGGTGTTTCGATTCGTTCTCAAGTTTTGGTGGGTTCTGGCCGTCGGCGCGGTATGCGGTCTATCAAGTGATCTCGCGCCGGCTTTGGCTAGGCCGCTGCAGGCGGGCAGTTCGGCCACATCTACTTCCGAAAAGCCGCAAGTTTCCGCGCCGCAAGCTGGGACTCAAGGGAATGAGTCTGCCCCAAAAAGCGAAGCTTCGTCGAAAGATTCCGGGGAGCAGAAAAAGGCCGTTTCTGCGAACCACTCCAAACACACACGCAGCCGCAGTCATTCTGCAATGTACCGACGGGGCAGGCGCCCGATGTCGCCACGGGTGCGGCGCATCCATCAGGCATTTGTCGCTTCCACGACGCTGCGGCCCATGGCGCAGCAATTGATTTTCGATCGCACCGCGGCCGGATATGCGGGAGTGGAATCCTACGCGCGCAAGCACGCCGGTGAAGATGCGGGCGCTCTCGCCTGGCTCGTGGTTGGATATGCGCACATCCTCGATCACGACTATGCCAAGGCGATTGATCCGCTGAACCGGGCCAAGCCGGCCGCGGGGGACCTGCGCGATTACGTCGACTACTATCTTGGCCTCTGCTATCTGCAGACCGGGCGCCAGGCTGAAGCGCTGGCGACGTTGGCCGATTTCGGCGAATCTCATCCGGATTCGCTGTTGGTGCGCGACGCCGATCTCACCTACGCCAACGCGGTTTTGACGGAGGGCCGGGCCGCGGAGGTCGTGCCGCTACTCGAGAAAGATCGTCTTCCGGCGCGTTCCGACATCGAACTTGCGCTGGGACGCGCCTACGCGACGATGGGTGAAAAGGCCAAAGCGGCCGAAGCGCTGTCGAATGTGTATTTCGACATGCCAACCTCGCCGGAAGCGGAATCTGCTTATAACGAGCTGAGAAAATTGCCGCTGATCCCGTTCGGCACGCCTGCGCAGTTAAAGACGCGCGCCGAATTGCTGGAGAAGGCGCGGCGGTTTGACGATGCGGCCGATTCCTATCGCGAATTGCTCACCGAGACCGCGCCTGCTGAGCGCAACGCGATCACGCTCGTTCTCGCCGACGCTCTGCATCGCGCAGGACGGGATCGTGAGGCGAAAAACGAGCTGAACCATGTCGCGGAACTCACGCCGGACCAGGCCGCGCAGAAAATATATCTGATGGGCCAGATCGCATGGGATGCGAGCGAGAACGACGCCTTCTATCGATCCGTTGACCAGCTGCGGCAGAGCGCGCCCACGAGTCCATGGCTGGAGCAGGCGCTTTTGTCGTGCGCCAATTTGCACCTCGTACATCACGAATACGACCAGGCGCTCGACGCGTTTCGCGAGATGCAGGAACGCTTTCCCACGGGTTCGCGCGCTTCGTACGCACATTGGAAAGCAGCATGGTTGACGCTTCGGCAAGGCCGCACGGAAGAGGCGAAGAAGCTGATTGAAGAACAGATCGCGCTCTACCCCGCGGGGAATGAGACTTCCGCCGCGCTTTACTGGCGGGCGCGGCTAGCCGAAGAAGATCACGATCCGGGGATGGCGCGCGCCTTTTACCAGGAGCTGATTGACCGCTATCGAAATTACTATTACGCCGAGTTCGCGCGCCCGCGGTTGGCGAGATTGCCGGCCGCGCCCGACCCGCCCGGCCAATATCCCGTGCTTGATCACATTCCGCCTCTAAAGCATGGCGACAAAATTGAAGTCGTCGAGCCGCCTGCCGACGATCTGCACGTGCAGAAAGCCGAACTGCTCGGCAATGGCGGCCTGGTCGATTTTGCCGTGCGCGAGCTGCAGGCGGCGGAAGAGTCGGATGGCGGCAACTGGGCGCTGGCTGAGACTGCACAACTCTATATCGATACCGGCCACTACGATCGCGCCATCGAAGTGATGAAGCATTCGGTCCCAAGTTATTTCGCGGTCGATTTTCCCACGCTGCCACGGGAGTACTGGGAAGCGTTATTCCCGCGTCCATATTGGGCCGATCTCAAGAAATTCTCGGTCGCGAATGGGCTCGATCCATATCTAGTCGCGTCGCTGATCCGGCAGGAGTCGGAGTTCAATCCGCTGGCCGTCTCGCGCGCAAACGCCGTCGGACTGATGCAGCTATTGCCGCGCACCGGCAAGCTCGTGGCGCATCAGGAAAAGCTGAGGCATTACAACTCCACATTTTTGTTTTCGCCCACTGTCAACCTGGAACTCGGCACGCGCTATTTCCGCGGCATGGTTGATCAGTTCGGCGGATCATTCGAATACGCGCTGGCGGCCTATAACGCCGGAACGGATCGAGTGGATGAATGGCTGGCCGACGGCAAGTACCGCGACGCGCAGGAGTTCGTGGAGTCAATTCCATTCACCGAGACACGCGAGTACGTGCAGGCCATCCTGCGCAATGCGAGCGTCTATCGGCAGCTTTACGGGACGCCGTAAACTCGTCGCCACGGATTTATGCGGATTCACACCGATCAACCGTGTAGGCCTGTTCTTCGATCAAACGGGACCCGGAGAGCACGCGCACGTAGTGGCGGGAAAAATTGATCTG
>Ga0335073_10012151_pt1 | contig 12093 bp, 9 predicted proteins | sample Lox_Sample_22_FD_207093 | JGI IMG/M metagenome (GOLD analysis project Ga0335073, IMG submission 207093) | Soil microbial communities from Loxahatchee National Wildlife Refuge, Florida, United States - Lox_Sample_2.2 | ecosystem: Environmental > Terrestrial > Soil > Wetlands | place: USA: Florida... | reverse complement strand
CTCGGTCTGCTCCCCGGGCCCTCCTGACCCCGGGCGGCGCCACCGGGGCACGGGGCCGACGAGCGTCCGGGCCGATGGGCGGGAGCGGCACCGCTACTGTCCTGGCGATGCCCGACCCCTCCCCCACGCGCCAGCGCCTGCTCGACGCCGCGGCGCGGCTCTACGCCGAGCGGGGGATCGAGAACGTCTCCATCGCCGAGATCGTGCGGGCCGCCGACCAGCGCAACGCCTCGGCCGTCCACTACCACTTCGGGGGGCGCGACGACCTGCTCCAGGCCCTGTTGGCCCGGACCGTGCCCCTCATCGCCGAGCGCCGGCGCCACCTCCTCGACGCCGCCCGGGCCGACCCGTCCGCCGACCCGCACAGCGCGGCCGAGGCCATCATCCGCCCCGTCACGGAGCTGGCCACCCTCGGATGGCGCGAGCGCGCCTACCTCCGCATCGGCTCCGAGGTGGCCGGGGCACGGCGCCCCGTGGGGCGCCCCATCCGGGCCGTGCTGGCGGCCACGGCCGGACCCGAGGCGTGGGCCCTGCTGCGCCAGCGGCTGGCCCCCCTCGACGACGAGCTGTGGCGGGCGCGCCAGGAGCTCTGCATCGTCATGGTGGCCGGGGCGGCGGCCGAGCGGGCCCGGCGGCTCGACCGGGGGGAGCGCAACGTGGCGCTCGACGACGGGCGCTTCGTCGGGAACCTGGTGGAGATGGTGGTGGGGGCCATGGGGGCGCCCGCCCCGGACGCGCCCGGCGGCCCGGGGCGGGCTGACAGACTCGGTGCCCATGGCCCGTGACTTCGTGGTCCCGACCACGACCGAGCTCGACCGTCTCTTCGACGAGCTCGAGAGCTGGGACCGCTGGGGCCGGGAGGACGAGCGGGGGACGCTCAACCACCTGACCCCGGCCCGCACCGCCCGGGCCGCCGCCCTGGTGACGTCGGGCGAGGTGGTGAGCCTGGCCCACGACCTCGCCACCGAGCCCCTGCCCGAGCACCCCCACCCCGTCCAGCACCACATGCTGGCCTCGGGCGACGCCCGGGACAGCAACGGGATCGAGGGGTACGAGGCGGCCCGGGACCACCTGGCCCTGGACGTGCACGGGCTGTGGACCACCCACGTCGACGCCCTGTCGCACATGTTCGTGGACGGCCGCATGTACGGGGGCAGGCCCGCCAGCGAGGTGCGCAGCGACGGCGCCCGGTCGAACACCGTCCTGACCCTGGCCGAGGGGGTGGTGGGACGGGGCGTCCTGCTCGACGTGCCCCGGGCCCTGGGGGTGGACTTCCTCGACACGGGCGAGGTGGTGAGCGTGGCCGACCTCGAGGCCACCGAGGCCGCCCTGGGGGTCGAGGTCGGCGCCGGGGACGTCGTGGTCGTGGCGTGGGGCCGCGAAGCCCGGCGCCGCGCCCGCAAGGGCTTCGACGGCTTCTCGGGGCTGCACCCCGAGTGCCTGGCCTGGCTCGCCCAGCGGGAGGTCGCCGTGCTCGGGAGCGACGGGATCTCCGACCCCATGCCCTTCCTGGGCGTGCCCCGCTGGCCCTTCCCCGTCCACCAGATCGGGATGGTGGCCATGGGGCTCCCCCTCATCGACAACGTGGCGGTGGAGCGCCTCGGCCGGCACTGCGCCGCCCGGGGGAGCTTCGCCTTCCTCTTCACCATGGGCCCCTTGCGCATCCCGGGAGGCACGGGGTGCCCGGTCAACCCGGTGGCGGTCCTGTGAGCATCGCCGACGAGCTCCGGGCCCTCCTCCAGCGCTACGCCCGGGCGGCCGACGACCGTGACCTCGGCGAGCTGGAGGCGCTGTTCCATCCCGACGCCGAGATCGTCGGGGCCCGGGGCACCATGACCCGGGCGCAGTGGCTGGCCACCATGGCCGCCCCCCGGGCCTTTCCCGCCAGCATGCACGTGATCGGCGACCCCCTCATCGCCGTGGATCCCTCGGGGACGGCCGCCTCCCTCGACTCCTACGCCGTCGTCTACCAGCTGGCGGCCGAGGGCGGGACCGATCTCACACTCGGGATCCGCTACCGCGACGAGGCCGTGTTCGAGGCCGGGCGGTGGGTGATCCGCACCCGGCGGGCCGAGACCCGCTGGATGCGCTGACGGCTCAGGGCGAGCCGGCCCGGCGCCGCAGGAGGCGGCCGGGCAGCGCCCCGGTGGGCTCGCCCTCGAGGAGGGTGACCTCCCCGTTGACGACGGTGGCCGAGAAGCCCACCGATCGCTGGAGGAGGCGGAGCCCCCCGGCGGGGAGGTCGCCGACCAGGGTGGGGACGGCCGGCCCCACGGTGTCGGGGTCGAAGACGTTCACGTCGGCGGCCATGCCCACCTCCAGCATGCCCCGGTCGGGGAAGCCCCACGCCGCGGCCGGCACGGCGCTCAGCATGCGGACGGCCTCCTCCAGGGTGAACTCCCGGCGGGCGCGCACCCAGTACCCGAGGAGGTGGGTGGTGATCGAGGCGTCGGCGATCTGGCTGAGGTGGGCCCCCGCATCGGAGAAGGTCATCACCGTGCGGGGATGGCGCAGGGCCCGGAGCAGCACCGCCTCGTCCTGGGGGAAGAGGCTGGGCTGCATGAAGAGCTGGTCGCCCCCGCTCTCCACGCACAGGGCGATCATGGCCTCGGCGGGGTGCACACCGCGCCGGCGGGCCACCTCGGCCACCGAGTCCATGGGGGGCAGGCCCCGGTCGTAGACGCGGATGCCCTCGAAGTCGGGGGGCCGGGCCTGGGCCCCGAGGCCACCGAAGGCGCCGTAGTCGGCCCCCACGGCGGCGTCCACGAAGGGCCGGGCGCGCTCGGGGTCGCCCAGCACGGCCAGCTGCTCCTCGGGGGCCAGGGCACGGAGTGGTCGCCACGGCTCGAGGAGGTCGAAGGGCAGGCGGGTCTTGAGCGAGAGGAGCACCGAGATCCCCCGGCAGTGGGTCTGGGCGAAGGCCCGCCCTCCGGCGGCGGCCGTCTCGTCCAGGAAGTCGAGGAGGTGCCCGGCGTCGGCCGTCGCCACCATGCCGAAGGTGACCGGGACCCGGCTCGAGGTCGCCAGGTCCCGCATGCGGTCGAGCGCCCGCCGCCGCACGTCGGGATCGGGGGCCAGCATCCCCCCGTCGGCCCCCTCGAAGATCCCCGAGCCGGTCCTGCCCATGGCGTGGACGAGGTCCGCCACCTCGGACCAGGCGGCCTGGCGCGACGCCACGGGGCGGTCGTCGGAGGTGACGTGGTGGACGATGCGCGACGTGCTGAAGCCGATGGCCCCGGCCCGCAGGGCGTCGAGCAGCTGGGCGCGCATGCGGTCCAGGTCCTCCGGGCCGGCCCGCTCCTCGAAGGCCCGCTCCCCCATGGCCCAGGTGCGCAGGGCCGAGTGACCGATGTTGGCGGCGTAGTTGATGGCCTTGGGCAGGCGCTCCACCGTGTCGAGGTATTCGGGGAAGGTCTCGAACTCCCACGCGATCCCCTCGGCCAGGGCGGCGGGGTCGATGTCCTCGGCCCGCTCCAGGTTGCGCACCACCAGGGCCCGCTCCTGCGATCGGACCGGGGCCAGGGTGAACCCGCAGTTGCCCATGACCACCGTGGTGACGCCGTGGAAGCACGAGCTCGACCCGATCGGGTCCCAGAAGACCTGGGCGTCCATGTGGGTGTGGCCGTCGATGAACCCGGGCGTGACCACCTGGCCGGTGGCGTCGAGCTCGGTGGCGCCGCGTGGGCCCACCGTCCCGATGGCGGCGATCCTCCCCCCGGCCAGGGCCACGTCGGCCTCGAAGGCGGGGCGGCCCGACCCGTCCACCACGGTGCCGCCCCTGATCACGATGTCGTAGGCCATGGCTCCCACCCGACTAATGAGGGTACATTAGGCCAGATGACGCGCTCCTCCGAGATCCGCGCCCAGCTCCCCCACCCCGTGATCGACACCGACGGGCACATGGCCGAGCACCTCCCCACCCTGGCCCCCTACCTCGAGGCCGAGGGCATCTCCCTGGCTCACCCTGCCCTGCGCCGGCTCCTGCCCGGGACACCCGCCTGCGACGTCCCCTGGCACGACCAGGACCCGGCGCAGCGGGCCGCCACCCGCACCCCCCGGGGCCCGTGGTGGAGCACCCCCACGGCCCGCACCATCGACCTGGCCACGGCCCTGTTCCCGGCCCTGCTCCACGAGCGGCTGGACGAGATCGGCCTGGACTTCGCAGTCGTCTACCCCAGCCTGGGGCTGATCTTCCTCCACGCCGAGGACGACGCCTTCCGCCGGGGCGCCTGCCGGGCCATGAACCGCGCCAACGCCGAGACCTTCGCCCCCCTGGCCGACCGCCTCACCCCGGTGGCGGCCGTCCCCATGCACACCCCCGACGAGGCGGTGGCCGAGCTCGACTACGCCGTCGGGACCCTCGGGTTCAAGGCCGTGCTCCTGGCCGGCTACGTCCAGCGTCCCTTCGAGGCCCTGCGCCACGCCGATCCGGCCCTGGCCCGCCACGCCTTCTGGCTGGACCAGTTCGGCCTCGACTCCGCCTACGACTACGACCCGGTGTGGGAGCGGGCCCGCCAGCTCGGCGTCTCGGTCGCCTTCCACTCCGGGTTCATCGGCATGACCCCGTACCGCTCCCCCACGAGCTACGTGGCCAACCACCTGTCCATGCTGGCCGCCGGCCAGCAGTCCCTGGCCACCTCGCTCTTCCTGGGGGGCGTGACCCGGCGCTTCCCCGAGCTCAACTTCGCCTTCCTCGAGGGCGGCGTGGCGTGGGCCGTCGCCCTCTACAGCGACCTGGTCGGGCACTGGGAGAAGCGCAACCTGACCGCCCTCAAGGAGCAGCTCGACCCCGCCCTGGTGGACCGGGCCCTCATGCTCGAGCTCATGGCCCGCTACGGCCCCGACGGCGGGCCGGGCCGGGCCCCGCGCCTGGTGCGGCCCCCCGAACCCGAGGACATGCTCGACGAATGGGAGGCGTGCCGGATCGAGCGGGCCGAGGACATCGCCACGCTCTTCGTGGAGCCCTACTTCTTCGGGTGCGAGGCCGACGACCCCCTCACGTCGCTGGCCTTCTCCACCGCCGTCAACCCCTTCGGGGCCGAGCTCAAGGCCATGATCGGCTCGGACATCGCCCACTGGGACCTCCCCGACATGACCACCGTGCTCGAGGAGGCCTACGAGCTGGTGGAGCGGGGCCTCATGGACGAGGCGGCGTTCCGCAAGTTCACCTTCGAGAACCCGGTGCGCTTCTACACCCGCACCAACCCCGGGTTCTTCGACGGCACCGTCGTGCAGGACGCCGTGGGCGCCCTGCTCGGGAGGCCGTGACGTGCACGACGTGATCGTCCGGGGGGCTCGTGTCGTGGACGGGACGGGGGCACCGGCCGTGGTGGCCGACGTGGGCGTCACGGCCGGCCGCATCGACGCCGTCGGCACCGGCACCGGGGCGGCCCGGGCCGAGATCGACGGCAGCGGGCGGGTGCTGTGCCCCGGCTTCGTCGACGTCCACACCCCCTACGACGCCCAGCTGCTGTGGGACCCCACGGCCAGCCCCTCGGTGCTGCACGGGGTCACCGCGGTGCTCGGGGGAAACTGCGGCTTCTCCATCGCCCCCCTCGCCCCCGGGGACGCCGGCTACATCCAGCGCATGATGGCCGTGGTCGAGGGGATCCCGCTCGCCGCCCTGGAGAGCACCGGCCCCTGGGACTGGACGGGCTTCGCCGCCTATCTCGACCGGGTCGACCGGGGGCTGGCCGTGAACGCCGGGTTCCTGGTCGGCCACTCCGCCGTGCGGCGCGCCGTCATGGGGGACGACGCCACCCGCCGGGGCGCCACCGAGGTCGAGATCGAGGCCATGGCCGCCATGGTGGCGTCGGCCGCCGCCGACGGGGCCATGGGCTTCTCGTCCTCGCTGGGCGAGGGCCACCTCGACGGCGACGGCCGCCCCGTGCCCTCGTCGTGGGCCGGGACCGAGGAGTTCGTGGCCTTGGCCGGGGCCCTGCGCCAGGCACCGGGGACGACCCTCGAGTTCATCCCCTGCATCGGGGAGATCCCCGAGGAGCGCATGGAGCTCATGGCCGAGATGGCCCTGGCGGCCGGGCGACGGCTCAACTGGAACCTCCTGGGCAGCCTGGCCTCGGAGGAGATCTGGGCCCAACAGCTGGCCGCCTCGGACCTCGCCGCCGCCCGCGGCGCCGAGGTCGTGGCCCTGGCCCTGCCCGACATGATGCGCATGCGGGCCTCCACCCTCCTCCCCGGCCTGCCCGGATGGAGAGAGGTGCTGGGGCGGGACCGGCCGGGGCGCCTGGCGGCGGCGGCCGACCCCGTCACCAGGGCGGCCCTGCGGGCCGGGGCCGAGAAGGTGGCGGCACGGGCCGTCGGGGTGCTGGCCGACTTCTCGCTCATGGAGGTGGGCGACCCCGCCTCGCCCCACGCCGGGCGCTCGCTGGGGGAGATCGCGGCGGCGCGCCGCACCGACGTGGTCGACGTCCTCATCGACGTGGTGCTGCCCGACGCCCTGACCCTGTTCACCGTCCTGCCCTCGCTCACCCCCTCGCTGGGCCGCACCGACGAGGGGTGGGCCGAGCGGGTCCGGATCTGGCAGGACCCCCGGGTCATGCTGGGCGGATCCGACGCCGGGGCCCACCTCGACCTCATGTGCCATGCCAACTACCCCACCGTGGTGCTGGGCGAAGTGGTCCGGGACCGGGGCCTGCTGGCCCTGGAGGAGGCGGTCGAGATGATGACGGACCGGCCCGCCCGCCACTACGGCCTCGTGGGGCGGGGTCGGGTGGCCCCGGGCTACCACGCCGACCTGGTGCTCTTCGACCCCGCCGCCGTCCGCACCGAGCCGGCCGAGCTCCGGGCCGACCTGCCCGGGGGGGGCGAGCGCCTCGTCGCCGGCGCCGTGGGGATCGAGCGGGTCCTGGTGGGCGGGGTGGAGGTGGTGACCGGTGGCCACCCGACCGGGGCCCGGCCCGGCCGGGTCCTGCGCTCGGGACGCGACAGCGCCACCGCCGCGCCCCTCAGGCCGTCGCCGCCCCGTCGATGACGAAGGTGGCCCCGCTCACCGTGGCCGCGTCCGGTGACGCCAGGTAGGCCACACAGGCGGCCACCTCGGCCGGGTCGATGAGATGACCCATGGGCGAGGCGGACCGGGCCAGCAACCCGAGGTCGGCGCCCTCGGGCAGGGCGAAGTTGCGCAGGAAGGGGGTGTCCACCGAGGCCGGGCACACGGCGTTGACCCGCACCCCGGCCCCGGCCAGCTCGAGCGCCATCGACTTGGTGAGCATGATGACGCCGCCCTTGGAGGCGCAGTAGGCAGCGTTGTAGGGCGTGGCCCGGATCCCGGCCACCGAGGCCATGTTCACGATCACCCCCCTCGTCTCGAGCAGGGCGGGGAGCACGGCCTGGGAGACGAGGAAGGTGCCGGTGAGGTTGACGGCCAGGACGCGCTGCCACTCCTCGAGCGCCACCTCGCCGATGCGGCGGGCGACGCCGATCCCGGCCACGTTCACGGCGATGTCGAGGCGGCCGTGGCGGCCGAGCACCTCGGCCACGGCGTGGGTCACCGAGGCCGGGTCGGTGACGTCCATGACCACGCCCCCGGCCGGGGCCGACAGGTCGCTCCCCACCACGGCGGCCCCCTCGGCCGCCAGGCGCTCCACCACGGCGGCGCCGATCCCGCTCGCCGCCCCCGTCACCAGGGCCACGCGGCCGGCCAGGCGCTCCATGGCACGACGGTAGCGGGCGCCGCCACGGCACCGACGCTCCCCCCGGGCACGGACAGGAGAGCGGCGGCCCGGCGACGCCTGAGTAGGGTGATCCCGATGGCCTGCTCGGGCGTCGGTGACGTGGGCGGCGGGCCCGTGGCGCCGTCCCGGACGGCACGGCGACGGTGAGGACCACACCGACCACGGCCGTCCTCGTGGGCCTGGCCGAGCGGGGCCACCTCGTCGGTGGGGAGTGGACGGTGGGGGCGTCGGGGGGCACCTTCGACCACCACGAGCCGGCCACGGGCCGGCACCAGGCCACGGTGGGGTTGGGTGGGGCAGCGGAGATCGACGCCGCCGTCGCCAGCGCCCGGGCCGCCCAGCCGTCGTGGGCCGCCCTCGGGCCGCAGCGCCGGGCCGCCGTCCTGGTGCGCCTGGCCGAGCTGCTCGAGGAGGGCGCGGCCGAGGCGGCCGAGCTGGCCGCCATCGAGAACGGCACGCCGGTGCGCATCCTGAACCCGGCCGCCTACGCCGCGGCCTGGCTGCGCCACGCGGCGGCGTGGGCTCCGGCCCTCGACAGCGGAGAGCGCCCCGGGCGCGACGTCGCCGTCGACCTGGAGCCCTACGGCGTGGTCGGGGCCATCCCACCCTGGAACGGCTCGATGATGGGCATGGGCCAGAAGTGCGGCCCGGCCCTGGCCCTGGGCAACGCCGTGGTGGCCAAGCCCCCCGAGGTGGCCCCGTTCGGGATGTTGCGCTTCGCCGAGCTGGCCCTCGAGGCCGGCCTGCCCCCCGGGGTGCTCAACGAGGTGGTGGGCGGGGCCGAGGCCGGGGCCGCCCTGGCCGGGCACGGCGGCGTCGACAAGGTGAGCTTCACGGGCGGCCCGGCCACGGGGCGGGCCGTCATGGCGGCGGCGGCGACGCAACTCACCCCGGTGACGCTCGAGCTGGGCGGCAAGTCGCCGTGCATCGTCTTCCCCGACGCCGACCTCGGGGCGGCCGCCGCCATGGCGGCCCGCATCGGCACCGCCCTCTTCTCGGGCCAGGGCTGTGCCCTGCCGACCCGCCTCTACGTCCACGCCGACGTGTACGACGACGTGGTCGAGCGGGTGCGCCACCACCTCGGGGGCCTGACCGTGGGCGACCCCCTCGACCCGGCCACGGTGGTGGGGCCGGTCGTGACCGAGGCCGCCCTGGAGCGGATCCTCGGGGTCATCGACCGGGCCCGGGCCGAGGGCGCCACCCTCCTGGCCGGCGGGGCCCGCCTGGGTGGGGACCTGGCCTCGGGATGGTTCGTGGCCCCCACCCTCTTCGGCCACGTCGACCACGACAGCGACCTGGCCCGCCACGAGGTCTTCGGACCGGTCCAGGCGGCCCTGCGCTTCGAGACCGAGGACGAGGCGCTGCGCAAGGCCAACGACTCCCCCTACGGCCTCCACGCCTACCTCTTCACGTCGGACCCGACCCGGATCGAGCGCTTCCGGCGCGGGCTCGAGGCCGGCACGGTCGTGGTCAACGGCATGGGCCGGGCCACCCCGGCGGCGCCCTTCGGCGGCGTCAAGCACAGTGGCTTCGGCCGCGAGGGCGGGCGGGCCGGGATGCTGGACATGGTGCGCACCAAGACGGTGCACCTCCGCCCCGGCTGAGCCGACGCCACCCCACGGCGCCGGCCCGGCGACCGACGGCGTCGTCGGGCCCGACGATCAGCGGACCCGATGGCGCCGCGGCCGGACCAGGAGGCGCCTGGGCCCGTCCACCACGACCAGGAGCGCCACCCCGACGGCCACGAGGACGGCCCCGGCCACCACCACGACCCGCGCCGCCGTCCCGGTGCCGGTGAAGGCCAGGACGCTCGACGGGGCCGTCACGGGGCGCACGACCGACGTCCCCGTCGTCGGCGGGCCCGTCCCCGTCGTGGACGGGGCCGCGGTGGTCGTGGCGTGGGGCACGCTGCTCGTGGTGACGGCGGGGACCGACGTGGTGGTGGCGACGGTCGTGGCCGTCGTCGTGGTGGTCGGGGACGTGGTGGTGGTCGTGGGGACGGGCGTGATCATCGGGCCGATGACCTGCTCGAAGGCCTGGGCGATGACCCCGGCCCCGGCCGCGTCGGGATCGTCGCCGAAGCCCTCGAGCTGCCCCTGGGTGCAGGTGATGTCCAGGAGGGTGCACGCCTTGTCCACGGCGACCGGGACCTGGCCCCAGGGGGAGGTCACCAGGTCGGACAGGTCCGTCTCGTCGAAGGCGCCGGCCACGTCGGCCACGGGCATGTCCTGGAGGCCGTAGACCTGGTCGACGACCTGGTTGAACAGGCTCAGCTCCGGCACGGACTGCGTGGCGAAGGTCTGGCCCGCCCCCCCGGCGACCCAGTCGCCCAGGAAGGGGTTGAACTAGTTCATGCCGACGATCGGCACCGTGGGCCCGGCCGCCTGACGCAGGGCGGTGAGGATCTTCTGCATGTTGGCCTGCATGGTGGTGAGCCCGTCGAGGACGCAGCTCACGTCGATGGCGGCCCCGTTGGCGCAGGTGACGACGTCGTTCCCCCCGATGTCGATGGTGACGAGGGCGACCTGCCCCGGGTGGGCCCGGAGGAATCCCACCGCCTCCTGGAGCTGGGACCCGGTCGGACCCGACGGGCAGAAGGAGCCCGAGATCATGGAGCTCGTGGTCTCCCCCGAGCAGGCGTCGTCGACCACCGTGAGCCCGGGGACCTGCGCCGAGTAGTGCGCCCCGATCAGGTAGGGGTAGGACTGCGATCCGTCCCACACGGGCACCGAGTCCCCCAGGGCGAGGTAGAAGGGCCCGGAACCCGACGGTGGCGCCGTGGTGGTGGTGGTGGGCGGCGTCGTCGTGGTGGGTGCGACCGTGGTGGTGGGCGTCGGAGCCGGGGGGGTGCTCGACGACCACGTGTCGCCCCCGTCGGCGGTCGACACGGCCACCGCCGCCGCCTCGCCCGAGGCGGATCCCGCCGCCATGCAGGTCGAGGCGGACGGGCAGGCGACGGCGCCCAGCCCGGCGACGCCCGGGGGGAGGTGGCCCTCGGTCCACGTCGCCCCGCTGTCGGTGCTGTCGAGCACCACTCCCGAGCCGGCGGTGGTGGCGCCGACGACGAGGCAGGTCGTGACCGACGGACAGGCCACGTCGCCCAGGGCGGCCACGTCGGGAGGGACCGGGAGCGACGACCAGGCGGTGCCCCCGTCCGTGGTGGTGAGCGCCACCGGGGAGGAGCCGTTCGCACCGCCCTCGCCCACGCCGTAGCAGGTGTCGGCGCCGGGGCACGCCACCCGTGTGAGGAAGACCCCGGGGACAGGGGTCGGGGACGACCAGCTGCTCCCGCCGTCGCCGGTGGAGACGGACTCACCGGTGGCGGTGGTTCCCCCCTCACCGGTCCCGACGCCGACGGCCGTGCAGGCGCTCGCCGTGGCGCACGACACGCCCACGAGCTGGGTGACCTCGGTGGGGAGCACCGTGACGGTCCAGATGGCGCCGCCGTCGGACGTGGCGACGATCCTCCCCGTGCTCACCGGGGCGCCGCCCTCGCCCACGGCGACGCAGGTCGTGGGGGACGGGCAGGCCATGGCGTTGAGCCCCTCGATGTCCGGCGGCAGGGGCATCCTGGCCCACGTGGCTCCCCCGTCGCTCGTCCTGAGGAGGATCCCGGGCGCGGCGTCCACGCCCGATCCCGCCGCGAAGCACGTGGTGGCAGAGGCACATGCCACCCCGTTGATCTCGCCCACGCCGGGCGGCAGGGACGCCGCCGACCACCCGGCCCCACCGTCCGTGGTCGTGTCCAGGATGGGCGTGAGCCCGCCGGCGTCGAACACGCTCCCGCCCGCCACGCAGAACAGCGCGGTCGGACAGGCCAGGGCGTCGAGACCGACGTCGGTCGCCGACGACGGCGTGGTCACCACACCGGGGTCGGTGGCGGCCCAGGCCACGCCGGTGCACACCACGAGACCACCGCACACCACGAGGGCGCAGCCCAGTCGGGTCCAGCCGGGGACGAGCCCGTGCATCACCCGGGGGTACACCACTGCAACCGCCTCCCCGTGATCGGAGGGTGGAGCGCGCCTGGGCGCCAGCCTCGCAGTCGACCACGGCCCGATCCATCATCAATCTTGACGACGATCACCTCGGGGGGGGACCCCGTCTCGGGCGCCGGTGGCCCGTGGCCCGGTGACCACGGGAGGGTTCACGACAGGGTGTCCATCCCCCCGATGACGGCGTCGAGCAGCCCCGGGAACCGCTCGTCGAGCTCACCACGCCGGAGGGTGGCCAGTTTGCGCTGACCTTCGTGGCGCGTCCGGATGAGCCCGGCGTCCCGCAGGACCGAGAGGTGGTGCGTCGTCGTGGACTTGGCCAAGCCCCCGGCCTGCTCCCCGAGCTCGGCGCACGCCAGCTCCGGGCCGCCGTCGAGCGCCGCCACCATCCGCAGCCGGGACGG
>Ga0335073_10012150_pt1 | contig 12093 bp, 12 predicted proteins | sample Lox_Sample_22_FD_207093 | JGI IMG/M metagenome (GOLD analysis project Ga0335073, IMG submission 207093) | Soil microbial communities from Loxahatchee National Wildlife Refuge, Florida, United States - Lox_Sample_2.2 | ecosystem: Environmental > Terrestrial > Soil > Wetlands | place: USA... | reverse complement strand
TCGACGGCTGCGCTTGCGGCGCCGCGGCGCATCGCCGTCCTCGACGTGCGGCCGCTCGTAGGGGTCTCCGATAAGCTGGGCCAGGCCGTCACGGACGTCGTGGTGCTGGAAGTGCGTCGGCAGGCTTCGGGCAACACGGTGATCGGTGCGGACGAGGTGCGGGCCATGGTGGGCCTCGAACGCGAGAAGGCCATCCTGGGGTGCCAGCAGACGAGCTGCCTCGCAGAGATCGGCGGCGCGCTGGGCGCCGAGCGGATCGTGATTGGCTCGCTCAGCAAGTTCGGCGCGAGCACCTACCTGCTCGATCTGAAGCTGCTCGACGCCCGGACCGCGCGCGTCGTCGCGGAGGGCTCGGCGCGGTTCGAGAAGGAAGACGCGCTGCCCGATGCCGTTGCGAAGGCCGTGGCGCTCCTCCTCCCGGGAGAGGCTCCGGCGGCGGCCGTCTCGGAGGCGCCGGCCCACCACAGACCCACGGCCGCGGCCTGGTCGCTGGGCATCGCCGGCGTGGTCGTGGGCGCAGCCGGGGGAGTGCTCTGGGGGCTCGCGGCCGCAGACCGCGCGGTGCCGGCGGGTCTCAGGTACGCGACCTACTCGGGTCTGCAGCAGGCGAACACGTTCGCGCTGGTGGGCGACATCCTGGTCCCGGTGGGCGCGGTGGCGCTCGCATTGGGGTGCGGGCTCGGCCTGTTCGGAGGAAACTGAGCCATGCGCGGCCTCACCGTCGCCGCGCTGTTCGGTCTCGCCGCCTGCCCGGTGCACACCCTGTCCGCGGACGGAGGCCCCTACGGGTGCAACCAGGACACGGACTGCCCCGGCGGCTACCAGTGCGAGCAAGAACTCTGCGTGCTACCGGGTGGAGGCATGAGCTCCGGAGCGAGCGCCAGCAGCGGCTCCTCGACCTCCACGTCGACTTCCGGCGGTGGGTCGAGCGCGGCTACCTCCTCGGGAGGAAGCTCGACGGCGGGCTCGAGCGGCACGGCGGCGAGCGGGAGCGGGACGGGGAGCTCGAGCGCAGGCAGCGGCACGGGAGCGAGCGCGACGACGACGGGCGCCAGCTCGACGGGAGGTGGGAGCACGGGCGGGGCCGGCTCGACCGGCGGGGCGACCTTGCAGGTGCTGGCAACGGCGGTGAGCGCGGGAGGCACTCCGCAGGTTTGGGACGTGACCGATCCGGACGCCGGAAGCGTGTTCATTGCGAGCGGCTGGTCGACCCAGGCGGAGGACGATCTACCCGAGGCCGTCGCCATCACGAGCGACGGCGAAATCCTGGTCCAGATGCTGGACACCGGCCTGTACGCCTTCGATGACGGCGGCGGCTTGATCAGGACGATTACCGCCCCGTGGCCGCAGGGATTCAGCAGCGTCGACATGGACGGGATTGCCTATGTGCCCCGAGCCGGGAGCGCGGCGCTCGTCGTCGACTGTGGCACGGTGAGCGGGCTGTCGGCCTTCCCTTACGATGGCACGACGGACACGCCGCCCCAGGACTGGGCCGACACGGGTGAGGGTGTCGCCTCCGGGCAATGCTTCGAGGGGCTCGCGGGCACGGTTCTCGTCCCCGGCGCGAGCACCCAGCTGGATTGCTACGAGACGACTGACGGGGGACCGTGCACGGGTGGCGCCTCGATTCCAACCGGGCTCTCCTACCTCGCCGGAGGCGCTTTCGACCCGATGAACGGAAGCATTCTGGTGGTCGGGACGGATCCGGATGGGACCGACGGCGCCGCTGAGCTCATCAGCAGCGCCAGCGGGACGTGCTTGGGTGCAGTCACGGGCGCCAGCTCGTGCACCGCGCTGGCTTGCAGCCCGGGCCCTTGCGCCGCTGGCGTCGCGGCACTGGGCAGTCTGCCGCTCAACCAGGCTGCGTGGCTCCAGGGGTCGATGTTCGTGGCTACCTACTCGAGCAGCAGTAGCGCCGGCAACGTGGTCGTGCAGCTCGACCTGGGCGCGCGAACGGCTCAGCCCTACTTCACGGGTCCATCGGGGCTGACGTTCTACGGCATCGCCGCGGCGCCCTGAGCGGCGGGCCTCGAGCAGAGCTTTAGAGCTGCTCGCTGTCGTACGAGCCCGGGATGTCCACGTGGAAGTGGAGCTCGAGGGTCTTGCGCTCGCCGGGCGCGAGCTGGAGCTTCCAGGTGAGCCGGCCGTCCTGGGCGTTCTGCTGGTAGCCCGCCGTGGTGGTCTCGTCGATCGTCACCTTCACGTCGTCGAGCTCGGAGACGGGGATCTGTTCGGTCAGCTCGACATCGCCTGATTGTTGCCCGTAGCGCTCGACCAGGAGCCTGTAGCCGTAGCGCAGCCGGTGGGACGTGCCGAAGAAGCCCTTCTCGCGCTGGACCTCCTCGAGCACCTCGCGCTTCACCTTCACGCGGTCGTCGACCCCGAAGGTCAAGTGGAACGGGGCGCCAACGGCGATCCGGTCGAGGGGCAGGGCACCGAGAAAGGCGCCCTTCCAGAAGCGCTCCACGGGGCCGGGCAGCAGCGGGTAAGGAGTCTCGTCGACGAGGTCGGCGACGCGGAAGGCGAAGGGCAGCGCGGCAGGGGCACAGCGAGTGGCGAAGTGGGCGGCGAGCGGCGTCTGACCCACCAGCAGGCGCACCGGCGTGCCGTCCCCCGGGACGTCCGAGCGGCCGGGAACCTCGAGCTGCACCGAGAGCCCCTGATCGCGCGCGGCCATGCCGCCGCCGCCGCTGCCCTTGCCTTCGCCGGCCTCGGCGTGGTTGGCGGCCTCGGTGCGCGTGGCGAGGACGTTCTTGGGCGGCTCGCGCTTCTGCGCCGAGAGCAGGAGCGGCTCGATCTCCGGCGGCGTCGCGCTCTCGAGCGGCGCGGCGGTGGAGAGCAGCACGGACGCGTCCTTCCAGGGCTCGCCGGTCGCCTGTTGCACCGTGGCGTAGGTCGAAAGGGCCACCCGGCCGCTCGCCGGGTCGGCGCGGGCTTCGTAGAGCGGCGACCACGAGGCGCCGCCCACGAGGTAGTTGAGGGAAACACGGGCGGTGCCGCCGGCCGGGCACGAGACGATCACCTGCGCCACGCGCTCTCTCCGCTGGCGGGCGATCACGAGCTTGGCCATGTCGGCACGGACCTCGCCGAGTCGCTCGTCGATGGCTCGCAGGGCCGCCCGTCCGGCGGCAGCGCCGTCCAGACTCTGAACCTCCGCCTGCAGCGAGCCCTCGAGACCTTTCTGCCAGGCTGCGAGCGAACGGGGCGGGGCGGCGAGCTCCCTGGCGATGCCGCTCGCGGCGCTCCGGAGGTAGGCCTGCGCGAGGGCCGCCGACTGCTGCTGGCCGTCGAGGGCGTCCTGGGCCAGCCGCTCCTGGTCCTCGAGGGCGAGGATCCTCTTCTCGAGGGCCGCCGCCTCGGGCGCGTAGGCCTGGTCACGCGTACGCTCCTCGGTGCGGAGGCCGCGCAGCTCACCGCCGGAGACCGACGCGCGCAGCGAGGCCGGGTCGGCGGCTTCGGGAAGGGCGTCGAACTCGGCGACCGCGGCCGGGCCGCAGGCGAGTTGCAGCGAGCGCGTGACGCGGGCGCGGTCGGGGTAGACGACGACCTGATCGATCGACGAGGGCGCCGCGAAGGCGAGCAGGGCGAGGGCGGCGATCATTGGGTGAGCAGCCACCCCTTCGGGCAGCGGACGGTGAAGGAGAAATGGAGCACCTGTTTCGAGGACGGCGGCACCGTGATCCGCCAGTCGAGCTGTCCCGTTCTCGGATCCTGCTCGGCCGCGGGGGCCGTCTCGTCGAGGGTCACGTGCACGTGCTCGTCGTGCGTGATCGGCCACTGGTCGACCACGTGGAGGTCGATGGGCTTCGGGTAGGGGTTCGCCAGCTCGAGGGTGACGCGGTAGGTGCGCACGTCGTCCTTCTCGAAGAAGCCGGCTTCGCCTTGCACCAGATCGACGCGGCGCACGGGCTGGACGGCCCGGTCGACGCCGAGGGGGAGGGTGAAGCGCTCACCAGGGGCCACGAACGGGAGCTGCGCGTTGCCCGCGGGATCGTCCCCCACGAAGAGCTCCGCGCGGCCGCCCGCGATGGGCTGGCTCGAAGCGTTGGCCAGGTCCGCCACGAGAAAAGCGGCCTGGGCGAGGGCCGGGAACAGCTCGCGGGTGAGCCGGACCGGGAAGTGCCGCGACGTGAGCGCCACCCGCCGCTGGCCGTCGCCGGAGCGGACGGTCTCGGGCCGCACGGACTGGTACTCGAGGTCGTAGCCGCTGGCGAGCGCGGCCGGGTAGTCGGGGGGCACGTAGGGTGGGCGGTAGCGCACGGGTGGGCCGAGGGGGAGGCTCTGGGCGGGCTCTGCCTCCCTCCGCACCACACCGCTTTCGACCGTCACCTCATCGAAGTCCATGGCGGCCTTGGGGGCTGCCTGTTCCGAGGGCGCCGGGCGATCTTCATCGGGCGCCATCGGTGGCGGTGGAGGCGCGGCCGCCGCCATCGGCGCGGGCTCAGGCATCGGCGCGCCTCCGACGCCATTCGCGCGCTCGCTCCTGGTTTCGATCGTCACGGGCGCGGCGGACGCGAGAGCGAGCAAGCGCTGCCGGATAATCGGGGCTCGATCGAACACCGCGGGCAAGGGCGGCGCTGGGGGCGGGGGCGAGAGGGGCAGCGGGTGCGGCCTGGGCGTGGGGACGAAGCGCTCGCGCTCCCCGATCTTCCAGACCGGCAGCTCGGGGTATCTGCTCGCCGTGGCCGGGATCGCGGTGCTGAGCGTGAGCCGAGCGTCGGTCCAGTCCTCGCCGGTCTGTTGCGTGACGAGACCGGCGAGCGCCAGGTGGACCTCGCTCTTCACCGGATCCAGCTGGACGTCGTACAGCGGCCGCCACGCGGCGTTGACGACGTCGTAGGTGAGGGTGGCGCGGCCGGGACCGCCGTGGACCCAGGCCGTCACTTGGAAGCCGCTGGGCCGCTTCACGGCGCCCAGCAGGAGCGCTTGGTCGGCGACGTGGGCGCGCTGGTCGCGGAGGTCGCGGGCGCGCAGCTCCAGCTTCACGAGTCGAGCGCGGAGGGACGCCGAGGTGGTGCGCGCGAAGGCCATGGCCCCGCCCCAGCCGCTGGGATCGAGGGGCGCCCGCCGGCCCGCGCTGTCCGGTGGCGGCAGGTCGGTGCTCGGCGAGGCCGTGCGCACGGAGTCGAGCGCTTCGCGGACGGCGCCGGCTTCGGCGTCCAGTGCGGCGAGCTGATCGTCGAGCGCCTGGAGTTGCGCGATGAGCTTCTGCCCGGCGCCCACGGGAAAGGCCTCGGGAGGCACGTCGCCGATCTGCACCCGCTCGAGCGTGGCGCCGTCGACCTGAAGCCGGACGGATTCGCGCACGGCCGAGTCGGGTAGGATGGGGAAAGCGAGCTCGACCGTGCCCGCCGGCAACGAGGCGGCGCGGACGACTCGCGCGCGATCGCCGAAGACGGTCACGGAGGAGATCGGCGCCGGAACGGGTGTGGCCGCGGACAAGACAGCGGCGAGGGCGAAGGAGGCGAGCACGCGGTTGAATACCTAGCACAGTCGGTCCGGAGACAGGCGAGGACCTTACGCGCGCGTCTTGGGGTATAGTCCCGCGCCCATGATCCCCGCCCTCATGCTGCTCGCGATTGGCGCCGCGCCCGCCGGGCACGACGCACTGTGGAAGATGTTCGACGACGAATGGAACTGGAGCATGGCCGCCTACCCGGAGCAGGCCACCGAGTACGGCGACGAGCGCTACGACGATCGGCTGACCGACTGGTCGCCGCAAGCGATCGCCGCACGCAAGGCGCACGAGCGCGCGATGCTCGCGGCGGCGAAGGGCTTCGACAGGGCCAGCCTCGCCGCGGACGACCAGCTCAACCTCGACCTGTTCGTCTACGAGCTGCAGCTCGAGGTCGACGGCTACCGCTTCCCGGCGGAGCTCCTCCAGCTCAACCAGCTCGACAGCCCGCCGAGCCAGATCGCCGAGCTGGCCCGCGATCTCAAACGCGTGCACGTGAAGGACTACGAGAACTTCCTGGCACGCATGCGCCTCGTCCCCGCGTACGTGGACCAGATGATCGCGCTCCTGCGCGAGGGGCTCGCGAAGGGCATCACGCCGCCGCGGGTGACGCTGAAGGAAGTGCCGACGCTCCTCGGGAACCACGCGGCGCCGGACCCTGAGAAGAACCCGCTGTACCAGATCGTCTTCGCGGACATGCCGGGCATCGCGCCCGCGGACCAGACGCGGCTGCGGGCCGAGGCGAAGCAGCTGCTGGCCGAGAAGGTGATCCCCGCCTACGCGAAGCTGCGTGACTTCGCCGAGAACGAATACGTGCCGGCCGCGCGCACCACGCTCGCGCTCACGGCGTTGCCGGACGGCAAGGCCTGGTACCGCTACCAGATCCGCGCGCAGACGACGACGGACATGAGCCCGGAGGCCGTTCACGCGCTCGGGCTCGCGGAGGTGGCGCGCATCGAGAAGCTGATGGACGCCGTGCGAAAGGAGTCGGGATTCGCCGGCGACCGCCAGGCGTTCTTCAAGTTCCTGAAGACGGATCCCCGCTTCTTCTACACGACCGCGGACGAGCTCGTGACCGGCTACCGCGACATCGCAAAACGCATCGACCCCACGCTGCCGCAGCACTTCGGCACGTTGCCGCGCCTGACCTACGGGGTGCTGCCCATGCCGGCCTACCAGGCGCCCACTTCGCCGGCCGCCTACTACGAGCCCGGCACGCCCGAGGCCGGGCGGCCGGGCTACTTCATGGCCAATACTTATGACCTGGCTGCACGCCCGAAGTGGGCGATGGAAGATCTGACGCTGCACGAGGCGGTTCCCGGCCATCACCTGCAGATCGCGCGAGCCGAGGAGCTGGGGCAGCTGCCGCGCTTCCGGCGCTACGCGGGCTACACCGCCTTCGTCGAGGGCTGGGCGCTCTATTGTGAGGGGCTCTGCCAGGAGCTGGGGCTCTGCAAGGACGTCTACAGCCGCTTCGGCGTCCTCTCGGCGGAGATGTGGCGGGCGGTGCGGTTGGTGGTCGACACCGGCATCCACGCGAAGGGCTGGAGCCGCGAGAAGGCGATCCGCTACTTCTCGGAGCACACCGGCCAGACGGATCTGAACGCACGGGTGGAGGTGGACCGCTACATCGTGTGGCCCGGCCAGGCGCTCGCGTACAAGCTCGGACAGCTCACCATCCGCAAGCTGCGGACGAGGGCAGAGAGCTCGCTGGGGGAGAAATTCGATGAACGCGCCTTCCATGACGAGGTGCTCGGGGCCGGGGCACTGCCGCTGCCGATCCTGGAGGCGCGCGTCGACGGCTGGATCGAGGCACAGAGATCGGCAGCGCGGGCGGCGGCGAACTAGCGCGCAATGGGGGCGCTCATCGCACTGCTGCTGGTCGCGGCGCCCGTGCCACCGCCGGCCCCGGCACTGGCCCCGCCGGAGCTGATGAAGCGGCTCGCCGAGCAGGCGGCGCGGCTTCAGAAGGGGCTGGAAGACCTGCGCATCGAGGTGGCGCTGGATTACCGGGAGCTGGGCCGCAAGGGACAGATCGTCCACCAGGGCTTGTCGACCGCGGTCATCGACTTCCACGGCAAGAAGCGGGTGACGCGCGTGCTCGCGGCGACGCGCGATGGCAAGGAAGCGCTGAAGGCGGCGCAGAAGGACGCGGACGAGAACGACAAGACCGAGCGCAAGCCCGTGGGGCCATTCGAATCGTGGAACCAGCCGAAGCACCGCTTCACCGTGCTCGGCAGCGCGCCAGGCGGCCTCTTGCGTCTGGGCATCGAGCCGTCCGATGGCAAGGCCCGCGACATCTTCGAGGGCGAAGCGTTGGTCGATCCCGTGGCGGGCGAGGCGGTGCGCGTGGCGGTGCACCCGACGAAGCTGCCGGCGTTCGTGGACCGGCTCGAATTCGTGGTCGACTACGGCACGAAGCTGCCCGGCATCGGCCGCAGCCTGTCTCACATCACCGTCGACGGTGAGGGCGGCTTCCTCTTCTTCCGCCGGCACGAGTGGATCGGCATCGACATCAAGTACCTGGAGGTGGGCGGCAAGCCGGTGACGGCGCTGCCGTAGCCATGCCCGACGCGCCCTCCCTGCGCACGGAGCGTCTGCTCCTGAGGCCGTGGCGCGAGTCCGACCGCGGGCCCTTCGCCGTGATGAACGCCGATCCACTGGTGATGGAGCACTTCCCGCGCCCGCTGACGCGCGAGGAGAGCGACGAGCTCGCGGACCGAATCCTGCGGGGCTTCGAGGTCGACGGATTCGGCGTGTGGGCGGCGGAGCTTCCCGGGGAGGCCGATTTCATCGGCTTCACGGGCCTCGCGCGCCCGCGGTTCGAGGCGCCGTTCACGCCCTGCGTGGAGATCGGCTGGCGCATCGCGGCGCCCTACTGGGGCCGGGGCTTCGCGACGGAGGCGGCGTGCGCGGCGCTGCGCTTTGGCTTCGAGACACTGCGGCTCCCGGAGATCGTGGCCATGGCGGTGCCCGGCAACGCCCGGTCGCTGCGCGTGATGGACAAGCTGGGCATGCACCGCGACCCCGCCGACGACTTCGACCACCCGCTGTTCGCGGAGGGGCACCCGCTGCGGCGGCACGTGCTGTACCGGATTCGGGCCGAGGAGCACTCACGTTGAGCCGCCGAGGCGCCGGCCGCCAGCTCCCCAGCGGGCGCGGCCCTGCGCCGGCCGAGGAGCGGTCCTAGCCTCGAAGCATGGACCACATTCAGCTCGGTATGCGCGTGGTCGGGCCGGACGGGCGAACGCTGGGTCGCGTGTCCGGGTTCGACGAGTGCAGCGTGATCGTGGAGCGCCGGCGGCGGCAAGTCGCGGTCAACCTCGAGGAGGTGGCGGACGTGCGCGGGGATCGGGTGCGGCTGACCAGCCGCACCGACACGCTGCTGCACCAGTACTCCCGCGGCCAGGCGGCCGTGGGGCTGGACACGCTGGTGCACTGAGCGGCGGCCTCACCATAGCTCGTTGGCGCTCTCGAACGGCGAAGTGCACGGCGAACCGCGCGTGAAGCGCACGTCCGGGGAGCCGCGGCGGCTCTTCGGGATCAAGACGATCATCGAGGATCTCGTGCCGTAGGCCCCGGCATGGACGCAGGCGGCGTAGGTTTCCAGGGGACGCAGCGGACCGCCGTTGCCCAAGGGCTCCGGCTGCACGCCCGGCGGAACGTCGTGGCTTCGCAAGACGCAGGCGAGCGCCTCGGGGAGGCCGGTCGCCTCCGCTGCCGCGATGTGCGGAAGGGCCCGCCGGACCCAGTCGACCTTCGGCGACGGAGCGTCGAGCGGGCGGTTCTCGAGGATGTGAAGGCCGGGCGGCAGCTCGCGCGCCACCAACGGGGTACCCGCGGCGACCTCCAGGTAGAAGAGCCGCTCGCGGTCGCCGACCAGAACCCACGCCGGGTTGTAATCCTCGGAGTGGCTCTCGCGCGCGAAGGCGGCCGCAGCCTCGCCGGCGGTGGCGTGCGCAGAGAGCCGCAGCGGGATCTCGCCCCGCGAGCGCCTGGCGCCGTCTCGGCCTCCAGGGCGATTCGTGAGGGCGGCGACCACGCCGCGGCGGTTGACGGCCATCCAGCTGCCGCCGGCCATGAGGTCGCGTCCGCCCAGCGTCCGCGGCGCGCGGGCCCGCAGGACCTCCATGGGCACCGCCGGCCGCTCCAGCCACTCGTCGCGGTTCGCCGCGACGACGAGGGGCAGGTCGGGACGCAGTCGCGACGCGACGATGAGCAGGCACATGCGGCGAGTCTACCGCCGCCGCCGGTCCGCGCTACTCGAGCTTCGCCAGCACGTCCTCGAGGCGGCCGCCCATTCCCTTCCAGCCCTTGCCCATCGCGTCGAAGGCGAAGGCGTTCTCGCGACCGAAGCCCGAGTGCTCGAGCCGGAGGAGCGTGCCGCCTGCGGCCGGGGTCAAGGTCCAGGCGACCACCGTGTCGAGCGGTGTGCCGTAGCCCTCGAGCCCCTTGGCGCCGCCGCGCCAGGCATAGCGGAGCCGGTTGGGCGGGTCGACCTCGAGGACCTCGCAGTGGACGGTGCCGTCCCAGCCAGGCACCGGCTGGGCCTTGAAGGTGAACCGGTGGCCGACAACCGGTGAAAAGTCGTTCGGCATGAGCCAGGCGCCCAGCAGCGCCGGCTCGGTGAGCGCGCGCCAGACCTTCCGAGGCGGGTGCAAGAGCTGGTACTCGGTCACGATCGACTGCGTTTTCTCGGCGTTCATTCGTCCATCTCCTCGAGCAGGGCCTCCAGGCGGGGCAGCTTCTCCCGCCAGAAGAAGCGGTAGCGCGCGATCCAGCTCACCAGGGGCCGAAGCCCCCGCGGATCGACGCGGTAGTAGGCGTGGCGTCCTTCGCGGCTGGATGCCACCAGGCCCGCTTCCTCCAGCGTGGCAAGATGCTGCGAGATCGCCGGCTGGGAAACGTCGAAGCGGGCGGTGAGCTCCTTCACCGACGCCTGGCCCCTGGCCATGAGACGCTCGAGGACCGCGCGCCGGGTCGGATCGGCGAGCGCGCGGAAGATGCGGTCCTCGTGCAGCACGCGCGATGAATAAGCAATTGCTTATGCATTGTCAAGTCACCGCGCGCGCAGCGCCACGCCCCAACAGGCAATCGTCGACGCGAGGGCGAGGGCGGCGGCGGCACCCTGGGCGCGCGCCACCCCCCGAAGGCGGTCGAGACCGCCGAGGCCGGCCAGCAACCCGAGCGCGCCGCCGGCGGCGAAGCCCGTGGCATGCGCGCCCAGGTCGGCGCCCTGGCCGGTGCCGAGCAGTCCGAGCAGGGCGAGGCCGGCTCCGAGGGCCAGGAAGCGCTGGCGAAAGCGCGCGCGGCGGGTGAGCGTGAGGGCGGTGAGGGCGCCCAGCGCGCCGAAGATGGCCGTCGAGGCACCGACGGAGGAGTGTCCAGGCCCGTAGAGCCAGGCGGCCGCGAGGTTGCCCGCGGCGCCCGCGAGGAGCGCGATCCACGCCGCGGTGCCGATGCCGAGCCACTGCGCCAGCGGCCCCACGAAGACCACGGCGGCGATCGCGTTGCCGGTCACGTGGCCAAGGTCGGCGTGGAGGGTCAGCGCGGTGACGGCGCGGAACCATTCACCGGCGCGGATGCGCGCCGCCTCGGCGACCCCGGCCGCGAACCAGGGCCCGCCGTGGCTCCAGGACCCCGTGACGAAATAGAAGCCGGCCAGCGCGGAGGCGACCAGCCACCCGAGCAGCGAGGGGGGAGGCGGCGCGTCGGCTGCGGCCTGCCGCTCGCGCGCCTTCGCCTCTGCGTCGAGCGCGTCGAGGACGGACTTCGCCTGGAAGGCGAGCGGGACGGGCACCAGCAGGTCGAAGCGGTCGAGCGCGTGAGCGACGCGGCTCGGGATGCCCAGGGCCACGAGCGCCACCGCGGCCTGGTCTCCCTCGGCGCGATCGGCGAAGGATCGGAGCGCCACTTCGGCGGGGGCGGCGCGGGCGGTGTCCGGAGGGGGAGGCAATGAGGCTTCATAACGCCGCGGCAGCGCACAAGCCAGCCGAGCCATGCCTGCCGGGGCGTGAGATGATGGCGCTTTCGCACGCCAAGGGGTCGCGACCGATGCCAGAGAGCTTCAGGACGGCGATGGAGCGGCGAACCTTCAACTTGTGGCCGTGCTACTGGGGCAGCGGTGGGCGCATCACGTACATCGCGTCCGACTGGCGCGAGGTGCGCGTGGAGATCCCGCTGAGCCTTCGGACACGCAACTACGTGGGGACGATCTATGGCGGCAGCATGTACGGAGCCATCGACCCGCTGTACATGATCATGCTGATCCGCAACCTGGGGCGGGACTACGACGTCTGGGACAAGGCCGCATCCATCCAGTTCAAACGACCAGGGCGCGGCACGCTGCACGCGCGGTTCCTGCTGACCGAGGAGGACCTCCGTACGATTCGCGCACGCCTCGACACGCAAAGGTCTCTCGACCGGGTCTACGAGGTCGAGCTGACCGACGCTGCCGGCAAGGTCCACGCGCTCGTCGAGAAGACGATCTACGTGAGTCGGCGTTAGGCGCTGGCGAGTTCCAGCAGCTTCAGCACCGTCCGCCAGTTGCGTACGGTGCTGACGATCCCGAGTCTGGAGTCGAACCACTGGTTGGTGAGCTTCGTCTGGCCGTAGCCATTGGGGCAGTGCAGGTACAC
>Ga0335073_10012149_pt1 | contig 12093 bp, 11 predicted proteins | sample Lox_Sample_22_FD_207093 | JGI IMG/M metagenome (GOLD analysis project Ga0335073, IMG submission 207093) | Soil microbial communities from Loxahatchee National Wildlife Refuge, Florida, United States - Lox_Sample_2.2 | ecosystem: Environmental > Terrestrial > Soil > Wetlands | place: USA... | reverse complement strand
TTGTGCGCGCGGTAGACGGCCATCAGGATCGCGAGTCCGACGACCACCTCAGCGGCGGCGACGACCATCACGAAGAATGCCACCACCTGACCGTCCAGGTTCCCGTGCATCCGCGCGAACGCGACGAACGCCAGGTTGCACGCGTTCAGCATGAGCTCGACGCTCATGAAGATCAGGATCGCGTTGCGCCTGATGAGCACGCCGACCGCGCCGATCGTGAACAGGATGACCGACAGGAACACATAAGCAGCCGGGCTCATGACTCATCCCTCCCCGCGGCGCCAGCTTCCAGCTGGCGCTCGGCCTCGATCCGGTCTTCCGCGGCGAGGTCGGTGGTGACCAGGATCTGCCGGTCGCGGCCGAGCTCGACGTCGCGCTGGATCACGGCCCGCGATACCGAACGATCGGTGGTTGTACCGTCCGGCAGCATGGCCGGCATATCTACGGCGTTGTGCAGCGCGTAGACACCGGGAGGCGGCTCGGGCGCCACATCGCCGCTGGCGAGCTTGGCCCTGGCGACGTCCCGCTGGCTGAGCTTGGGCGCCGTCCGCTCGCGGTGCGCGAGCACCATCGCGCCGAGCGCCGCGGTGATCAGCAGCGCGCTCGTGATTTCAAACGGGAAGACGTAAGTGGTGAAGATCAGCTGGGCGATCCCGGTGAGGTTGTCGGTGCTGTTGGCACTGGTCGACGGGGCCGCAGTGCCGAGCGCCGCGTGCCCGACGCCGACGATCAGCAGCACCACGAGGCCGAGCGCCGCCAGACCCGCCCATAGCCGCTGGCCGCTGATCGTCTCCTTCAGCGACTCCCGCGACGAGATGCCGATCAGCATGATCACGAACAGGAAGAGCATCAGCACCGCGCCGGTGTAGACGATCACCTGCACGAAGGCCAGGAACGGCGCGCCCTGCATCGCGTACATGACCGCGAGAGACAGCATCACCACCGCGAGCATGAGCGCGCAGTGCACGGCCTGGCGCACGAGGATCATGGCCAGGGCGGCGGAGACCGCCATGATGGCCAGGATCCAGAAGAGGACCTGATCGAAGATCGGGTCCAGGTTGGTCCCGTGCGCGCCGCCGTTCGCGAGGATGAACAAGTGCGTCATTTCTCGCTCCCACTGTGCCAGCTCTCAGGGGCAACCACCCCGGCGCCGCCGAGGCGGTAGTAGTCCTTCTCGTCATCGCCGAGCCGCATCGGGTGCGGCGGGGCCTCCATGGTCGGGAGCAGCGGGATCAGCAGCTGCTCCTTGGTCCAGATCAGCTTCTCCCGGTCGTCATCGGCGATCTCGTACTCATTGGTCATCGTGAGCGCCCGGGTGGGGCACGCCTCGATGCACAGACCGCACAAAATGCAGCGCAGGTAGTTGATCTGGTAGACGTGCCCGTAGCGCTCGCCCGGCGAGTACCGCTCCTGGTCGGTGTTGTCCCGGCCCTCGACGTAGATCGCGTCGGCGGGGCAGGCCCAGGCGCACAGCTCGCAGCCGATGCACTTCTCGAGGCCGTCAGGCCAGCGGTTGAGCTGGTGATGACCGTGGAACCGGGGGGCGGTGGGCCGCTTGTCCTCCGGGTACATCACGGTGTCGACCTTCTTGAACATCTCCCGGAAGGTGACCCCGAACCCCTTGACGGGGTTGAGGAAATCAAGCACCAGTAACCTCCTTCGTGGCGGTTACGTCATTCGCGGCGGTGACGTTGCCGAGTTCAAGACCGTGATAGTGCGGCAAGTCAAGCGGCGGCACCGGGAACCTCGGCGCTACCGGCGCCTTGGCCACCTTGACGAGTTCGCCGTCCTCGTCGTAGTCCCACTCATCCTCATCCGGGTCCGCGCCCGGCTTGTCCGGCGCGATCCGGGCCTGGTGCTTGACGTAGCCGTTGTCCCAGAACGTGAACAGCAGCACGAAGAGCACGAGGACCACGCCGGCCACCGCGTACACGACCGGCGAGTGGTTGTCCTCGCGCAGCGCCCGGACGGTGGCCACGAGCAGCAGCCAGACGATGGAGGCCGGGATGAGGATCTTCCAGCCCAGCGCCATCAGCTGGTCGTAGCGGGTCCGCGGCAGCGTGCCGCGCAGCCAGACGTAGCAGAACAGCAGGAAGAAGACCTTGCCCAGGAACCAGAGCACCGGCCACCAGCCGCTGTTCACGGCCGGCCCGATGATCGTGAGCGGCCACGGGGCCCGCCAGCCGCCCAGGAAGAGCGTCGTGGCCAGCGCGGAGACCGTGGTCATGTTGATGTACTCGGCGAGGAAGAACATGGCGAACTTCATCGAGGAGTACTCGGTCATGTGCCCGGCGACGATCTCGCCCTCGCCCTCGGGCAGGTCGAACGGTATCCGGTTGGTCTCGCCGACCATCGTCACCAGGTAGATGAGGAACGACGGGGCGAGCACCCAGAAGTACCAGTAGTGCGACTGGGCGTTGACGATCTCGGACGTGGACAGCGACCCGGCGTCCAGGAACACGGCCACGAACGACAGTCCCATTGCGATCTCGTAGCTGATCACCTGCGCGGTGGACCGGAGCGCGCCGAGCATCGAGTACGGCCCCCGGGAGGCCCAGCCGGCGAGCACGATCCCGTAGACGCCCATCGACGACATCGCCAGCACCAGCAGCACCGCGACCGGAAGGTCAGCGACCTGAAGCGGCGTCCAGTGGTGGAAGATCGACACCAGCGGGCCCACCGGGATGATCGCGAAGGCCACGAACGACGCCGACGCCGCGATGACCGGCGCGACGAAGAACACCATCTTGTCCACCGTGGTGGGGACGATGTCCTCCTTCAGCGGCAGCTTGAGCGCGTCCGCCACCGGCTGGAGCAGGCCCCAGGGGCCGGCCCGGTTAGGCCCTGGCCGGTTCTGCATCCGGCCGATCACCCGGCGCTCGAACCAGATCATGAAGATCGTGGTGAGCAGCAGGAAGACGAAGACGACCCCGACCTTGAGCAGCACCATCCACCAGATGACGGTGTTGAAGTCGGCGAGCGTAGAGTCCACCGCGAGCGTCCCGCTCACTCTGACCTCCTCAGGGACACCCGGCTCCCGTGACCCGCGCCAAGGTCGGCGCGGACCGCGGAGCCAGAGCTATTGGTGGGCAGCCACACCGTGCCCTCGGCCATGTCGACGACGTCGACAGGAACGGTTACGGCGCCGACGGCGGTTGCCACGGTCACCTTGTCACCGTCGCTGACCCCGGCGGCGGCCGCGGTGGCCGCGGAGACCCGCGCCACCACTGGACGCGCGGTGCCCGCCAGGTACGGCTCGCCGTCCTGCATCCGGCCCGCGTCGAGCAGCTGGTGCCAGGTAGCCAGCCGGATCGCGGCGTCGCCGTCTGCTGGTGACGAGGGCACTTCGGGTGCCGTCGGCCGGGCGCCCTTCCAGGCGCCCAGGGCGGCCAGCTCCGAGCGGGCCGCGCCGGCGTCCGGCAGGCCTAGGTGCACGTCCATCTCGTCGGCGATCGCGTCGAGCACGTACAGGTCGGTGCGGATCCCCGGGACGCTCAGCGCCGCGCGGAAGCTGCCGCCGCGGCCCTCCCAGTTCACGAACGTGCCGGCCTTCTCGGCCACCGCGGCGACCGGGAACACGACGTCGGCGCGGTCGGTCACCGCGCTCGCCCGCAGTTCCAGGGAAACGATGAACGGGGTACGGTCCAGGGCGCGCAGCGCGGCCTGCGGGCTGGGCAGGTCGGCGACGTCCACGCCGGCGATGACCAGCGCGCCGAGTTCACCGTTCGCGGCGGCCGCGAGCAGCGCCGAGGTGGAGCGGCCCGGCGTCGCCGGCAGCGCGGCCTTGTTCCAGACGAGCGCCACCTCGGCCCGCGCCCGCGGGTCGCCGACCCAGCGGCCGACCGGCAGCAGGCTCGGGAGCGCGCCGGCCTCGACGGCGCCGCGCTCCCCCGCCCGGCGGGGAATCCAGGCGAGCTTCGCGCCGGTCGCCTCCGCGAGCCGGACCGCCGCGGCGAGCCCGCCCGGCACCTCGCCAAGCCGCTCGCCGACGAGGATCACCGAGCCGGGCTTGGCGAGCAGTTCGGCCGCCCGCTCGATGTTCGCGTCGCCCGTGGCGGCGGCCGCCAGCGCGGTCAGCGTCTCGGGCTCGGCCCCGGGCACGGTCGGCAGCAGCGTGCCAAACACCTTCTCCAGGCCGGGCGAGCCGAGCGCCGCGACCGAGAACACCGCGAGGTTGTTCTTGCGCGCCGCCTTGCGCAGCCGCAGGAACACGATCGGCGACTCGTCCTCGGGCTCGAACCCGGCGAGCAGCACCGCGGGCGCCGCTTCCAGGTCGGCGTAGCTGACCTCGATGCCGCGGCCGGCCACCCGGGCGGCGAGGAACTGCTCCTCCTCCGGCGAGTGCGGCCGGGCCCGCATGTCGATGTCGTTGGTGTTGAGCGCCAGCCGGGTGAACTTGGCGAACGCGTAGGCGTCCTCCAGGGTCAGCCTGCCGCCGGTCAGCACCCCGACGCCGGCCGGGCCCTCGGTCGCGTCCCGCGCCTCGAGCAGGCCGCGCGCGGCGGCCGCGAAGGCCTCGGCCCAGGAAGCGGGGCGGAGCACGCGGTCGGTGCCACGGACCAGCGGCGTGGTGAGCCGGTCCCCCTGGGTCGCGTAGTTGAAGGCCCACCGGCCCTTGTCGCAGTTCCACTCCTCGTTGACCAGCGGCTCATCGCCAGCCAGGCGGCGGAGCACCTTGCCGCGCCGGTGGTCGGTGCGCTGGCGGCACCCGGACGCGCAGTGCTCGCAGACGCTCGGCGTGGACACCAGGTCGAACGGGCGCGACTTGAACCGGTAGGCGGCGCCGGTCAGCGCGCCGACCGGGCACACCTGAACGGTGTTGCCCGAGAAGTAGGAGTTGAACGGCTTGCCAGCCGCGGTCCCGATGTACTGAGCCGGGCCGCGCTCGAGGAACTCAATGAAGTCGTCGCCCGCGATCTCCTCGGACGTCCGCACGCAGCGGGTGCACGAGATGCACCGCTCCCGGTCGAGCAGCACCTGGGTCGAGATCGCCACCGGCTTGGGGAACTCGCGCTTGTCCTCCAGGAACCGGGACTCCCCCTGCCCGTTTGCCACGGCCTGGTTCTGGAGCGGGCACTCGCCGCCCTTGTCGCACATCGGGCAGTCGAGCGGGTGGTTGACGAGCAGCAGTTCCATCACGCCCCGCTGCGCCTTCTCGGCGACCGCGGAGGTGTACTGGGTCTTCACCACCATGCCCTCGGTGCACACTGTCGTGCACGAGGCGAGCGGCTTGCGCTGCCCCTCGACGTCCACCAGGCACTGCCGGCAGGCGCCGATCGGGTCGAGCAGCGGGTGATCGCAGAACCGCGGGATCGTGATGCCGATCATCTCCGCGGCCCTGATCACCAGCGTGCCCTTGGGCACGGAGATCTGATAGCCGTCGATGGTGACGGTCACCGTATCGGTTTGCACGGTCGTCATCTGTTCACACCGCCCACGCCGTCGAAGCGGCCGGGTCGAACGGACAGCCGCCTTGCTTCTGGTGCTGGATGATCTCGTCGCGGAAGTACTTGATGGCGGAGGTGATCGGCACCGGCGCGGCGTCACCGAGCGCGCAGAAGGCGCGGCCCACGATGTTGTCGCCCACGTCGAGGATCGTCTCCAGGTCTTCGTCGGTGCCCTTGCCCTGCTCGAGCCGCTCGATCGTCCGGACCAGCCAGTAGGAGCCCTCGCGGCACGGCGTGCACTTGCCGCAGGACTCGTGCTGGTAGAACTCGGTCCAGCGGAGCGCGGCGCGGACCACGCACGTCGTGTCGTCGAAGATCTGGAGCGCCCGGGTGCCCAGCATCGACCCAGCGGCGCCCACTCCCTCGAAGTCGAGCGGGATGTCCAGGTGCTCGTGGGTGAGCAGCGGGGTCGAGGACCCGCCCGGCGTCCAGAACTTGATCGGGTGGCCCGGCCGGAGCATGCCGCCGGCCAGGTCGATCAGCTCCCGCAGCGTGATACCCAGCGGCGCTTCGTACTGCCCCGGCGTCTTCACGTGCCCGGACAGCGAGAAGATGCCGTAGCCCTTGGACTTCTCGGTGCCGAGCCCCTCGAACCAGCGGGGGCCGTTGGCGATGATCGACGGCACGCTGGAGATCGACTCGACGTTGTTGATGACCGTGGGGCACGCGTACAGGCCCTCCACGGCCGGGAACGGCGGCCGGTTCCGCGGCAGCCCGCGGTACCCCTCGAGGGAGGTGAGCAGCGCGGTCTCCTCGCCGCAGATGTAGGCCCCCGCCCCGGCGTGCACCACCACGTCGAGGTCGAAGCCGCTGCCCTGGATGTTCTTGCCGAGGTAGCCCGCCTCGTAGGCCTGGGCCACCGCGAGCTGGAGCCGCCTGATGACATGCAGCACCTCGCCGCGCACGTAGATGAAGGCGTGGCTGGCCCGGATCGCGTAACAGGTGATGATGATGCCCTCGATGAGCACGTGCGGGTTGGCCATCATCAGCGGGATGTCCTTGCACGTGCCAGGCTCTGACTCGTCGGCGTTGACCGTGAGGTAGTGCGGCTTGCCGTCGTTCTGCGGGATGAAGGACCACTTCATGCCGGTCGGGAACCCCGCGCCGCCGCGGCCGCGGAGCACGGACTCCTTCACCGCCGCGATCACGTCGTCGGGCTGCATCGCCAGCGCCTTGGGCAGCGCCTTGTACCCGCCGGTACGGGTATATCCGGCCAGGGTGAACGAGTCCGGCTGGTCCCAGTTCGCGGTCAGGACCGGGGTGAGGGTGTCGGTCATGCTGTCTCCGTTACGGGGGGAGCCTGCCATCCGCGTTCCTTGGCGAGCTTCAGCCCGACCAGGCTGGCGTGTCCCGCCGACGGACCCTCGGCGGCCTGGCCATCGCCGAACCCGGCGAGGATCCGGTTGGCCTGCTTCCAGGTGCACAGCCGGCTCGGGCCGCGGGTCGGCGTCACGTTCTGCCCGGCCCGCAGGTCATCGACGAGTTGTTTCGCGGACCGCGGCGTCTGGTTGTCGAAGAACTCCCAGTTGACCATGACCACGGGCGCGTAGTCGCAGGCCGCGTTGCACTCGAGCCGCTCGACGGCCACCTTGCCGTCCGGAGACTTGATGTCCCCGTGGTGGGCGGCCCCGTGATGGGCGGCGTCCTCGCCCCCGACGTGCTCCGCGAGTTCGGCGTAGATCTGGTCGCCGCCCATGATCGCGCAGGTGGTGTTGGTGCAGACACCGACCTGGTACTCGGCCGCGGGCGCGTGCTTGTACATGGTGTAGAAGGTCGCCACACCGCGCACCTCGGTCTGCGTGATGCCGAGCACCTCGGCGCAGAACGCCATGCCTTCGTCGGAGACGTAGCCCTCCTCCGCCTGCACCAGGTACAGCAGTGGCAGCAGCGCGGACCGCGCCTTCGGATACTTGCCAGTGATTTCGGCGGCGTCCGCCTTCAGCCTGGTCAGCGTTTCTTCACTGAACGGCATTACCTGTCTACGCCTCCAATCACCGGGTCGATCGACGCGATCGCCGGGATGACGTCCGCGAGGTTGCCGCCTTCGCACAGGACCGAGACGGCCTGCAGGTGGTGGAACGAAGGGTCGCGCAGGTGCACCCGGTACGGCCGCGTGGTGCCGTCGCTGACCACGTGGCAGCCGAGCTCTCCCTTGGCCGACTCGATCGGCACGTACACCTGCCCGGCCGGGACCCGGAAGCCCTCGGTCACCAGCTTGAAGTGGTGGATGAGCGCTTCCATGGACTGCCCCATGATGTGCGCGATGTGCTCGGGAGACGGGCCCAGGCCGTCGGGGCCGAGCGACAGCCGGGCCGGCCAGCCGACCTTGGCGTCCTGGATGAGCCAGGGGTCGTTCGCGATGCCCGACCGGTCGGCGAGGCGGTCGAGGACCTGCTCGATGATCCGCAGTGACTGATCGATCTCGTTCATCCGGACCACGTAACGGCCGTAGGCGTCACAGGTCTCCTGGGTCGGGACTTCGAAGTCATAGGTCTCGTAGCCCAGGTACGGCTGCGATTTGCGCAGGTCCCAGGGCAGCCCGGTCGCGCGCAGCATCGGGCCGGTCACGCCGAGCGCCATGCACCCCTCGAGATCGAGGTAGGCGATGCCCTGCGTCCTGGCCTTGAACACCGGGTTGGCGTCGATGAGCTTGTGCAGGTCACGCGTCCAGGCCGGCGCCTTGCGGAGGAAGTCCCTGATCGCCTCGATCCCGCCTGGGGGCAGGTCCTGCGCCACGCCGCCCGGCCGGACGAAGGCGTGGTTCATCCGCAGCCCGGTGACCAGCTCGAACAGGTCGAGGACGTTCTCCCGCATCCGGACGCCCTGGAGGAAGATCGTCGTCGCCCCGAGCTCAAGACCGAACGGGCCGATGCCGCCCAAGTGCGAGCCGATCCGGTTCAGCTCGAGCATGAGGACCCGGATCAGCGTCGCGCGCTCGGGAATCCTGTCCTCAATGCCGAGCAGCCGCTCCACGGCCAGGCAGTACGCCGTCTCGTTGAAGATCGGCATCAGGTAGTCGGCCCGGGTGATGAACGTAGTCCCCTGCGTCCACGTCCGGAACTCCATGTTCTTCTCGATGCCGGTGTGCAGGTACCCGATCGACGCGCGGGCGTCGGTGACGGTCTCACCGTCGAGGGTCAGGATCAGCCGGAGCACGCCGTGCGTGGACGGGTGCTGCGGTCCCATGTTGACGACGATCTGCTCGTTGGCCGCCCGCTCGGAGTCGCCGCCGACGATCTCGTCCCAGTCACCGCCCGCCACGTTGTAGACGCGGCCCTCGGTGGCGTCCGCGTCGGCGTCGCTCGCGCCCGGGGTCGCGTGCGCCGAGGTGCTCACGAGTACGACCTTCTCTCGTCCGGAGGCGGCACCTTGGTGCCGCGGTACTCGACCGGGATGCCACCCAGCGGGTAGTCCTTGCGCTGCGGGTGGCCGCGCCAGTCGTCGGGCATCTCGATCCTGGTCAGCGCCGGGTGCCCGTCGAAGATGATCCCGAAGAAGTCCCAGGTCTCCCGCTCGTGCCAGTTCGCCGCCGGGTAGACGCTCGTCACCGACGGGATGTGCCGGTCCGCGTCGGGCGTGGAAACCTCGAGGCGCAGCCGCCGGTTATGCGTGATGGACGTGAAGTGGTAAACGGCGCGCAGTTCGCGACCCTCCTCGTCCGGGTAGTGCACGCCGGACACGCCGGAGAAGATCTCGAAACGCAGCGCGGGGTCGTGCAGCAGCTTGTCAACGACCGCGACCAGGTGCGCACGGCGAACGTGGAAGGTGAGCTCGCCGCGGTCCACGACGACCCGCTCGATCGCGTCGCCGAAGCCGAGCCCGTCCGCCCGCAGCGCGCTGCCGAGAGCCGCGGCGATCGTGTCGAAGTAACCGCCGTAGGGCGGCTCGCTGACCAGCGGCGGGCGCTGGTGTACCTGAAGCCGACCGTATCCGGAAGTGTCACCCGTGGTTTGCACGCCGAACATGCCGGTACGGACCACCTGAGCGTCGAGACGCTCTTCGCCGAGGCGGGCCGGGAGCCCGGCATGTTCCTCGTCGGGCGGCTCCCCACCGGGGGGGGTAGTCACAGTTCACTCCCGATGTCGTTGAGGCCCGCCGTGACATGCAGCGGGAGCATGTTCAGCCGAGCGTTCTCGCGTTCGCTGATCTCCTCGTCGCGGTCGGCGCCGAGCTTCATGTTCATGATCTTGTCGTGCAGCTTGAAGATCGAATCCATCAGCATCTCCGGCCGCGGCGGGCAGCCGGGCAGGTAGATGTCGACCGGCACGATGTGGTCGACGCCCTGGACGATCGCGTAGTTGTTGAACATGCCGCCGCTCGACGCGCAGACGCCCATCGAGATCACCCACTTGGGGTCCGGCATCTGGTCGTAAATCTGCCGCAGCACCGGCGCCATCTTCTGGCTGACCCGCCCGGCGACGATCATCAGGTCCGCCTCGCGGGGAGTGGATCCGGTCTTCTCCATGCCGAACCGGGCCAGGTCGTGCCGCGGTCCGCCGGTCATCATCAGCTCGATCGCACAGCAGGCCAGGCCGAACGTAGCGGGCCAGACCGAGCGGGCCCGCGCCCACCCGGCCAGCTTCTCCACGCTGGTCAGCAGGACGCCGCTCGGCAGCTTCTCTTCAATGCCCATGACGCCTAATCCCATTCCAGGCCACCGCGCCGCCAGACATAGGCGTACGCGATGAGCACGGTGATCACGAAGGCGACCATCTCCACCAGGCCGAACGCGCCCAGCCTGCCGAAGGTCACCGCCCAGGGGTAGAGGAAGACGATCTCGATGTCGAAGACGATGAACAGCATCGCGGTCACGTAGTACTTGACCGGGATTTTGCCACCGCCAAGCGGGATCGGGGTCGGCTCGATGCCGCACTCATACGCTTCGAGCTTGGCCTTGTTCCAGCGCTTGGGCCCCATCAGGGTCCCCATCACGACTGAGAACGTGGCGAAGCCGACGGCGAGCAGGAACAGCACCAGGATCGGTATGTAGACCTTCACCGCGAATCCGCCCCCTTCCTGTGGTCATTCATCCTAGGCATCGGGTCACCTGGAATTCGGTGCGAGTCGGGCCATCGCGTTGATGACGCGGTCGCTGACGTCGCCGTCCTTCGGGTCGGTCAGGTTAGCGAGCAGCTTGAGCGCGAACCGCATCAGCGCCGGGTGAGTCATCCCGCGGCCGGTCGCGTACCGCATCAGCTTCGGCTTGCCGATGAGCTGCACGAAGATCCGGCCAAGAGTGTAGTAGCCGCCGTAGACGTCCTGGAGCGCGTCGGCGTACCCGAGCAGCACCCGCTCGGTCTCGGCGCGGCTCGGCCGGGCGAGTGCCTGCGCCACCACGCGCGCCAGGATCTCCCCCGACTCCATCGCGTACGCGATGCCCTCGCCGTTGAACGGGTTCACCATGCCGGCCGCGTCGCCCGCGAGCAGCAGCCCCCGGTGGTAGTGCGGCGTCCGGTTGAACCCCATCGGCAGCGCGGCGCCGCGCACCGGCTCGGTCCGGTTCTCCTCGACGTAGCCCCAGTCCTCGGGCATCGACCGGAGCCAGCTCTTCAGCAGCAGCCGGTAGTCCGTGTTGCCGAACGCCTTCGAGGTGTTCAGCAGGCCGAGACCCACGTTCGAGGTGCCGTCGCCCATCCCGAAGATCCAGCCGTAGCCGGGCAGCAGCCGGTCGCCGTCCCAGAGGTCCAGCCACGACTCCAGATAGTCGTCGTCATGCCGCGGCGACTTGTAGTACGTGCGCACCGCCACGCCCATCGGGCGGTCGTCCCGCTTTCGCAGGCCCATCGCCACCGCCAGGCGGGAGGAATTACCGTCCGCCGCGACGACGACGCGGGAGCGGAAGGCTCGGATACCGGATTGGGGGGTGCCGGCTTCCGACTGCACCGTCACGCCCACGATGCGCCCGTCGTCATCCAGGACCGGGCCGGTTACCGAGGTGTCCTCAACCAGCTTGGCGCCCGCGGCCTGTGCGCGGCGGGCGAGCTGCTCGTCGAGCGAGGCGCGGGTCCGCACCAAGCCGTATCCCGGGTAGCTGCCGAGCTCTGGCCAGTCAAGTTCGAGGCGCATCCCGGCGCCGATCACCCGCAGGCCCTTGTTGCGCAGCCAGCCGGCTTCCTCGCTGACGTCCACGCCCATCGCGACCAGCGCCTTGACCGCGCGGGGGGTCAGGCCGTCACCGCACACCTTGTCCCGGGGAAACCTGGACTTCTCGATCAGGAGCACGTCAAGTCCGGCCTGCGCGAGGTAGTACGCGGCGGACGACCCCGACGGGCCGGCGCCGACCACGATGACGTCAGCGTCGTCGTCCCTCGGGGTAGCCGCGCGCCGGGCCCGGGTCGGGCCGACGCCGACGTCCTGGCCGGTTTCGGCGGATACGTGCTCGGTCACTTGATCAGTTCCTGGGTTTCTTGTGAACGGCTTCACAAATTCTTTGCCGTTAGTTTAATCCTCACCCGGTCGGGGGAGTGCGCCGCCCCTACCCTAGCGGCCCCAGGTTCAGAAGCGCACTAGAGGTTACGGGCGACATGCACCGCCACGACGCCCAGCGTGAGGTCACGCCACCGGACCGCGGACCAGCCCGCCGCCCGGATCACGTCCGCGAGCTCCCGCTGCGCCGGCCAGTCGTTGATCGACTCGGCGAGGTATT
>Ga0335073_10012148_pt1 | contig 12093 bp, 8 predicted proteins | sample Lox_Sample_22_FD_207093 | JGI IMG/M metagenome (GOLD analysis project Ga0335073, IMG submission 207093) | Soil microbial communities from Loxahatchee National Wildlife Refuge, Florida, United States - Lox_Sample_2.2 | ecosystem: Environmental > Terrestrial > Soil > Wetlands | place: USA: Florida... | reverse complement strand
AGCGTGAGCGGCGCGTTGGCGAGGAGCTTGCCGACAATTTCGCCGACCATGGTTTCGAGCGCGTCCTGCTCGGCGAGCGCAACGAGGAACCCGGCCGTTAGCGCCTCGTCGGCGTCGATGAGGTCGGCGAGCAGCAGCATGCGATTCGTTCGGCCCTGGCCGAAAGCGCGCTCGAGCCGCATCAGGTTGGCGCGCGAGAGACAATTGCCGAGCGTCCGCGCGATCGGCGCGCCAAAGCGCGAGCGGCTGGAGGCCACGCGCAAGTCGCACGCGGTGGCGATCATCAGCCCGCCGCCTGTCGCCGCCCCGTCGATCACCGCGAGGGTCGGAACGGGCAGCGTCTCGATTTCAGCGACGCCCCGCTCGAGGCGCGCCTCATAGCGGACGCCGTCCTCGCCTGTGGCGAACCTGCGAAACTCAGCGATATCGGTTCCCGCGACAAAGGCGCCGCTCGCGCCGCGGAAAACCGCCGCGCGCAAACCTCGCGCCGACGCGATCCGCGCGCAGGCGGCGGAGAGTTCGTCATACATTGCGAGCGACAGCGCGTTTCGCATCCCCGGACGGTCGAACACGACCGTCGCGAGAGGCCCGTCGATCGTCAGCCTTACGCTGCCCGCGCTCAACGAGCGCCTCCCGTCGCGAGCCGGCGCTCGCCGTCCGTGATCCCAAGCTCGGCGAAAATCTCGTCATTGTGCTCGCCGAGCAGCGGCGGGGGCCGGCGGATCTGCTGGGGCGTCCCCTTAAGTTTGACGGGAAAGCCAATGTTGGGGATCGCGCCCTCGATTGGGTGGGTGAGCATCATCTTCATCCGCCGCGCCTTCGCCTGGTCGCTGCCGAACACCTCTGCATAGTCGCTGATCGGTCCGGCGGGGATGCCGGCGTCAAGGAGGAGCGAGACCCACTCGTCGCGACTGCGGGTTACGAATGTCGCTTCAAGATCGTGCGCGAGGGCCGCCCGGTTGGCGAGCCGGTCGGCGTTGGTCTTGTAGCTCGGATTGGCCTTGAGATCGGGCCGATCGAGGACCTCGCAGAGCCTCGCCCATAAGCGGTCATTATTGGCGCCGATGACGAAAAACCCGTCCTTCGCCCTAACCGCCTCGTACGGCGCGGCCATCCGGTTGGCGGTGCCGAGGCGCCCCGGCACGCGCCCGGTGCCCCAATATTCGCTGATGTCCCAAATAGCGAAGGCGATGCCCGCCTCGTAGAGCGAGGCGTCGATAGACTGGCCGCGGCCCGTGGCCTTACGGCCGATATAGGCGGCGAGGATGGCGTAGAGGGTGAAGAGCGAGCAGCCGATGTCGGTCACCGGCACGCCGGCCCTCGCCGGCGGCCCGGCCGGATCGCCGGTGACGCTGATGATTCCCGATGCTCCTTGAGCGATCAGGTCGAAGCCGGGGCGGTTAGCCCAGGGGCCGGTCTGCCCGAATCCGGAGATGCTGGCGTAGATGATCGCGGGATTGACGGCGCGCACGGCCTCGTAGTCGACGCCGAGCTTCTTCATCGCTCCGGGCCGATAGTTCTCGACGATCACGTCCGCCGTCTCGGCGAGACGGAGGAACGTCTTGCGCCCGGCCTCGCTCTTGAGGTCGAGGGTCACCGAGCGCTTGTTGCGGTTCATATTGAGGAAGCCGAGGCTGTCGTCGCCCTTGAGCTTGAAGCCCATGGCGCGGCGCGCCTGGTCGCCCTCGGGAGGCTCGACCTTGATGACGTCCGCGCCGAGGTCGCCCAGAAGCATGCAGCAGAACGGCCCGGCCATGACCTGGCAAACGTCGAGCACGCGCATTGCCTTGAGCGGCAGAGGCGCGTCGGCCCCGCGTTCGGTGTCGGATGAATCGTCCATTGATGAACCTCCCGCACATCTCGCGCTATCGGCGTCCCCTAAGCAGGATTGCCGAAAGTGGCCGCCGGTTTTCGGCTCAAAATCCTGCGAAAACAAAGGAATCTAAGCAGGTTGCGCTGGCGAGCCAACGCAAACCTGCTTAGCTCAGATCGAAGGCCCGCGCATCCTCGTAGCCGGCGCGCCGACAGGCGGGAGACTTTCGGCCGGCCACCCGCGGGCGCGGCGCCCCGCCGATCTTCGCTAAGATTGACCAACCGATCCCCACAAGATTTTTGCCCTTTTAAGGGAAACCTTCAGCCGGCGATCGGCATATTGGTCGTTGCGAAGCGGCCGAATTGTTTTTGGGCGGGTGTCGCCGAAGCGGACGGGCGCCGATACGCCGCATTGCCGCCCTTGTCTGCTTGGCATAAGAGAGGCGCAAATGGTCAATCTCGCCAATCCGACGGCGTTCGTGGAGCTCAGCCGCCGGGTTCTGCCTTGGCTCGCGGCGGCGACGACGGCGCTATTCGTCGTGGGCTTATGGCTCTCCTTCGCCGCTCCGCCCGACTATCAGCAGGGCGAGACGGTCAAGATCATGTATCTGCACGTGCCGGCGGCCTGGATGGCGACCTTCGTCTATGCCGTCATGACCGCTTCCGCGCTCGGCACGCTGGTCTGGCGCCATCCGCTTGCGGACGTGGCGCAGAAGGCGGCGGCGCCGCTCGGCGCTGGCTTCACCTTCATCTGCCTCGCCACCGGCTCGCTGTGGGGCAAGCCGATGTGGGGAACCTACTGGGTGTGGGACGCCCGCCTGACCTCGGTGCTGGTGCTGTTCATTATCTATCTCGGCCTGATCGCGCTCTGGCGGGCGATCGACGACCCCGGCCGCGCGGCCAAAGCGGTGGCGATCCTGACGCTCGTCGGCGCCGTCGACCTGCCGATCATCAAATTCTCCGTCGACTGGTGGAACACCCTGCATCAGCCGGCGTCGGTGTTCCGGCTCGGCGGGCCGACCATCGCGCCCTCGCTGCTCATCCCGCTCGTTGTTATGGCGCTCGCCTTCACCTGCCTTTTCCTGACCCTGCATCTCATGGCGATCCGCAACGAAATCCTGCGCCGGCGGATCGCGCGGGTCACGATGCTGGCCGCCGTCGAAGGCGACCGGCTTGCGCCCGGACTGGCCGCCGGAGGCGCATGATGGCGGATCCGCATCTCGGCTTTATCGTTGCGGCCTACGCCGTCGCGGCCCTGACCATCGGCGCAATGGTCGGCTGGGTGGTCCTGGACGGCCGCCGCTTGAACGCCGAGCTGGCTCGCGCGACACGGGCGCTCGACGGCGCGCGGCGTGGCGCGAAGGGCGCGCGCCGATGAGCGTCGAGGCCGAAACCGCCGCCTCGCGCCCCAAGCGCTGGCTCGTCTATGCGCCGCTGATCGTGTTCCTGGCGCTCGCGTGGCTGTTGTTCGAGCGGCTGGGAGCGGGCGATCCGTCGAGCATTCCCTCGGTCCTGATCGGACAGATGGCGCCGCCGCTCGACCTGCCGGGCCTGAATGGCGCCCACGGCCTCACCGACGCCGACTTGCGCGCCGGCCATGTCAGCGTGGTCAACATGTTCGGCACCTGGTGCGAGCCCTGCCAGTACGAACATCAATTTCTGATGGCGCTGGCCGCCGATCCAGATCTCAAGGTCAAGGGCGTCGCGATCTATGGCGTCGCGCAAAGGGACTCGGCCGATAACGTTCGCCGCTTCCTCGGCGCCAAAGGCGACCCCTACGCCAAGGTGGGACTCGACGAGGATAACCGCGCCGGCATCGACTGGGGCGTCTACGGCGTGCCGGAGACGTTCGTCGTTAGGGGCGATGGCAAGCTCATGTTCAAGCTGGTCGGGCCGATCACCCGCGAGACGCTGAACAGCGAGGTCAAGCCTCAGATCCTCAGGGCGGCGATGAACTGATACGTAGCTCGCATAAACAGATTCGCGCGCTCGGCGACGCAGTCGCTTGCGACGGAGAAACGATCAGGCAAACCGCATCACACCGTGAATTCAATGGCGCAGCTCAGAAGGCCTCTGGGATCGGCGCTTTGGCCGACATGGATCTCGAACCGCCCCGGCTCGAGTACACGCTCGAGGCTCTGGCCGACGAACGAGAGATCCTCGACCGGGAGCCGCCACTTCGCCTCCTTGCGCTGCCGAGCCTTGAGATCGAGCTTCTGCACCCCCTTCAACTCCAATAGCGGTCGCGCGACGCTCGCGACTGGATCGCGCACAAACAGGAACAGCGTCGCCTCGCCATCCGCCTCGCTCTCGTTATGGACGGTTAGTGACACTTCGACAGTGTCGGCCGCTTTCAGGAGGGTCGGCTCGCAGCGGATATCAGCGAGCGCAAAGCGGCTGTATGACAAGCCATGCCCGAAAGGAAATTGCGGCGTCGGCGCCGCGTCGAGGTAGGCGCTGGAGTAATGCACGCCCGGAGCAAAGGGCCGGCCTGAAGGACGCTCGTTGTAAAAGATCGGGACCTGACCGACATGGCGCGGCCAGCTCACTGGCAAGCGTCCGGTCGGATTGAATTTGCCGGTCAGAACGTCGGCGATCGCGTGTCCCGCCTCGTGCCCAAGAAACCACGTCGCCAGCACCGCATCCGCGCGCTCGAACAGCCATGGCAGGGTGAGCGGCCGGCCTGAGGTGAGTGTCACGATGACAGGTTTGCCAAGGTCAAGGACCGCCTCGGCAAGCTCGCGCTGGCGCCCCGGCAGGCCGAGGTCCGTTCGACTCGCCGCCTCACCGCTCATCGCGGCAGCCTCGCCAAGGCACAGCACGACGATTTCGGCGGCGGCGCACAGACCGCGGGCGGCCGGTATCCCGTCCGTGCTTTGCCCCTCTATGTCGACGCCCGCGGCGTGTTCGATCCGGCATTGCGGCAGAGCCGCCTTGAGCCCCTCGATAATGGACACAGCGTCTTCGGGACGACCCGCCGAAGCCCAGGATCCCAACATTTCCTCCTGCGCCGCGGCCAGCGGGCCAATGACGGCGATGCCCCGCGCTTCAGAAGAGAGCGGCAATGTTTCCGCGCGGTTGGTCATGAGCACGATCGCCCGCCGCGCCGCGTCGCGCGCTAGTTCCCGGCGCTCCGCCGCTCGCGCTGCGCGAGGCTCGGACGAGCCTCGCCGATACGGGTCATCGAAGAGGCCGAGGCGCTCCTTCAGCTTAAGCACGCGCCTGACGCTCAAGTCGATCGCGGTCATCGTTACGAGACCACGCTTGAGCGCCTCGGGCAGGCCGCGAATGTAGGCGCCGCTCGTCATATCGATGTCGACGCCGGCGTTGAAGGCGAGCGCCGCGGCTTCGACAAGGTCCGTCGCCACGCCGTGATTGAGGAGCTCCGCGATGGCGTTGTAGTCGCTGATCACAACGCCGTCGAAGCCCAGCTCTTCCCTCAGCCAACCTTGCAAGAGCTTGGCGTTCGCCGTCATCGCCACGCCGGCGATATCGATGAACGCCGGCATGATCGTGGCGGTCCCGGCAGCGACGGCGGCCGCGAACGGCGGCAGATAAATCTCGTGCAACGTTCTCTCGGACACATCGGCCGAGGCGTACTCGCGGCCGGCGGTCACGGCGCCGTAGGCGCAGAGGTGCTTGGCCGTCGCTGCAACGCTATCCCGGGCCGCAAGGTCTCGTCCCTGAAAGCCACGCGCCTTGGCCGCCGCCATTTGGGACGCGACCCAGGGATCCTCGCCGGGGCTCTCGACGATGCGTCCCCAACGCGGGTCGCGCGCTACGTCGAGCATCGGCGCGAAGGTCAGCGCGACGCCATCCTCCGCTGCCTCCTCAGCCGCGACGCGGGCCGTCTTCTCCCACAGGTCCGGGGCGAACTGGCAGGCTTCCGCCAGGGAGACAGGAAAAATCGTGCGGTGGCCATGGATGACATCGAGGCCCATGAGCAAGGGGACGCCGAGGCGGGATTGTTCAACCGCGAGGCGCTGGACGGCGCGTGTCTCCTCGAGGCCCCAGAGATTGAGCAAGCCTCCGATTCGCCCGGCTCGAATCCCTTCGTGCAGGTCGTGAAGCTCGCCCGGGCCGGTGACCACGCGCGACGCGGCGACCATGTTGAGCTGCCCGATCTTTTCCTCGATCGTCATCGTTGTCAGCAGCTTATCGATGCGTCCCATGCTGTCGCCCTGGCCAGAAGTCGCGAGCGGATGGCTTCTCGTATATTCTTTACATCGGAAATGGGCTTCACGGGCAGCGGCGATTGCGACGGCGAACCATCTGGCGCCCGAACCCCGCTGGGAGGCGCTTCGAACGCCCACGACAGTGCGGACCGGGGAAACGGATCAAATTCGATGGCGGCACAGTCCAACACATCACCGAGCGAAGCCGGGAGGACGGACGGGATCGACTGGGGCGCGTTTTTCTCCCAGTTCAGGACGATGGCGTCGGCGCTGTGGAATTCCCGCGACCGCACCAAGATCGTGCTCTTGGGCGTCGCCCTGGTCGCGGTGGTGGGCGCGACCGCGTATGCGCAGGTCAGGCTCAACGCCTGGAACCAGCCATTCTACAACGCGCTGGCGCGCAAGGACATGTTGACGTTCCTGGACCAGCTGTGGGTCTTCGCCGCGCTCGCCGGCGTGCTGCTCATCCTCAATGTCGTGCAGATGCGGCTCAATCTGTCGTCGAAGGTGGTGCTGCGCGAAGGCTTGGTCAACGACCTGCTCGATCAATGGCTCAAGCCGGCGCGCGCCTTCCGACTATCGAACGCGGGGGAGATCGGCGAAAACCCTGATCAGCGCATCCAACAAGATGCGCTGCATCTGGCTGAGCTGACGACGGATCTCGGCATCGGCCTTCTGCAATCGACCCTCCTGCTCCTCAGCTTCATCGGCGTGCTGTGGGTGTTGTCAAGCCACATGGTCCTGTCGATCTTTGGCGGGGAATATTCCCCGCCGGGTTACATGGTCTGGTGCGCGCTGGCCTACGCCGCCATCGCGTCGCTGATCAGCTGGCGCGTCGGCCGGCCGCTCGTGAGCTTGAACGCCCAGCATTATGCGCGGGAAGCGGACTTTCGTTACGCCCTTGTTCGCGTGAGCGACCAGATCGACGCGGTGACGCTCGCCGGCGGCGAGGCCGATGAGAACAATCGGCTTGACTCCGTGTTCAGCACCGTCCTCGACATCTCGTGGCGGATCGTCGGCGCGATGACTCGCCTGACCTGGGTCACGGCCGGCTACGGCTGGTTCACCATTATCGCCCCAATCCTGGTGGCGGCGCCGGCCTATTTCCGCAGCGGCATGAGCTTCGGCGAGCTGATGATGATTGTCGGCGCCTTCAACCAAGTGCAGGGGGCGCTCAGATGGTTTGTCGACAATTTTTCGAGCATCGCGGACTGGCGCGCGACGCTGTTGCGCGTCGCGATTTTCCGGCAAAAGATCCTGACGATGGACGATCTCGGCGGCGACACCAGCCGGATTGCCTTCGAGACCGACGGCCCCTCGGTCAGGATCGACGACCTCCGCGTTTCGTCGCCTGCAGGCTGCATCAAGCTGAGCGAGCCGCATTCCGAACTTAAGACCGGCGAACGCATGCTCATCACCGGAGAAAACGGGGAACAGAAATCCCTGGTGTTTCGCGCCATAGGCGAGCTTTGGCCATGGGGCAGCGGACGGATCACGCGCCCGCCCCGCCCATCCATCGCCTTTCTGCCGATTCGCGCGTATGCGCCGGCCGGCACCCTTCGTGAGGCGCTCTCCTACCCACACTCGGATTTGAAATTGGATCCAGGAGAGGTCGCCAAGGCGCTCGCCGCCGTCGGATTGGACCACCTTGAGCCAGAACTGGACGCCCAGGAAAAATGGGACCGGCGGCTGACGGATGAAGAGAAGCAGTGCCTGGCTTTCGCCCGCGTCATCCTGCAGCAGCCGACCTGGGTGGTGCTGAACGACGCGCTCGACGTGCTCAACCCGACGCTGCGCATGCGAATCCGAAAGCTTTTTGATGATTCGTTGCGGCACATCGGGGTGATCAATGTCGGCCATGACGTGCCCGAGCCCGGGGTCTACCATCACAAAGTCCGCCTTATGGGCGATCCGCAAGGGCCAGCCTTCGAGTCCAGCGACGAGTCCAAGCCTGTTGGCCGGATCGAACCGTCAAGTGAAGAGTTTTCTGCAGAGTAAACGGGGGGAACCAATGAAGGATCACGCCAAAACCAGGTCGCATCAGAAGGAAAGCAAGCGCCGCGAGAAGCTATCCGACGACGAGCTGCTCGACCTCGTCCAGCGCCAGACCTTCCTCTATTTCTGGGAGGGCGCCGAGCCGACTAGCGGGCTTGCGCGCGATCGCACCGGCAGGCTTGCCGACCCGGCCGACGATATAGTCGCGACCGGCGGCTCAGGCTTCGGGGTGATGGCGCTGATCGTCGCCTGCGAGCGCGGATGGGTGACGCGCGCCGAGGCGCTCGCGCGCCTGTCCACGATGCTCGACTGCCTGGAGAGAGCGACCTGCTATCACGGCCTCTATCCTCATTTCATGCACGGGAAGACCGGCGCAACGAAGCCTTTCAGCCGCAAGGACGACGGCGCCGACCTGGTGGAGAGCGCGTTCCTGTTCCAGGGGCTGCTTTGCGCGCGCGCCTACTTCGACCGCGACTCGCCCGAGGAGAAGCGCATTCGCGATCGCATCACCTACCTGTGGAGCGAGGCGGAGTGGGACTGGTACACCCAGGGCGGCCGCATCGCTCTCACCTGGCATTGGAGCGCGACCAACGGCTTCGCGCTCAACCATCCGGTCCGCGGCTGGAACGAGTGCCTCGTCGCCTATATCCTCGCCGCTTCCGCGCCGCGCTATTCGATCGCGCCCGAAGTCTACCACGAAGGCTGGGCGCAGGGGCGCGAGTTCTTCAACCGGCGCAGTTTCGAGGGCGTGGAGCTTCCGCTCGGACCCGACTGGGGCGGACCGCTCTTCTTCACCCACTACTCCTTCTGCGGAATCGACCCGCGCGGCTTGAGCGACGCCTATGCCGACTATTGGGAGCAGAACGTCAATCACACCCGCATCAATCACGCCTATTGCGTCCGCAACCCTCACGGCTACAAAGGCTACGGACCGAATTCATGGGGCCTCACGGCCGGCGACTCGGTCAACGGTTATGCCGGGCATTCGCCGACGAACGACAAAGGCGTCATCACGCCGAGCGCGGCCTTGGCGAGCTTCCCCTACACGCCAACGGAGGCGATGGCGGCGCTACGCCACTTTCACGACGTTCTCGGCGTCAAGATTTGGGGAAGGTTCGGCTTCATCGACGGTTTCAGCGAGCAATTTGACTGGTATGCCGACAGCTACCTTGCGATCAGCCAGGGCCCGATCGTGGTGATGATGGAGAATTACCGCAGCGGGCTCATCTGGAAGCTGTTCATGGGCGTTCCCGAGATCCGCGAAGGCATGAAGAGGCTGGGCTTCAAGAGTCCGCATTTCGCTTCGACGGAGTCGTGACCGCGCTCGACGAGTGGATAGACGAGGAGGCGCGCTTCGCCGTAAGCGCGATGCTGCGCGCCATCTCGGCCACCGATCTCGTCAAAGATCGTCCCGGCTTCGGGCAGCGCGTTATTCCGCGGCCAGGATCGGTGGTGGCGTCGCCGGTCCTCGCCGCCTACGACCCCGATCCCGATTATTTCTTTCACTGGTTCCGGGATTCGGCGATCGTCATCGACGCGTTGCGCGTAGCGCCGACGGAGGCGCTCGACAAGCGAACCGCTCTCGATCGTTTGCGGGAGTTTGTCGAATTCAGCCGGTCGCTCAGCCGCCTGGACGGGCGGGCGTTTCTTCGCCAGGACGACTTCCGACGGAAGGTCCAGCCGTCCTTCCTGCAATATGTGCGGCCGGGCGACGAGATTGCGGCGGTCTTCGGCGCTGCGGCGCAGGCTGAAGCGCGCGTCAATCCGGACGGAACGCTTGATTTCACCCGCTGGGCCCGCCCGCAGAATGATGGGCCAGCGCTTCGAATCCTTGCGCTCACGCGCTGGCGGGACGCCGACGCGGACTTAGACGAGACGCTTCGCGCGGCCATGCTGGAGCTCGTCATCGGCGATTTGGACTTTATCCGGTCGCGCGTGGGAGAGTCTTCCTTCGACATCTGGGAGGAAGAACGTGGGTATCACTATTATACGCAGCTCGTGCAGGCTGAGGCGCTTGCTCGCGGCGCTGGCTGGCTGGATGAAGCCGACGCCGCCCGCGCCCACGCCTGCCGCTCCATTGCGGAGGACCTCGCTTCGAAACCCGACGCCTATTGGAGCGCCGCGGACGGCTTCTATCGCTCGCGCATGAGCGGCTCGTCGCAAAAGGCTCTCGATATTTCAGTGATTCTTGGCGTGCTTCACGCCGGCCGAGCGGAGGGAACGCATAGCGTCCTCGACCCGACGGTTCAAGCGACGCTGAGCGCGCTCGAAGACCTGTTCGACGCCGAATACGCGATCAACCGTCAACGCCCGCCCGACCGTGGTGCAGCAATGGGACGCTACGCACGCGATGTCTATTACGGCGGCAACCCTTGGTATCTGGCGACCCTCGCCGCGGCGGAGTTCCATTTCAGATTGGCGATTGCGATGCAATCAGGCGCCGAGATGGTCGCGACCACTGATAACGCGGGCTTTCGCCGCCGCCTCAGCGCTGCGGGCGGAGCGGGTGACAGTCCCGCAGCCGCCGCCATCGTGCGCGGCGATTCGTTCATGCGGACGGTTCAAGCTTACACTCCGGCGAGCGGCGATCTTTCCGAACAATTCGATCGCACGGCGGGCGCCCAGACCTCGGCCAAACATCTGGCCTGGAGCTACGCCGCTTTCCTCACCGCCGCAGCGAGCCGCCGCCGGGCCTGCCGGGCCATTCGAGGGTGAGATCTCGGCGCAACTTCCTCAAGCCCGGCGTCACGATTCGCTTGCCGAACCAGCGCCTCAAGCCGAAGGCGTGGCGAATCAGCATATTGGCGTAGAGGCCCGGGCCGCTCGAGTAGACGCGCCAGCCGCCATCGACAGCAATCGAGTCGCCTTTGACGCGCGCCCATTCCTCGCTCGCCTGGTAGCGGTCGTGGAAGGCCGCGTCGCTCGAGCTGAAATAAGCGTTGCGCTGCCTGAGCGACGCGTTCGGCAGCCTATCCGTCACTGAGATCGGATTGGCGACCATGAGCGCCTCCCACAAAGCGGCGAATTCGCCGATGTCGCTCATCGCTTCGCCATAGCGCAGATGCGAATGCGTATACATGAGCCCGATTTCGCGGCCGAAGAAGGCCGCCGATTCCGCCCGCCGGAAGAATGTCTCCGGCCCGCCGTGATAGGCGATCGGCCGATCCATGAGACGCGCGCCATCGGAAAAAAGGAGATGCTTGCGGATGAGGCTCAAGTGCTTGCGCGCTTGTGCCGGTGTAAACAGGCCGCCGATCATGCCCTGCGTCATTGGCAAGAGGGAGAAGCTTAGCCCGGTTTGTCTGTCGCTCGGATGCAAGAGAAGCTCAGGCTCGCCGCCTTCGGGCCGGAACACGCCATAGCCGGCGACGACTCGATCGCGAATGAGATAAGCATTGAAGTCCTTGCGCATCGCGGCGGCGAGTACATCGAACTCCTTGGCTTGGCTAGGCGCGCGCTTCGCCCGGCGAAGGATTTCAGCGTAGCGACGAAGCTGCTCGTAGAGAAGAACGACGGTCCAGGCGCTCGTCATCCAGTCGCGCTTCGTCGGATCGACCGGTTGCAGCGAATCGTTCCAGTCGCCATGGCCATAGCGAATGAGGTTCGTGCCGGGAATGAAGCGCGCGCGGACCGTCTCGATCAGCTTGTCGACGTGGCTGCTCACCGGATCGGCGCGCCCGGTCTTCTCGAAATTGTCCCCACGGCGCCAGGCGATCGTTTCATCGAGGAAGGCGAAATCGCCGGTGGCTTCGATATAGTCGCAGAGCGCCTTGAGCGGCCAGACGATGATATCGCCATGCGATTCCCTGTCCTGCACCACGGAATAGGGTTCGAGCATGAACCATTGTGGCCAGTCGCCGCTCTCCTCGTATTGCTGAGCAAAGAGGATGCGCAGGATCTCTTTGACCGGCCGATCGTGCTCGAGCGTCAGCAGGAGCTCGATCGAGCCTTGGCAAACGTCCCGCGTCCCCCAGGCGCCGCCGGTATATTGTTCGAGCCCGTGCGGCGCGGTGAGATGGATCATCGCGTCATGCGCGAGCCACGGGAAGATGGTATCGACAGCGAGCGCGTCCGGGAAATCCTTGCCGCTCTTGACGCGAACGCCCCGCGT
>Ga0335073_10012147_pt1 | contig 12093 bp, 10 predicted proteins | sample Lox_Sample_22_FD_207093 | JGI IMG/M metagenome (GOLD analysis project Ga0335073, IMG submission 207093) | Soil microbial communities from Loxahatchee National Wildlife Refuge, Florida, United States - Lox_Sample_2.2 | ecosystem: Environmental > Terrestrial > Soil > Wetlands | place: USA... | reverse complement strand
TTGAGGGCTCTGGCGATCGGCCGCGTCTCGGGGAGGCGCGAGAGGGCCGCGCTCGCCGCGTTGGCCGCCTGCTCGAGCGGCGCGCCGCGATGCGGCGTCCCCAGCGTGAACACGTGGTGGACCTTGGCCACGCAGGCGCTCCCGGCGCCGTAGTGGCAGGCGCTGCGCGCGACCAGACCGCCCATCGAGTGGCCGATCAGGACAACTTCGTGCACGTCGGTCGGCCATTGCGCAACCAGGTCCTGGAGCAGCTCCGCGAGGTCGCGCCCGTTCTCGGAGATGTGGCGACCGGTGTTGTAGCGCAGGTAGATCGGGGTGTAGCCGAGCTCGATCTCTAGGCGATGCCCGTATGGGGTGTGGCGAGCGGCGGGGCGACCGGGGAAGCCATTCCAGGCCTCGTCGGTCTCGCACAACCCGTGCACGAAGACCGCCAGCTTCGGCTTGGCGTGGGGATAGGCGCGACGTAACGCCGGGCGGGTGATCGTGAGGTCCTGTCCCTCACGGCGGGCCGTCATGTTCAGAGCCAGGGCGTTGCGCCGGCGCGCGAGAGTGTCGCCGAAGGCTCCGTTGAGCGCGCTGAGGACCGCGCGGCCGGCCGGGGAACGCTGTATCGAGGCGGCCTGAGGGGACTGCGCCGCGCTGGCGACGTGGGCGCCGGCCCGCACGACGGTGCGGGTCAGCTCACCCGCAGCCGAGTAAGCGCCTTTGGCGATTCGGTCGTGGGCCAGCTTGACCGGGAGCGAGGCCGGCCCCACCCGCCGCCAGACGCGCCCGGCAATACCGCTGTGGAACTCGTGGATCTGCTGTGTGGCGCCGGCCGCCGCCTCGCCGGCCAGGTCTCCGAGGGCCGCGATTTCCTCAGGCCGCATTCGCGCCCGCGACGGCGGACAACTCGCGATAGGCCTCGGCTAGGCGCTTGACGCCCTCTTCGATTTCCGCCGGCGTCACACCCGAGTAGGCCAGGCGCAGGCTCGACTTCGCGCCATCGAGCACGAAGTCCGACCCCTTGACGAACTGGACGCCGCGCTCGGCGGCCGCCTCGAACAGCGCGTCGACGTCGGTGCCGCGCGGAAGGTCCACCCACAGGAAGTAGCCGCCCATCGGCTTGACGAAGCGGGCGTCGGGGAGCTCTCGCTGCAGGGCGTCGCAGAGCGCATCCGCGCGCTCGTGAAGCGCCTTGCGGACGTTCTCGATCGAGCGTTCGATCGCACCCGACACGCAGAACTGGTGGACGATCCCCTGCGCGACCATGTTCGGCGAGATGTAGGTCTGGGTGGCGATCTTCACGACCCGGGCGATCACCTCCGGGGGCCCGACCAGGTAGCCGACCCGGATGCCAGGGCAAACGGTCTTGGAGAACGATGAGGCGTAGACGACGCTCTCGCCCTGATCCATCGAGAGCATGGTCGGCAGCGGCGAGCCCTCGAACCGCAGGGCGACGTACGGGTCGTCCTCGAAGATCGTGAAGTCGTGCGTGCGAGCCAGCTCGAGCAGGCCGTCGCGCTTCTCGGCCGACAGCGTGTAGCCGGCCGGGTTCTGGAAATTCGGGATGATGTGCGCGAGCTTGGGCTGCACGCCGGAGGCCAGCAGGCGCTCGACCGCGGCGACGTCGATGCCGTCGGGCTCGAGCTCGACCATCCGCACATCGGCGCCGCGGTTGCGGAGCGACAGCAGCGTCCGGTCGTAGGTGGGACGTTCGACGATCACGCAGTCTCCCGACTGCACGAGCGCGTCGAACAGGAACGCGTCCGCCTGCATCGAGCCGTTGGTCACCACGACCTGCTCGGGAGCGACCTGGTGGCGCTCGGCGATCCAGGCCCGCAACGGCGGGTAGCCGATCGCCGTCCCGTACGCGGTCATGCCGCCCGGATCGGCCGTGAAGGCGGCGTCGGCGGCGGCGCGCAGGCCGTCCACGTCGACGATGTCGAGGGAGGGCGCGCCGCGAGCGAAGGAGATCGTGGAGGGCATGCTTTGAAGAGTACGGACTTCCGTGGCTGAGGCGAGTTACGCGCCGTTCCGATCGAGCCGCACCTCGATGATCGCCCGGTCCGATCCCTCATAGCCCCGCACAGCCACGTCGCGGACGCCGGGGAGGCGCGAGACGGCGTGTTCGAATGAGCGCAGGGCGTCGAGGCTCACGAACGGACCGGCGGCCACCGTCACGTCTGGGCCGTCGCGTCGTGGCGCCGGCGGCTGGCGGGTGACCGGATGGGGACGGGTGGGCGCCGAAGCGCTGACCGAGGGGATCTGGACGAGGAACTGCTCGTAGCCGTCGATCAGCTCACGCATCGAAGCGAGCAGGCGGGCGGCGAGCTGGCTGAGCGCCTGGAGCTGTGCGGTGGGCGCGGGCGTCGCCGGATCGTCCACCAGCGGCGATTTACCGGCATCGGGTGCATCGTCAATGAGAGGCGACGGAGGCGGCGGCGGCTCGGGCGGCGGGGCCTCGAGCGCTGGGGCCGGCTCGCGGCCGGGGTCAAGCTCGGTCTGGATATCGCGCAGCAGCCGGTCCATCTCCGCGAGATGCTCGAGGGTGCTCGCGTGCTCGCCCGTGGTCACGACCAGCGCGCCAGCGTAACGGCCGTCCCGGCGACCCGGGTATGTCCGGAACCTGACCGGCTAACCCAGCATTCGCCGGTCACCGCGGCGCGAGTGGTCAGAAACCCGCGCCATAGCCGGGTGAACGGGCGTTCACCGCGGGAGGGCGGCCCGATTGGGGGGCGAGACGTAGCGTCGCCGGATTCCCCTAGCTCGGCGTCCGTGGGACCATGCAGGCCCGTCCGGACCGTCCGGACCGTCCGAACCGTCCGGGAACTCCGCGGTCAGGCCGTGGCCGCGAGCAGCGACGCCGCGAGCTCGGCCACCTGGGTCGGGGTCCGGCCGACCTCGACGCCCTTGCTCTCGAGCGCCTCTGCCTTGGCCTTGGCCGTTCCGCGCGAGCCCGACACGATCGCGCCCGCGTGGCCCATGGTCTTGCCCGGCGGCGCCGTGAAGCCGGCGATGTAGCCCACGACGGGCTTGGTCACGTTCTCGGCGATGAACTCGGCGGCGCGCTCCTCGGCGTCGCCGCCGATCTCGCCGCACATGACGATCAGCTCCGTCTCGGGGTCTTCCTGGAACATGCCGAGCACGTCGATGAAATCGGTGCCGGGGACCGGATCGCCGCCGATGCCGACGATCGAGGAGTTGCCGAACCCGCTCTGGGCCAGCACGTTGCCGATCTGGTAGGTCAAAGTGCCCGACCTGGACACAACCCCGACGTTGCCCTGCTTGAAGAACGAGGCCGGGATGATCCCGACGCTGGCCTTGCCTGGCGACAGGATGCCCGGGCAGTTGGGCCCGATCAGCCTTGAGCGGCCATTCTTCTTGAGCACGTTGTAGACGCGCAGCTCGTCGTGCGCCGGAATGCCCTCGGTGATGCAGATGATCAGCTCGATACCGGCGTCCTCGGCCTCCAGGATCGAGTCGGCGGCGAACCGCGGCGGCACGAAGATCATCGCGGTATTCGCACCTTCGGAAGACACCGCCTCGCGGAACGTATTGAAGACGGGAATGCCCTCGACGTCCTGGCCACCCTTGCCCGGCGTCACCCCGGCCACCACCTGGGTGCCGTATTCGCGGTTGCGCAGCGAGTGGAAGGTCCCCTCGCGGCCGGTAATGCCAGAGGTGCATAGGCGGGTCTTCTCGTCGATCAGGATGCTCATGAGCCCTGCCCGGCGGAGGCGGAGGCGGAGGCGGCCAATTCCACGACCCTGGCCGCGGCGCCGTCCATGGTCGGTTCGGTGTACACGTTGGGCAGCTCGGCCTCGGCCAGCAGAGCGCGGCCCTCCTCGCCGTTGGTCCCGTCCAGACGGACCACGAACGGCACCGTTGGATTGATCTGCTTGAACGCCTCGATCAGCCCGCGCGCCACCTCGTCGCAGCGGGTGATGCCGCCGAAGATGTTGAACAGCACCGCCTTGACCTTGGGGTCGGAGAGGATGACCTCGACCGCGCTGGTGATGGCGTCCGCCCGGGAGCCGCCGCCGGCGTCCAGGAAGTTGGCGGGCGTGCCGCCGGCCTCGGCGACGACGTCGAGCGTCGACATCGACAGCCCGGCGCCGTTGGCCAGGATGCCGACATTGCCGTCGAGCTTGACATAGGTCAGGCCGCGCTCCTTGGCCATCCGCTCCTGGGGATCCTCGCCCGACAGGTCGCGCAGGTCGGCGTTGTCGCCGTGGCGGAAGAGTGCGTTGTCGTCGAGGGTGACCTTGGCGTCAAGCGCCCGGACCTCGCGCTCGGGGGTGATGATGAGCGGGTTGACCTCCACCAGCGTCGCCTCCTCGCTGGTGAACACGTCATAGAGCTTGGCCAGCATCGCCCCCACGGGACGCACCACGTCGTCGTCCACGCCTGCCTCGAAGGCCAGCCGGCGGCCGTGGAAGTCCTGGAAGCCCAGCAGCGGATCCACATGGAGCAGAGCGATGGCGTCGGGGTCCTCGTCGGCCACCTGCTCGATGTCCATGCCGCCCTTGGTGGAGAGCATCACCAGGGGCGCCTTGGCCGACCGGTCGAACACAACCGAGGCGTAGTACTCGGAGGCGATCTGCGAGGCGCCCTCGATCCACAGCTCGTGCACGGTCAGGCCGCGGATGTCCATCCCCAGGATGGCCCGGGCGTGCTGCTCGGCCTCGGCACGGTCGCCCGCGATCTTGATGCCGCCCAGCTTGCCGCGGCCACCGATCTGCACCTGCGCCTTGATCGCACACGGATACCCGACCGCCTCCGCGGCGGCCACCGCGTCCTCGACAGTCCGCGCCGGCTGCCCGTCGGGCACGGGGACACCATGCCGCGCGAACAGCTGCTTTCCCTGGTACTCGAGCAGATCCATGCGCGGCTGGACTGTAGTAGGTCGCGGGCCAGGGCGGTCGCGAGACGCTCGAAACGCCTGGAAAAGCACGCGACTCCGTCCCCGTGGCATTATGGCCGCGCCATGGCGATCCCAAAGGACATCACGTTTGTGACCTTTGACGTGTATGGAACCCTGATCGACTGGGAGACCGGCGCCTATGACGCGTTCAAGGCGGAGGCCGAGCGAGATGGGTTCACGATCGAACGCGACGAGCTGATCCCGCTCTTCTACGAGGTCCAAAAGCAGATCCAGGCGGGCTCCTACGAGCTGTACGCCGAGGTGCTGCGCCGGACCGCGGTGCAGATCGCCAAGACGCTCGGGTGGCCGCTCGAGCCCTCCCGGGCCGGCTTCCTGCCCGACTCGGTACAGCGCTGGCCGCCGTTCAAGGAGACCAACTCGGTGCTCCAGAAGGTCAAGAAGAAGCACAAGATCGGGCTCATTTCGAATATCGACGACAAGCTGCTCGGCCAGACGCGCCGGCACATGCCCCTCGACTTCGATCTCGTGGTCACGGCACAGCAGGTGCGCTCCTACAAGCCCGACCCGGCCCATTTCGCCGAGTGCGAGCGCCGGATCGGCGGCAAGAAGGGCTGGGTCCACATCGCCGCCAGCTACTACTACGACGTCGAGCCGTGCCTGAAGCGCAAGGTTCCCGTGATCTGGGTCAACCGCAACAAGGAGACGCTCGAGTCCAACCAGAAGAAGCCGGACGCCGAGGTGACCAGCCTGCGCGAGGCGGCGAAACTGATCGGCGTCTCCTAGGGCACGGGTGCGCGCGCTCAGCGTCCACCCCGACCTGATCGTCTTCATCAGCCGCTACTGGCAGACGACGTGCACGGCGGTCCGGGCCGGCCCGGAGGGGTTCGTGATCGATTCCCCGATCTATCCCGATGAGCTCGATGCGATCCCCAGCGTGCTCGAGCAGGCGGCGTTCCCGGTCTCCGGTCTGCTCGCCACGCACGCCGACTGGGATCACCTGCTGGGGCGGCTCGCGTTCCCGGAGGCCTCGCTGGGTGTTGGCGAGAGCACGGCCCAGCGGCTCGCTGCCGAGCCCGGAGACGCTCAGCGTGAGCTCAGGCGTTTCGACGAGGAGCAGTACGTGGACGACCGCCGGCCGCTGGCGCTGGGCGGAATCCAGCCGCTCCCGGTGCCGGGGCGGCTGTCGCTCGGCTCGGGCGTGGGCTCGCTGGAGCGCGAGCTGGAGCTGTATCCGGCCGACGGACACACCGCCGACGGCACCGCCTTCTTCATCCCCTGGTTGGAAACGCTCGTCTGCGGCGACTACCTCTCCCCGGTCGAGATCCCGTGGATCTCGCCGGGTGGCTCGGTCGAGGCCTACGAGGCCACGCTGGAGCGACTCAAGGCCGTCGCTGAGCGGGCTGAAACGGTCGTCCCGGGGCACGGCCGGCCGCTCCAGAAACCAGAGGCGCTGACGCTCCTGGACGAGGACTTGGCCTACCTCCAGGCACTGCGGTCCAACGGCGCCGACGCGTCGCTCCCCGCCGGTCGTCGGACCGAAGCGCAACGCAGCATCCACGCTCAGAACGTCGAGCAGCTCAAGCACGGGGATTAATCAGCCCCCGCCGTCTACCCTACGCCCGGCATGGCGTTCTCGAGCCTCGCCACCGTCGCCATCGTTGTGGGCTGTCTGGCGGTCGCCCTGGCCGCCGGCGCCGGCGTGCTGTTGATCTTCGGCCGCCGACGCCTGGCCGAACGAGCGCTGCCGGCGTTCCTTGTGGTGCTGGCGGCCACGATCCTGCTCTCGTTCGCCGCGGTGGCGGAGAGCGCCAACGACCTCCAGCATCAGGCTGATCAGACGCTTGCGTTCGCGACCGCGGCAGAGCGCGCAGAGTTCGCCCGGACCGGGCACTTCACGCGCTCGCCCACCCGGCTGGAACGGCTCAACGCCGGCCTGGCGACGGAGATGAAGGTGGACGGCGCAACGGTCTACGTGGTGCGCGGGCGGGAGCGAGGCAGCGCCATCGTGCGGACCTCGCTCGGACCCGGCACGCGCGCGCAAGCGACGCTCTATCCGCCCACGCCGTGAGCGCCGCCGGCACCGGCACCGGCACCGGGAGCCGTCGTCGGTTCTCACGCACCCGGCCGCCGAGCGCCAGCAGCGAAGTACGGTCGGCTCGCTTTCTGGAGCATCCCGTGCGCTTCACCCGCTGGGCGGCGCTGCCGTTCGCGCTCGTCTACCTGATCCTGATGGCGCACCGGCTCGAGGGCGCGATCGTCTCAACCAACCTCGACGCCGATGCCGCCTCGGCCCCGGTGATCAGCCAGTTGTTCGGCGTCGCGCCGGCACACGCAAACGTGGTGCTGGGCGAGTTCGGCTGGTACGCGACGCTGCTCTTCGACCTGGCCACCAAGTGGCTACCACATCACCGCCAGGTGTGGGAGGGCGCGCCCTACGCGATGGCGCTGGCCGGCGCCGGGCTCGCGGCGTGTTCGGTATGGCAGGTGGCGGGCAAGTGGGCGGCCGGGCTGTGCGCGGTGCTCCTCATCTGCGCCTCGCCGGCGACCGTGGGACTGCTGCTCTCGACCACGCAGCACGCCCCCGACTGGTTCTGCCTGGCTCTGTTGGGGGCCTTTCTGGCCGTGCTCGAGCGGCGCGCGACCACGCTCCCCTGGCCGCTGCTTGCGGCGCTGGTCCTGGTGATCGGAACGATCGTCGGGGTCAACGCCGGCTCTGACCCGCTGGCCGCCATCGCCGCGGTCGCGCCGTTCGCGCTGGCGCTGATCGCAACCGCCATCCTCGTTCCGGGACCGCAGAGCCGGCGGGCGCTCTGGACGGGCGCCACCACGCTCGCCATGGTCGCAATCGCGTGGGCGGCGACCGCCATCGTCATGTCCGCGCTGTCGGTGGCGCCCGAGCCCGGCCTCAACACGACGACGCTCACGGTCGGCGCCAAGACCGGGACAAACTTCCACCTCTGGTGGAGATCGATCGTCGAGCTCGGCAACGGGCACTACCTCGGCCGCCCGTCGACGCTCGGGTCGGCGCTGGCGTTCGTGTGCGCCGTGCTCAGCGTCGCGGCGGTCGTCTCGCTCCCGTGGCTCGGTTGGCGCGCCGTGCGGCGACGCGGCGTCCTCGACGGCGCCTCGCCCGCGAGGACGGGCCAGAGCGCCGACCCGCTCGCCGCCGCGACGGCTGCGTTCTATGTGTTCTGGTGCTCATCGGCCGTCGTGCTCACGCTGGCGTTCCTGTTCAGTGCCGCGCCGGTCGACATCGGCGCGGACCGCTACCTGGTCGGATTGCTGTACGCGGCCGCCGCGGTGGTGGCGGCCGCCGCGGCGGGGCACCGTCGAATCGAAACCGCTGTGCTGGTGGGAACGTGCCTGTTCGCGCTCGGAGGCATCGTCTCGCTGGCAGACGGCGCGACGAGCCGCCTGCGCGCGTTTCATCCCCCGCCGCTCACCGCCGCCCAAGCGCAGCAGGTCGCCCAGATCGCCGCGCGCCATCACCTCGGCATCGGGTATGCCGGCTACTGGGAGGCCTCCCCGATCACGTGGGCCAGCGCCTTCCACGTGCAGGTTTATCCGGTGTCGGTCTGCAACGGCGGCGCGAATCTGTGCCGGTTCGACCTTCACTTCATCTCGAGCTGGTATGAGCCGCGCGCGCAGGTCGACAGCTTCCTGCTCGTCGACGACCTCACGAACGAGAGCGTCAACGCGCCGACGCCCGATCTGGGCCGCCCGGTCGCCGTCTACCGGGTCGGTCAGGTCTCCCTGTATGCCTACGGTTACGACATTGCGAGGAAGGTGAAGGTCACGTGAAGGCCGCCCATACGCGGGCAAATCGCCCGCGTGTGCTGGATAATCCCCGCCGGGGAGGTCTTCGTGAGCCTTCGACGGGACCGAGGTATGCCAGTACCTCACCGGGCCTATCGGAGGGTTGGCGGCGCCTGACGGCGGCGCCTTAACGACGACGAGCCATGCCTGAGACCCCAGCCACACCGCCACCCAACTCCGTGCTCGAGCTCGCCGGCGCGCCGATCCGGGTGCCCGCGGGGCGTGCCGGCTCCGTCTCCTCCGATCGGCAGCGCACCGTGCTTGCGGTGGCGGGAGCGACGATCGGCTTCGTGCTCTCCTGGTACCTGATTCACCACGGCTGGTACGCGCTCGACCGCCAGTGGGACACCCGCGAGTACTACAAGTACGCGAACTACATCGTGGGCCGTGGGCTGTTCCCCTACCGCGACTTCTCGGTCGAGTATCCGCCGCTGTCGCTGCCCATCTTCGTCCTTCCGCGGCTGCTCGCCGGCCACAGCTTCACGGGCTACATGACGGTGTTCGAGCTGATGATGGCCGCGTGCGGCGTGATCGCCGCCGGCCTGTCCGCGCTCGTGCTCTCGGCACAACGGGTGAGCAACCGCCAGCTGGCCTGTGGCGTGGCGCTGATCGCGTTCTCACCGGTGCTGCTCGGAGCGGTGCTCCTTTCCCGCTACGACCTGTTCCCGACGATGCTCACGATCGCCGCCCTGGCGGCGCTTTACTTCAACCGGAAGTGGAGCGCGTTCGTGCTGCTGGCGCTCGGCACCGCGGCCAAGGCCTATCCAATCGTGATCCTGCCGCTCGCGCTCATGTACGTGTGGCGAGGAGAGGGTCGGCGCACCGCGCTCTGGTGCCTGGCGGTGTTCGCCGCCGTGGTGCTGGTCTGTTTCCTGCCCTTCCTCCTCGTCGCCCCGAAGGGCGTGTGGTGGGCGATCCACGGCCAGGAGAACCGCCCGCTGCAGCTCGAGAGTGTCGGGGCGGCGCTGTTCCTCGCCGCCCACCAGCTGATCGGGCTGCATCTGTCCTACTACTTCACCCACAACTCCGACAACCTCGACGGTCATGTCCCGATGTCGTTCGCCGGAGTCATGAGCATCCTCCAGATCGTGTCGCTGGTCACCGTCTGGCTGCTCTACGCCCGCGGCCCGGCCACCCGGACGAGACTGCTGGCGGCGTCGGCCGCGGCGGTGTGCGCCTTCATCGTGTTCGACCGGGTGCTCTCGCCCCAGTACCTGATCTGGCTGGCCCCGCTCGTGGCCGTGCTGCGGGGTAGACGCGGCCTCGCCGCGGTGGCGCTGCTCGCGTGCGCGATGGCGATGACGCAGATCTACTACCCGTTGCACTTCGACCCGCTCAAGACCTTCGAGCCGCTCGAGTCGTGGGCGGTAGTGGGCCGCGATCTGATGCTCGTGGCGCTGTTTCTGACGCTGGCCTGGCCCGAGCAGGGCTTCGCGTGGCCGGGTCTGCCTGCGGGCTGGCGCCGGCGCGGGGCGGCTATTCGCCTGCCGGGCTGATCACCGCCAGCGTGTCGCCCGTGGCGACCGACGCGCCCACCGCGATCGGCAGCTCGGAGACCACGCCGGCCTTGTGGGCGGTGATCTCGTTCTCCATCTTCATCGCCTCGATCACGGCGACCAGCGCACCTTCCTCGACCGCGGCGCCCTGCTCGACCGCGACCTTGAGCACGGTCCCTTGAAGCGGCGAGGACAGGGTGTCGCCGCCGCCCCCACCGCCCCCCCCGCCCCCGCCGCGGCCCGAACGCTCGCTGCGCCGGGGTGCGCGCCGTGAGGCCGGCGCGCCCTCACCCGCCGGACCGGGAGCGGCTGCGCCGTTGAGCGCCCCTGAGGCCGCCAGAGGCGGGCCGATCACCTTCACGTCAAAGCGCTTGCCCGACACCTCGACCGTGTAACTCTGCTGGACGGTCTCGGCGCCCTCCTCGCCCTCGGCGGCCGGCTTCTCCGGCTTGGCGAACGCGAGCTCCTTGAGCCACGCGCGGTCCTCGATCAGATCGCGGCAGGTCTCGGCGTCGTGCCACTGGCGCGTCTGAAGCAGCGCCTGGTGGAACGGCAGCAGCGTCTTGAGCTCCCCGATCTCGTACTCGCCCAGGGCCCGGAGCATCCGCGCCGTGGCCTGCTCGCGATCGACGTCCCACACGATCAGCTTGGCCACCATCGGGTCATACATCGGCGAGATCTCCGAGCCGGCCTGCACACCTGAGTCGACGCGCACGCCGGGCCCGGCCGGCTCCCGGTAGGCGCCGATCGAACCCGGCGCCGGGGCGAAGTTCTTCGAGGCGTCCTCGGCGTTGATCCGGCATTCGATCGCGTGACCGCGCAGCTGCAACTCCGCCTGGCCGATCGACAGGGGCTCGCCGGCCGCCACCCGGATGCCCTCCTTGACGATGTCGATCCCGGTGACCATCTCGGTCACGCAGTGCTCGACCTGGACGCGCGTGTTCATTTCCAGGAAGAAGTACTCGCCGTCCTGAAGCAGGCCCTCGATCGTGCCGGCACCGGTGTAATTGACGGCGGCCGCGGCCTCGGTCGCGATCTTCCCGATCCGGGCGCGCAACTCGGCATCCACCGCCGGCGCCGGCGCCTCCTCGATCAGCTTCTGGTGGCGGCGCTGCACCGAGCAGTCGCGCTCTCCGAGGTGGATCACGTTCCCGTGCGTGTCCGCCAGCACCTGCACCTCGACGTGCCGGGGATCGGGCAGATAGCGCTCGAGATACACCGTCGCGTCGCCGAAGAACTTCTCGCCCTCGCGGGCCGCGCCCTCAAACGCATCCTGAAGCTTGGAGTCGTCCAGCGCGACCCGGAAGCCCTTACCGCCACCGCCGCCGGCCGCCTTGACCGCAACCGGATAACCGATCGTGTCCTCGATCACCGTGCGCGCGTCCTCGATGCTCGCCACCGGCTCGGTCGTCCCCGGAACGATCGGCACACCGGCTTTGGCCATCAGCTCCCGGGCGCGCGTCTTTGAGCCCATCGCCTCGATCGCCGAGGCGGGCGGCCCGATGAAGGTGATCCCGGCCTCCTCGAGCGCCGCCGCAAACGATGCGTTCTCGGCCAAAAAGCCGTACCCGGGATGGACCGCCTGCGCGCCCGAGCGCTTCACCGCATCGATGATCTTCTCGATCGCCAGATAGCTCTCGCTCGCCGGACCAGGCCCGAGCAGATACGCCTCGCCGGCGCGCTTGACGTGGACGGCGTCGCGGTCGAGCTCGGAGTAAACGGCCACCGTCTCGATGCCCAGCTCCTCGCAGGCACGCATGATGCGGACCGCGATCTCGCCCCGGTTCGCGATGAGAATCTTTGTGAACATGCGGCGCGGGACTTTAGAAGGTCTTTGCTTGCTACGGTCGCACTGTGCCCCGCCGGGAGGCGATTCTCGATCCCACCGGTCAAGCCGAGCGCGCCGGTACCGCG
>Ga0335073_10012146_pt1 | contig 12094 bp, 12 predicted proteins | sample Lox_Sample_22_FD_207093 | JGI IMG/M metagenome (GOLD analysis project Ga0335073, IMG submission 207093) | Soil microbial communities from Loxahatchee National Wildlife Refuge, Florida, United States - Lox_Sample_2.2 | ecosystem: Environmental > Terrestrial > Soil > Wetlands | place: USA... | reverse complement strand
CGCCACCAGCCGGTCCAGGGCGGGTCGACGATCGCCCAGCAATACGTCAAGGGCATCCTCGTGCTGCAGGCGTACGGCAACAAGGCGGCCGAGCAGGCCGCCATCGCGGATAACCTGAGCCGCAAGGTAGACGAGCTGCGGATGGCGGTCCAGGCCGAGCACGACCTGTCCAAGCAGGACATCCTGGCCGGGTACCTGAACGACGCCTTCTTCGGCAACGGGGCGTGGGGCATCGAGGCGGCGGCCGAGACGTACTTCAACACCACGGCCGCGAAGCTGAACCTGCTCCAGGCCGCCACGCTTGCGGGCATCGTGGAGAACCCGTCCGCGTACGACCCGATCCACGACCCGAACACGGCGCTGGAGCGGCGCAACACCGTGCTCGCGCGGATCGCGCAGACGCACCCGGTCGCGCCGGCCCCGACCGCGCCGCGACTGACGGCGGCGGCCGCGGCCGCGGCCGAACAGCAGAAGCTGAAGCTCAACCTGGGCGGCGTGCAGAGCGGCTGCACCGCGAACACCGTGGGGGACGACGCCTTCTTCTGCGACTACGTGGAGCACGTCGTGCTGCTGGACAGCCAGTTCGGCGCCACCACGCAGGACAGGGCCAAGCTGCTCGCCACCGGCGGCCTGCGCATCTACACCACGCTCGCGCCCCAGGACCAGACCGCGGCCACCAACGCCGTCAACCACGTCCTCCCCGCGCACAGCGGCACGTACAACCCGGCGGGGAACGCCGACACCGAGGTGCTGATACAGCCGGGCACCGGCAAGGTCACGGCTATAGCCGAAGACCGGCCGTACGGCACCGGCCACGGTCACACCGAGGTCGACTACGCGGTCAACAGCCAGTACGGCGGCCAGGACGGCGTGCAGACCGGTTCCTCGTCCAAGCTGTTCACCCTGATCACCGCCCTCGACCAGGGCGTGCCTTTCGGCTTCCAGCTGACCGTGAAGGGCCAGGAGGACGTGCCGGGGTTCTACAACTGTCAGGGCCAGCCGGTCGGCTTCGACCCGCAGACCGGCCAGGTCGGCGTCTTCCCCGTGGTGAACGCCGAAGGGCCTAATGGCGGCGGCGCCTTCTCGCTGTACACCGGTACCACGCAGTCGATCAACGTCTTCTACGCCCACCTGGAGGCGAAGGTGGGCCTGTGCAACGTCGTGCACACCGCCGTCAGCCTCGGGATGACACGCGCCGACGGCAACTCGCTGCTCGCCTGGGACGGGGCGTACAAGGACAAGAAGACCGGGAAGACCATGTACTCTCAGCCGCCGGCCGACGACCTGCCCACCTTCACGCTGGGCGCCGTCAACGTGTCGCCGATGTCCATGGCCGCCGCGTACGCGGCCCCGGCCTCCGGCGGCGTCTACTGCAAGCCGATCGTGCTCACCAAGGTCATCGACGCCGCGGGCCAGTCGCTCCCGGTGCCGTCGGCGGGCTGCCACCGGGTGATGTCAACCGACGTGGCCGCCGCGGTGAACTACATCTTGCAGGGAGTCCTCACTAGCGGCACTGCCGCGGGCCTGACGCTGGCCAACTACCAGGCGGCCGGGAAGACGGGCACCTCCAACGTGGACAACGGGAACGGCACCCCGTTCGCCGCCTTCGCGGGGTACACGACGAACCTGGTCGGGTACGTCTCGGTGTTCAACCCGGTCTCGCCGACCAAGTACACGATGACCGGCTACAGCGCCTGCTACGACAACGAGCCCGGCTGGGGCGGCCTCGAGTGCCCGAGCGAGATGTACGGCGCCAACGCCCCGGCGTCCACCTGGCACATGACGTTCGACAACGCCAACCTGAGCGGGTCGCAGGACTTCGCGCAGGTCTCGCCCTCCAGCGAGCTGTGGAGCCAGGGCAACGGCCAGGTCGTCAAGCAGCCGCCGAAGAAGGGCGGCAAGGGCGGCGGTAACGGTGGCGGTGGCGGTAACGGCGGTAACGGCGGTGGCGGTAACGGCGGTGGCGGTGGCGGTAACGGCGGCGGCGGCGGTAATGGCGGCGGCGGCACCGGAGGCGGCAATCCGCCTACAGCCCCATGACAACTGTGGCGTGCCCCGAGCTGCCTCGGGCGCGCCACAGTTGTATGGAAAGGCGCCCTGACGGGCGCTACCGGGTGAGTTGTTACTTGGTCTCGTCGACGATCGTCGCGCCGGGTGCGTTGGTCTGGACCGACTTGATGCCGTTAAGAGCCGATTCCTTGCTCTCGTAGGTCTCGCTGGTAGCGATGACCTGACCGTTCGCGGCGAGCAAGTTGAAATGGAATTTACCGCTAGAGCCCTTTTTCAGCACGAACTTGCCGCTCATGGTTGACCCCCCAAACTCGGGCCGCCGGCGTGGCGAGCCTCGATTCGAGATGTCCCCGTATATCAGCGTTCTGACACCGGGCCAGTCAGGTGAGCCGTGGTCATGTGGTGGCCGCGAGCTGACGGCGGACCTCGGCGGCGACCCGGGCGCCATCGGCCCGGCCGGCTACCTGCGGGGTCACGGCCCTCATGACCTTGCCCATCCCCGGCATGCCGGCCGCTCCGGTTTCGGCGATCGCCGCCGACACCATGCTGGTCAGCTCTTCGTCGGTAAGCTGCGCCGGCAGGTAGGTCGCGAGGACGTCCCCCTCCGCCCGTTCGGCCGCGGCCTGGTCGGCGCGCCCGGCCTTCTCGAACGCGTCGGCCGCCTCCCGGCGCTTCTTCGCCTCGCGGGTCAGCACCTTGACGACCTCGTCGTCGGAAAGCTCCCGCGCGCTGTTGCCGGACACCTCCTCGTTGGTGATCGAGGTGAGCGCCAGCCGCAACGTGCGGAGCCGCACCTGATCCCGGGCGCGAATCGCGTCGTTGAGGTCGGCGCGGAGCCGTTCCTTGAGTTCGTTCACCCCCTTATCCTGCCCGACCGAAACCATCACGCACAGCGCATCGGCTCGCACATGGCACCATAGGTGGGTGCGAGCACGAACACTAACGTCCATCGCGGTCGCCGCCGGCGCCGCGGCAGTCGGCTATGCCACCGTCGTCGAGCGCAACTGGTTCACGCTCCAGCAGCAGGATGTGCCCGTCCTGCCCGCCGGCGCGGACCCGGTGCGGCTGCTGCACATCTCAGACCTGCACCTGACCCCGGGCCGGCACCGGCTGATGGCGTTCGTCAGGTCACTGGCCGCGCTCGAGCCGGACGTGGTGGTCAACACCGGCGACTCGATCGCCGCGACGGACGCGATCGGCCCGCTCCTCGACTCGCTAGGGCCCTTGCTCGACCGGCCCGGGGTATTCGTCTACGGCTCGAACGACCTCTACTCCCCCAAGCCCAAGAACCCCGCGCGTTACCTGTGGCGGACCAGCGCGAACGAGCACGACCGCGACGACCCCGACCTGCCCTGGGAGAAGCTGGGCGAGGAGTTCACCGCGGCGGGCTGGCTGGACCTCAACAACAAGCGCGCGCGGCTCACGGTCAACGGGCTGGACATCGCGTTCGGCGGCGTGCACGACTCGCACAGCGCGCGTGACCGCTATGACCAGATCGCCGGACAGGCCGACTTGGCCGCCGGACTGCGGATCGGCGTGCTGCACTCCCCGGAACCGCGAGTGCTCGACCAGTTCACGGCCGACGGCTACGACCTGCTGCTCGCCGGGCACACGCACGGCGGCCAGATCTGCATCCCCGGCTACGGCGCGCTGGTCACGAACTGCGGGATAGACCGCGCCCGCGTGCGCGGGCTGAGCATGAACCCGCAAGTCGCCAGGCCGGACGGCAAGACCTCGTGGCTGTACGTCTCCGGCGGTCTTGGGACGTCCCCGTGGGCCCCCGCGAGGTTCGCCTGCCGCCCGGAAGCGACCCTCCTGACCCTGGTCCCGCGCACAGCCTCCTGAAGGAGGACACGATGAGCGCTTTCCTGCGTAAGGCCCTCGACCGTTGGCGGCGAGGGCGGGCGCTGACCCGGCTTCGTGACGCGGCCGCGGACGGTTCCCTCGATCTAGCCTTTGCTCGGGGACAAGCGGAACTACCGGCGCTGATGTCCGCCGCGGCCGCCTGATTATCGCGGCGCGAGGGGCCCTGGTTATCCGCTAGACTGACGGAGGTTCGCCCGGGTGCAGTCTGCCCGGGCGCCGGGGTGTAGCGCAGCTTGGCAGCGCGCTTCGTTCGGGACGAAGAGGCCGCCGGTTCAAATCCGGCCACCCCGACCAGCTCACAGGCCACTCCCCCCACGGTGGGACGTGGCCTTCTCTATGCCGTGGACGCGGCAGGATCTTCCCTGCACCAGCGTGGGGAACCAGATCACCGGGACACTGGGTGCGACGCCCGGAGGGGTGCGGGCTTGGTGGCCAGCGGTGCAGTGGGCGTCCGCCGCCACATGCGGCGGCTTTGGGGTCGTAGCGCCCAGGACAGCGCGGTCAGGACGGCCAGGACCGCTAGCAGGCCCACCTCGCCAAGGGCGTAACCAGTGGTCAGGTGCGAGGCAATGGCTCCTGTGTAGGTGAAGAAGGCGCCCGCATAGGCCCATTCCTTGAGCAGTGGGCGACGCGGGATCAGCAGGGCGAACGCACCCAGCACCTTCCAGGTTCCCAGCAGCACCAGGAAGTAGGACGGATAGCCGAGGTGCGTCACCAGGTCGGCGACGAAGGGAAGGCGCGCGATGTCCCAGATCCCGCCGAGTCCCAGTTCGCCTGCCACCGCTGCGGTAGCCAGCCAGTAGGCGACCGGCCGCCAGCGCGGAGATCGGCGGGGGCTTGTGACGGCTGAAGGTTCGGTCCTGGCGTACATTCCGATGTCCTTTCTCGTTGGCGTATCGGGTGGATTAAGCGGCCTACGCGGATGCTTGGCTAGCCGGCGCGGGAAGCAGCTGATCGGCCAGAATCTCCGCGAGCCATCGTTCGTACCGTTCGGGGCGCCAGCCTCGGTCACCCACAAGCAACCGGTAGACCTCGGGAGACATGAGCGCGTGGATGATGTCCGCGGCCGCACGCTCTCGCAGTTTCGGCCGCAGGGCCCCAGCGCGCGCGAGGGCACGTGCGATCTGGGCTTGGCCCTGTTGCCGGTGGCGTGTCTGTGCGGCGAGCAGGGCGGCTGCGTCAGGATCGGAGCCCGCTGCGCTCACGAGAATCCGGTAAACGGGCTCGGTCCTGGACATGATGCCGCGGGTGATGCCAGCGAAACCGGCGATCTGGCTCCTCGGGTCCGGGTCGGCAAGAATCGCACGGACCCAGAGCCGGTCCTCCAGCGGGGCAGCCTCGTCATCACCGGCTATTGAGACGTCGAGCAGCGCCTTGAGGATCCCGAGTTTGGACGAGAACAGCCGGTACACCGTCGCAGGCGGGACATCCGACAGATCGCTGATGGTCTCGATCGTCGTACCGGCGTAGCCGCGTTCGAGGAACAGCGTCCGGGCGGCCTGCACGACCGCGGCGCGGGCCAGGCGGGTTCGCGCCTGGCCGCCCTTGCCGTCGTGCGGGGAGCCCTGGTTGGCAACCGGAGTCATATATTTGAGAGTACTACTCTCGAAACGAGAGTGCTACTCCCGAACTGAGTCGGCTTCCTCATCATCGCCGTCCACTGGGGTCACTTCGGCTAGCGGTCTACCTCTCGTTAATGGGCGCCGGTTCGCGCTATAACGTAGAAAACCGGTGGCGTGGCGCGCCACCGCGTCGTCGCCGAGGAGGCCGGATGCCGGCAGATCCGCCCAGCTCACCCGCGCTGCGCGCATCGGACGCGGACCGCGACCGGGTTATCGAACTGCTGCGCGGCGCCGTCGCCGACGGCCGGCTCGACCAGGCCGAATTCGATGAGCGGCTGGACGCGGCGCTTGCCGCTCGCACCATCGACGCGCTGGCCCCGCTCACCGCCGACCTGATCGCGGCGCCGGGCAGCGATCGCGCGCTCGCGCTGCCGCTCGCCGGGACGCCGGCCGCCGAGCGGCTGACCATCAAGGAAAAGCATGGCACGGTACGCCGCGACGGCCGGTGGACGCTGCCGCGGCGACTGGTGCTGCGCACCGCGTGGTGCAACGTGACGCTGGACCTGACCAGGGCGGTGCGCAGCGAACCTGATCTGGTCATCGAGATGCGGGTGCGCGGCGGCAACGTGGAACTGATCCTTGCGCCGGGCATGGTGGTGGACGCCAACGAACTGTCGGTGCGGCACAGCAGGCTGGCCATCAGCAGGGACTCCGGCGATAACACGCCTGAAACGCTGCGTGTCCACCTGGCAGGCCGGATGAAGCACGGCCGGATCGACACCCGGTGGGTCGCACTTCCCCCGTGACGCGGCAGGCGAAGAGGTCAGGGCGGGTCGGCCGGCTGCGCTGGGTCCGCGAACCTCGGTGACGTGGCCGGCGGGCGGGTCGCCTCGATATCGATCAGCTTGTTGAGCCTTGCGTTGATCCTGACGTGGGCGAGCGTGCCAGGCGCCAGCCGGTGGTAGTCGGGGCCGCGGACCTCGAAGGCCCACGCCCGCGGGCTGAAACCGTCGTCGACCGCGACGTAGTATGACGTTCCCTCATCGCTGGCGTCCACTTCCCACTGCCGGAGCACCATGCCGTCGAACTCGGCGAAGCGCGGTAGGTGCGCCCATCGGGAGACCCCACCGGTGACTATCCACGCGTCCAGCGCCACGCCGATGAGGATGCCGAGCTCGAGACCGCGTGAGCCGCCGACGACCTCGTACCCGAGGAAGGCGAGCAGCGGTATACCTGGCGTGGTCAGCAGGCAGAAGGCGGCGAGCGCCCCTCCGGACAGCCCTGGCCAGGTGCGCGCGTCGGGATCGCCGATGGTGACCAGCCGCCAGCCCCCGCCGTAGCCGGACCATGCGGTGTCGTCTCCTGGCGCGGTGAATTGCGCGAGGGATCCCGGGCTCGCGCCGAGCGCCGCGGCGCGCGCCTCGTCGCGGGTACCCATCGCTGCCGCCCCTGGGATGGTGCTGTGCGCTCGCCAGTCCGCAAGGGCCTGCCTGCCCTTCGGAGTGAGCCGTTCGCTGCTGACTCTCGCGACGGAGGTGCACAGGATCACGTAGTAGAAAGCGCAGAACACGAAGAGCTGGCCGTTGTCGTGCTGATACGAGTAGGCGGCGCCAAGCGCCACGCCCGCCGGGACGAGCGCGAACAGGCATAGCAGCGCCTTGCGTGCCGTGCTGAGCGTCGGGCGGGTCAAGCCGAGACGGCGGGCGGCTACGACCACGTCGCCGCGAAACGCCCGCCGGAACGGGTCCGCGCCGCCTTCGAAGCCATCGGCCAGCGCCGCGGCGGGTATTTCAGGCAGCGGGCCGGCCCGGCGGGACAAGTGAGCGACTGCTCGCAGCTCAAATGGCGTCAGCTCTTCGACGGGAGTTTCCGCTGGCAGCACGCACATGGCCGGGACAGGTGCCAGCGGATCAGGCGCGCTTCTGGCGAGTTTGAACCAGCCGCGCGCCGCCAAGTCGAGCAACGTCACGATGAACAGATCCGCATCCTTGCGGCCCGCGGCCAGTCCCATCACCGCTGGCGGTTCGGTAGGCGGCATCGGGACCGCACCGGAGCTGGAAACGGCGCGGCCGAGCCGTGGCCCGCCGGTGGCCATCCGGACGAGGACGAGCCAGCCGACCAGCGATCCCGCGATTGCCAGTCCTGTGACCATGACGCCGCTCCCGTCTCCCACCAGAATGTACGGCCGCCGGCCCGGAACGGTTTGCCTTACGGGCCGGCGGTTGCGCGGGGGCGTGTGCCAGGACTCTTACTCGTCGCCGAAGTTGCGGCGCAGCGTCTCGCCGTTCGGCGTTCCGCCCATGGCGGCCGAGATCCTGTCCCAGGACCAGTCCGCGGCACGCGCTTCGCGTACCGCGACCCTGAGCGCGTTCTGGGCTACGCGGCGTGCGTCCGCCGCGCTCTTCATCAGTTCTTCGACCGTTGTCGTCATACCTCGAATCGTGCCACAAAATGTGGCACATGTCGAGCGGTTGACGGTGTCGACATCCGCCCCATGAAGATCATCGACGCGCTGGAGTGATCTCGCGTACCATGCTAGAAAGTTAAGAACTGGTAAAGGGCGTACACCGATGTTAACGATGATGCGTCCTTTTTAGTAGGGAAAATGAGACCTCGGCGGTGCCCGAAAGGCGGATGACCGCGCGAGGGAGACTGTCAGGCGGAGACAGGAAGGGAGGCAGTCGCAGCGTTGGGGCATTCGGTGGGCATCCAGTACGCAGCGGTCGTGGCGATGCTCGGCATAGGCGTCTTCATTCTCTGGCTCCTTCGCGCCCGCTACAGCATCAGGGACCTGTCCGCACGGACGACCCTCAGCCTTACCGGCTACCTCCGCACCCGCCCCGATCCTTGGCTTGAAGGCACCCTGCGCGCCGCTTTCGCCGAGTTCGACCACGAGCTCGCGCGGATCCTCCAGGAGCGGAGCTACACCGCCCCGGCGGCGAGGGAGCAGTTCCCCCAGGATCCCGCCGCACCTCCCGGCCGCTGACCTCATTACCCCGTCAACGTCACGCCGGGTGCCGTTCAACGAGGGGCAACCGGCAGGTCACTCGCGGAGCGTATTTTCCGAGGCGACGCACAACATCAGGCGCTCTCGCGATGGGCCACCGCCCGCGACCGGCGCCGGGAATGGGAGGACCCGCCCATGAAGCTGACCGTGATCGGGTCCGGGCACCTCGGCGCCACGCATGCCGCGTGCATGGCTGAGCTCGGTCATCACGTGCTCGGCGTCGATATCGACGAAGACAAGGTCGACCTGCTGAACACCGGCCGGGCCTGGTTCTTCGAGCCCGGGCTCGACGAGATGCTCGCCCGCCACACGCAAGCAGGCAAGCTGCGTTTCACCACCAGCTTCGCCGAGGCGGCCAGGTTCGGTACCGTGCACTTCCTCGGCGTGGGTACCCCGGACCTGCCCGACGGCGAAGGCTACGACCTGTCACAGGTGTTCGGCGCGGCAGCGGCGCTCGCGCCGCACCTGACCGGTCCCGCGCTCATCATCGGCAAGTCCACGGTCCCGCCTGGTACCGCCAGCCAGCTCGCCGCGGAACTCAGCAAGACCGCGCCCGCCTCCGACGCGATCGAGGTCGCATGGAACCCGGAGTTCCTCAGGGAGGGGCACGCGGTGGCCGACACGCTGCGCCCGGACCGGATCGTCGCCGGGGTGCCGAGCCCAGCGGCCGAGGCGACCACGCGCGAGATTTACCGGCCGCTCACCGATGCGGGCGTGCCGCTGATCGTGACCGACACGGTGACGGCGGAACTGGTCAAGGGCGCGGCCAATGCGTTCCTCGCCGCCAAGGTGTCGTTCATCAACGCGATGTCCGACATCTGCGCCGCCACTGGAGCGGACGTGGCCACGCTGGCCGACGCGCTGGGCATGGACGCCCGTATCGGCCGCGCGTTCCTCACCGCTGGCCTTGGCTACGGCGGTGGCTGCCTGCCGAAGGACGTCCGCGGGCTCCGCGCCTTCGCCGCCAGCACCGGCACTCAGGGCGCCGGCGCGGTCAGCCTGCTCTCGGTGCTCGACGAGATCAACTCCGCCCGCCGCCAGCAGGTCGTGGACCTCGTGCGGACGCTGACCGGTGAGCTGCCCGGCAAGCGGATCGCGTTGTGGGGCGCGGCGTTCAAGCCCGGCACCGACGACGTGCGCGACTCTCCTGGCCTCGACGTCGCCGACCGGCTCTGCCGCCTCGGAGCGGAGGTCGTGGTGTACGACCCGCAGGCCACGGGCAACGCCCTGGTGGCGTTCCCGCACCTCGGCTACGCAGACAGCGCGGCGTCGGCCGCGCGCGAGGCCGACGCCGTGCTCGTGGTCACCGCCTGGCCGGAGTTCGCGGCTCTCGACCCGGCCGAGACGACCGCCGCGGCCCGCGACCGCCTGCTCATCGACGCGTGCCAGGCAATCGACCCGGTGCGGTGGCGGGCAGCGGGCTGGACGGTTGCCGCCCCGTTCCCGACGTCACCCGCGAAGGGAGCCGATGTGACATCGTCCACCCTCTTATGCGGACGATGTCACATCGAGCACGTTGGTGCGGGTTAGCCAGCGGTGATCGACTTCGTAACCCGGCCGCTGATCAGGTTGGAGCGCAGCGTGGGGGCGGGGATCGGCGCCGGCGTGGACGGCCGGCCGCCACCGCCGCTCTTCTTCGGGTCGGCAGCGATGCGCAGCGCCAGCGCCGGGCACATCTCCACCGCTTGCCGCGCGTCCTTCTCCAGCCACGGCGGCACCGGGATCGGCAGGATGACAGGGAAGCCGGTCTTGTCCAGGTGGATCAGCTCCGGCACCAGGTGCGCGCACAGGCCGTGCCCCTCGCACCGCACCCAGTCGACCATCAGCTGCTTGGCGTCCGCCGTCTCCGGGCCATCGGGCAGCGGCAGCACGCCGCGGACCGGGCGGCCGCACGAGGAGTGGAAGACGTGCGCCGCCAGGTCCTCGGTGAAGACCTCGAGCGCGGACAGCACGAACCGGGTGGTGCCATCGGGATGGGAGCAGGCGCCGCGGCCGTTGACCGTGGCCGCCGCGCGGCGGGCCACGTCGAGCGCCTCGATCCCGCCAGATCCGTCCACGATCGACGCGAGCGCCCTGGCGATGGAGGGCAGCCCGAGCTTGCACGGACCGCACTGCCCGGCGGACTCGCCGGCCAGGTAGTTGGCGATCCGGGACACCTCGCCAAGCGGGCAGGTGCCGTCTCCGAGCGGGAGCACGATGCCCGACCCGAAGGTGCCGCCGGCGGAGGCCAGCCCCTCCCTGCCGATCGGAACCTGGTAGGCGGTCTCGGCGTCCAGCCACATGCCGTGGTAGCCGCCGATCAGCACGCCGTCGCCGGCCGGCGCCTGGCAGATGTCCAGCACGGCGCCCAGCGGAATGCCGGTGGGCACCTCCACAACGGCCGGCTGCTTCGCCGATCCGCTGACGCTGAGCAGCACCGTGCCCGGTTCCTCGGGCACGCCGACCGAGGCGAACCTGGTCGCGCCGAGCAGCGCGAGCACTGATACCTGCGCGAACGTCGACGCGTTGGAGAGCAGGGTCGGCAGGTCGTCTACGCCCCGGTCGGAGGCCAGCGTCTTGCGGCCTGGCGGCACCGGCTTCTTGCCGTTGATGCCGCGGACCAGCGCGCCCGACTCACCGGAAATGAACCGATCCGGCTGCTGGAGGACCCGGACCATCCTGCGCAGCCCGGGCTCGGCCGCGATCGCGGCCTCGATCGACCTGTTCGCGAGCTCGTTGCCCGTCACGCCGATGATGATCTCCTCGGCCTCGAGGGCCTCGGCGACCAGCACCGCGCCGCTCAGGATCAGGTACGGCGACCTGATCATGAGCATCTTGTCCTTGTACGAGCCCGGCTCGCCTTCGGTCGCGTTGACCACGACGATCGCCGGCTGGCCGGTCTTGTCCGACGCGTCGACCACGGCCTTGAGCTTGCGCGCGAACGGGAAGGCCGCGCCGCCCTGCCCGCGCAGATCGACCTGCTGGGCCATCGTGATCAGTTCTTCGGCCGACATCCGCGGCAGCGGGCCGAAAATCTCGGTGTGCGCCTCGAGGTCAAGCCGTGTCATCCGGTCCAGGCCGGCCGTCATCCGGGCAGCCCCGATCCGCATGATCGTCGGCACGTCGAGTTCAGTAGCGGAACTCGGGTTCATCGGATGTCGTCACCACCAGGGTACGGATTGCGGGAGCGACGGTAACCGGGCATGCCGGGCCCGGGCTCGCGGTACCTGAAGGCAGGGTCGGGCTCGGGCGCGCCGCCGTCCCACGGCGGCATGTCGTAGTTCCAGTCGACGTTGCCGCCGTCACGCTCGGTCCAGTCCGCCGTGTCCTGCGGCGCCTGCCACCGAGGCCGGCGGCCGCCGTCCTGCTGGCCGCCGTCCCGGGGACGGCCGCTCGCCCGGGGCCCACGAGGCGCGCGAGGCGCACGAGGTGCCCGGGGCGCTTGCGGCGATTGGGTTTCCCACTCGCCTGACGGCGGGCCCGCGGCCGGCCGTGGCCTCGGACCCGTCGCGGCCCTCGGCATCGGCCCGGTCGCGGCACGCGGCATGGGACCAGTCGCCGCCCGGGGCATAGGCCCGGTTCCTGGTCGTGGCATCGGCCCGGTGGTCGGCCGTGGGTGCGGCCCGGTCGCAGAGCGCGGCATCGGCCCGGTCGCGGCGCGCGGCCTAGG
>Ga0335073_10012145_pt1 | contig 12095 bp, 9 predicted proteins | sample Lox_Sample_22_FD_207093 | JGI IMG/M metagenome (GOLD analysis project Ga0335073, IMG submission 207093) | Soil microbial communities from Loxahatchee National Wildlife Refuge, Florida, United States - Lox_Sample_2.2 | ecosystem: Environmental > Terrestrial > Soil > Wetlands | place: USA: Florida... | reverse complement strand
CGTTCAACCTGTCGACCGCGTCGGCGTTCGTCGCCGCGGCGATGGGCGCGCGCGTGATCAAGACGGGCTCGCGCGCCTACGCGAGCCGGACGGGCTCGGTCGATCTGCTCGATCGGTTGGGGATCCGGCAGACCAGCTCCTACGAGCAGACCGAGGAGATGCTCGACACCTTCGGGATGGCCTGCGCCGGCCCGTTCGTGTATCCGAAGGAGCTGCGCACGCTGGCCCGCCAGATATTGCCGTTCGACATGAAGACCGTGGGGCGGTTCTTCAACCTGATCGGGCCGTTCCTGGCCGCGGTGCCCGTCTCGCTGCAGATCACGGGCGTCTCGGATCACAGCGTCCTGCCGACGTTCCGCGGCCTGGTGTCCGAGGACCCGAGCAAGGACTACTGGGTCGTGTGGAACGACGTCGGCGTCGATGAGCTGATGAGCGTCGTGGACTGCCACGTGTACGACAGCGCGAGCGGCGAGGAGTACGTGATCCGCCCGTCGGAGCTCGGCCTGAGCGATCGGCCGTTCGAGGACCTCCATCCGGTGGCCGACCTCGAGCAGACCGTCGATCACTTCCTGCGCCTGATCGGCGGCGACGGCCCGCCCGGGGCGATCGAGAGCATCAAGCTGAACGCCGCCGCCCTGGCCATCAACTGCGAGGTCGCACCGGACTGGCCCACGGCCCTGGAGCTGGCCGCCGACACGATGAGCGCCGGCGTTCCCGCGCGACTGATCGAGCGGATGCGCGAGCACGGTCAGGTAGCCGCCAAGGCATGAGCTTCTTCGACGATCGCCGACCCGGACGGCCCGGACTGGCGCTGTTCCTGAACGCGGGGGATCCGCCGCTTCCGACGTTCCGCGAGCTCGTGCTGATGCTCGACGAGGCCAAGGTCGACTGCCTCGAGCTCGCGATCCCGTTCCCGAACTCGGCCAGCGACGGCCCCGTGATCCGGGCGTCCGCGAGCCGCGCGCTCGAGGACGGCGTCGACCGCGACGCCGTGCTCGAATTCATCAGCGACGTCCGGCCCGAGCTCGAGCACCTGAAGATCGCGCTGCTGGCCGACTGGAGCTACTCGATCAAGGGCACGCCGATGCGCGAGTTCCTCGACCGCGTGCAGGCGGCCGGCGCCGACGGGCTGCTCGTCCACGGCCTGCCACCCCGGCTCAAGCCCGACTACTACGAGGCGGCGGGGACGGTCGATCTGCCGATCGTGACCACCTGCTACGCCACGTCGGAGACGCCGGTCCTGAACGAGGCCGCCGAGCACGGCTCGGCCTACATCTACCTCGTCGCCGCGTACGGCCGCAGCGGGACGGTCGGACCGCCCGACCACAGCGCGCTGATCCCGGTGATGGAGACCCTGCGGTCGCAGACCGAGGTGCCGATCGCGGTCGGGTTCGGGGTCAAGGACAAGAGCCACATCGATGGGCTCGGGGCGGTCGGCGCCGACGCCGCGATCGTCGGCAGCACGTGCGTGGCGCGCGTGACCGACGCCCGCGCGGCGGGACGCGACGTCGTAGAGGATTTCCGCGGGCTGCTGGTCGACCTGGGACAGGTCCCGGAGTCGACGTCAGCCACCACGTAGCTCAGAGCAAGTCAAACGACGACAAGGAGGGGCCGGTGATAATTCGCAAGCTGGACGAGGTGAAGACGGTGGAATGGGGCAACGGCCTGAGCCGGAGATTCCTGCTCGAGGCCGACGGCATGGGTTACACCGTCACCGACACGATCGTGACCAAGGGCACCAAATCGCGCCTCGAGTACAAGAACCATCTCGAGGCCTGTTACTGCATCGAGGGCAGCGGATCGGTCGTCGAGTTGGACGGAACTGTCCATGAGATCGTGCCCGGCACGATCTATGCACTCAACGAGCATGACGCGCACGACCTGGTCGCCTCCGACGACGAGGACTTGCGACTGGTCTGCATGTTCACGCCCGCGCTGACAGGTGACGAAGCTCACCGGCTGACGGAGTCGGGCATTCACTCGTCCGCGTATTAGCCACCGCCCAACCCTAAGGAGCGAGGATGGCACTGACCGCCCCCACCGGTGAATGGACCGACGAGCAGAAGGCGCTCCGGAAGTCTCTGAACGAGTACTTCGAGGCGCTCAACGAGGGTCACCTCGAGGACGACGCCGCGAACCGGTTCAACCGCGACAAATGGGAGCTGATCCGCAAGTCGGGCGTGCTGCGGATCCCCTTCGACGCGGAGTGGGGCGGTCTGGGCCTCGACGTGCTGACGCTCGTGTACGTGCTCGAGAACCTCGGGTACGGGTGCCGCGACACCGGACTGCTGTTCGGCGCGGCCACGCAGGTCGTGAGTGCCGCGATCCCGCTGCAGAAGTTCGGATCGGATGAGCTCAAGGACCGCTACCTGGCGCGGCTCGTCGACGGCGAGATCCTGAGCGCGCACGCGATCTCGGAGCCGGGCGCGGGGTCGGACGCGACCGCGATGGTCACCACCGCCACCGCGGACGGCGACGAGTACGTCATCAACGGAAAGAAGATCTGGATCACCAGCGGACCGCTGGCCGACATCATCACCGTCTACGCCAAGACGGGGACCGAGGGCGGGGCCGCCGGGATCACTGCGTTCCTGGTGCCGACCGATACGCCGGGCTTCCATGTCGGCGAGCCGATCGAGAAGCTCGGGTTGAACACATGCCCGTTCTGTGAGCTCGAGTTCTCTGACTGCCGGGTGCCGAAGGACAGCATCCTCGGCAAGCCGGGCTCGGGCTTCTTCATCCTCGAGCACGTCATGAACTACGAGATCCTGTGCATCTTCATGATGATGGTCGGCGAGATGCAGGAGCGGATGGATCGCTGCATCAAGTACGCCAAGGAGCGCCAGGCGTTCGGCCGGTCGATCGGCTCCAACCAGTACATCGCCGGCAAGATCGTCGACATGAAGATTTCGCTGGAGAACTCGCGCAAGCACCTGTACGACACGGCGCGCCGCTTCGCCAGGGGGCGCAGCGTCACCACCGAGATCTCGATGGCGAAGCTGATCACCAGCGAGGCCAACGTGGCGTCGGCGCTGTCGGCGATCCAGATCTTCGGCGCCCGTGGTTACACGCGCGAGTACGGCCTCGAGAAGGGCCTGCGCGACGCGATCGGCGCGCCGATCTACTCCGGCACGAACGAGACCCAGCGCGTCCGGATCGCGTCGATGCTCGGCCTGTAGGGCGCCAGGGCGCCAGGGCGTCAGGGCGCCGCGGCGGGAGCGAACCGCCCCCGCCGCGGACGACCCTCTAGGTCAGGATGCTGCCATCCCCGAGACGCCGTCGGGCAGGTTTGCCGGCGTCGCCTGGATGTGGGTCAGGCTGCCGCCCGGCCCGACGCGGTACACGTCGATGTGACTCGTGCTGGGGTTCGCCGGCGGCGGCGCCATGCCGAGCGTCGGCGAGACCACGTACAGGTACCGGCTGTCCGAGCTCAGCACCTCGTCGGTCGGGAACGTCACTCCCGGAGTGACCGGATCGTTGGTCACGTCGGTGTTGCCGAGCAACGTCAGGCTCCCGTTGCGCGAAATCGAGTAGCGCGCCAGTCCGCCGCGACCGTCCCCGGGCGGGAACGTCGACAGGCTGTTGGTGACGAACGCGTAGCGGCCGTCGCCGGTTATCACGATCCAGCAGGCGCCGCGCCCGCCGCTCGCCACCGGGCCGGCGTTCGGCGTCACGTTGCCGAACCGGTCCACGACGTACGACGAGGTGGTGCCGGTGAACAGCGTCGGGTCCCCGGGATTGGGCGGGTTCCCGATGTTGCCGGTGTTGGACACCAGCAGCTGGCGCGAGTTCACATACGCGAACCCGAACGGCCCGAAGTCGTCCGAGGCGTGCTGCTGCGCCGGCCCGGCGGTGCCGTCCCAGCGAACCGAGAACGTGTCGAGCACGCCCTTCGGCTGCCCCGCGCAACCGCCCAGATAGCACCGTTCGCTGACGGTCAGCAGCCGCCCGTCGGGCGAGAAGCCGATCTGCGCCGAGATCGCGCCGGGTCCCGGCGTCGACAGCGACCTGATCGAGCCCGGTATCGCCCGCAGGTCGCCCCACCGATCAAAGCGGAAGCCGGCGATGCTGCCGGTCTGCTCGTTCAGCACGTACAGCAGGTTGCCGCTGCTCGTGAGGCTGATCGGCTCCGTCCCGCCCGAGGCGACCCGGTCGACCAGCCGCAGCCCGTGCGGTGTCACGCTGAACGCGCTGATCGTGCTGTCGCCGGCGTTGACCGCGAACAGCAGCCGCCCGTCGCGCGTCAGGTCGAGCGCACCCTGCGAGTCGGTGATCGGAAAGCCGAACGGTGGTTGCGTCGCGCGGCCGAGCCCGCCCGTCGACACGCTCGGTTCCTGCGTGATCGTTCCGTCCCGGTTACGACCGAACACCAACACCCGGTTGCCGGCGGGATCGTTGGTCTCGGTGTACACGGCACCCTGGCCCAACCTCCCTCGGTGATCGTCACCGAACCGCACCCCGCGGTGGTGTGCCAGCGCCGGCGCCGCACCTAGCGCGGCCAGCGCAACTCCCGTCACCGCCGCGTTCCGCAGAACGGCAAGGCAGCGGTGAGCCCGTAAGCCCATCATGAATCCCGATCCCTCCTGTAAGAGAGTGCCCGGTCCGAAGACCCCCATTGCGGCCCCGGCTCAGCGGGACCGTACAACCCGTTTGTTCGGTAACAGCCTAACAGACAGGCGCGCGCCGCGCTGTGATGGCAATCAAGCGGCGCGCCAATCGGCGGCGCTGCCCGGAGCAAGATTGCGGCGGTTTACGGATGCGATTCGATGGCGGCGCCGGATGTGCGCCGGGCCGCGATCGGCTACTTTCTCGCGCGCCGGGTCGAGGCGGGGCTGTGCCGGCGGGGTGAACTCATGTACGACCGAGCCTAAAGGGGGCTAGATGCCGGGACAGACCGAGATGGCGGCTGGTCGCTTGGCCAAGCGCTTGGTGACGTTCTACGCGATTCTCGCCGTGATCGGCGTCGCGGTCGTGGTGTTCGTGGTCAGCAAGGGAGGCAACGAGAAGGCCCAGCCGTCGATCGCCGGTGGCTACGTCCTCAGCGCCGCCGACCCGTGCCTCGGGCCCGTGCCCAAGCCGGCGGCTGGTATTCCGCTGCCGCCGACCGCGCCGGCGCAGGTGGCCGCCACCGGCCCGTCGTTCAACGTCCTCCAGTCCGGGCAGTTCGTCAACTTCACCAACAACCAGAACACGTTGGGCGGCCAGCTCCGACTGGACGCCAAGACGCTTCCCGGGAACTCGCACCGACTGACCGGCGACGTCAGCTGCGTGTCCGGCGGCAGGTCTCTTCACCTCAACGCGATCGCCACGCCGGGCCCCAAGGCGTCGATCAACGGAACCCTGGGCGGACTGCCGTTCCTGGCCAGCTTCACCAGCGCTCCGCCGGCCGCCGGCGCGGCGGCGCCGCGCACGCCCGAGAACATCCAGGGCACGTACACGCTGTCTCCGGCATCCACGTGCTTCGGTAGCCAGTTCGAGATCCACGGCACCGGCTCGGTCGCCCAGCTCTACTCCTCGAGCGGCAGTCTTCTCGGCCCGATCACATACTCGACCGAGACCGCGGGCGTGTTCGGCGATGTCAAATGCGTGAAGGGCGGCATCGCCCGCATGACCGCGACCGCCAACGACCTTCAGCTCCAGAAGGTCACGGTGATCCCGCTCAACGTAGCCACTCCGGTCCCGTCGACGGCCGCGTCGGCCAAGCCGGCGTTGACCACGCCATCCGGGCTTTCGCCGGCCGGCGAGAAGTTCACGGCGGTCAAGCAGCGGTCCGACTTCAACAAGCTCGTCGCCGCCGTGTTCCTCTCGATCGCGCTCGTGCTGATCGTCGCCCGCCTGTTCGGCGCAGTCGCGACCCGGATTGGCGAGCCGCGCGTGATGGGCGAGGTGATCGCCGGACTATGCCTCGGACCGTCGCTACTCGGTGCGATCTCGCCGAACCTCCAGGCGACCTTCTTCCCCAGCGATGTCCTGCCCGCGCTGGGGGTGGTCGCGAATCTCGGGCTGATCTTCTACATGTTCCTGGTGGGGCTCGAGGTCGACCGCGGCTCGCTGAAGGGCAAGGTCGCCGCGGCCACGGCGATCTCGAACACGAGCGTCGCGGTGCCGCTGCTGCTCGGCATCGCGGTCGCGCTGCCGCTGTACAAGCTCATCGGACCAGACAAGAAGTTCGTCGCGTTCGCGCTGTTCATGGGCGTGGCGATGTCGATCACCGCGTTCCCGGTGCTCGCGAGGATCCTCGCCGAGCGTCGGATGATCAAGCGCCCGCTCGGCTCGCTCGCGATCGCTTGCGCCGCGGTCGACGACGTCACCGCGTGGTTCCTGATCGCGCTCGCGATCACGATCGCGTCCTCGGGGACGTTCGGGGACGTCGCAAAGACGATCGCCGAGGCGGCGGCGTACGTGTTGATCATGGTGCTGATCGTGAGGCGCATCGTCGCCCGGATGGCGACCGCGTACGACGAGGTCGGGCGGATGCCGGGCGCTTGGTTCGCGGCGATCATCATCGGCGTGCTGCTGTCGGCGTACGTGACCGAGGAGATCAACATTGCCTTCATCTTCGGCGGCTTCGTATTCGGCATGATCATGCCGCGGCACGCGCGCCTCAACGAGGAGATCACGCACCGGATCGATGACTTCGTGGTCACGCTGCTGTTGCCGGTGTTCTTCGTGTACACCGGGCTTAGGACGAACGTCGGCCTGCTCGACCGTCCGGAGCTGTGGCTGCTCACGCTGCTGCTGATCGCGGTCGCGATCATCGGCAAGCTCGCCGGAGCGGCGATCGCCGCCCGAGTCGTCGGATACAACTGGAAGGAGTCCTCGGTCATCGGGACGCTGATGAACACCCGCGGGCTGACCGAGCTCATCGTGCTCAACCTGGCGCTCGACGTCGGCGCAATCACGCCCACGCTGTTCGCGATGCTCGTGATCATGGCGGTCGTCACGACCCTGATGGCCGGGCCGCTGCTGAAGCTGCTCGACCCCAAGAACCAGTACGGGCGCGCCGTCGAGGACGAGTTCGCGGACGCCGCGCTCGCCGCGGTCCAGGCGCATCCCGAGCTCCCGGTACCCGACCGGTCGATCCTGGTGGCGCCGGAGACCGACGCCGCGATCGGTCAGCTGGTCGCGCTCGCCCAGCCGCTGGCGCGCTCGGAGCCCCAACGCGAGCTGATCATCGCCCGCCTGGTCCGGCCACCTCGAGGCGCGGGCGCCGGCGTGCGCGGCGGCCTACAGTCGGAGAACCTGCTGCTGGAGCACGCCTCGAAGCAGATCAACGACCTGCGCGAGCAGCTGGCCGGCGACGGCGTCGTCGTCAGAGGGGTCGCGCTGACCTCCACCAACCCGGGATCCGACCTCGCCCACATCGTCGAGCGCGAGCCCGTCGATCTCGTGCTCACGGAGGGACGCCGGCGGCTGATCGGCGAGGGCGTGCCGCTCGGCGACGTGACCGAGCTGCTCGAGCACGCCGCGTGCGACGTCGCCGTGCTCGTCGCGAAGGAGGGGGACCCGATCGAGCTCGGCCCCGGCGCGCCCGTGCTGGTGCCGTTCGGGGGCGCCGAGCACGACTGGGCAGCGCTCGAGCTCGGCTCGTGGCTGGCCGCGGCCTCGGGGGCGCCGCTCAGGCTGCTCGGCGCCGGGGGTCAGACCGATGAGGGCAAGTCGGTGACGCGGATGCTCGCCGACGCGGGGCTCCTCGTGCAGCAGGCGACCGGCATCTCGACCGAGCCGCTGGTCGTCGCGGGCGGACGCGACAGCATCATCTCCGCGGCGGAGGGCGCCGGACTGCTCGTGCTCGGCCTGTCGGACCGGTGGCGGCGCGAGGGCCTCGGCCCGACACGCTCGGCGATCGCGGGCGCGGCGCCGGCGCCGGTGCTGTTCGTCAAGCGCGGCACGCGGACCGGGCTGTTCGCACCGAAGGAGAACGTCACCCAGTTCCGCTGGTCGATGGCCGGAGGGTCCTCCGGCCTGGTGGGAGCGATTCGCGGACGGTCGAGCGCGATGACCCCGACGATCCCGACGATCCCGAAGGGCGAGGATCCGGGCGAGCCGCCTATCTCGGTCAACTGACCGATCCGTCAAGGGGCAATGAGCCGCGCGGCCCGGGGCAACCGCCCCGGGCCGGAGCGGCTGTGAGACCACGTGGCTAACATCGGGGTCGTGCGGGCGCGACTCATCGCCGGCGCCGTCCTGGCCGGGGTGTTCATCGTTGCCGGGGTAGCGGACGCCAGCCTCCCGCCGCCCGGCTTCGGGCGGTCGGTCGACGTCGGCCTGGTGTCGGGCAGGGTGGTGGTGACGCCACCGGGCGGGCGCTCGTTCGTGCTCGGCACCAACGACCGCAACGTCCCGCTCGGATCGCTGATCGACGCCACGCACGGCCGCGTCGATCTGCGCGCCGCCCCGCCGCCGGGGCGCGCGGGCGCCACCGCCGCCAGGGTCGAGGATGCCCAGTTCTACGACGGCGCGTTCCGCGTGACCCAGTCCGCGAGGAACCCGGTGGCGGAGATCCGGCTCGCTGGCGGAAATACGGCGGCGTGCCTGGCGAACGCTGCCGAGCGCGACGGCCTCGCGCCGCGCCGCGCCCGCCCGCACAAGCTCGTGCGCCTGCTATGGGCGAGCGGCTCGGGGAGCTTCCGCACCGTCGGCCATTACTCCGCCGGCACCGTGCTCGGCACGCGGTGGTTGACCGAGGACTTCTGCGACGGCACGCTCGTGCGAGTCGCCGAGGGCGTGGTCGCCGTCGAGGACTTCGCGACTCAGACCACCGTGACCGTGCGCGCCGGCCACAGCGTGTTCACGCCCGCGGCAGCGGCAGCACCGCGGTGACCGACGTGGGTCCCCCGTCGGCCGAACGTACCCACAGCCGGCCGCCGGCGAGCAGCGCGCGCTCGCGCATCCCGGTCAGACCGAAACCTGCCCGCACGCCATCGGGATCGAAGCCCTCGCCGTCGTCTTCGACAACCAGCTGTACCCGATCGCACAGCTGCGTGACCCGGAGGCTTACGCGCCCGGCGCGAGCATGTTTGACCGCGTTGGATAGCGCCTCCTGGACGATCCGGTAGATCGCGGTCTGTGTGTCGTTGGCCAGCCGTTGCTCGGACTCGAGACCGACGTCGACCTCGACCGCGAAACCGGCGATCGCCGCCTGGCGCTTGGCGAGCGACTCGATCGCCGGGCCGAGCCCCAGGTCGTCGAGCGCGGCCGGCCGCAGCTCGGCGATCAGATCGCGGAGCTTGCGCATCTCCTCGCCGAGATGCGCATCGGCGGTCTCGGCCGCACCGCGCAGCGCGCCGTTCCCCTGCCTGGCCAGACCGGCGGACAGGACCATGCGGACGCCGGTCAGCCCTTGGAGCGTCTCGTCGTGGAGCTCGCGCGCCCACCGGGCGCGAGCCTGATCCGCGGCCTCGACGCTCAGGCGCAGACGGGCCGCGGCGACCGATTGGGCGGTGGCCACGGCGGTGGCCGCGCTCGCCGCCACCGACATCAGCAACTGCTCGTCCTCGTCGTCGAACCGCCGCTCGCCCTCGCCGTTGATCCCCGCGAGCACGCCCAGCGTCTCGCCCTGGAAGATCAACGGCACCAGGATCGCCTCGGTGGCGTCGGGCGCGAGTTGCGCGAGCTGCGCGGCGTCGGCCGGCGCTCCGGCGCGCCGCGGAGTGCCGGACAGCAGCACCTCGCCGGCGAGCGAGCCATTCAGCGGCAGCCGCGGCGGCGAGTGGGACCGGCGCGCGCTGCCGCTGACCGCGGCGAGCTCGCCTCCGTCGGGCAGGTATACCACCAGCGTGCGGGCCGAGACGATCTCAAGCCCGTGCGCGAGGATCAGCGACAGGATCCGCTCGAGGTCGGTCTCACCGCCGACCGCCCGGGCGATCTCCGCAAACGCCTCGAGCCGCGACACGCTCAGCGCCAGGTCGCGGTTCGAGCCCTCGAGCTGATCGGCGTATAGCGCCAGATCGCGCTGCGCGTCCTGACGCTCGGCGATGTCCTTGCGCAGCCGGTCGGAGAACCCGCCGACGATCACGCCCGTGACCAGGAACGCCGCGCCCCGCGAGACGTAACCGAGAGCGTCGACGTGAACCGAGTTGACCACGCTCCACGCGGGCACGAGCGCGAACGCCACCGCGGCCGCAAGCAGGCCGGCGCGCGCCCCGAACTCGATCGCGACCACCGCGATCGGGACGATGTAGAAGTTTGCCAGGAGCGCATCGGGGTCGTCGACGGCGAGCCGGGCGACGAACGCCGTCGCGAACAGCACCACGGCCAGCGCGACGATCGCGGCGCGCCGCGCCGAGGACCGTCGGCTCGTTGGAGTCTTCAGCCTCTCGACGACCCGGCGCTGCGCCGCCTCGAGCTCGATCTGCCTGGCCCGCGTGGCCGCGGTGCTCACCGGTGGATGACCCCGTGCTCGAGTGCGTACCGGACGAGCTCCGGGCGACCCGTGAGCCCGAGCTTGGCCTGGAGGTTCGCGCGGTGGGTCTCGACCGTCCTCGGGCTGATGTACATACGGGTCGCGATCTCGCTGTTGGTGTGACCGAGCGCGACCAGGCGAAGCACCTCGAGTTCGCGCTCGGTCAGGGCGGCATCGTCGGCGCTCGTCAGCGCCCACCCGCCGATCGCCGGGTCGAGGTACCGGCCGCCCTTCGCGACCGTCCGGATCGCGCGCACCAGGTCGGTCCGCGAGGCCTCCTTGAGCACGTAGCCGGCCGCGCCGGCGTTCCAGGCCGGAGCCACGAACGCCGGGTCGTCCTCCATCGTCAGGATCACGACCCCTGTCGACGGCGACGCCGAGCGCAGCTCGAACAGCGCGCTCAGGCTGAGGTCGCGGCCCATGTGGAGGTCCAGCAGCACGACCGCGGGCGCGCGCTCGCGCAGAAGCGCGGTCGTCTGGGCGATGTCGCTCGTCTCGCCGACGACCGCGAGGTCGTCCTCGGCCTCGAGCAGCAGGCGCAGGCCCTGGCGCACGACCGCATGGTCGTCGGCGATCACGATCGTGATGGGCGTCGTCGACATCCGCGCCTCAGCGGGTCACGGTGCCTTCGCCAGATACGTCTGCCCGGTGCGCACGACCACCGTCCTGTGCAGCCTGAAGTCACGGACGGCCACGACGCCCTCGCGAACGACCGTCAACGTGCCGTCGCACCGGTCCCGGACGCCCCAGTTGGTTCCGAGCACGGTCGCCGCCGAGAACCGGCCGACCGTCCGGAAGTGGCCCTTGGCGTTGCCCCGCAGCAGACCGAGGAGCCGCTTGCTCACCGCGGTCGCACGCGCCGGCGCCGGCCGGCAGCCCGATTGTCGCGAGGTCGTGTCGCGGAGCAACAGACTCACCAGCCCCCCGGCGGAACGACTCTGCCTGACCTGGAACGTCCCCCTGAAGAACTGGCCGCTCTGGAAGCTCCCGGGGCGCGGGTTCGCCGAGGTGAGCCTGACCCTTCCGGCGGTCGTATCGACCACGGTGCCGACGGGCACGATCGTCGGCGCCGAGGCCAGCCGCACGAACCCGTACCGCGCTCCCGGCACCTCGATCAGGACCGTGCCACTGACCGGCTGGAGCACCACGGTCTTGGCGAACGTAGGCGCGGGCGAGGCCGGCACCCTCGCGCCCGCCGCGGTCGCGCCCGGAGCGCTCGCGCCCGCCGCGGCGGCGCCCAGCCCCAGAGCGCACAACAGGCTCCCAACACCGAGCCCCCACGTCCTTGATCGTCGTCCTGATCTCACCTTACGGTCCCCATGGGACGGTAGACGGCCCTGCGGTTGCTCGTCAACCTTGCCCGTGGGGCGGCTTGTCCCCCGCGGCACCAGGGCGTACACTCCGCCGCGTGTTTCCGCCCGCGCGGCCGACGGCGGACAGGGGCGATAAGGGGTCAAACCGCGAAGGGTGATGTGAAATGAAGAGGACGCGGCTTTTCGGGAGCAACCGGAACCTCAAGGTGCTGCTGCTCGCATTGGTAGCGCTCGGGTCGGCGGGACTCGGGATCGCGGCGTACGGGACGAACCTGCTGCGCACGCTCGACCTCAACACGATGAACACGCGGTTCTCGATCCGCGGCAACCAGCACCCGAGCCACAACATCGTGCTGGTCAACCTCGACGCCACCAGC
>Ga0335073_10012144_pt1 | contig 12096 bp, 9 predicted proteins | sample Lox_Sample_22_FD_207093 | JGI IMG/M metagenome (GOLD analysis project Ga0335073, IMG submission 207093) | Soil microbial communities from Loxahatchee National Wildlife Refuge, Florida, United States - Lox_Sample_2.2 | ecosystem: Environmental > Terrestrial > Soil > Wetlands | place: USA: Florida... | reverse complement strand
CATCGTCCTCAGCCTCAGCGCTCTTCGGCGCCTGATACGCCTTCACTGGCGCTTTCGCCCCGCGTGGCGCCGCCTGCGTGTATCCTCGCGGAGCCGACAGCGTTGCTGCAGCAATCGCCGCCACCATCATCAATCCCGGAACCCAGTGCTTTGCTCTCATTAACGCTTCCCCTTCCATGCCGGGAACAGGAACCGGTACACAATCCCCGTCTCCCAGATGTTGACGTTGCCCGTTGAAGAGAACTGACGCGAATAGCTGGTCAGAATTCTCGTGTTATGCGGCAAGTTATAGTCGAGCCCAAAATCCGCCCGCTGCGTGTTCACCAGCGGCACGCCATCGCTCACAACCGTGTCGCGGCGAAACGTCTGCTGCATCCGGAACAGCGGCTCGAATCGTCCTACCCAGCTGTTCAGTCCGCCAAATGCGCTCGTGCGATAGTCCGCTTCGATCCAGTAACCCTGCGCGTGATGCCCGCGCGCGTACTCCGAGCGCAGCCGGAACCCCTCATCCTTCGGCTCCCACCACACATGCGCTCCGTAGAAGTTTTCCTGCGTCCCCTGCAGCGATCGATCGTACGACAGCCCCACCTCCAGCCTCTGTTTGGGCAGATAAAGACTCGACCGCCCGCCAAACGACCGCTCCGAATTGAAGTACGTGTTGCCGCTCCGCGCCGAAAACCACGCCGTGTAGTCGATCGAATACTTCGGAGTCCGGATCGCCGACCCGCGCACCTCTCCGCCTACCCCTGTTCCCGTTCCCAACAGGCCAAGCGCAACGTCCAGCGGTCCATCCTGAAAGTTGTTGATCCACACCGGCGACAGCCGCTCGTTATACGTGCCGAACGGCAAGATAAAACTCCCGCCCACCACTGTCAGGTGCGGATTCACCACATAGTCGCCCTGCATATACGTCAGCCCGACAAAATGCGTGTGATCGTAACCGCCCTTGCCGTCGGGACTGAAGTTCTCCGTCAAAATCGCGCGCGATTCAAACAGCAGATGCGGCCCAATCGGTGCTGCCACCAGCGGCTCAATGAGCGGTTGATAGCTGGTGTTGCCGCCCGTGGTGTTGGTTAAGAAGGCCACGCCACCGGACAACAAAGGTGTGTCCTGCGCGATCGCCGTCTTCACCGCAACCAGCGCGGCAAAGAATGTGACAACCATTCGAAACGTCCGGAGCCATCGTTGCGAATTCAGGGAACGAAGCAGCATGACTCCGACCGTATGCCCGTCCTCTTCGCCTCATGTCCTGCCACAGTCTGCGTTTTGTCAAAGCATTGTCATGCCCCCGGCCTCTCTGCGTCCCTGACATTGCAGTGACAATTCCTTTGCACACATCTGACAGCATCTCGTTGCCCGTGTCCTACAGTCCCATCAATGGCCAGCCTTCGCGAAATCGTGCCCCCCGTCCCAGGTATCGAATCCAGCTCACCGGTTCCGCTGCCCCGGCCGCGCCTGGTCGCCGAGCACGACCGTTCCGCAGCACCGCACTTTTCTCGCGCCCTTCACGACAGGACGCAACAGATTTCGCTCTCTTACAAAAAGCGCATCCGCGAAGCTCTGCTCCTGACTTTCTGCGATCCAATCCCCAAAGAATGCCTGCGCCTGTGGCTGCTCACGCGGCGCGAATGGCAGCAGGCTCTCGATTGGCTCGATCTCAGCGGCCTGGCCCTTTATTTCCTCAATCGCGTCGAGCGGGAAAATCTCACCGGCCTCCTGCCCGACCATGTCATCGTGCGCCTGCATCGCAATCTCGCCGACAACGCTGCACGCACCATGGCCCTCGTCGCGGAATGGACCTCCATCCAGCACAGTTTCCAGGACCTCGGCCTTTCCTTCGCAACGCTCAAAGGCTTTTCTCTGGGATCTCCCTCCGTTCCCCGCCTCGAATTGCGCTCTCAGCTTGATCTGGATTTCCTCGTCGCGGAAACCAGTGCCCCCGAGGCGCGCCGCATTCTTGAAGCCCGTGGCTTCCGCCTCCGCGCCGTCAGCGGGCGAAGCTGGGAGTTTGCCGCGCACGACTCCCGACCCATGTTCCTGCGCGACCTCTACAAACCCACGCCCAATCGCTTCGTCGAGTTGCACATCGAGTCCGCCGCATCCCCTTCTCCGCTCCTCGATCGCGTCGAAATGCGCCGCCTCCACGGCCTTAGCGTGCCCGTCCTCGACCCCATCGACCTCTTCCTCGGCCAGGGTCTGCACATCTTCAAACACCTCAGCGGTGAATTCACCCGCGCCGCGCACATGCTCGAATTCCGCCGCCACGTCATGGCGCGCAGCCACGACTCAGCCTTCTGGTGCCGTCTCCGCATGCGCGCCGAATCCGATCTCCGCCACCCCATCGGGCTCGGTGTTGTCGTGCTGCTGATCACCCGCCTCATGGGCGACTTCGCGCCCCGCGCCCTCACCTGCTGGACCGTCGATCGTCTCACCCCTGCCGTTCGCCTGTGGGTCGAAACCTGCGGCTACCACGCCGTTTTCGCTGATTGTCCCGGCACCAAGCTCTATCTTGTTCTCCAGGAGGCCCTCGCCTCTGCCGGCGTTCCCGCCAGGCGTCCTGCTCTTCAGGCCCTCGTTCCGCGCAAGCTTCCACCGGCCTCCCTGACTCCGGCCCCAAACGAGGGCCTGGCCATTGGGCTCCGCCGTCGCTGGCATCGCCTGCGCATCATCCTTATCCGCGCCCGCTTTCACATCGTCGAAGGCCTTCGCTATCTCATCACCGCACGCCGTTTTCGCAGGCAGATGACAATCGCAGAGTGCGCCTCTGCTTCCTGCTCATGCTCGGGTTCCAGCTCTGCGCCGCCCAGGTGCTCTCGCCCCCTGACAAAGCAATAACAATTAGCTGACAGCCTCTCTCGCGTGTCCCGCTACGTTGATTTTTAGAGATGCGGCGTACACTTCAGGGACATTTCGTCAACGCGCTTTCCGGGGTTCTCGACTATGCGGCCTGGCCCATCGGCATGGTCCTTGTCGCCCCCATCATGCTTCGCCATCTCGGCGCCGCCCGCTACGGAATGTGGTCCGTTGCCGCGGCCATTGTCAGCGCCGGGGCCATCCTCGCCTCCGGCTTCGGCGACGCCACCATTCAGCATGTCGCGTCGAACCGCGGTTCCGGCAAGGCAGATCATCTCCTTCGCACCGTCCGCAGTTCCATGGGAATCCACCTGGTCCTGGGCGTCGCCATGGCCCTGCTCACCTGGATCCTCGCCCCCGTCATTGCCGGCCATGTAGTCCACGCGCAACCCGCTCTCGCTCACGATTGCCTGCTCTCGGTCCGGATCGCCAGCCTCATGATCCTGGTTCGTGCCCTCGAGACCGTCTGCATCAGCACCCAGCGCGCCTTTGAGAGATACGGCCCCGCCGTCATTGTCAGCATCGCTGGACGCCTCCTCTCCCTCCTGTCCGCCGCTGTTCTCGCCTTCCTCCACCAAAGCGTCGCATCGATCCTCGCTGCCGGCCTCACCTGCACAGCGATCGCGTTATGGCTGCAGATGCAAAAACTCCGCGTCCTCCTCCAGGCGACTTCGCTCCGCCCGCTCTTCGATCGCGATGCCTTCCGCGCTCTCTTTACCTTCGGCATCTTCAGCTGGTTCCAGGCACTCGCCTCTGTCGTCATCGGACAGGCCGACCGCCTCGTCGCCGGAGTTGCCGCGGGTGCCGTCGCCGTCGCCTCCTACGCGCTCTGCGCCCAGATCGCGCAGCCGCTCTACGGCATCGTCTCTTCCGGTCTCCACTTCCTCTTCCCACATCTCGCCGCACGCCGCCACTTGCTCTCACACCAGGCACTTCGCGGCATGGTCCTCCGAGCATTCCTGGCCAACCTGCTCCTGGTTGCGGCGGGCACAGCCTTCCTTCTCGTGTTCGGCAACCGCGTCCTCCGGATCCTCGCCGGTCCTGCGCTCGCGCAGTCAGCTGCACCTGTGCTGCCGCTCATCGTCTGCAGCACCGCACTCCTCTCCCTCAGCGTCACAGCCTGTTACGCACTCATGGCGTTCGATCGGATTCGCGTCGTCACCTTCATCAATCTTGCCGCCGGCGCAGCGATGCTGGCTTCCATGATCTGGCTCACCCACACCCTGTCTGGCATCGCGATGGCGCGCTTCGCTTATGCGTTCATTGCCCTGCTGTTGTACCTGCCGCTCGTGCGCTATCTCTATCCGAACGCCACCGAGTCCCATCGCAAGGTCGCACCGCCAACACGATCCACCACAGGCCCCGACCCCACCCACGCCAACGTCCTCGGCGTGCGCATCGAGGCCCTCAACATGTCCCGCGCCCTCGACCGCGTTGCGCACGTGCTGCGCGGCGATCAAAAGGGCTACGTCTCGGTCATCGGCGTCCACGGCGTCATGGAAGCGCAGCGCAATCCGCGCCTCGCCGCCATCTACGCGAACTCTGCCATCACCATCCCCGATGGCATGCCCACCGTCTGGATCGGCCGTCTGCAGGGTTGCCGTCAGATGGAGCGCGTTGCCGGTCCTGACCTGATGCTCGAAATCTTCCGCAGCCCGCAGTTCGCAGACTCCACCCACTTCCTCTACGGAGGCGATCCCGGCGTTGCCGAAGCACTCGCTGCCAACCTCCGGCGCCGGTTTCCCTGGGTTCGCATCGTCGGCACCTTCACGCCGCCCTACCGCGATCTGTCACTCGGTGAGGAACGTCACTTCATTCGCACCATCGGCCGTCTCAAGCCCGACTTCCTGTGGATCGGCATCAGCGCACCCCGTCAGGAAGCTTTCATGGCACACTATCTTCCGCTTCTCGACACGAAGCTGATGCTCGGCGTAGGCGCCGCGTTCGACTTCCACACCGGCCGCATCCGCGACTGTGCCCCCTGGATCAAGCGCGCCGGCCTGCAATGGCTGCATCGCCTTCTTCAGGACCCGCGCCGCCTTTGGCGCCGCTATCTGCGCAATAACCCGGCCTTCCTGTGGCATATCGCCCTGCAACTCGCCGGTCTCCGCACTTACCAGACTCCGCGCATCGAGTCCGCTCCATCAGCCGCGCTGCCTCCGCGGACCGCACCGCTGCTCACTCGGCAGCCGCAACGGAAGCTCGCCACCCGCTTCTAGTACGGCGTTTGCAGGTTCTCAAAACTTCGGAACACCCCGCCAGTGTCGTGTTTCGTTCCTTTACCTGTCATCCCGAAGCGAGCGCTTTGGGGCCCCATCGCAGATGGGGTAGGCGAGCGAGGGACCTGCTTTTGTCTTTGTGAGAGTAAAGAGATTTTCTGAAACATTGTGCTGAAAATTTTATTACCTGTCATCCCGAGCGAGCGCTTTGGAGCCCCATCGAAGATGGGGTAGGTGAGCGAGGGGTCTGCTATTTGTTGCGGGTAATAGGGAGATTTCAGAAACGCCACACTAATACGGCGAATTCGACGAATGATCGTAAGGTTGATCGAACTTGTTCAGGTGCGATCCCCCTCGTACCGGGGTTACCGGGATGGTCACAACGCCCAGTTCGCTCTGGCCCTCGGCAACATGAACTCTGCGAGGCAGTCCATTCAGAACCGTCTGCGGAATTCCTTCCGCCCAGACATGCAGCTCATAGTCGCCCGCCGGCACGCCGTGCATTTCCGCCGCCCCCTGCTTATCCACGATCGCAAAGAACGGCGTTGCCAGCGCAACCACCACGGCGCTCATCTCCGGGTGAATGTTGCAGAAAATGTACGAAACGCCTTCGCGCGAAAACGTCACCGTCTTCGTCGATCCCGCCTCGTACAAACCAAGATCGAAGCGCTTCCCGTCGAACAACGAAAAGACGTTGTGATAGAAGGGGTCCTCATTCGGAAACTCGACATTGCTTCCCACCGGAACAACCAGCAGATGCGGAATGAAGCTCCGATTTTTTTGCAGCAGTGTGTACGGCTTGTGCGGTTCAGCAGCCGGCGGATCCACCGGCTGCAGCGGCTTCAGCCACACTACCGCCGGCGGCATCGTCGCAGCCTTGCCCGTATACGAGATCCGCACGTGCAGATCCTCAGCGAGGCAGAGCATCGCTGTGAACACCACCGTACCCAACACCGCCGTTTGCCGCACCGCGCGTCTCATCAGAACTTATATCCCGCCGCGACCCCGATCACATGACTCGCAGCCGCCGGATAGCTCGCGGAAAAGCTGGCCAGATGCCGATAGTCCACCGAAAACTGCAGCCACGCGCTTGGACTATAAATTACGTTGCCCATCACGGTCTGCGTCCGCGCCAAACCTTGATAGCTTCCCGATCCCGCAACAAAGTAGCGCCTCACTTCGTGCGCAGGCACATCGTCCATCCCCACAGCTTCGTTAAACTCCACGCGTTCCCCCACTCGCTCTTTCAGCTGCGCCCATCCCCCAACATCGTCAAACGGCCGCGTGTAGAACCTCCCAGGCATGTCCGGATCGGGGCGCGCGCCGTAATCCTTATACGCACCCCCTCCCAAACCACCCAGCGCAAGACCGCGATAAAAATTGCCGCTCAGTTCCATCCCCCCTGGCAGCGGCTGGCGATAATCCAGCGTTCCCGCCCACGAATCGAAATGCGATCCGTAAACCGTCCGATGCTTCGCAAAATATCCGCCCACACCCAGCTGGAATCCGCGCTCCTCTTCACCTCTCACCAAAGCCAACCTCGTCTGCACACCCGGCCACCGGCTCTGCTCGCCTGTCGACGTCGAATACATCGTCGCAGCGTACGGAGGATCGCCCGCATCGATCAGTGCCGTCTCCATGCGGAATCGCGCGTCTCCGCCCAGTGCCTGATCGTGACGAACACCGATCTGCGGATTCCACGACCACAGGTTCCCCGACCATGCCAGCGCCGGAGTCGCCACCGACGTCAGCGACGTCGGCTGTCCGGGGTTGATCAACGGCCGGTCGAGCGAGAAGTACACTTCCGTGCTGTCCCAGTCCAGAGCCGCGTGGGCCGTGCGCAACCGCAACAGGCCCGCCGTGCCGTAGCTTCCCGTCCCCGTCGTGCTGCCGAAGAAGTCCGTCCGCAAATCCGCGCGGCTCGTCGCCCCAAAAACATGTGGCCCGCGCGCGTCGATTCCCAGCACCGTCTGCCGCATCGTCGCACCCGTGCTCCCTGGCCCCGACTGTGCCACTCCAGGATCCGCGGGAACATCCACCTGGCTCGTGTTCACAAATCCGTTCAGCAGAATTAATCCCGTCACCTTCACCGGATACTTCGACGCGCTCTCTACCTTCGACTCCTCGTGCGTCGCGATCTGCGACTGCAGCATCGCCTGGTTCTCTTTCAGTGCCTCCACCTGCGCTGCGAGCTTTTCCGCATCGTCCGGCGGATCCGGATCGTCGCCGCCGCCACCAATTTGCCGCCGCACCTCTGCCAGTTGCTGTCGAAGCGCAGCCAGTTGCCGCTGCGACTCCTCCAGCTGCGTTTGCGCCTTGCTCACCGCATCCGTCAGCACCTGCACCTTCTTTGCCAGTTCTTCCTGGCCCGGTGCCTGTGCCCGCATCGGCGCAACCGAAACCATCAGCAGCATCGCAACCCCAGGTACGCCGTGCTTCAGAACACCTCGCCCGCTTAACGATCGATGGTAGCTACCTTCCATGGGCCACCTCTGTTTCCGATTTCTCCGGATAAACACCCTCTCCCAGCAGGCCTCGCGCAATCGTCATTCTGAAAATCGTTTCGCCCGGACGGCTGCTCACCAGCACCAGATACCCGCCATGCTCCGCTGCGATGCAATGCGCCAGCGTCAGGCCCAGCCCCGATCCCTTCTGTTTCCCCTGGCTCACAAATGGCTGGAACAGGCTCGTCCGAATATCCTCCGGTACCCCCGCTCCGTCATCTTTCACTTCGAAATGAATCTGATCGCCCTCCGCCTCCAGCCGCGCCGTCACGTGCACGGCATCTCCTGGAGCCTTACGCGACTGGCAGGCATTGAGCAACAGATTGTATAAAGCGCGCTCGATCTGTTTCGCGTCCACCACCGCGAGGGTCGTCGCCGCATCCCCGTAACTCGCCGTCATCATCACGTTGCCCGCGTCGGGGTGCTTCTCCACCAGCGCAATCGCCCGCTCCAGCAGCGTCGCCATCACTTCAGGCGACCGCCGAATCGCCGACCCCGTCCGGCTGAAGATCAGCATCGACTCCAGCAGGTCCGTCGTTCCATACACCGCCGTGTGAATGTCGGAGAGGATCTCCGCCCGCTCCGCCTCGCTCAGCCGCTCCGACGCCAGAAATTCTGCGTTCGCGTACACCGCCGCCAGATAGTGCCGAAGATCATGCGAGACCGAACTCGCCATCCGCCCGATCGTCGCCAGCCGCTCTGACTCCAGCAGTGCCCGGTTCGTCTGCTGAATCTCCTGCCGCATCTTCGAGAACGACACGCTCAGATCCCGAACCTCCCGCGTCCCGCGATACGGCAGCAGGTGCGCGCTGTCGCCCGAACCAAACGCGCGAACCCCCGCCGCCAGCTCCTCCAGGGGCCGTGTCACCGAATACGAAAGCGCCAGCATCAGCAGCGTTCCCAGCACCATCGCCACCAGTCCCGCCGCCACCACCAGCTGATCGATCTGCCGGATCGAGCGGTCCGCCGCGCTGAACGAACGCAGCACCACCAGCTGCAGCGGGGCGGAGGCCCTCGACGTCAGATCTGTCGTCACAGCCAGATACTTTTCCTCGCCAACATTCGTCGGCCGCGCGCCCAACCCTGCCGTCTGTGCCAACTCCCGGCTCAGCGACTCCTGCGCAGACTCGGAAAGCGTGCTGGCCAGAATCTTTCCGTTGCTGATGAATGTCGCATCCACCATCGTTGCCCGGCTGATCTGTTCCAGCAGTTCCCGGTCGATCGCGAACCCGCTGATCACGTATCCCAGCAGCGCGCCTTTGCTTTCGCTGCCGAAATACAGCGGCCGCACCGAACACGCAAATAACCGGCCTCCGCTCACCAGATACGGCGTGCCCTGTTTTTCCAGAACCAACTTCAGATCTGCGCTCGCCTGCGCGTCCGGCACAGATCGGTCGGTGAAGGCGGCCACCACGTGTCCTTCTATATCTGCTAGCGCGAACAGATCGCTGCCGCTCACGTTACGAAAATCCGCCGCCTCGTTTTCGATGGTCCGCGCGTCGTTGGTTGTCATCAGCGCCTTCAGGGTCGGCAAATCCGCCATCAGCGCATTTTCGCGGTCCAGCGCCTTCAGACGCTCCGCCTGCAGATCCTGAAACGTGTTCACCGAACGCGCCAGATTCGCCGAAAGTCCCTGCGTCACCTGCTGCAGCAGCCGATGCCGGATCAGCAGCAGGCTCGCCAGCGTCGCCGTGGCAATCACCACCGCCATCGCGGCGATCAGCAACACGCGCGTTCTTACACCTCGATTTGTGTGCATGCCTGCTGATCCAAAACCGGCCTGCATCAAGCCGCCCCTCTATGGGACAAATTTGTAGCCTGCTCCATAGATGGTCAGCAAGTGCTTCGGGTTCGCCGGGTCGGGCTCCAGCTTCTGGCGCAGCTTCAGAATCTGATTATCGACCGTGCGCGTCGTCGGATACGAGTTATACCCCCACACCTCGTTCAGCAGCACGTCGCGCGTCAGAACCCGCTCGGCATTCTCAGTAAAAAACTTCATCAGCTTGAACTCGTGCGACGTCAGAACCACCTGCACCCCGCTCCGCCGCGCCAGCATCTTCTCGAAATCCAGTTCGCAGTCGCCGAACCGGTACACCGTCGCCTGCACCGGCCGCTTGCGCCGCCGGATAGACGCCTGCACCCGCGCCATCAGCTCCCGCGGACTGAAAGGCTTCGTTACGTAATCGTCCGCACCCAGCTCCAGCAGCAGAACCTTATCCACCACTTCTGTAACAGCGCTCAGCACAATCACCGGGGTCTCAACGCTGATGCCCTTGATGCTCTGGCACAGCTCGCGTCCCGAGATCTGCGGCAGAATCAGATCCAGCAGCACCGCCGCCGGACGATGCGCGCGAAATAAATCCAGTCCCGTTTGTCCGTCCCCCGCAACCAGAACCGAGTAGTTCTCTTCCATGAACATGCGCCGCAGAACCTTTTGCATCCGCGGATCATCCTCGATCACCAGGATCGTTCCCAGTTCCGGCGCAGGCAAAGCTTCCCGCATCGTCATCGCAGAAGGTTCAATCGTCATGTCCATATCCTCATTGTGCCTTGCTGCACTTACGCAATGACATTTTCGAGGTCACAAATGACAATGTATTGACATTCTCACACGCCTGCCCGCAGCCCTTCAGGGCGCCCCCACGGACTGCCATTGGTCCTCGTTCTTTTCCGCTTTCCCCGGCAGGATCTCCCCCTCTTCCACCAGCCTCCCATAGAGCGCCATGTACTCCCGGGCGATCGTCTCTCCGGAAATCTGCGGCAGCGCCACCTGACCCCTGCGAGGCTGTTGCAGCGCCTTCCGGATCGCCGCCGCGAATGCCTCCTCCTCGTTCTCGCCGAGCGCGAAGTAGATGCATTGTTCGCCACCCAGCTCCCGGAATGGCGCTATATCGGAACACACAATCCTGCATCCTGCCAGCAGCCCCTCCGCGACCGGCAGCCCAAATCCTTCCATGAGCGAAGGCGCCAGCAGCGCTTCGCAGTTGCGATAGCACCATTGCAGTTCGGGTTCTGAAATCCCGCTCAGCAGCAGCACATTCTCTCCAATCCGCTCCGTCTCGATCGTCCGCTGCAGTCTCTCCGTCTCCGGTCCCGGAATTCCCACCACCAGCAGCATCATTCCCGGATCCACGCTCTTCTCCCGCAATAGTCGCCCCAGCGCCCGCAGCGCCAGGCCGATGTTTTTGTTACGCCGGTGCTGCGCCACGCACAGCAAAAATGGCGAATTCCTGCACTGCGGCGCCGGGCTTCGCCCAATGCGTCCTCGAGTCGGCTCCACGGAGTTGTAGATCCTGATCGCCTTCGCCGCTACCCTGGCCGGCTCCAGCTCCCGCAATCGCGCCAGAGTCGAGTCCGACACACACGCCAGCGCATCCGCCGCACGCATGCATTGCCGTTGGATCATCCGGTTGAAAACAACCTTGGGAAACCCGAAATTCTCCGGTATGTCCCACGGATAAAAATCGTGCACGGTCACAACCGCGGGACAACGCATTTTTCGCCGGTTGAGCGGCGATGGATACGCTAAATGCACCACCTCGGCGTCGAGCTGCGCCGCAACTTCGGGCAAATCGAACCAGTACCACAAATTCCGCGCTACATGATGAGGATCCAGATGCACGCAATGAACGTGCAGGCGTGGATCTTCAACCCGTATCGCATCGCGCAGCAGCGCATACTCCCACGGAGCCGCAATCACATGCACGGCTTCAATCTGCGAATGCAGCAGGAGACATCGCGCCACATTGGCCGCATGTCGTGTGACCCCGGAAAGCTGCGTATTCGACGTCACAGCCGCCAGAACGAGCTTCATCCTACGCATCCTTCCAGCGCGCTGCGCTTTCCCGCCGCGTGGATCGCCCGCACCTCGCCCCCGGATCCATGACCCGCGCACCCCTCGCCCACCTGCCCCCGCTTCGCCAGCGTCAGGCTCAGCAGCGTAATCAGCCACAGCGGCAGTGACAAATCGAAGTTCTCGGTGTCCGCCAGCCCCCGCACCACGACGAACACCAGCAGGCTTTTCACCAGCACGCGCACCTCCGGGCCCGCCACCGCTCTGGCATAGCGGTACAGGCTCCAATACGTGCCCGTCAGCAGCACAATTCCCACTACGCCATACGTGTAGAACTGCTGCAGCAGCTCGTTGTGCGCGTGCCACGCCTCAAACGATCCAAATGGCGGAATCACATTCCGGAACGAATGAAACCCGTGACCGATCCATGGCTGCTCCAGCGCCCGCGTCAGCACAAACGTCCAGATCCCCAGCCGGCCGGTCAGCGTCTCGGACTGATTGCCAGCGTTCTCGTAGACCACCGCATAGTGCGCGATCAGCGGCCAGAACGCCGCGACTACCGCCAGGCTCGCCAGGCCCATCGCCACTTTGCTCTTCCGGCTCATCCCGCGATCGAAGACCAGCAAATAAATCTGCCCCACCGCGAACGCCGCAATCGTCGTCTTGCTCAGCGTCCGCAACAGCGTAATCGCCAGCAGTGTCGCCACTACCCGCGACCACGCGCTCC
>Ga0335073_10012143_pt1 | contig 12096 bp, 10 predicted proteins | sample Lox_Sample_22_FD_207093 | JGI IMG/M metagenome (GOLD analysis project Ga0335073, IMG submission 207093) | Soil microbial communities from Loxahatchee National Wildlife Refuge, Florida, United States - Lox_Sample_2.2 | ecosystem: Environmental > Terrestrial > Soil > Wetlands | place: USA... | reverse complement strand
TGATCACCCACCGCAGCGGCGGCGACCCCTCAACCCCCATGCTAACGCCGGGCAAGACCAAGTTTGAGGCACTTACCTGCGAGCGTGGCCTGACGCAGGATACGGCCTTTCACGACTGGGCTGGGCTGGTGTGGAACTACGGTTCCGCGCTTGGCACGGAGGCTTCTCTGGCCAACTTTCGCAAGGACCTCTATATCGAGTTCTACAACGAAGCCGGCCAGCTCGCGATTGCCTACAAGGTTTATCGCTGCTGGATCTCGGAGTACCAGGCCCTGCCCGATCTTGACGCCAACGGCAATGCGATTGCCATCGAGCACATCAAGATCGAGAACGAAGGCTGGGAGCGTGACACCGGCGTTACCGAGGCCACCGAGCCCACGCTTAGCACCATCGCAGTGTAAGGAGCGCAATGACCTCGGCGGAGATGCTGTCTTTCTGGGAAACAGGCAGCAGGCTGAGCCCGCTCGATCGCAGCGTGTTGGCCGCGCAACTCGGCGGTGTGCCTGCATCTCAGGCTGCGGATCTGCCGCTCGGAGAGCGCAATCGCGCCGTGGCGCGGCTCTACTCCGAGCACTTCGGGCGCGAGCTCAAGGGCTTTACGCAATGCACCGGCTGCGGAGAGAAGCTGGAGTTCGATTTCGATCTGCGCCAGGTCACCGATGCGCCGGCTCTCGAAGCCCGGGCGCTGGTCAATGTCGGGCGGTGGAAGTTTCGCTTGCCCACCAGCCGCGCTCTTGCCCTGGCGTTGAACAGCGGTGAGGAGGCTTCTGCGGGGCAACGTCTGCTCGAGCAGTGCCTGGCAGAGTGCGACGACGCCGTCCTCGGCTGGAGCGAGGAAGAGATGGCGGTGATCGAAGAGAAACTTGCCGAGGCCGATGCCCTCGCCGAGATTCTAATCGACTTCAAATGTCCCGAGTGCGGGGCAGGTTTTGAGGACGCCCTCGATCTCGGCAGCTTCCTGTGGTCGGAGATCGAGGCCTCGGCCCGGCAGCTTTTCGACGACATCCATCTGCTGGCTTCGGCCTACGGATGGACCGAAGACGAGGTGCTGCGATTGAGCGCGGCGCGCCGTGAAGCCTATGTTCGGAGAGTTCTGGGATGATGGGTTTTTTAGGCAGGGCGCTGGCGAGCGCGCGGGGTGCGGAGCAGAGGCTCAAGCCTCTGACGGGATCTGTGTACGCCGGCGATCATCGCCGCCACGAATTACAGCCGGCATCCTGGGCAGAAGAGACGATCAACGTGCCTGCCGCGCCAAGCGTTATCGCGCCTGCCCGCCAGCATTCCCCGCCTGCGGCTGCCGAGTTCACGCGGCCTATGGCGCCGGAAGCCCCGCTGCTTCAGCCTGCAGATACGCCGCCAACCTCGTCCGTCACCCAAGGGAGCGGCGACGAGCCCCGGCTTCTACCTGCCACGCGTCCTCCTATTGTCTCGCCGGCCGCGCATCGAGAACGCGAGAGCGCGGCGCGGCCCGCCTTCGAGCGCGATGCGTCGCAGCCGCCATCGCCCGCGCCGCTCCTCCGCGGCAACCCTTCGCTTCTTCCGGACTGGCGGCCGACTGAGGGCCCGAGAGCCGAAACAGCGGTTCCGCCATCACCTGTCCGCGCCGAGAATTCCCCGGACGAGCCGCGCCGCGCTCCGTCGCCGCCGCCGCAACCTCAGCCCTTGCTCCGTCCCAGCACGGCTGCCAGGCCGCCCGCCGTTCAGCCGCATCTCGCCATGCCGAAAAGCCGCCCGCCGCAAGAGCCGGAGATTCAGGTGCACATCGGCCGCATCGAGGTCATCGCCGCCACTCCGCAACCGTCCAGAGTACCGCCCCCGCGGCCAAACCGTGCCACCAGCCTCGCCGACTATCTGGCCGGGGAGAATGGACGGAAGCGATGAGCAACGCACTGGCGCTGGCCGGCATCTCCTCGGTTCTGCAGCATTATCTCTACAACCTTTACGGGGCAGTATCCGGTGAGATTCCGTGGCCTGTGCAGGTGTCGTGCCTGGCTCCGGATCAGGTGCAGCAACAGTTGCAGGCCGGCACCGGCAACGCTGAAAATCGCGTGAATCTTTTTCTCCACATGGTCACGCACAACGCCGCCTGGCGCAATGTGGATCTTCCTGCGCTGTCGAACAATGGCCAGACGCAGGTCGGCAATCCTCCCCTGGCCCTCAATCTGCATTACCTGCTGACGGTGTATGGATCTGAACCCTGGCAATCGGAAGCGCTGCTCGGTTACGCGCTCATGATGTTTCACCAGTCGCCCGTGCTCACCCGCAGCGACGTGGAGCACGCGCTGAATGCGCGCTCCGGATCGACCTATCCCTACTCCGGCTATCCCCTCAACAACTCGCTCGGGCTGTGCGGCATCAACGATCAGTCGGAGCTGTTGAAGATTACGCCTGAGAGCATGAGCCGCGAGGAGATGGCCTGGCTCTGGACTGCGCTCAAGGCCGACTATCGTCTCACATTCCCATTTAAAGTTTCCGTGGCGCTCATGCTGCCCGATCTTTCGCCGTCGTTGGCCTTTCCGGTCCTCCAAACCTCGTTCGCTCCGCCGCCGCCGCCTCCGCCTCCCGCCGTTCCTCCGCCTGCGCCGCAGGTGGTGCTGCCCAACGCACCTCCGCAGTTGCTTTCGGCCAGCTACCCGTCGGGCCAGGGCAGCGCCCAGCCCAATCAGCAGGTCACCCTCAGCGGAGAATACTTCACCGGCGCGAATCGCGTGACGCTCACCCACGCGCAGCTGGGCGTCTCGTTTTACGTTTCGCCGGACACGGTCACGGCGGGCCAGGTGCAATTTACGCTGCCCCCGCTACCGCCTATGCCCATCGTGCCTCTGCCGCCGGCGCCGCAACCCACGCCTTATCCGGCAGGCTCCTATCTGGTTGCCGTGCAGTGGTGGGATCCGGTGCAGAAGATCGTCGTGCAGGCCACCAACCTGCTTCCCCTGGCCATCACCTATTGGCTGCCTGCCACGCAATCGCCGGGCACAGCGCCTGTCGGCAGCGATCTGGGCGCCACGCTGACCGACTTCACACCGCCCGTCTGGCCGGGCCAGCGCGTGCAACTGGTGCTCAGCGGCACGGTCAGCGGCAATGTGGTCTCTTTCACCGGCGAAGCGCAACCCGTGCTCAGCACTTTGCCGCAGTCTTCGGTCGTCTTTCTGTTTACGTCGTTAATGCCCACGGGGCAGACCTATCTCGCCCGCATGGTGGTCGACGGAATCAGCAGCCAGGTGGAGTTCAACATTCCCGCCGTCGGTCCGCCGTCGTTTACCGGGCCCAAAGTGAGCGTATGAGTACAGTCGCCATTCCGGTGCGGGCCGAGAGCAATCGCGAGCTGCTGCTCGGCGAGTTCGCGCGGATCCGCGCACTGCTTGAGGGCGCGCCTGTCCCGCAACCGGCTCGCGACGCGCTCACCTGGGCCTGCGAGGATCGGCCGGCCATCGATCAGCTTGCGGCCATCTTCGGGCTCTCCGTCTTTGAGCGCGATCTGCTGCTCTTGTGCGCCGGCGCGGAGATGGATGGCAAGCTCAACGAGCTCTGCGGCCGGCTCACCGGCAATGCGCAACGCGGTTCTCCCACCTTCGCGCTGGCCATGAGCGCGCTCGATCACGCGGAGTGGAGCGCCATGTCGCCCTGGGGGCCGCTGCGCCGCTATCGCCTCATCGAAATCGACGTGCGCCAGGGATTGGTGACCGCTCCCATGCGCATCAACGAGCGGACCCTGCATTATCTTGCCGGCGTCAACCGGCTCGACACGCACCTTGAAGCGCACTTGCGGCCCAAGCAGCCTGCCGCGGCGCTCGCTGAGCAACACCAGATGCTCGTCGCTCAGCTGGCGCGCATTGAACCCGACGATCTGGCCGAGATGGCCGTACAATTCCACGGCGACGATGCCGCCGCCCAGGAAAATGTTGCGGCCTTGTTTGCGCACCATTACGGACGCCAATTGTTCGTGATGCGCGTGGAGGATTGTCCGCCCATCGGCGCCGAACTTGACGATTTTCTGGCCACCTGGTCGCGCGAAGCGGAACTGCTGCCCGCCTTTCTGTTGTTGCAGTGGTCCGTGGATACGCCCACGCCGGCCGCGAATGCCCTCGCCGACCGATTGCCGGGCCCGTTGCTGGTGGCCAGTCGCGACCCGCTCAAACTGCGCCGCACCGTCTGGCGCATTGAGGTCAACAAGCCCGCGCCCGTCGCGCAACGCGAGCTATGGGCGCAGGCCTTCCACGACGCCGAACTGGCGCAAGACCAACCGAGCGGCGCAGACGGCGGCGCGAGCCAGGCCGGCGAGCCGCAAGAGACGGCAGAAATTCTCGATCGCCTGGCCGCCCACTTCCGACTCAGCGCGGAAACCATCGTCGCTCTTGCCGACGCCGCGTGTGCGGCCCGCGGTACGCAATCGGGTCCCGACTTCGCGCAGCATCTCTGGCAAAGCTGCCGCGTGGTGGCGCGGCCGCAGCTCGATCTGATGGCCGAGCGCATCGATCCCCAGGCCGAGTGGAGCGATCTCGTCCTGCCGGCGCCGCAGCTTGAGGTGCTGGCCCTGCTGGCAGCCGAGGCCCGGCACCGTATGACGGTCTACGAGCGATGGGGCTTTGCCCGGCGCAGTCGCCGCGGCCTGGGTTTGAGCGCCCTCTTCAGCGGCCCCAGCGGCACGGGCAAAACCCTCGCCGCCGAAGTATTGGCCGCCGAGCTTGGTCTCGATTTGTATCGAATTGATCTCTCGGCCGTGGTGAGCAAGTACATCGGCGAGACCGAGAAAAACCTCAAGCGCGTCTTCGACGCGGCCGAGGAGGGCGGCGTCGTGTTGCTCTTCGATGAGGCCGAGGCGCTGTTCGGCAAACGCTCCGAGGTCAAAGACAGCCACGACCGCTACGCCAACATCGAAATCGGCTACCTGCTGCAGCGCATGGAGAGTTATCAGGGCGTGGCCATCCTCACCACCAACCTCAAGTCCACGCTCGATCTCGCCTTTCAGCGCCGCCTGCGCTTCATCGTCGACTTTCCTTTTCCCGGCAAGTCCGAGCGCGAAGCCATCTGGAAGTGCGCGCTCCCGCCCGAGACGCCGCGGCTCCAGCTCGATGAATCGCTTCTCGCGCAGCTCAATGTCACCGGCGGCAGCATTCGCAACATCGCGCTCAACGCCGCATTTATGGCCGCCGCCGCCGGACGCCCGCTCACCATGGAAGACCTGCTGCGCGCCTCCGAGCTTGAAGCTTCAAAGCAGGAGCGGCCCATCGCCCAGGCCGAGACGAGGGGGTGGGTATGAGCCGCCCGCGCGCCACGATCCATATTGACCGCGTGGTGCTGCGCGGCGTCGATCCCCAGCAGGCCAAGGCCATCGTCGAAGGCCTGCGCACCGAGCTGGCTGCCACGTTTTCGAGTGCAGCCTACCGCGGCACGCTGCGTACAAACCGCACCCTCGCCGCAATTCGCCTGGGCACGGTGCCGCTCGGCGCCGGCCGCGTGGCAGCAAAGCGCTTTGGCGCCGCCGTAGCGCGCGCCGCGGGAAAGGGGATGAAAGCGTGAGCAGCGCAGCCTTCGCCCAGGAATCGCTCTCCTCTTCCTCGCTCAAAGCGGGAGGCTCCTCGCTGCGCGTCAATCAGCCCGGCGATGCGCATGAGGTCGAGGCCGATCATGTGGCCGAGCGCGTTGCCAGCGGCGATCGCATCGCCTCCTGGAGCCTCAAGAGCGTCAATACCGGCGCCGTGCAGCGCGACTCCGATTCAGGGCCGCCCGCCGGCCAGTCTCCGACGCCTGCGCCCGGCAAGCAGCCGTCCGCCGGTGACATGGCCGGCAAAGCCGCCGAGGCGCTGATGGCCACCAAGCAGGGCCAGGCCGCCGTCGCCGCCATTAAAAAAGATCCGGTCGTCAAAACCACGGCCGACTTCTTCGCCACTCCTGCCGGGGTTGTGATCGCCGGAGCCGCGGCCACTTCAGTCGTAGCCGCTCTGGCCGCCGAACATAAGCCGCTGCCTCTGCAGCCGCCCAAAATTCCTCTCGACTTCCTGCATCCCGGGCTCAGCATGAAGCTGGGCTATCAGGGACCGGTCGACAAGCCCACGGCCGCATCCATCACGCTGAGCTTCACGCCCAAGGCCGGGCAGGAAAAAAAGGCCGATGCCGGCGCGGAGAAGGGCGCTTCGATCCGCGACGAGATTAACCGGCTCAGGGCGCAGCAGGAGATCTTCGGCGGCGCCAAGACCGATGATGCCTCGCGTCCCGGGCCGCTGGCTCACCCGGCGGAGAAAGGCGTCTATACGCCGCCCGGCAAAGGGCTGCCGGCAAAAAAAGATGCAGCCACTCCGGCCCACGATGCGGCTCCCAAGAGCGACCCCAAAGCCGCCGAGGCCGCCGCGCCCAAGCAGGAAAAGCGCGAAGAAGCCGTGGTGCAGCGCAAGGCCGAGCCCCTGGCCCAGACCGAGCCCGCCTCGGCCAGTGGCGTTCGTGAGGCGCTGCACGATCCCGGCCGCCCTCTCGATCCAAGCACGCGTGGCTACATGGAGTCGCGCTTCGGCGTCGACTTCGGCAACGTACGCGTTCACACCGGCGATCGCGCCGCGCAGTCGGCGCGCGACATCAACGCGCGCGCCTACACCGTCGGCTCCGACATCGTTTTCTCTTCAGGTAGGTACGCGCCCGAAACCTCGTCCGGACGCAAGCTGCTGGCGCACGAGCTCACCCACGTCGTGCAGCAGAGCCCCGGCGCCGCGCGCAAAGCCTCCGGCATCTCCGCCTCTCCCCGCCGTGTGCAACGCAGCGGAATACTCGATAGCGTCCTGGCCAAAGTTCGCACCCTGCCCGGCTACGACCTGTTCTGCACCATCATCGGCAAAGACATCGTCACCTGGCAGGACAAGCCAAGCTCCAAGGAAGATATCCTGCGCGAATTTGTGAAGCTGGTGGGCGGCGAGGACGCCTACGAACGGCTCACCAAAGCCGCAGGCGCCATTGAAAAGGCCTGGCAGTGGCTCCAGACCGAGCTCACCAACCGCAAACTCACCCTCGATGGCTTCAAGAGCCTGATCGATCAGGCCAAGGATTCGGTCAGCTTGAGCGATGCCCTGCCCTCGCACTGGGGCGATGTCGTCGAGCGCATCAAGGGAATCTTCCGGCCCTCTTTCGAAAGCGCTCTCGAGCTCGGTAAAATCGCCCTCCGTAAATTCCTGGACATCGTGCTTGAAGTCGTGATGGACACCTTCGGCGACACCGGCAAGCAGGTCATGGACTTCCTGCGCAAGGCCGGCGACACCATCTCAATCATCGCCCGCGATCCGGTAAAGTTCGTCGGCAATCTCATTGATGCCATCAAGCTGGGGTTCAAGAACTTTGCCGGCAACTTCCTCAAGCATCTCAAAGATTCGCTCATGGAGTTCCTCTTCGGCGAAGTTGGCTCGCGCATCAAGCCGCCCAAAGAATTCAGTCTTTCCGCGCTCTTCGGGCTCTTCCTCGATGTCATGGAGCTGAACTACGCCACCTTCCGCGAACACCTTGTGAAAAAGACCTCGCCCACCGCGGTTACGGTCCTCGAAGGGGCCGTAGACACCATCAGCAAGATGGCGCACGCCAAGAGCGTGAGTGCGGCCATGGACGTTTTCATGGAGCAAGCCGGCAGCTTGATCGGCGAACTGGTCAACATCGCCATCGACAAGATCAAAAGCTGGGTCGTGACCAATGTTGTCGAAAAGGCGATCGAGAAGGTCCTGCAGCTGTTCACGCCCGCCTCGGCGATCGTCGCGGCCATCGAGGCCATCTATCACACCATCGTCACGCTCATTAACAAGGGCAAGCAGCTCTTTGAAGTGCTCAAGGCCACGGTCGACTCGATCTCCCGCATCGCCAGCGGCGACCTGACCCAGGCCGCAACCAAGATTGAAGACGCCATGGCCCGCGGCCTCAACTTCATCGTTGCCTTCCTCGCCGAGCAAGCCGGCTTGGGCGGCATCGGCCAGACCATCCGCGACATCATCAAGGCGGTCCACGACAAGGTCTGGGGCGTCGTCGACAAGGTCATCGACTACGTCGTCGGCAAAGCCAAAAATCTGATGGACCGCGCCGCGGCCACCGCCGGCAAAGTGCTCTCCTGGTGGCAGCAGCGCAAAGATCTCCTCGTGGACGACAGAGAGCGCTCCATCTATATAGAGGGTGGCGAAGACTCGCCCCAGCTGATGATCGCCAGCAGCCCCGGCGTCAAGTGGTCCGACTACCTCAAGAAGCGCGAGAAATCGCTCACCGCGACGGAAAAGACAAAGAAGTCGAAACTGCTCCAGCAAGCCAAGGATCTTGCCGTGAAGCTTGAGGATAAGCTCGAGAGATCGAACGATAAAGACGACGACGCCAAGAAAAAGGACAAGGAAAAGAAGGTCGAAGAGAAGCGCAAAAACTTTGAGAAATTTGCCGACATCATCGTGGCCCTCGGCTTCTCGGACGACGATAGCCTGCCCGCTTCGGTCATCAAGTACGATGAGCCGCGCTCTGATGGCGGCGCGATCAAGATGACCGCATCGATTCTGAGCAAGCATCACCCAAAAGGCACTCCAGTCCAGGACAAAGATACGCCCATCTGGGCCGATCTCACGCCCAAGATGTACCACCCCAGAGGGCCCTACGTTCAAGGTCATCTGCTCAACCGCAACCTGGGCGGCGAGGGGCGGCGCTTCAACCTCAGCCCCATCACCAATTCGGCAAACCAGAAGCACCTCAACGATATCGAAGACACGCTCAAGACCATGGTCGATAAGCCGCGAAAATCCAAGGTCGTCCGTTATATGGTCGAAGCGATTTACCCCAGAAGCATCAGCGCCTCCAAACACCCGGTCTCGAAGCGCTACCAGACGCTGCTGGATATGCCAAAGTCGCAAATGACAGACAAGCAGGAAAAGGAAAAGGCGATGTACGACGCCGAACAGCGGCTCTGTCACAGGTTTGAATATGAGGCCTGGGAGCTCAAGCAGAATCCGGACAGCGGAGAGTGGGTCGACGACAAGGAGATCAAGAAGGGTCACGTCGACAACAACCTTTAGTAGGCAGGCCTTTAGGCAGAGGAAATGATCGCAATGGCGACCAACACCAATCCGCTCGCACCACGGCTGCTCAAGGGCGGCATCGTGACCATGGACCCGGACACGTCCGTGCTCGAGGGGGTCATCTCGTTCCAGTACAACCCCGAGACCGTCACGCGCACCATGCAGATCCAGGCCGTGCCCGGCTCGCAGGACGGCAACCACGTGGACGTGCTGCGTCTGCGCGGGCCCGCGATTGAAACCGTGAAGGTGGATGTGGAACTCGATGCGGCTGACTACCTCGAGTTCCCCGCCAAGTATCCGCTCACCGCGCAGCTTGGCCTGCAGCCGCAGCTTGCGCAGTTGGAGATGCTGATCAATCCCACAGTGGAAACGCTGCTCGCCGACGACCAGATGGCCAGCGCCGGAACCCTTGAAATCATTCCTCTCGAGCAGCCGCTCACGCTCTTCGTCTGGAGCACGCAGCGCGTCATGCCAGTCCGCCTTACTGAGTTCAGCATCACCGAAGAAGCCTTCGATCCCAATCTCAATCCCATTCGCGCCAAAGTTTCACTGGGCATGCGCGTGCTCACCGTGGACGATCTTGGATTCGACCATCCGGGCGGGCGCATGTTCTTGACCTATCTCACCAACAAGGAAACCATGGCCGGGCAGGTAGCCAATGCCGCGCTCACCAGCCTTGGTCTCGGGAGCTGATTCGCATGCAATATCCACTGCAGGCAATGATGCAGCTCGGCGTCATCCCTCCGGTCACTTTTCCGCCGGACAGCCGCTATTACGCCTTTGGTGTGCAGCAGTATGTCGCGCCCAACGGGCAGAGTTATCCGTACCTGCAGCGGCGCATCGTGCCGCAGCCGGGCGCGCCGAACTACGCCACCATCAACCAGTACTCCACCGTGCAGGGCGACCGGCTGGACCGCATCGCCGCCAAATACCTGGGCGATCCACTCATGGCCTGGCTTATCTGCGATGCCAACGGCGCCATGGATTCCTGGGACCTGGTCAAGACGCCGGGAACTGTTCTTTCGATCACCACGCCGCAGGGCGTGCCGGGAGGAACGATTGCTCAGTAGCGTGCAATTCACGCTGATGATGGGGCCGATCGAGGCTGTGCCCGTCCCATCCTCTGTGCTTGAAGCCCTGGTCGACGTCGAGGTGAATATCCACGACCTCGAGCAGAGCGGCTTCAAGCTCACGTTCAGCCTGGACAAGCAATCGCCCTTGCAGCTCACCTTCCTGCTCGCCGGCGGCCTGCCGCTCCTGTTTCTGCGCTGCATCCTGGTCGCCACCGTCAACGGCAGCGCCAATGTGCTCATCGACGGCGTGATTACCCAGAACGAGATCACGCCCGGCGACAAGGGATCGAACTCCACGCTCACGCTTTATGGCAAAGATATTACTGCTGTGATGAATCAGGTGAACTGGAGCGGCTTCCCCTTTCCGGCTTGCCCGCGCGAGGCGCGCGTGGCGCTGCTGCTGCTTAAGTACGCGATGTTCGGCGTGATTCCGCTCATCATTCCCAGCATCCTGCTCGACATCTCGCTGCCCATCATGTCCATCCCCGCGCAGCAGGGCAGCGACCTGGATTACATCAAGCAGCTCGCCGCCGAGGCGGGCTACGTCTTTTACATCTCCGCCGGCCCGCTGCCAGGCATGAACACCGCGTACTGGGGACCGCAGGTAAAGTTTGGTCCGGTGCAGAGCGCGCTCAATATCGACATGGACGCCTACACCAATGTCGAGAGCATGCACTTCAAGCTCGACAACGAGAAGAGCAAGATTCCCCTCATCTACACTTACATCGAGCAGATCGGCATCAGCATTCCCATTCCTCTTCCTCCCATCAATCCGCTGATGCCGCCGCTCGGCGCCATTCCGCCCATCCCCACCAATTTGCTTCCGCCCGATATCGCCACCTACCGCGACGACGCCTCCAAGCTGACGATTCCCCAGGCCATCATGATGGCCTTCAACGCCGGGGCCGAGAGCTCGGAGTGCGTGAGCTGCGAAGGCACGCTCGATGTGGTTCGCTACGGCAACATCCTGAAGGCGCGCCAATTGGTGGGCGTGCGCGGCGCCGGCTACTGCTTCGACGGCCTCTACTACGTCAAGAACGTCACGCACCGCATCAAGCGCGGCGAATACAAACAAAGCTTCACATTAACCAGGAACGGACTGGTCTCTACAGTCCAAACGGTGAGCCCATGATTGCAAAATCTCCAGCCAGCGCGCCTACTCCCAAGCGTTACTACGGCAAGTACCGAGGCTTGGTCGTTGAGAACCTCGATCCCATGATGCAGGGCCGGATTCTTGCCCAGGTCCCAGACGTCCTCGGCGAGATTCCTTCCAGCTGGTGCATGCCCTGCGTGCCTGTCGCCGGCATTCAGGCCGGCATCTTCGCCGTGCCGCCCATCGGCGGCCAGGTGTGGGTCGAGTTCGAGCAGGGAAATCCCGACTACCCGATCTGGTCGGGCGGTTTCTGGGGGACCGTCGGCACCATACCGGTGCTTGCCACTGTGCCGCCGCCTATTCCTCCGGGCGGGAACATTGTGCTGCAGACCACCTTGCAAAACTCCGTGGTCATCAGCGACGGGGTTCCGGCTCCGTTCCTTGGCGGCATCATGCTCAAGAGCACCGCGGGCGCAATGCTGGTCGTCAACGACACGGGAATCTATATGACCGCCGGACCCGGCCTGGCCACCATCATGTTGATGGGTCCGACCGTGATGATCAATCCGCCCGCGCTGGTTATTACTGGGCCATAAGACAGCGAACCGCAGCAACGTTCGAAAGAAAGGAGCACCGATGCCGGGACCGATTCTTCACATGGGAGCCGTTGTGCTGTGTGCGCATGGCGGCATGGCCATTCCCACCGTGCCCAGCCCTACCGTGCTGGTTTCGGGAATGCCTATCGCCACCATCGCTGCACCCTATCAGATCGCCGGCTGCGCCTTTGTGCCTCCGGTCGGCAACGGACCCTGCGTGACCGGCATGTGGGTCATGGGATCGGTCTTCGTTACATCCAACGGAGCGCCTGTCGCCATCATGAGCGGCGTCTCCACGTGCGTTCCCACTGGCACAC
>Ga0335073_10012142_pt1 | contig 12096 bp, 15 predicted proteins | sample Lox_Sample_22_FD_207093 | JGI IMG/M metagenome (GOLD analysis project Ga0335073, IMG submission 207093) | Soil microbial communities from Loxahatchee National Wildlife Refuge, Florida, United States - Lox_Sample_2.2 | ecosystem: Environmental > Terrestrial > Soil > Wetlands | place: USA... | reverse complement strand
TGAGATCTTTCCACTTCTCTTTATCATCGTCGGGGAGCCAAACAAGCACATTCTTGGCTTTTGAATAGATGGACGCCATAATTGCAACCTGTTGATTGCGTTCGGATACATTGTTTTGATTTATGCATATGGCATCGATCCAAAGAAGTCGGCTTCGGCTGCGCCTCCGCATCCGCCGTATGGCGTCTTCGCCGTTTCCCGTGAATTTGACTTCCGCCTGGTGACCGTCAGGCGTTGCGCATAAGAGGGATCCAGTATCTTTTCGCGATCCCCAGACATATGAGATGGCATCAAATGGTGGCGGGCGAATCAAGTCGACCTCGAAGAGTATTCCTTTCAGGCGCCCTTCACCATGTTTGCACGGCTCGAGTTTAAGAAGCCGAGTTGAATTTGGCTTTGTAAGTGGAGGGTAAGCGGTCTGCTTAGCCATTCTATCTGAGGTGTGAGCACAGTGTACTCCGTATGATGTTGAGACTTTGATCACGGATGCCTGGAGGATTGCTTACCTCAGCAGGCCCTCCGCAGCAAAGGCTAACGTAGTTCACAAGCGAGCTGGCCACACAAGCGAGCTGGCCACCCCGCTAAGGCCCCTATGAGGGTCGTTAATTATAGGCGCCCACCCCCTTGCATTTACTGGGTGCCGCGTTTATTAGCGACTCAAGCATACTTTCCCCATTATTTCCAGGTCTACTTTAGATTTTATTTTGAAATTAAATCCAGATATTCCAGTTATATATTTAAACCTATATAAGGAGTTTCGAAATCATCCATCAACTTTTGGTGGAGATATTACGGTTTCAATTCTCTGATTTTTGGTGAGAAAACGGGTGGCCAGCTCGCTTGTGTGGCCAGCTCGCTTGTGAGCTACGTTAACTAAGGTGCCTCCTTGGGATGCGAGACGCACGGTGTAACGAGACAGGCCGCAGTTTAGAGCCCCTAGGTTTCTCCCTCTCAAATCTATGAATATATAGTCGATACGCCGCTGTTCTTCAGCCATTTCTCTTCCAGGACCCTTTCTGCAGCGAGAAAATATTGCGGCGTTGATCACGCCGTCGATCGTTTCGTTGACGCCATCGACCCCCGCTTCAGCTGGCACCCCCTGCTCAACCTCGACCATCTGCACCTCTTCGGATTTCGGAGCTATTTTACGACCGTCTCATTAAAGAAGAATATGTCTCCAAGCCTTGAAGGCCACTTTGACTTGTTAAATACATATGCCGGTAGTTTCTCCGTGCATAGGGGTATCGGGATCAAGTTGACCGACTAGAAAGAGCAGGCACAAATACAATAGGCAAGGAGCATTTCACCTCTCTATACAGTCCTGCAAGGGAGAGGGCGCTCTCAAAGAAGAACATTCTCGCAGGATTCGCTAAGTGCGGGCTGGAGCCATTCAACCCAGACAGAGTCCTCAAGGACATCCCGAAGCCTCCCGCTGAAATAACCGTCGCGAAAGCGGATGAATTGAACGTGAGGTCTTGTCCGCAAGACGATGTACTACAGACGCCCGTGACGCCAATGTCACCGAGCGCTGTTTTGTCGCTGCATAACTTTATCATCAAAAAGCAGGCTCACGCACTTGACGAAACTAGCAAACAGAGCCTTGAGCGGTATGTACAGAAGCTTACCAAAGCAGCTCAAACATTCTTCACCCAGTGTGTCCTCCAGCGCAACCAAATTCAATTCTTGACCAAAATGAACAACGAATCCAAAGTTCGGCGGTCGACCGCATCGGCGGTACTAGGGAAGGCGAAGGTCATGAGCTATGAGGACCTTAAGGAACAACGAGAGAAGCGTGCTAAGAAAGAGGCTGCCAAAAGAGCCGAAGGCAAAGGGAAACGCGGTCCTCAGAAGCCGAAGAGTACTGTGTCAGCAATAGAGGACGCCTCCGCGGACAAAGAGAATCGCGGTCGGAAGCGCAAGAGTACTGCGCTAGCAGTAGACGCGCCAGAGCCAAAGGCCAAGAAGGCGCGGATGAATGAAGCGTCAGAGCCGTGGAAGGCGCCTGTAGCGCGGATGAGCGAAGCGCAGGTCGAGGATGAGATTGCGTCAGAGCAAGCAAGAACCTGAGTAAGTACAAGGTGCAGAACATGGATTTGATGCACGAGGGAGTGATGGAGCTTAGATCGGTTTGAGGTAGGCTCGCGCGGGCCGTGACCTGTTACTGTACGGTAATTATTGGGTGCTAGAGTGTTCTCTACGAGACAGTACCATGAATCGTAATTGCGTGATTCTGCAAATGCATCTTGTTGTCCAGCGGTCGAGCAGGTTGAGAGCTACATTCCACGGGAAGCGTTCAGTTCATCTCCATAACCCCTAATACCTTCACGTTCTTGACATAGCAGTATTCACGGCTCTTGCAGCCTAGTTGCAATCGTGCCTGCTCTCGACTGCCATCTCCACGCATGCTGGAGATGATGCTGGCAGCAGTTTCGCATGACATTTCGAGCATCCGGTCATCTCCGACGAGCGAGCTAGAAGTGGGTGATGCTGGGCAGAAGCAGTCCGAGACAGCGGACAGTTGGTCCCAAGCATCGCATTCGCGATCTTTGTCGATAGGATCTGGGACCTGCGCTGAATCCATAAGCTGCAGTGCCTGGGCCGATGAACCTAGTCGGGGTAGTTCCTTCTTTTGTTTACCAGTTGCAGTTTTGTCAAAGTCGAGATCTTCATCCTTCTTAGTGCTTCCGCGCTCTCTTTGCTTCCTCAAGCCAACCTCTTGCCCTATTGTTTCACGAAGACTCTGGTCGGTGGAATTTGCGAGATGAAAAGCTTTGATAAGCCTCTCTCCGCCTTGAACAGCAGCGATGTCTGTCTTTTCTTTTGTGATTCCATTTGAGGGAACCTGTACCGCCATGCGTTCTCTGTTGTGAAGAAACGACTCTATTTCTTCTGGTGGGATGCCGTTGCTCGCAAGTAAAAGCCGCAGCTGACTGTTTTCCCAAGCAACATGTCGAGCCGCCTTTTGGATGGCTAGCGTTACTTGGAGACCTCTCTCTTCATACTTGCGAAGCCGATGTTGTAATTCCTCGATAAGCTCTTTCCGGCGAGCACGGGAACGGCGTTGATTTTCACGTATTCGGGTCGCAGGAGGAATGGCGCTTTTCTAGACGTCCAATCCAATGTTAGTGAGTTCTAGATACTCTAGATTTGAAGGAGTTACTGCATTTCATTCCTCACTTTCCTTGGCATGTGTTGAGTCCGCAGTCCTTGGGTGTTGAATCTTCCCTTTATGGTTGGACCGGCTTGTTCGTGAGCTGTAGATCTAGGGTTGAGAGAGAGTAATGTGGCTCAGTGATGACTTTGGATAAATGTGAACGCACACGTAGGCCGCTCGCTGTATGTCAAGAATACGATACTGGATGGCGGGGTTCACGCACTTTTGTTAGCCAAGAATCAAGTCAACTACTCTACCGTAAGGCGTCCAATCATCTTCAATCGGTGAGCGATCGATTCGGCCCTACAAACTGTCAACGCATGCCGTTCACGTCGCCATCGCTGCAATGCGATTTCATTCAGTTTTCATATAGCAATTAGTCTAGGACGTGTGACTCACCAAATATGACTTCCAAGAATGAAGCACCGTGGTACGCCGCGTATCCAACTCCGAGAGCCCGCGAAGCCGATTCCATTTCGCGCCAGCAACTTCTCCAACTGTTTAAGGATGGCAAGGAACCTGGTAAAGACTTTGCTCTCATAGATTTAAGGCGTACTGATTTTGAGGTATGTTACCGCGACCTGCACATTAAGCCTTGGGTGCAACTAATCTTCATCACTCAGGGAGGGACTATTCGAGGATCTATTAACCTTCCCGCTCAAAGTCTCTATCCAACTATCCCAGCACTGTACGTACTCTTTGCAACTGCTCAAGTATCTTGGGTGATCTGGTACTGCGGTACGTGTTTTCTAAGCAGCTAGGCCCACTTGCTTATACTTTGCAGGATCTTCTAGAGGTCGCGGGAATCGAGCTGCAGGCTGGTTCAATGATTATCTCGAGGATCAGGGAAATAAGAGCATGCAGAGCTTTGTGTTGACGGAAGGCATTAACGGATGGGCTGCAGCTGGAAATGAATACACAGAATTGATGGTTGAATACGATGTCAAAGCATGGGGCAATAGCTAGCGACAAACTGCATTTGCTCTCGTAGTACACAAAAGTTTAGTTGCCTCAGAATGAGCGTCTATTTGCGTCTGGCCCACCTCTGACAATGATTGTATGGGGAGCGGCGGTTGTTCTCACTATTTCGTTGTTCGTGGCGGCGCACAAGAGAAGGCGATTCAATGACCGGTTGATATCTTCCTATTGGGCCGCCACCTTTGCAGCTTCCGATTGCTCAAATACCCGGCGCATCAGCATTTCACCTTCGTCTCTAATGCGAACTTCGACTCCAAGTTGACTTCAAAATGAGCTCCACACTCAATCCTAATTGCGACAGGCATGACATAATCAGCACACCAACAGATCCCGAAAAGGGATCCGAAGCCCAATCTCCAAACGGTATGTTCGGTCCTTGCCATCTTCATTCCACGGCACTGACCTTCAATTTGATAGACCTTGCAGTCAACAACAAAGCCGACGAGCTGCCACCTCTCAAAGGCTTATCCTTCCTGGACAGATTTTTGGTGCTATGGATCATTCTTGCAATGGCCGTTGGCTTATTGCTTGGAAAATTCGTTCCTTCCACCGGACCGGCGCTGCAAAGGGGAGAGTTTGTTGGTGTAAGCATACCTATTGGTTTGTTCCACACACCGTAGCCGTTGGTCACAAACCACTGACCTGAGCCTAGCCGTCGGCCTTCTTGTCATGATGTATCCACTCCTGTGCAAGGTCCGTTACGAAACGTTGCATCTGCTTCTCCGGAACCGAGACATATGGATCCAGATTGCAGTATCCTTCATTCTCAACTGGATCGTCGCCCCTTTGTTCATGGTTGCTCTTGCATGGGCCTTCCTACCTGACCGCCAGGACCTTCGGGAAGGACTCATCTTTGTGGGCATTGCACGCTGCATCGCCATGGTACTGATCTGGAACGATTTGGCCAACGGCGATGGGGACTACTGCGCTGTTCTGGTCGCATTCAACTCCATCCTTCAGATAATCCTGTTTGCCCCATTTGCCGTCTTTTACGTTAAAGTTGTCAGCCATTCACACAACCGCCTGGCTGTGAGGTACAGCAAGGTCGCCACCAGCGTCGCCGTCTTCCTGGGTAAGTCCTCCTAGACTACGTCTAGCATCATGTTGATTTTATCAAGGAATCCCCTTGGGCGCTGCTATCCTCACCAGATTTACTCTCCGCCCTCTACTCGGCCCAGAGAACTACCAACGGCAGTTCATCCGTTACATTGGCCCACTATCTCTCATCGGTCTGCTGTACACCATTATTGTGCTTTTTGGCTCGCAAGGTGCGCACGTCGTCAGACAGATTACGTCCGTCCTTCGTGTCTGTGCGCCCCTCGTGGTGTACTTCTTTGTCATATTTGGATTCACAGTGCTTTTGTGCAGAAAATTCGGTTTTGGCTACCGTACAAGCTGTACGCAGAGTTTTACTGCAGCGAGCAACAACTTTGAGCTAGCGATTGCCGTTGTAGTAGCTGTGTACGGAGCAGGTAGTGGACAAGCTTTGGCAGCAACAGTTGGTCCTTTGATCGAAGTACCAGTTCTTGTTACGTTGGTGTATGTTTTGAAGTGGGTAAAGCGTCGATGGAGTTGGGCTGGTTGAGTGAAATGAGATAAAGTACTACTAGCTTCTACCTGTTCCTCTTCACCGTGCTTCTGCTCGCGAACTTGTCCGAGGGCTCCGCACCCGGGGCTCCGTGCTTGTCGGATAGAGTGACTTACAGTTTTGATATGATTGGCCGTGTGAATTCCTAAATACGAGCGTCAGCTAATTTGCCTGGGAACATACCCTCACCGGCTGCATTTATCAGCAGTGATGCTTCGCTGCAACGGAATTCCAAATGGCTAGCCATGCTACTGATGAACATCCCCTTATGATGGAGACACAGACGCCTACCTGTTCTTCTCCCACTGTGGAATTGGAGCTCTGCGGAGGAAGTCTGGAAGTCTATAGGCCATTCGACTCGCTTGAGGGCAAGGTCCGAATAATCTCTTCCGTTGAGCTGCAGGTTGATCGTGTGGAAGTGTCCTTTAAGGGTAAGTTTTAGCTGGTCCGGTATCATGAACGAACTCGGCATTTACCACGATACAGGCGTGCAAACAGCCTGCAATTCTCATTGTTATGGAGCGTACAAGAACACTGCTCGGTTCATTCGCCCTAGTCGCATGCCTCGGCTGATGCAAAGAGAGCAGTTCCTCGATATGAGTCATCGAGTCACGAGCGGACCAACTTCAATACATTACACCAAGCACAGCAGATGGACATATGAGTTTCCGTTCATCTTCGTCATTCCGCCAGCGACTGAAAACTTTTCTCACGACGTTCCTGCTGCTTGCCGAGTTCTTCCTCCGTCTTTTCGAATCGGAAAGTGCTCTGCTCGGATCATACCTATTGGGACATGTCTGCGGCTGGCGATACAATACGAGCTTGCGGTGTCTGTTGATTACCGAGAGTACTCATTTCGCCAATGGGCTTCCCCTAGGCAAGTTTCTGGCGGCAGAGAAATCCACATCGTGCCATACACTGAAGCCTGCCCTCCGACTGAAATCAGTGATTTCCCTGGTGAATTCCTCATGAAAGTCACGGTACCATTGAGGAATCGCCTGTTTACAAACCAAATCGGAATCGCAACGGTGGTGGTTGATGAGCCAGACCCTCTGGTCTACACGTCAGAAACTCCAGAGCCGAGGACGGAATGCGGCGTGAAACTCTTCATTGAGGGCGCCCAGCTATTGCAGAAACGATTGCAGGGCCTTACAATTAGCACAAAGTCCAGAATTCGTGCCAAAACCTTCTACTCAGGCCAACCGATTACATGCATCCCGATCCAAGCTGATTTGGCCGAGAGAAGCGGCCTACATCTACGAGACGAGATATCAAATCTCAAACACTACAAGTTCCGCAACCTGTCTTGGATCCCATACAACGAACCGCCAACGCAATTCGAGGAACATGTTGCGACCTATCAGATAAGGGTAATTCCAGATCTTCAGGCAGGTGGAAAGTGGTTGGCATCGTTCTACCTTCCGATAGTGCCGCAAGAGAACTTGACGCCCTCCTTCTGCAGCACCTTAGTCGCGAGATCATACTCGTTTCAGGCACATTTCGTTTTGGAGGGGTTGGCCTCAGGACCAGTCGACCTTGAAGTTCCCCTTCAAGTCATCTATCCATTCCAGAAACAGCTCAGTGAGAGAATCAGGCAAACGTCTAGAGGCATTCGAGACATATGAGCGGCCTGTCAAGCTTGAGCGCATTTTACGGGCTGACTGGTGCAGCCTCGTTGCCCCAAGCATATGAAACAGACTCTGGGCCTCTCCTTTGGATCACTGACATACACTGATAGCATATAAACCTTTAACGCCTTATTCTCTGGTGACGGAGACTCCATCTTGACGACACGTTCAGGTCGTCCACCGGATCGCCTTCAGCCTCCGAACATGTCGCCTTCCTCGACGTTGCACTACGCCGTGACTGCGTCGATCACATCGCTCCTTCGCTGGCGATCTTCTTCAGGTATTGCACCCGGCGGTACGAGTATCATCGCCTTGATCAATTGTCGCACTCCGGGAGCATATCGCTCGAGAAGTGGGATACTGCCTTTGTTCTCTTCCACCTTCATCCCAGCGAGCTGCCGCTCAATGGTCCGAACCGGCCCTTCTCTTTTGGAATACGTCCAGCGCGAAAACCTTCACTCCGGTTTTCAATAGCAAACCGTTCGATCAGAAGGCGTAGTCTTGGGTGGCCGTTATTATCCATGTTCTGAAGTATATCTGTCGATCTGGTAGAGAGAGAAGTCGCAATCGATAACGGTGGAGGTTGAGGGGAAGGCAAGCAGTGCAGGGAGTGTTAGTGGACGCTGGTAATGTGAGCGTAGAACCGAAGAGCGATGTTAGAATGAGCTTACAACCCTGGTGGATTCGGTTGTTGGAGCGAAGGTTGCGAAACGAATTCACAATGCTGTGAGAGCCTGTCATGCGTTCGAGGTGTCGAGTCTGCAGTGCCTAGGGTGCTGCCGATTGAGACGAGTCCCTTCTGGCGCGACAGTACATACAGTTGTGATGTTTGCGTTCCTCAACGCAGGGAGTTTGTAGAAAAGTGGAAGGAGAAGAAGTAATGATTCTGTTGCGTATAATCCACCAACCCACTAGGCTGGGTACGGAGATCCGTATTTTAGTCCAGTGGTTCAACAGAATCGACTATCTAGTATACTATGGCCTTTCATGTACTCATGACAGTGTTGTAGCCTGCTAGGCGAAGAGGTGTGTAGATGACGGCGTCTGCATGGGAGGGGAAGCATCGCTTAGCCACAGGCTCGAAAAGAACCGCCATATTAAGCGATTGGTCAACATAAGCGAGTGATCAACGCCGATTTTGCACCAAATCGACCAAATTCAAACCCGATAGATCTCAACCACCACCAAGCCATAATATCCCAAACTTCATATTTAATATTTCAAATGATACTTGATTCCGTTTCTCGACTTTTGGGAGGTTTGATTCACTGGCTAGAGAGATACTAGGAGATACTAAGTTTCGGCCCCTAAAATTTCGTCGCAAACGGCATATCTCCATAACCACACCTTTTCACCTCATAATAATTTCCAAAGTTGCTCCATATGGTGAGGAAAATGGTGTATCTGAATTATGAAATAAAATATGTGGTAGTGGTTGAGATACATCGGTTTCGAATTTGGTCGATTTGGTGCAAAATCAGCGTTGATCACGCGCTTATGTTGGTCACTCGCTTTATAAAGTACGTTAATTACTATGTGAGAATTGAGATGCGCCGAGTTGCTGCACCCTGGCTGGGGATCCTTGATCGCTTGGTCAGAGGTACCAGCCGATGCGTCATGACACAGCGGGCCACCGCCGCCACACGGCTGACATTAATTGCTCAGTAGGGGGAAGAACACTCGGAAACCCAGATCAAACTATTCTATGTGTTTGAGAGGCGAAAAGAGCTCCATGGCGGCGCTGTGGGTCGAGGGAGTCTTGTTACACTATGAAATGAGGCTCTCCGCAAATCAAGGGGCGGCGACGACGTCACTGTAATTTTCGGAGTCGCTGTGGTGAGGAGCGCGGGACTGGCCACACAACAAGAGCAATACCAAATCGTGGGAAAATTCAATGCACTCACAGTGTTAAAGTTGCTTGAATTCGAAGTATCTATGGTTTGTCTCGCTACGGGGTGCGTCTCTCCACCCAGGGAGAGACCTTAGTTAAGAAGGCGAGGCTTATGATGAGTGATGACAGAGCGATATCACTGTTGGCAAATGCGTAGGTGACAGCGATGGCGTCGACGATGCGGCGGCCTTGCGCTAGGGGAGGTAAGACGATTGAGGGAAGGGAGAAGGCGATGAGAGCGAGAGTGGATTGCCTAAGGCGGCAAGCGCCGGAAACGGCGTCTCACTGCCATCAAGTCTGTCTGTAGAGCGAGTCGATCGTAGTGAACCGGGACATCCAGCTAAGATCCGCTTAGCTTCCTACGACACCATAAAGTACAAAGTGATCAAAATGCATTTCGTTGTGTAAGCGCCGACTGCCAAGAGCTGAGCCCCATCACGTGGTTCTCAGCCTGATGGGTGTTTGCGCTCTAGTATCTTCCCCTTGGTTTACCTCATGTAGCACAGAAGGCCGGTTTCAGTCTCTTCTTTTGTCCCCTCGGATGTGTTTGGCGCCATGAAGTTTCACTCGTTTATCCTACTTCTCTCAACCAACCTTATACTAAGCGCAGCATATGCACCGGGCGGTCGCTGCGGCTTGCAAAACGGAGGCATTCAGTGCGGAGCAGATCAAGGCTGCTGTAGCGCTGATGGGTAAGGGCCAATACTCATAGATGAGGCTGTTCCTCTACTTATTTGGGTATAGATATTGCGGTATCACGGAAGATTAGTGCGTTGTATTCCGAATGGATGGCTTTAACGGTGTGGAAAACCTGACGCTCGAAAGCTGCCTGGTCTCCAACGGCTGCCAATCAAACTGTACGAATGGCACAACGCCGGCTCCCTCGACCTCATCGACTCCTTCCAAGTCGGGCCTTACTAAAGGAGAGATAATCGGCATAGCATTTGGCAGCGTGGGTGGCTTGATAATACTAGTGGGTGTGGCCTTCGCCTGGCGAAAGATGCAGAACGGGCACGAGCTCAATGTGGGCCAGCAACATATCGAGCTGGAGGTCGTCAAGAACCAAGGTAGCGCCCTCCGAATACTGGAGGCGCCTGGGGGTTTGTCAGCCTTGCAGAGTTTAGGAGTAAGGCCACAGATCGGAAATACAGCGTCACCGCTGTTGCTCACAGACGGTGGGCGATTTGGAAGCGGAAGTACTGGTCGAGTTCTTGACCCCTGACCAGCGACCAATCCTATATAGTGCAACAGAAACGGTTATACTAATTGTAGTGTTATGTAGATAGAAGCCTCCTGTGGAATTGGGAAAGCTCCACGAATCATTGCAATGACCCGGGAACAACGAAGCTTCCATTTGCATTCTGCATCCTCTGCCCTCCAATCAAAGCCCCGAACCCGCAGGTGCGAGCTTCCAGCGAATGCCAGTCAGCGGCCCGCTCAATAGTGGAATCTTGTCCTCCAACCCCGAGCGAGACGTGGAAATCTCTCATATGCTCCAGAAGGGCCCTCTCAGTATCAAAGCGAGAGTTGCAAGCCGGAGCTGCTACGGGCCAAATACACGTCCAGCCATGTGGCTGTTCGGGTCTTCGATCACAATGTCCCTTGAAGAAGCCTACAGGGCCGATCCAGATACGATCTTGAGAGCCTACAGAAAGTCTTAAATTCACTTCTAACAGAGGCATGTTGCATCGATTGCATCTCCATTCATTCTCATTGGTGTTTGGTACCGCTGTAGCAAGCCGGTCAAACTCTTCGCGGCCTTGCCGATAAAACACAGCGTTTATACACACGTTGTGGACGTTGGCCTCTGTGCGGCCAGTTGTTAGCGCCCGAGACGATACTGCTGTTGAGCCAGATACTAGGGAAGTGAACGACGGAGACTGGACAAGACCCATTGCTAGTCTTTGAAGTGATTCTAATGTGAGGTCTCGCGATCGATTAGCCATCAACTCGAGCCTGGAGAAGTCCGTGGTGGAGCTAATATCAGACCGTGAAGCTAGAGTGTCAAGCAGAGACTGCAAAGATCCGATTAGGCCGTGGGCTTCGAGAAGTGAGGGGTCGGAAGATCCTAAAACCTTTAGAACAATGATCGAATTGTCGATGACATGCACGCATACCATAAGGGTTTTGGATTGACCATCTTGATTCTCTTAGCCTATCTACTTCTCGCTGAACGTCGGACGCGCCGCCTCTGAGTGAGCGATGCAGGCCAGCAGCCTGAGCTGCTACGGCCTTCCTTCGCCTTGATTTCTGTGCAATATCTTTTGCATACTTTGAGCAAGTTGCAAATCCGGCGATGATGCCAAACACCGCGGCAATTGTCTCTAGTACCGGCATGGCCTCTACTATTTTAATTGTTCGAAGGATGGGGTTCGTAGGCCGCAGGAACAGATAATGGTCAAGGTGTTGCGTCGGGTGTCATAGGGGCGTGGATCTATCTGTGGGGGTCGTAGAACAGGGGTAATGACACTTCCCGAGACCTTTGGACTAAAGGTACGGAGGAGTAGGATGTTGAGTATGTTGATCCAAAGCTGAAGGAGACCAGAGATGACGATGATCTGCGAAGCTGGCAGGGTACAGGCCACTAGCACTTCTACTTCAACTAATTGTAAAGCACGTTAGAGCGCTTGCTACAGCTATCAGCTAATTTCGAGCTCAGGGACAGCCTGTAATAAGGGGTTTCTGGCTCAGCCACTGCCGGTTTAGCCGAGAAACCACTAACGTATTTCACAAGCGAGTCGCGCACCCAAGCGAGCCGCGCACCCCGCTAAGGCCCCTAAATATAGTCGCTAATTTTAGGGCCGTACCCCGTAAATTTAGTGGGTGCCGCGTTTGTTAGTGGGTCCAGAACGTTTTC
>Ga0335073_10012140_pt1 | contig 12096 bp, 7 predicted proteins | sample Lox_Sample_22_FD_207093 | JGI IMG/M metagenome (GOLD analysis project Ga0335073, IMG submission 207093) | Soil microbial communities from Loxahatchee National Wildlife Refuge, Florida, United States - Lox_Sample_2.2 | ecosystem: Environmental > Terrestrial > Soil > Wetlands | place: USA: Florida... | reverse complement strand
TGCCCTCACCGCACGCCGGGAGGCTTGGCGGCACGTACCTGAGTATCTTCGTCGGCAGCACCGGGCCCTGCCCACGCGGCTACGAGGAACTCGCCCTCCGTTCCTGCCCCGGCTCGGCCCGCTCGCCCAAGCCCTGACGCTGACGTTCCAGGGCCGATGAGGAGATTCCCGTTGACCTCAGCCTCGTCGGCGCTCGGTGTCGGCCAGGGCCGCGCGGGCGCGCAGACTAGAAGGGTGTGGCAGCACGGCTTGCGCGGATGGCGGGCCATCGCGCGGCCGCTACCCCGGTCGTTGCAGGTGAGGCTGGTAGTGGCCATCGTGTGCCTGGTGGCCGCCGCCGCCGTGGCCATCACCGCGGCCGGCTACCTAACGGCCCGGGGCTACCGGGTGCGGCAGGCGGGTCAGCAGCTCCGCGCCTATGCCGGTGACCTGACCAGCCAGCCGTTCGCCGTGTTCCCCGGAGCGCCGATCACGTCCGGCGCATTCGGCCCGGATGGCCCCGGCAGCGCCGTCAGCATCGAGGTACGCGATCTCAAGGGTCATCTGGTCATGAGCGCGGGCCCGGGCCTGCGGGCCGTCAGCGGCGGAAGCTGGCTGGTGATCGCCGAACCGGTCCACTACCAGGTCCGGCACATCCCGTTCGTGTACGGCGTGGAGGATTCCTCGATCCTCGTGACCGGCCGGGCCCGTCCCGGCCTGACCGGCACGCTGGTGGTCCAGCTCAGCCTGGCCAGCATCGGCCGGGCCACCCGCAGGCTCGCCGTCACCTGCCTGGCGGTGAGCGGCGTGGTGCTCTTGCTCGTCGGCTGCGCGGCAGCCGTCGTGATCCGCGCGATACTGCGGTCCCTCATCCACGAGGAGCAAACGGCAACGGCGGCCGCGGCCGGGCAGGCGCTCAGCGCGGCCGCGGCCTGGGAGGCGTCCGCCCGCAGTTCCACCGACCGGATGTGCCGGGCCGTCGCCGATAGGGTCTCCAAGCTGCGCAGGCCCGTGCACGTCCTGCACGGAATAGCCAATTGCTATCCACAACGGGAACGCCTCGGCACCACCGATCCCGGCCGCCTGATGGGGCAGATGGCAGACCAAGCCGCGCGCATCGACGCGCTGATCGATGATCTGGCGCGCCTCCAAGCTGCGCATCCGCACGATGGGCCGGACGACGTAGGGTCCGACCCTGCGCGGTCCAGATCCTAATCAAAAATTCTTTCGATAATTTCGTCAATCAGCGCTTGATGCGGTGATTTGTCGGTACCTGCCGATAACGTGGGCTTAGCCGACACCCGCACCCAGCGCCGTAGATGGAGCCGTACGCTCGCGCGGCGCAGGTTTCCGCAGAACCCGAGCTCCCCAGATCATGCCGTCGTTGCAGGCGCACCCGGCTGTGGTCAGCCGAACTCGCAGGGCAGGTGCTTGATGCCGTTGATGAAGCTCGACAGCAGCCGGTCCGGCTCCCCGGCGGCGCGGACGTCCGGGACCCGGGTCAGCAGCTCGCGGAGCATGGCGCTGATCTCGCGCCGGGCCAGGTGAGCCCCCAGGCAGAAGTGCGGGCCGGCCGACCCGAAGCCCACGTGGGGGTTAGGCGATCGGGTGATGTCGAAGTCAGAAGCACAACGAAAAACCGACTCGTCGCGGTTGGCCGCCTGGTAGAACAGCACGGCACGGTCGCCTTCGCGGTAGGCGTGACCGTTCATGACGGCGTCGCGGGTGAGCGTGCGCCGCATCCAGATCACCGGCGAGACGTAACGGACGATCTCCTCGACGGCCGGCGCGATCCGGCCGTCGAAGTCGTCCAGCAGCAGCGCGCGCTGGTCGGGGTGGTCGGTGAGCAGGCACAGCGAGTGCGAGATCGCGGTCCGGGTGGTCTCGTTGCCCGCCACGACCAGCAGGATGAAGAACGAGGCCAGCTCGGCCGGAGTGAGCTGCTCGCCGTCGATGTTGGCCGTGGCCAGGGCCGAGACCAGGTCGTCACCGGGGCTGTCCTGGCTCCGCTCGGCCAGGCCGGTGACCAGGTTCGCGAGTTCCTGGCCGGCGGTGAGGATCTGGGTGATCGCCTCGTTGAGGTCCTCGCTGACGAACTCCGGGTCGGCCCCGGACAGGATGATGTTCGTGTTCTTCAGCACCATCGCGTAGTGCTCGTCGCCCACGCCCATCATCTCGCAGATGATCTTGAGGGGAAGCCGGGCGGACACGTGCTGTACGAAGTCGCACGGCCCGGTCTGCAGCAGGTCGTCGACGATGCTGGCCGCCGTCCGCTGCACATCCTCCTCGAATTTCTTGATCATCTTCGGGGTGAAGGCGCGGGACACGATCCGGCGCAGCCGGGCGTGCCGGGGATCGTCCATGTTGATCATGGAGCCGAAGTACTCGTTGAACTCGACCGGCAGGTCCACGAGGCTGGTGGACCCGGCCGCCGACGAGAACACCTCGGCGTTCCGGCTCGCCTCGACCACGTCCGGGTGCCGGACCAGCGCGTAGTAGCCGCGCTCGTCGTCACCGAACGGGTTCTCCGGCGCCTCGAAGTACGGCGGCGTCGGCATGGCCCGCAGTTGCGCGAACGCGGCGTAGCGCTCCGCGGGCGGTTTCATCCAGAACTCGTTCTGTGACAGGTCGAGATCCCCGGCGATGGGGGCGGGATGCGGACTGGTCACGTGGGCCGCCTTCCGGGAGTAGAACTCCGTTCGGTTTCCCATACTGGCATCGTCACCAGGCATGGGGAAAGGGCGCGGTCCAGGACCGGGTCTGGCTTGGCGGCACCGCCGCTGTTTCGTTGCGCTACCCTTTGTGCATGCGTTCCGCTCGGCTGCTCCTTAGTTAGCCGCGCCGACCGATCCGTCGTTGGCGCGGCTGCCCCTCGTGAGCGAGGGGCATTTTCTGTAGGGGTCAGAGTCAGCCCGGGATGCAACCGGATCTACCCACATCGCGAGGGAACCAATGAATGCGGCTGAAGACGCGGGACAGGAGCGGCGCGCCGCGGATCGGGCGCCGGGCCGCGATGGCACGCGGGCCGAGCACTACGACCCGCGGGCGGTTCAGCAGAAGTGGCAGGAACGCTGGGCCGCGCTGGACCCGTTCCGCGCCAGCGACGACCCGCAGGACACGCGACACCGCACCTATTTGCTGGACATGTTCCCGTATCCGTCCGGTGACCTGCACATGGGTCATGCCGAGGCGTACGCGATCGGGGACGCGGTCGCGCGCTATTTCTTCCAGCGCGGGCACAACGTGCTGCACCCCATCGGCTGGGACGCCTTCGGCCTGCCCGCGGAGAACGCCGCGATCAGGAACAACTCCCACCCGGCCGACTGGACCTACACGAACATCGAGACCCAGGCCGCCTCGTTCCGGCGGTACGCGGTCTCGTTCGACTGGTCCCGGCGGCTGCAGACCTGCGATCCCGATTACTATCGCTGGAACCAGTGGCTGTTCCTGCGGTTCTACGAGCGCGGTCTCGCCTACCGCAAGGACGGCTACGTTAACTGGTGCCCGGTCGACCAGACCGTGCTCGCCAACGAGCAGGTCATCGCCGGCCGGTGCGAGCGGTGCGGCGCCGAGGTGGTCCGGCGGGTCCTGACCCAGTGGTATTTCAAGATCACCGAGTACGCTGACCGGCTGCTGGAAGACATGGCGCGCCTGGAAGGGCAGTGGCCCGAGCCGGTGCTGCTGATGCAGCGCAACTGGATCGGGCGCAGTGAGGGCGCCGAGGTGCAGTTCGTCATCGAGGGGCGCGACGAGCCGGTCACGGTGTTCACCACCCGCCCGGACACGCTGTACGGGGCGACCTTCTTCGTGATCGCCGCCGACTCGCCGCTGGCGGAGGAGGTGTGCGCGCCGGAGCAGCGCGCCGCGCTGGAGGCTTACCTGGCGCAGGTGCGCAAGCTGACCGACATCGAGCGCCAGTCCACCGAGCGCGAGAAGACCGGCGTGTTCCTGGGCCGGTACGCCGTCAACCCGGTCAACGGCGAGCGGATCGGTGTCTGGGCCGCCGACTACGTGCTGCCCGATTACGGCACCGGGGCGATCATGGCCGTTCCCGCGCACGACCAGCGGGACCTGGATTTCGCCCGCGCCTTCGGACTGCCGGTGCGGGTAGTGGTGCAGACGGGGGAGCCGGACCCGGCGCAGACCGGGATCGCGACGGCCGGCGACGGGACGCTGATCAACTCCGGTCCGATCGACGGGCTGCCCAAGGCCGACGCCATCGCCGAGATCACCGAGATCCTGGCCGAGCGCGGCCTGGGCCGGGCGGCGGTCAGCTACCGGCTGCGTGACTGGCTGGTCTCGAGGCAGCGATTCTGGGGGACGCCGTTCCCCATCGTGTACTGCGGCTCGTGCGGCGAGGTTCCGGTCCCCGACGATCAGCTTCCCGTCGTACTGCCGGACCTGCGCGGCCAGGACCTGGCCCCCAAGGGGGTTTCCCCGCTGGCCGCGGCTACGGACTGGGTGAACACCGAGTGCCCGAAGTGCGGGGGTCCCGCGACCCGGGACACCGACACGATGGACACCTTCGTGGACTCCTCGTGGTATTTCCTGCGGTACTGCTCGCCCTCCTATACCGGCGGGCCGTTCGACCTGACGGCGGTGCGCCGGTGGAACCCCGTCTACCTGTACGTGGGCGGCAGCGAGCACGCGATCCTGCACCTGATGTACAGCAGGTTCTTCGTCAAGGTCCTGCACGACATGCGGATGGTCGACTTCGATGAGCCGTTCACCCGGCTGCTGAACCAGGGGCAGGTCATCAACCACGGCCGGGCGATGTCCAAGTCCCTGGGCAACGGCGTCGACCTGGGCGAGCAACTCTCCGCGCACGGGGTCGACGCGATCCGGCTCACGATGATCTTCGCCAGCCCCCCGGCGGACGACATCGACTGGGCCGACGTGCGCCCCGAGGCCTCGGTCAAGTTCCTGGGCCGGGTCTGGCGGATCGCGGCTGACACCGCCGCGGCCGGTGCCGCAGCGGTGCCCGCGGCGCCGGAGGCCGGCGACCTCGAGCTCCGCAAGGTGACCCACCGGACCATCGACGAGGTCACCAGGCTGGTCGAGTCGCGCAGGCTCAACGTCGCGGTCGCGCGGCTGATGGAACTGGCCACCGCGGCGCGCCGGACAATCGACTCCGGCCCGGGTGCCGCCGATCCCGCGGTGCGGGAGGCGGCGGAGACCCTGGCCGTGCTGCTGTCGCTGTTCGCGCCGTACACCGCGGAGGAGTGCTGGGAGCTGCTGGGGCACCCGGCCTCGGTCGCGACGGCGGGCTGGCCGATCGCCGACCCCGCGCTGCTGGTTGAGGACCTGGTGACGTGCGTCGTCCAGGTCGCGGGCAAGGTGCGAGACCGGCTGCAGGTCCCGCCCGGGATCGGCGAGGACGAACTGCGCGAGCTGGCCCTGGCCGCGCCGGGGGTGAGCCGGGCCCTGGACGGGCGTGGCGTGCGCACGGTGATCGTGCGGGCGCCCAAGCTCGTCAACGTTGTGCCGGGCTAACGGTCAGTGTGGTGCCGGGCTGACGCTCGGCGCGGTGCCGGACTGACGGTCAGCGTCGCGCTGGGCTGGAGGCGCGACGCTGACCGCGTCAGTCGGCTGGTGCGATCCGCCCGGTGAAGTGCCGCTGCGCCGCTCGCCAGTCCGGAGTGCCCGAGTTCCTCAGACCCGGCGGAGTACCGCCACCACCTTGCCCAGGATCTCCGCGTCGTTGCCGGCGATCGGGGTGTAGACGGGGTTGTGCGGCATCAGCCAGATGTTGCCGTCGTCGGAGCGCTTGTAGGTCTTGACGGTCGCCTCGTTGTCGATCATGGCGGCCACGATCTCGCCGTTCTCGGCGACCTTCTGCTGGCGGACCACGACCCAGTCGCCGTCCGCGATCGCCGCGTTGATCATCGAGTCACCGACGACCTTCAGCAGGAACAGCGTCCCCTCGCCGACGATCTGCCGGGGCAGCGGGAAGATGTCCTCGATGTGCTCCTCGGCCAGGATCGGGCCACCAGCCGCGATCCGGCCGACCATCGGCACGTACGCCGCCTCCTGCGAGGCGATGTCCATAACGGGCTCCTCGTCCAGGCCCTGGTCCGGACGAATCGCCGGGTGCCCGGGAAGGCGTACCTCGACGGTGCGCGGCCTGCCGATGTCACGGCGCAGGTAGCCCTTGCGCTGCAAGGTCGAAAGCTGGTACGAGACGCTGGACGTGCTGGTGAGGCCGACTGCCTCGCCGATCTCCCGCATCGAGGGCGGGTAGCCGCGCCGCTGCACCGAATCGCGGATGACCTGGAGTACCTTGCGCTGCCGCCAGGTCAGCACGTGGTCGGGGTCGGGCTTGTCGGGCAGGTCAGCCACGACGGTGGGGACGCTGCCCTTCGGCTTTCGCCCCGGGCGCCCCTTGGGCCTCCCGCCGCTGCCGGCCGCGGTGGTGTCGGCTAGCGGGGTCCCAGGCCTTCCCCCGTCCTCGTTTGTGCTGCTCATCGTCGGGCCTCCGGCTCGGTGGGTGTGATAACGCCGACGCTAGCGGTTCCAGCCCCGGATCTCAAACATCTGTTCGACGAACTCTGAAAGTGTCGGACCCGTGCGATATGACAGTACCGTACTACCGTTCGATCGAACGCTAATTTGATAGAACAGGAGTACGATCGAACAGGCATTCGGGTCGAGGGAGGCCAGGATGAGCGTGCTGAACACGGCAGAGACGGGTTCCAGCCCGGATATTCCCCGGCGCCGGCTACGGGTGGCGACCCCGGTGGCTGGCCAGGATGACGGCCTGCCCACGAGTCCGCTGGGCGCTGGTGCTACGAAGGAATCCGATCCGGCGGCGTCGGCACCCGACGATGGCCGGCCGCCGCTCGCAGCCACGGAACTGCACACCGCCGAGCTGCGCGTCCGGGAGATACGGGTCGTCCGCGAAGCCAGCGTGCGCACGCTGCGGGCCGGCGGGTCTCAGCCGCCGGCGGCCCAGGCCCGGGCGGCCCAGATCCTGGCGGTGACCCGAACCCAGCAGGCGGCGCGGGCCCGGTCAGCAGCCGTCCGGGCACCGGGGCTTCAGGCCCGGACGGCAACCCAGGCCAGGCCGGCGGGCGCCCAGACACCGGGAGTTCAGGCCAGGGCGGCGGGCAGCACCCGGGCGGCCGTCAGCACCGGGGCGGCGACCCAGACCCGGGTGGTGACCCATGGCCGGGCGACCTATACCCGGGCGGCCCGGGTCCGGGCGACCCGGACCCGGACGGTGAGCCGGCGGCCGGGCGCGGTGCGCCTCACCCGGCGGGGGCGCCTGGTCGTGGCGGGGTTTGCGATGCTGGTGGTCGTCGTCGCGGCGACACTGCTCTGGATGACCGTGGCGGGCAGCGTGCAGGCCGCCAGCCAGGGTGGCCCGGCGCCCAGGTCGCCCTACCAGGGCATGACTCAGGTCGTGGTCCGGCCTGGCCAGACCCTGTGGTCGATCGCCGCGGCCGCCGAGCCGTCGGCGAACACCTGGACCGTGGTCCAGCAGATTACCCAGGTCAATGCCCTGAACGGCCCCGTCGTCCGCGCCGGGCAACTGCTGTGGGTTCCGAAGGGCTGAGCGCGGAGGCATCGACTGCCGTGACCCCACCCACGGCAGCCATGAACTGCCGGCAGCCGGAGGTCTGGGCAGGTCGCCGGTGGGTGGCTCTACCAGCCGATACGGGCTGCCCGTTGCGGCCACCCAGATCTCGCAGAAATCCGACTCGCCTGACCCCTTGCATCCTGCGATCGCTGAGACCACAATATCTGGGAGTTACAGGGATGTAGTTCCCCAGTGGTAGTGTTGTTACGGCGGAACAACGGGAGCACCTGAGGGGAGGTGGATCGCGTGTACTGCCCGCACTGCAAGCATCCTGACAGCCGGGTCATCGACAGCCGGACGGCCGAGGACGGCACGGCGATCCGCCGTCGGCGGTCGTGCCCGGCGTGCGGCCGCCGCTTCACCACCCAGGAAACGGTCATCCTCATGGTGGCCAAGCGCAGCGGCGTGACCGAGCCCTTCAACCGGGACAAGATCGTACGCGGGGTGCGGCGTGCCTGCCAGGGCAGGCCGGTCAGCGAAGACCAGCTCGCGATCCTGGCCCAGCGGGTCGAGGACGCGATCAGGTGCCGTGGCAGCGGCGAGGTCCCCTCGCACGAGGTGGGCCTGGCCATCCTGGGACCGCTTCGTGACCTTGACGAGGTCGCCTACCTGCGGTTCGCCTCGGTCTACCGGGGATTTGAGTCGCTGGCGGACTTCGAGGAGGAGATTGTCGCGCTGCGCCGCGAACGCGAACCAGGCCGAGACCATGCGGAGCGCCCGGGCGACGAGGACGAGCGGCTCCCGGCCGAGGAACCGCCGCGGTCCGCCGGGCCGGAGCCGGCCGACAAGCACCAGCGCACGGACAAGCAGGAGCAGCGGGCAGCCGCCCGGTGAGGGCGGGGCAGCGATGAGCATCAGGCGAAGTCAGAGAAGATCAGCGGAATCACGGGGCCTGGCCAGGCTCGCGACGGGACCAGACGGATCCCTGGAAGGGGCGAACATGACCGAGACGACGGCTAGCGGGGCGGCGCAGGACGGCAGCGGAGCGCGCCAGGGACTGACCATCCGCCGCATCCACACCCGCGAGGGCGTCCACCCTTACGACGAAGTCACCTGGGAGCGTCGTGACGTCGTCATGACCAACTGGCGTGACGGCTCGGTCAACTTCGAGCAGAAGGGCGTGGAGTTCCCGGACTTCTGGTCGATCAACGCCGCCAACATCGTCACCACCAAGTACTTCCGCGGCGCGGTGGGCACGCCGCAGCGGGAGTGGAGCTTGAAGCAGCTGGTCGACCGGGTTGTCGGCACCTATGTGGCCGCCGGGCGGGAGAACGGCTACTTCGCCACCGACGCCGATGCAGGGATCTTCTCCCACGAGCTCAGCTACGCGCTCATCCACCAGATCTTCAGCTTCAACTCGCCGGTCTGGTTCAACGTCGGGACGTCGTCGCCGCAGCAGGTGTCCGCCTGCCAGCCCTATGACGCCTTGGTCAGCACCGCGGACGGCCCGGTGCCGATCGGCCAGCTGGTCGAGGGCAACGCGGTGGGCGCCAAGGTCCACGACGTCCACGGCACGACCCGGATCCTCGCGGTCAAGGCCAACGGCGTGAAAGACGTGCTGCGGGTGCACACCTCGGGCGGGCAGTCGCTCGACGTCACCGAGGATCACCTGGTCTGGCGCGCGGTCGACCTGGACAACGGCGAGTTCACGGTGGCCGGCTTCCTCCGCGTCGGTGACCATCTCCTGGACGTGACGCCCGACGTCGGCGGCTCGGACCGCAGCCTGACCCAGATCAGCAAGGTCGAGCGGCTTGGCCCGATGGAGGTCTACGACATCCAGACCGAAAGCGGCGAGTACCTCTCCGGCAGCTCCGCCGGGCTCCGCGTGCACAACTGCTTCATCCTGGCCGTCGACGACACCATGGACTCGATCCTGGAGTGGTACCGGGAAGAGGGCCTGATCTTCAAGGGCGGCTCGGGCGCCGGGGTGAACCTGTCCCGGATCCGGTCGAGCAAGGAACTGCTCTCCTCGGGTGGCACCGCCAGCGGCCCGGTCTCGTTCATGCGCGGCGCCGACGCCTCGGCCGGGACGATCAAGTCGGGCGGCGCCACCCGGCGCGCCGCCAAGATGGTGGTGCTCGACGTCGACCATCCCGACGTCGAGGAGTTCATCGTGACCAAGGCCCGCGAGGAGGAGAAGATCCGGGTCCTGCGCGACGCGGGCTTCGACATGGACCTCGGCGGCCGGGACATCGTCAGCGTCCAGTACCAGAACGCCAACAACTCGGTGCGGGTCAGCGACGAGTTCATGCGCGCCGTCGAAGAGGGCGGGAAGTTCGACCTGGCCGCCCGGCGGACCGGCGAGATCGTGCAGACCGTCGACGCGAAGGACCTGTTCCGGAAGATGGCCCAGGCCGCCTGGGAATGCGCCGATCCGGGCATCCAGTACGACAGCACGATCAACGACTGGCACACCTGCCCGGAATCCGGACGGATCACGGCTAGTAATCCGTGTTCCGAGTACGTCCACCTGGACAACTCCTCGTGCAACCTGGCCAGCATCAACTTGCTCAAGTTCCTGCGCGATGACGACACGTTCGACGTCGAGCGATTCCAGCAGATCACCGAGCTCATCATCACGGCCATGGACATCTCGATCTGCTTCGCGGATTTCCCGACCGAGAAGATCACGGCCATTACCCGGGCCTACCGTCAGCTTGGCATCGGCTACGCCAACCTCGGTGCGCTGTTGATGGCGACCGGGCACGCGTACGACTCCGAGGGCGGCCGGGCTATCGCCGCCGCCATCACCTCGCTGATGACCGGAACGGCCTACCGGCGCTCCGCCGAGCTGGCCGCCGTGGTGGGCCCCTACGACGGCTACGCGCGCAACGCGGTCGCGCACAAGCGCGTGATGGGCAAGCACGCCGCGGCCAGCGCCGAGATCAAGCCTCTGGGCGGCATCGACGAGACGGTCCTCGCCGCCGCCAACCAAGCCTGGCAGGACTGCCTGGAGCTAGGTGCAACAAATGGATACAGAAACGCACAAGCCAGTCTATTGGCGCCTACCGGTACAATTGGGCTCATGATGGACTGCGACACCACCGGGGTGGAGCCGGACCTGGCGCTGGTGAAGTTCAAGAAGCTGGTCGGCGGCGGCTCCATGCAGATCGTCAACCAGACCGTGCCGCGGGCTCTGAAGAACCTCGGCTACCAGCCCGAGCAGGCCGAGGCCGTCGTCGAGTACATCACCGAGCACGGGCACGTGGTCGGTGCCCCGGGGCTACGGCCAGAGCACTACGAGGTCTTCGACTGCGCGATGGGCGAGCGCGCGATTAGCCCCATGGGCCATGTCCGGATGATGGCCGCCGTGCAGCCGGCGCTTAGTGGCGCCATTTCGAAAACGGTCAATCTACCAGAAACCTCTACAATAGCGGACATTGAGCAGATCTACTTCGAGGGCTGGAAGCTCGGGCTGAAGGCACTGGCGATCTACCGCGACAACTGCAAGGTGGGCCAGCCGCTGTCGGTCGCCAAGAAGAAGCCGGCCGAGGCGGAGGCGGAGGCGGCCGAGCCGACTCCGACGCATGAGGTCCGCCCGGTGCGCCGCCGGCTGCCTAAGCAGCGGTCGGCCATGGTCACGCGGTTCTCGGTGGCCGGGGCGGAGGGCTACATGACCGCCTCCAGCTACCCGGGCGACGGGATCGGGGAGGTCTTCCTCAAGCTCGGCAAGCAGGGCTCAACCCTGGCCGGGGTGATGGACGCGTTCTCGATCGCGATCTCGGTCGGCCTGCAGTACGGCATCCCGCTGGAGTCGTACGTGGCCAAGTTCACCAACATGCGGTTCGACCCGGCCGGGATCACCGACGACCCGGACATCCGGATGGCCAGCTCGGTGATGGACTACATCTTCCGGCGCCTGGCCCTCGACCACCTGTCCTACGACCAGCGGGCCGAGCTGGGCATCCTGTCCGTCGCGGAGCGCTCGGCCGCCCTGGCCGGCGGGGATCCGGCCGCCCCGGCGGACGAGGTCGACCCTGAGGAACTGGCCCAGTCCGTGCCGGTCGAGCGGCCACAACAGTCAGAAACCCAGAAGCCTGAACGGGACGCCACGGCCGGCCCGTTCGCCCCGCACAGCTCGACCGAGCTGGTCGAAGCCCAGCAGGGGCGCAGTGCCGACGCGCCGCTCTGCCTGAACTGCGGCACCAAGATGCGGCCCGCGGGCAGCTGCTACGTCTGCGAAGGCTGTGGCTCCACCAGCGGCTGCAGCTGAAACTGAGCGGTATTGCATCAGATGCAACATTCTGCAGCTTTTGCTGAGACGTGTAGTTCTTGGTCGGCAACGGCCCGGAAGCGTGCCCCGGGCCGTTGCCGACTAGGGCGCCGGGCCCGGCTCGGCAGGATGAGTCATCATCAATGTTGCAGCTAAATGCAACAGCGCTGCCCGCGCATGAACTGACGGCAACGCGAGCCGACTTCTTCGCCCAAGTCGACCCAACCAAACTTGACCGATTCGAGGAAGTGTTCCGCCTGCTCGGTTACTGACCGCGCGGGGCTGGCGAAGGGGGACAGTCCAGCTCTACCCAGCCCTCGATTCG
>Ga0335073_10012138_pt1 | contig 12097 bp, 11 predicted proteins | sample Lox_Sample_22_FD_207093 | JGI IMG/M metagenome (GOLD analysis project Ga0335073, IMG submission 207093) | Soil microbial communities from Loxahatchee National Wildlife Refuge, Florida, United States - Lox_Sample_2.2 | ecosystem: Environmental > Terrestrial > Soil > Wetlands | place: USA... | reverse complement strand
AACTCCACTGGCAAGACCTTCCTGATCGTCGAGCACAACATGGAATTCGTGATGGGACTGTGCTCCGCCATCACGGTGCTTGAGTCCGGCGCCACCGTGGCGAGCGGGCCGCCGGAGATCATCAAGACGGATAAGCGCGTGCTCGAGGCTTACCTAGGCGCGGACCTGGAGGAGGACTCCGATGACCACGCCCGCCAGTGAGCCCGCCCTTGTGGTGGACGGCGTCGTCGCGGGTTACGGCGGCGGCGACGTCCTGCGCGGCGTCTCCTTCGACGTCCCCGACGGGTCGATCACCTGCGTGGTGGGTCCGAACGGCGCGGGCAAGTCCACGCTGATGCGCGTGATCAGCGGCCTGCTGCGGCCGCGCCAGGGTTCGGTCACCCTGCGCGGGGAAAAGCTGAACGGCAAGTCCCCGCGGGCCATCCTGAAGATGGGCGTGGTGCAGGTGACGCAGAACCACAGCCTGTTCAAGGACATGACGGTCAGGGAGAACATCGACCTCGGCGGCTACATGCTGCCAAGCCGGTCGCTCGTGACCAAGCGGACGGACGCGGTCTTCGACCTGTTCCCACAGGTCAGGGAGTGGGCAGGGATGAAGGCCGGGGCCCTGTCCGGCGGGCAGCAGCGGCTGGTGGAGTTCGCCAGGGCGCTCATGCTCGAGCCCGTGCTCATCCTGCTCGACGAGCCGTCGATGGGACTGTCCCCGATGGTGCTGAAGTCGGTGTTCGACGCCACAAGGCAGATGAACGCGCGCGGCACCACGATCCTGCTCGTCGAGCAGAACGCCCGGGCCGGCCTGAAGCTCTCGCACCGCGGCGTCGTGATGGAAAACGGTACCGTCCGGCTGTCGGGCACTGGACGCGAGGTGCTCGAGCACCCAGAGATCGCGGAGCTTTACCTGGGCGGCGCTGTCAAGAGCTGAGTATGGACATGTACGGAAATGCTCCCAAGCCGAGATTGACCCGATGGCGGTTAACGATCAGCGTTTATCGACGGCATTTACCAGGCTTCAGTGCTTGCGCGCCACCGTGAGGCCGTCGCCGACCGGGAGCATGATCAACTCCACCCGCTCGTCGGCCGCGGCCTGGTCGTTCATCGCGCGCACCGCGATCACCGACGGGTTGTCGTTCCCGGCGTCAAGCACCCGGCCGTGCGAGAACGTGTTGTCCACCATGATCAGGCCGCCGCCGCGCACCCGCGGGACCAGTTCCGTCCAGTACTTCGGGTAGGAGATCTTGTCCGCGTCGATGAACGCCACGTCGAAGGCCTCCTCGTCGGGAAGCGAGCGCAGCATGTCGAGCGCTGGCCGCAGGCGCAGTTCGATTCGGTCGGTGAGCCCGGCCTTCTCCCAGTACTTGTGCGCGACCGACGTCCATTCCTCGCTCACGTCGCAGCAGAGCAGCCGTCCGCCCGCGCCAAGCCCGCGCGCGATGCAGATCGACGAGTACCCGGTGAACGTGCCGACCTCGATGGCCGTGCGAGCCCCGCTGAGCCTGGTCAGCAGCGTCAGGAGCGTCCCGAGCTCAGGAGCCACCTGCAGGTGGGTCTCGTTCGGATAGCGCTCCGCCGTCTCCGTGGCCAGTTCCCGCAAGATCGCGTCTGGCGGTGTGCTGTGCGCCGTAAGGTAGGCGTTGAGGTGGAGGCTGATCTGCTCACTGCGCCGTGTCATGGCACAAACTTAATTCAGCGGCCCGCTTCGCGCCTTCCCGCCCCAGCAGATGCCGTCACGTCGCTTCAGTAACAACTACGGCCGCACCGTGATCATTTGCCGGATATTTCATGATCGTCGCACTAAAGTGTCTAAGGCACATTAGTGCTCGAGATAGGCCGCTGGCCGGGGGTTCCCGGTCGCGTCCGACTCCGGCGGTAGTGCGGTACTGAAGCGGCTTGCGCAGAGTGCGCGTACCCAGCGAGGACACTGACAATGGGAAACCATGGTGCTGCCAGCGCCAGAGCACGCGTCGGCACGGCCGGTAATAGCCCCCGGCAATTGACCGCGGCCACTCCTAGAGCTCCTCGAGGGCTGTCGCTGTCGAACTGGCCGGTGTCCCGGCGACTGTTCGCGGTCATCGCCCTCGCCCTCGTCATGGGCCTGGTGTTCGGGAGCCTGCGCATCGCCTCCGCGGAGAGCAGCTCGGCCCAGTTCAGCCAGGTGTCGCAGCTAGCGAACCTCGGCAAGCAGCTCACCGTCATGATCACGGACCTGCAGAACGAGCGCGACGCGACGATGGGCCTGCTGTCGGGACACGGCAACCAGGGCACGCTGACCCCCCTGTACACGGCGACGGACAGCGAGGCCGCCACGGTCAGGCAGCTGACCGCCGGGATCGGCGCGGGCTTCCCGCAGAACATCCAGAACGACGCTAGCGCGGTGAATCACGACATCGGCACCGCACGCATCGGCGACCTGCACGACGCGCTGAGCAAGCCGGAGAACGAGCTCGCGGTCATCGGCAACTACGGCGCCCTCATCGCCGACATGATCACCCTGGCCGACCAGGTCGCGCAGGGCACCTCGGACGCGAGCCTGGCCAGCGACGTCCGCGCGCTCAACGCCCTCGCCCTGGCCAAGGAGCAGGTGTCCCAGCAGCGCGCCTTGCTCAACTACTCCTTCGGCACCGCGACCGGCGCGCTCGACAACACCGCGTCGGTCGACCCGGCCACCGAACTGGAACTGCAGATCGCCAACCAGGAAGAGGTCTCCGACGAGGCGACGTTCCAGCAGACGGCAACGCCGGCCGAGCTGACCTTCTCTGACGACTCGTACGCGACGTCCGCCGACGTGCTGAACGCGGCCTACGCGGAGGAAATCGAGAACAACATCTTCGGCGGCACGCCCAGTGCCAGCGGCGGGATCCCGCTGCTGACGAACATCGCGGCCGCCGACGCCACGCCCGCGATCAAGGGGGCCCCGACCTTCCCCACGCTGACCGCGGACAGGAAGATCTGGGACACAGGCATGGGCGACGACCTCGCCGCCATGCAGTCCACCGAGACGCTGCTCGCCGACAACATCGTCAACCGCGCCGCACAGCTCGAGTCGGGCGCCAAGCAGAACGCGCTCGTCAGCATCGTCATCACCGCTGGCGTTCTGCTCCTCGTGCTCGTCGCGGCCCTGCTGGTCGCCCGGTCGCTGGTGCTCCCGCTGCGCAGGCTGCGGGCCGGCGCCCTCGACATCGCCCAGGTGCAGCTGCCAGAGCGCGTCAGGCAGCTCAGCCAGTCCCCAGAGTCGGCCGCGGACCTGGAAGTCGCGCCGATCGACGTGCTGAGCGCCGACGAGATCGGCCAGGTGGCGCGGGCCTTCGACCAGGTGCACGCGGAAGCGATCCGGCTGGCGGGCGACGAGGCGCTGCTGCGCACGAACTTCAACGCGATGTTCATCAACCTGTCGCGGCGCAGCCAGTCCCTGATCGAGCGGCTCGCCCGGACGATCGACTCCCTGGAACAGAACGAGGACGACCCCGACCGGCTGTCCAGCCTGTTCTCGATGGACCATATGGTCACCCGCATGCGCCGCAACTCGGAGAACCTCCTGCTGCTCGCGGGGCACGAAGGCGCCCGCAAGTGGAGCGAATCGGTGCCGCTCGCGGACGTGGCGCGCGCGGCGACGTCGGAGATCGAGCAGTACAGCCGGGTCACGCTGAACGTCCAGCCCGGTGTGGCGGTCGTTGGGGCGGCGGTGTCCGACGTCGTGCACCTGCTGGCCGAGCTCATCGAGAACGCCACGCTCTACTCGCCGAAGGACACGCCAGTCCAGGTCTCGGCCCAGGAAGTGATGAGCGGTGGCGTGCTGATCGAGATCACCGACCAGGGCATCGGCGTCTCCGAGGGCCGGCTGGCGGAGATGAACTGGCGGCTCGACAACCCGCCCGTCATGGACGTGTGGGTGTCCCGGCACATGGGCCTGTTCGCCGTGGCGCGGCTGGCCGAACGGCACCAGGTTCGGGTCAGGCTGCGCCCGGCCAGCCCGCAGGGCATGAGCGCGCTCGTCTGGCTGCCCGATAGCGTCATCGAGCGCACGGCCCGCCTGTACGCGGGCGGCAACGCCGGGTGGACCCAGCCGGTCGCCACGCAAGGTTCGGGCAGCATCGCGGGCAGGCGGACCCCGGGCCAGCGCAGCATCGGCGGGCGGACCGCCCTCGACGTCCAGCACAGCAACGGCCGGGACACGCTCATCCCGCCGCAGCCGATCGAGCGGCAGGTGTCGAACTGGTTCCGCACCCGCCGGATCGCGGCGACGGGCGTGGGTTCGGGCAACGCGATGCGGCAGTCGGCCGGGAGCGCCGGTAATGGCGACGCCGGCTGGCAGTCCGGGCCGGCGCAGCCGCCTAATGGCGGCTCGTACGGCGGCGATCCGTGGGCCGAAGGCAGGACCGCTCCGGAGACGGGCGCCGATCCGTGGGCCGAGGGGCGGCATGCCGCCGAGATCGTCGCCGACCCGATCCGAGGCGAGCAGACGGCCGCGGGGCTCCCGGTGCGCGTTCCGAAGGCGAACCTCATTCCCGGCTCCGCGGGCGGCTCAGCGCCGAACGGCGGCCCGCCGATGGACGGCTACCAGGCGCAGCCGACGTCAGGGACCGCGCCGCTGGCGCAGCGATCACCGGACTTGGCTCGCAGTAGGCTCAGCGGGTTCCAGCGGGGGGCCAGGCGGGCGGAGGAACGCAGAGCGAGTGCAGGAGAGGGAGCCGATCGTTGAGTTACGCGTACCGCCAGAACCTGAACTGGCTGATCGCCGACTTCGCCGGGCGAGTGGCGGACGTCGCGCACGCGGCGGTGGTGTCCGCGGATGGTGTGCCACTCGCGCTGTCGGACGAAATCCCCGACGCCTACGCCGAGCAACTCGCGGCGATCACCTCCGGGCTCGCCAGCCTGATGCAGGGGGCGGCCCGGATCTTCGAGGCGGGCACGCCGATGCAGGCACTGGTCGAGATGGAGGGGGGCCTGATGCTGGTCAAGTCGGTCGGCGACGGGTCCAGCCTGTGCGTGCTCGCCGCGCCCGACTGTGACACCGACCTTGTCTCCTACGAGATGTCACTGCTGGTCGAGGCCGTCGGCGAAGTGCTCTCCCCGGCGCTGCGCGGCGGTGCGCCGCGCAGGTACTGAGGCGACCAGCACACAACCGCATGGTGTGAGCACCGCAGTGTTTGAGGGTTTTCGTGACGTTATGCGCCAATAAGCCGGATATTTAGCCCTTGGCGGGTTTAGAGTATCCGCAGGCCACGATGATGATGCGAACGTCCCCTGTGACCTCGCCAGCCGGCGGACTGCAGGCCTGTCAGTCGTGCTTTCTGACGGGACTCGTGGTCGGCGAGTACCGAGGGCAAAGGAGAACCGCGCGTCGTGAGCATCAAGGTGTCGGCCACCAGCCGGGGTAGGCGCGCCAAGAGCCGGGAACAGCGCAGGCGCGGGCTTGCCCTCCGAGACTGGCCGGTGTCGTCGCGGTTGCTCGCGGTCATCGTGCTCGCGCTCATCATGGGCTTGGTCTTCGGCGGCCTGCGGGTGGCCGACGCGGTCGGGAGCGCGGATCAGTTCGGCCAGGTCACGCGGCTCGCTAGCCTGGGCGAGCAGGTCACCATCCTGGTCCAGGACATCCAGAACGAGCGCGACGAGACCGCGGCCGTAGTGGCCGGCGCGAGCCCGGCATCTCTCACGTCGCTCTACAGCGCGACCGACGAGGCGGGGGCGCAGGCGAGAGCGGATGCCGCCGCCCTCGGCGGCGGGGTCCCGGCGAACATCGCGTCCGCTGTTGCGGCCGTGGTGACGGACACGCAGAACCTGAGCTCGGTCCGCAATCTGGCCAAGGCCGAGGGGAACCCCGTAACGGTCATCACCGACTACGCCGATGACGTCGCCGACATGCTCGCCCTCAACAGCCAGATCGCTCAGGGGGTATCGGACCCGACTCTCACCAACGACGTCCGGACCCTGGATTCGGCGTCGCAGGCGAAGGAGCAGGTGGCAGAGCAGCGGGCCCTGGTAGCCAACGCGCTGACCGAGCGGTTCTTCGGCTTCGGCGTAGAGTCGGCGATCAACACCGCCGTCTCGATGGAGCAGATTGACCTGTCCGCGTTCCAGGCGACGGCGACGCCCGCTCAGCAGTCCGCTCTCGCGGCTGTCACCGCCTCCGCGCAGGCCAGCAACGCGACGAGCATCGAAAGCTTCCTGATTAGCGACAGTGACCCGTTCACCGACATCGTGAACTTGGGCATCAGCGCGACTCGGGCGCCGGCGCAGTGGTACTCGCTGATGTCTTACGAGATCAACCAGATGCAAGACTCCGAGCTGTCCATCGCCAGGGAAGTCGTGGCACGCGCCGAGTCGCTCCAGGGCGGCGCGCAACGATCGGCGCTGATCAACGGCGTCATCACCGGGGCCGTGCTGCTCTTGGTGCTGCTCGCGGCCCTGCTCGTCGCCAGGTCCCTGGTGCTGCCGCTGCGCAAGCTGCGGGCCGGCGCGCTGGACGTGGCGCAGGTGCAACTGCCGGAGCGGGTCAGGCAGCTGAGCGAATCCCGGGACCCCACCACGGGCCTGGAAGTCGCTCCGATCGACGTGCTGTCCGCGGACGAGATCGGACAGGTGGCCCGCGCGTTCGACCAGGTGCATCACGAGGCGGTCCGGCTGGCCGGCGAGGAAGCGGTGCTGCGCGCGAGCTTCAACGCGATGTTCACCAACCTGTCCCGGCGCAGCCAGTCGCTGATCGAGCGGCTCGCCCGCACGATCGATTCCCTCGAGCAGAACGAAGACGACCCCGACCGGCTGTCCGACCTCTTCTCGATGGACCACATGGTCACCCGCATGCGCCGCAACTCGGAAAACCTGCTGCTGCTCGCCGGACACGAGGGGGCCCGCAAGTGGAGCGAGGCGGTGCCGCTCGCCGACGTGGCACGCGCGGCCGTGTCGGAGATCGAGCAGTACAGCCGGGTGGCCCTCAACATCCAGCCGGGAATCTCGGTCGTCGGAGCCGCGGTGTCCGACGTCGTGCACCTGCTCGCTGAGCTCATCGAGAACGCCACGCTCTACTCGTCGAGCGACACGCAGGTACATGTTTCGGCGCAGGAGGTTACCACTGGAGGCGTGCTGATCGAGGTCACGGACAAGGGGATAGGCGTCGCCGAGTCAAAGCTGGCGGAGATCAACTGGCGGCTCGACAACCCGCAGGTGATGGACGTTTCGGTGTCGCGGCACATGGGCCTGTTCGCCGTCGCGCGGCTGGCCGTGCGGCACCAGGTCCGCGTCAGGCTGCGCCCGGCGAACCCGCAAGGGGTGAGCGCGCTGGTCTGGCTGCCGGACGGCGTCCTTGAGCGGACAGTCCGGCGGTACGCGGACGTCGGCTCCGGATGGTCCAGCCAGGCGGCGATGCACGGCGGGACGGCGAGCGGCCAGGCGCCACGCCAGCGCGGTTTGGAGGCACGGCCCGCCCTGGAAGGTCAGTACGCGAGCGTCGGGACGGGCGACCCGGTGGTGCCGCCGGTCGAACAGCAGGCGTCGAACTGGTTCCGCCGCGCGACCGCGGCGACGGACGAGGGCTGGGGAGCGGCCGCGGGCCATTATCGTGCCGGGCGTGCCGCTGCTCCGATCAGTGGCGACCAGACGGCCGCCGGGCTGCCGTCGCGCGTCCCGAGGGCGAACCTCATCCCCGGCTCCGCCGGTCCGTCGGACCGGCGCCACACGGCACGGCAGGCGCCGCGGGGACCCGCGCCGCTGCCGCAGCGATCCCCGGACTTGAGCCGCGAGAGGCTCAGCGGCTTCCAGCGCGGAGCCCGCCGGGCGGACGAGCATCCGGCGAGCGCGGGAGAAGGGGAAGCGGCCGAGCGCTAAGTCAGCTCGCGCGGCCAATTAGCATCTAAGAGAAGATTTTCCCGAACGATGCGTGGCTTCTGCTGTTACGCAGAGTGTCCGCGAGAGCGGGAAGAATGATCGCATGGAACGACCTCGCCGCAGTTCGCAGATCGCCGCCTCGCTGGGCCTGTATCGGGTATCCGACCCCGGAGAACGCCTCGCCGGCGTGCTGCCGCAGGCCGCGTGGCGACTGGACCCGAACCCGCGGACAGGCCCTGACGAGGTGCGGATCCGCGTGGACAGGCTCAACCTGGACGCCGCCTCCTACCGGCAGCTGTCGGAGGCGAACGGCGGCGACGGCGACGCGATCAGGGAGGCCGTCCGCGAGATCATCGCCAGCCGGGGCAAGATGCACAACCCCGTCACCGGGTCCGGTGGCATGCTGACAGGCATCGTCGAGGAAGCCGGGCCGGACTCGCCACTGGGCCTGAAGCGAGGCGACCGGGTCGCCACCCTGGTCTCACTGACCCTCACGCCCCTGGCGATCCACGACGACCTTGTGCGCTGGGACGGCCTGTCCGGGCAGATCCCCTGCGACGGCCACGCGATCCTCTTCGGCCGCTCCATCGCCGCCGTCCTGCCCTCGGACCTTCCTGTTCCTTTGGCGCTGTCCGTCATGGATGTCTGCGGAGCGCCAGCGCTGACGCGGCGAGTCGTGGCGGGTCAGTTGCTCCGAACGCCCGCGAAAACCTCCCCAGCGCCCGCCGATCTTCATGACGGGCCCATAGTCGCCATCCTCGGCGCGGCTGGCAAGAGTGGCTCGCTCTCGGCGGCGGCAGCCCGGCAGGCCGGTGCTCGCTGGATCATCGGAGTCGTCCCCAACGAGGCAGAGGCCAGCCTCCTGCACCAGGCCAACGAACTGGCCGCGGGCCTGCCTTCTCACCAGCCGGGCGGTCTGTACGACAGCCTGCCCGCACACCCGGGAGACGACCTGACCGTCGGCGGGCCCTCCCATCAGGCCGGCGCCACGACACCATCTCCTGCGCTGCTCGTCGATGAGGTGGTCATCGCCGACGCGAGAGAACCGGTGCTGCTGGCGGAGGCGGTCGCTAAGGCGGGCGGGCCTGCCGATGTCACCGTTGTCTGTGTCGACGTGGCGGGGTGCGAGGGGGGCGCCATTCTCTCGACCGCCCAGGGTGGGACGGTCATCTTCTTCTCGATGGGGACCAGTTTCAGCGCGGCGGCTCTGGGCGCGGAGGGCGTGGCCGCCGACGTGACGATGCTGGTGGGAAACGGTTACGTACCCGGTCATGCGGAGTACGCGCTCGACTTGATCAGGACGAATCCAGCGGGCCGTGCCCTGTTCGACCGCCGTGCCCATCCGCCCCAGTCACCCCGTCCCGCTCAGCCGCCCCAGTCCACCTCCGCGGATTTGCCGCAATCCGCCGCCTCCCACCCGGACCAGCCAGATGAATGGGACATTCATCTGGCTATGGGCAGATGGATGGGACATTCATCTGGTTTCGAGGGGGAACGGTGACCCCGAAGCTGAACCTTGACCCCGCGACCGTCAACCTGGCCCGGGAGCTGGCTCGGCGGGCGGGGGAGCCGGTGACCAGGCTGGCCACCACGCACACCACCGTGTCGATCGAGCGCCGCTGAAGTACATGCCGCCGACCAAGCACATGACCGGCAACGTGTTCGCCGGCTACCTGCTCGACGCGTTCTTCAACCTCTGCGGGCTGATGACCGGCCAGTCGATCCTGCTCGTCGGCATGATGACCGAGGGCATTCACACGCCCTTCCTGTCCGACCGCGATCTGGCCCTGGAGAACGTCCGGTACGTCCGCTCCGCGGCCGGGCGGCTCGGACTGTCGTTCCAGCCGGACGCGTTCGTCGTTGAGCGCGCGCACCGGGTGCTCGGCGAGGCCGTGGACCTGCTGCGGCGGATCGAGAGCGATGGGCTGCTGAACGCGATCGCGGACGGTACGTTCGGCGTGACGAAGCGGCCGCCGGGCGGCGGGCGTGGCCTGGATGGCGTCATCGAGCGCGCCCTCGGCTACTTCAATCCGGTGACTGACGTCCTCGGAGGGTTCCGGGAGGTCGTCCCTCCGGGCGAGCAGGGCAATCCGGTTTCCGGCGTCCTCGAAGGGGACATGGAATGAGCGATCTCGCGGACGTGGTCCGGCCGTACGGCGACACCACTGGCGACGGCCGCGTGCAGGTGTCGTTCACGCTGCCCGTCCCTGGCGTGACCCCCGCCGACCGGGCGCTGGGCGAAGGCGCCGCGCTGCAGCTGGCCGGCAAGATGGGCATGTCCCCCGCGATGGTCGTGCACACCAAGCCGGTCGGCCCGGACTTCACCTTCTTCATCGTGTACGGGCGGGTAAGTCACCTCGTCGACTTGTCGCTCGTCACCGTGGCCGAGCGCGAGTTCGAGCTGCTCTCCCCGGCGCAGGTGAACCTGCGGATCGCCGCGTCCCTTGGCCGCAAGCTCGTCGTCGTCGGGGCGACCGTCGGGACCGACGCGCACACCGTGGGCATCGACGCGATCCTGAACGTGAAAGGACACTCGGGGGAGAAGGGCCTTGAGTACAAGGGCACCACGCCCGGTGAGGTGGCCAGTTACCTGGCGCACGCGCTCGCGCCCGCCACGGCCGTCGCCGAGGCACGGTCGTGGTCCCGGGCTAGGCCAGGCGGTAGACCGTCACCTTCTTGACGGCCGCGTCTTCGAGCACTCTGAGCACGGGCACTTCGTAGCTGGCGAGCGGGACCAATGATGCTTCGGGTACGGGGTCCGGGTGGGCGGCGGGGAAAGGGTTCGGGTGGGCGGCGGGGAAAGGGTTCGGGTGGGCGGCGGGGAAAAATGCCCGGCCCGGGTCCGCGACGAGCACCTCGGCGCCCGACCTGGCCGCCGCGCGGGCGAAGCCCAGCGCGAGTGCGGCGAGCTCGCGCTGGTAGAACACGTCGGCCATGAGCACCACCTCCACGTCGCCAGCGTCGTCCGTGGCCAGGTCAAGCGTGCGGGCCGTGATCGACGTGCCGTTCGCCGCCGCGTTGACGCCGATCGCCGCGATCGCGTTGAGGTCGATGTCCCCGGCGGCGACAGCGGCGGCCCCGGCTTTGGCGGCGGCGATCGCGACGAGGCCGGACCCGGACGCGGCGTCGAGCACCCGCCGCGCTGCCACCGTGCCGGGGTTGTCGAGGACGTAGCGCGCGAGCGCCTGGCCGCCTGCCCACGGAAACGCCCAGAAGGGCGGCGCGTCTCGCCCGGTCCGGTCCCACAGCCCGTACGGCTCAGCGGCGGTCAGCAGCCGGATCTCCGGGACGAACGGCACCGCATCCCACCTGGTGCCGCAGCCGACGAGCGTCTCCGGGGTCACCAGCCGAGCATAAGGGCTCATCGCCTTTCCGGTCATCGCTCCCTCGTGCTGCAATGAGGTCCGTGGGCAAGAAGAAGGACCGCACTCATCCCGCTCCGGATCAGCCGGATCAGGCCGTGGGTTCCGCTGTCAGCGGCAAGGGCCTGTGGCGGCTTGGCGACAACGGCGGCGCTCACTTCAGGTCCGAGGCCGAGGCGGATGCCTGGCTGCGGGAGCACCTGGGCGAGGAATTCGTTGAGCGCCGACGGCGCTCCAGGGAGCTGCTGCGGGACCCGCAAGCACTGGATGAGGCGGACGCGGCGGTGCTCCGGGCCGCGCTGGCGCCAGTGCTGCACGACCTGGCGGCGACCGGGATGCCCCTGCCGGAGATCAGGGAGGAAGCCCGCGAAGCCAGGGAATGGGCGGTGTGCGGCTGGATCGCTGGACCCGGTATGTTCGGTCAGGGGATCAACGTGATGCGGAACAGCCCGCCCGCCGAGCAGGTGCGCCAGCTAGCGGAGCAGTTCCAGAACTGGGCCGCCGACGTCCTTGTCGAAGCCAGGCGCGAGCCAGTATGGCCTGTGTGCCAAGAGCATCGTGTTGTCCAGGGGCTGGAAGCAGAGACCAGGGACGACGACCAGTTCGCCGTCTGGGTCTGCATGTCGTGCGACCGGGTGATCGCGCCCATCGGCGAGTTGCGAAAAGGAACGCGGTCAAGACCGGTTGGCGGCGGTTGACGGTTGCCGGCGTGTGTCGCGGTCCCCGACAATGGCTAGTGGTGGGGGACCAACTGCTGATCCACGTAGGAGCCGAGCATGTCTGCTGACGCGCGTCTGTCACGGTTCGCTGACCTGGTTGTCCACATTGGCGCCAATGTGCGGCCTGGGTCTGAGGTCTGGCTCAGGTCTAACATCGCCCACATCGACATCGCCCGCGCGATCGTTGAGAGCGCCTAC
>Ga0335073_10012136_pt1 | contig 12098 bp, 12 predicted proteins | sample Lox_Sample_22_FD_207093 | JGI IMG/M metagenome (GOLD analysis project Ga0335073, IMG submission 207093) | Soil microbial communities from Loxahatchee National Wildlife Refuge, Florida, United States - Lox_Sample_2.2 | ecosystem: Environmental > Terrestrial > Soil > Wetlands | place: USA... | reverse complement strand
CATGGACCCGCTAGCGGTGCGGGAGCGGAACTGGATCAAGCACGAGGAATTCCCGTTCACCACCATCGCCGGCCTGACCTACGACTCGGGCAACTACGAGGCGGCCACGGCTAGGGCCAAGGAGCTGTTCGACTACGACGGGCTGCGTGCCGAGCAGGCGCGGCGCCGGGCCAGCAACGACCCGGTCCAGCTGGGCATCGGCATCTCCACCTTCACCGAGATGTGCGGGCTCGCGCCGTCCCGGCTGCTCGGCTCGCTCGGTGCCGGTGCCGGTGGCTGGGAACACGCGTCGATCAGGATGCTGCCCACCGGCAAGGTGGAGGTCGTCACCGGATCCAGCGCGCACGGCCAGGGGCACGAGACGGCGTGGAGCCAGATCGTCGCCGACCAGCTCGGCGTGCCGTTCGAGGACATCCGAGTGCTGCACGGCGACACGCAGGTCTCGCCCAAGGGCATGGACACCTACGGGTCCCGCTCGCTGGCGGTCGGCGGGATGGCCCTGGTCTCGGCCTGCGACAAGGTCGTTGAGAAGGCCAAGGTGATCGCGGCCGGACTGCTCGAGGCGTCAGCCGACGACCTGGAGTGGACCGCCGGACGGTTCTCGGTCCGCGGCGACCCGGACAAGGGCGTCACGATCGGCGAGGTCGCGCTGGCCACGTTCCTGGCCCATAACCTGCCCGATGGTGTCGAGCCGAGCATCGACGCCGAGGCCACCTACGACCCGGACAACTTCTCCTTCCCGCACGGCACCCACCTGTGCGCGACCGAAATCGACACCGAGACCGGGTTCGTCAAGATCCGCTCGTACGTGTGCGTCGACGACGTCGGCGCGGTGGTCAACCCGCTCATCGTCGAGGGCCAGGTGCACGGCGGCCTCGCCCAGGGCATCGCGCAGGCGCTGTACGAGGAGGCGGTCTACGACGACGACGGCAATCTGGTCACCTCCACGCTGGCCGACTACCTGGTCCCGTCGGCGGCCGACCTGCCGTCCTACGTTACGGACCGCACCGAGAGCCGGGCGGCCAACGCGCTGGGCGTCAAGGGCGTCGGCGAGGCGGGTACGATCGCCTCGACGCCCGCGGTGGTCAACGCGATCGTCGACGCGCTGCGGCCGCTGGGCATCGACGACGTCGAGATGCCCTGCACCCCCGAGCGGGTCTGGCGGGCCATCCAGGACGCCACGGGCGGCGAGCAGGTCAGCGAGGCCGAGCAGCACGCGGCCCGGCAGAGCGACCAGACACAGGGCCACAGCCCGCAGGGCATCGGCACCCCAGACCAGAGCGGAGGCGTGGCATGATCCCGGCGAAGTTCGACTACGTCCGGCCCGGCTCGCTGGACGAGGCGGTCAGCGCCCTGGCCGGCGGCGGTGACGACGCCAAGGTCATCGCGGGCGGGCAGAGCCTGCTTCCGCTGCTGCGGCTGCGGCTGGCCTACCCGGAGCTGCTGGTCGACGTGGGCGGCCTCGACGAGCTGCGCGGCGTCACCGTCGCCGGGGACTCGCTGGTCATCGGCGCGCGGACCACGCACCACCAGCTGCTCCGCGACCCGCTGGTGGCCGAGCACTGCGGGCTGCTGGCCCAGGCCGCCGCCACGGTGGCCGACCCGGCGGTCCGGCACCGCGGCACGCTCGGCGGCGCGCTCGCGCATGCCGACCCGGCCGGTGACCTGCCCGCGGTCGCGCTGGCACTGGACGCCACCCTGGTCGCCCGGAGCCCGCGTGGCGAACGGGAGATCGCCGCGGCGGACTTCTTCGTCGACTACCTGACCTCCAGCCTGGAGCCGGACGAGATCCTGACCGCGGTCCGGGTGCCCAAGCTCGGCGCCGGCTGGGGCTACCGGTACGAGAAGTTCCACCGGACCGCGCAGGCGTGGGCGACCGTCGGAGTGGCCGCGCTGGTCCGGCGGTCCAACGGGTCCGTCGCCGAGGCCAGGATCGGGCTCACCAACATGGGTCCGACGCCGCTGCGCGCCACCGCCGCGGAAAGCGCCGCGGCCGGGGCGCAGGCCAGCCGGGACGCGCTGCGGGCCGCGGCGGCCAGCGCGGACGAGGGCACGAACCCGCCGGGCGACCTGCACGGCGCACCGGACTACCGGCGGCACCTGGCCCGGGTGCTGACCGGGCGCGCGCTGGCCGCGGCGGCGGGAGCCTGAGCCTGGGCCATGGCTGAACCGGAACGGCTGTCGCTGGCCGAATGGCTGGTGCTGTGCCTGGTCCGCGAGGAACCGACCTACGGCCTGGTCCTGGTCGGGCTGCTGGCCCGCGACGGCAGCCTGGGCCAGGTCTGGTCGGTGCCGAAGGCCGTGGTGTACCGCGCCCTGCAGCGGCTCGAGGCCCTCGGCCTGATCGTGACGGTAGGGGAGCAGCGGACCAGCCAGGGGCCGGTCCGCTCCCTTTACGCGGCGACCCCGGCCGGCCAGGCGGCCGCGGCCGCCTGGCTCGCTACGCCGGTCGAGCACCCCCGGGACGTCAGGTCCGAGCTCTTGGTCAAGCTCGCGCTGCTCGACCGGAGCGGGACCGACTCGCGGGACCTGCTGCAGGCGCAGCTGGCCCGGCTGCTGCCGGTCGCCGCCGCGCTGGACAGCCGCCTGCACGCCACCACGGGTTTCGAGCACACGCTGGTCCTGTGGCGGCACGAGGCGATGACCGCCACCATGCGGTTCCTGGAGGCGCTGGCCGCGCAGCAGGAGGTGCGGGCTGGCTGAGAACGGCCATTCGCCGTGACGCCGGGTGCCGTCAGAGGCCATCATGGCGGCGTGGACCAGCTCACGTTCGGGGATGAGCCGGCCGTGGCCCCGGCGGCTGGGGCGAGCGCGGCGACGGGGTATGAGCTCGAGCGCGATCTGGCGGCGGCGGGCGCGTGCCGCGTGGCGGGCGTGGACGAGGTGGGCCGCGGCGCGTGGGCGGGACCGGTGACGGTCTGCGCGGTGATCGTCAGGGCCGGTTTCCCCGACCCGCCCGCCGGGCTGACCGATTCCAAGCGGCTGAGCCCGCAGCGCCGGGAAGCGATCGTCGGCGAACTGCTGAGCTGGGCCGAGGCCTTCGCCATCGGCGAGGCCGATCCCGCCGAGATCGACGCGGCGGGCATGACGGCCGCACTGCGCCGCGCGGCGGTCCGCGCCCTGGGCAGGCTCCCGCGGCGTCCGGACGCCGTGCTGCTCGACGGGGCCCACGACTACATCGGCCGCCCCTGGCCGGTGCGCTGCGCCGTGCGGGCGGATCTGCGGTCGGTGTCGGTCGCGGCGGCTTCGGTCCTCGCCAAGGTGCACCGGGACCGGCTCATGGCCGGACTCGGGCCGGGGGAGTTCGCGTTCGCGGAGAACGCCGGATACCCCTCGCCCGCCCATCAGCGGGCCCTGGCCGCCCTGGGGCCCACCCCGTATCACCGGCTGTCGTGGTCCTATCTCGACGACTTGCCGCAATGGCGGCACCTGAGGAAACACCGGCCGGACATCGAAGGGCAGCTGTCCCTGCTGTAATCAGCCGGACAGGGCCCGCCGCGATGAGGCCAGCGACGCGAATACGACCGTGGAACTGAGGTAATGGCCGGTGGCGTAGTCGAAAACGCCGCCGCACGTTATCAGGCGCAGAGCGGCGTAGTCGGTGGCGCCGTAAATGGTTTTCGCCGGGAATCTGGTTTTGGCGTACTCGCGGACGCCCGTGACCCGGAAAACAGCCGTGATCCCGTCGGCGAGCGTCACGTCGATGGTGTCTCCCGGACGAAGGGCGCCGAGGCGGAAGAAGACCGCAGGTCCCTGGTAGCTGTCGACGTGACCTTCGATGACCGAGGACCCGACCTGGCCGGGCGTCGCCGAGTACTTGTACCACGCCGCCTCGTCCGAACTGGTCTGGAGCGACGGCACCTGGACCGTGCCGTCGGCGTTGAGCCCCAGGTGCAGCAGTTTCGACTGCACGCCGATGGACGGGATCTCGACGGACACCGGCAGCGACCGCGCCAGCCACGGTCCGCGGGCCGACCCGGTGACGCCCGCCGCCGACCGTGCGGGCTGCGGCGCGTGCACCTGGTCGCCGACCGCGACCCCCAGGGTCGCGATCCCGGCCGCGATGAGCAGGACCCCGGCGATCCCGGCCACCCGGGCGCGCAGGCTCCGCGCCGCGGGAATGGCCGGCGGCGGGGCGTACCCGGTCTGCGGCCAGGCGACCACCACGCGGAACCCGGCTATGCGCCGCCACGCCGTATCCGGCAATGTCGCCGTCCCTTCCGCCGGGATGTTCTACTCAGTTAGCCTAATATTCCGATGGAGAACAGGCCATTGCGCGTCAGCGCTTTCGGGGCCTGCCCTGTGGCGGCGCGGGCGGAGGCCAGGCCGGACCGGCATTTTTCCTTTCCGATGCCGGTTCCTCACGCCGGAACCGGGAAAGACAGTCCTCGTCAGCCGGGCGCACGAGGAGGTCCCATGAAGCTGCGCAGCACGACCGCGGGGACGGTGCTCGGCGCGAGGCTGACCGCCGTGTGCTGGGGCGCCCTGACCCTGCTCGTCCCGGCGGCCGTAGCGGCCTGCAGCTCGAACTCGACCTCCACGCCGACGGTCCCGACCTTCACGCCGACCGTGTCCACCTCAGCCACGAGCGCGCCCGCATCGGCCGGCAGCACGCCCGCCGACGGCAGCACCACGTCGCCCGGCACCCCCGGAGTGACCACGAGTTCCCCGGCGCCCCACACGGCTACCGCCACGGCCACGGCCACCGTGACGATAACGCCCGGGGCCAGCGAGTCGGCCAGCAAGATCCCGAGCGCTGCTCCGGTCACCGGCGGCGGGGGCACGGCCGGACTCCAGGACGGCATGCTCTTCGGCGTCGGCGCGGCGGCGATCCTGGCCGGCGCGGGGAGCATCGTCTACCGCAGGCGGCTCACCAGGGACCGCTGACGCCCGCCGGGCCTGGATCGACCCGGGTGCCCGGGCTCTGGGCCCCGCAGCGCCGGGCGCTGACCACGGGCCTGGTCCTGACGATCACCTTCGTGGCGTCCGAGGCGCTGGCCGTGGTGACCGTGATGCCGGTGGTCGCCAGGGACCTGGGCGGGCTGGGCCTGTACGGCTGGGTGTTCAGCGGGTTCATGCTGGGCAGCGTGGTCGGCATCGTGGCGGCCGGCCGCGAGGCGGACCGGCGGGGGCCCGCGGTCCCGTTCGTGGCCGGGGTGGTGCTGTTCGGCTCCGGGCTGGCCGTGGCGGGCCTGGCGCCGTCGATGGGGGTGCTGGTGGCGGGGCGGGTGCTGCAGGGCGTGGGCGCCGGGGCGGTGCCCGCGGTGGCCTACGCCACCATCGGCCGCAGCCTGCCCGAGGCGCTCCGGGCCCGGATGATGGCGGTCCTGTCCACCGCCTGGGTGGTGCCCGGGCTGGTCGGCCCGGCGATCAGCGCCGAGGTGGCGCGCCTGTTCGGCTGGCGGTGGGTGTTCCTGGGCCTGCTGCCGGTGGTCGCGGTGGCCGGGTCGATCGCCGTGCCCGCGCTGCTCCGCCTCGGCCCGCCCGCCGCGTCCCAGGCCCGTCAGCACCGGCTGACCGACGGCCTGCGCACCGCCGCCGGGGCGGCGATGATCCTGGCCGGCCTGTCGCTGGCCGCCGGGTCCGGGGCGGTGCCGGCCGGCCTGGCGCTGATCGCGGCCGGCGGGATCACCGGGCTGCCCGCCCTGCGCCGGCTGGTCCCGCCGGGCACCCTGACCGGGCGCCCCGGGCTGCCGGCCACGATCGCCAGCCGGGGCCTGCTGACGTTCACGTTCTTCGGCGCGGACGCCTACGTGACGCTGGCGGTGACCTCGGTAAGGCACCGCAGCCCGGTGGTGGCCGGGATCGCCGTCACCGGGGCCACGCTGGCCTGGACGGCGGGCGCCTGGGTGCAGGCCCGGCTGAGCGGCGTCTGGGAGGGGCGCCGCCTGGTCCGGACCGGGCTGGTGATCATCCTGGCCGGCATCGCCGGGATGGTCCTGGTCCTGTCGCCGGCCGTGCCGGTGGCCGAGGGCCTGGCCGCCTGGACCGTGGCGGGCCTGGGCATGGGGCTGGCCTACGCGCCGCTGTCGCTGATGACCCTGCAGAAGGCGCTGCCCGGGCAGGAGGGGCAGGCCTCGGCGTCGCTGAACCTGGCCGACGTGCTCGGCACCGCGATCGGCATCGGGGTGGGCGGCGCGGCCGTGGCGGCGGCCGCGGGCCGCGACCTGCGCCTGGGCGTCGCCGCCGCGTTCGCGGCCGCGGCGGCCGTGGGCCTGGTGGCGCTGGCCTTCACGCGCCGGCTGCCAGCGGGCACCACCTCGGCGCCGCCGCCCCCGCCGCCCCCGCCGTCTGCCGGAAGGCAAGAATCTTCCCGCCAACGGCATCCGTGAAGAAAATTCTTCCACTATAGAGGCCTATCGAGGTAGAAGTCGGAAACACATTCCGGCTGATCAGAGATAGTTTTCTCCGCAGATGCCTCTGACAAGGGAGAACGCAGATGCCTCTGCCAAGGGAGAACTGGGTGTGGCCGCCAGCTCGATAGCCGCCTTCTGGGTGGTGTCCTTCCTGCTCGTCCTGATCCCGGGCGCGGACTGGGCCTACGTCATCGGCACCGGCCTGCGGGGCGGGCCCGTGCTGACGGCGGTCGGCGGTCTCGTGCTGGGCTACGCCGCGCTCACGGCCGTGGTCGCGGCCGGCCTGACCGCCCTGGTCGCCCGGACCCCGGCGGCGCTGACCGTCCTCACCGTCCTCGGCGCTGCCTACCTGATCTGGCTCGGGGCCGCCACGCTGGCCAGGCCCCCGGCGGCTGGCCAGCAGGCCGGTGCCCCGCCGGGCCGGGCCGCGGTCGTCAAGGGCGCCGGGATCAGCGCCCTGAACCCCAAGGGCCTGCTGCTGTTCCTGGCCCTGCTCCCGCAGTTCACCGGGACGGGCTGGCCGCTGGCCGGGCAGATCGCCCTGCTCGGCGCGGTGCACATGCTCAACTGCGGAGCCGTCTACCTGGGCGTCGGCCTCCTGGCGCGGGCCATCCTGCGCGCCAGGCCCGCCGCCGCGCGCGCCCTCACCCGCTTCTCCGGCGCCGCGATGGTCCTCATCGGCGTGCTCCTGCTCGCCGGGCGCCTGATGTTACGGGTGCGGCGGCCGCTGGGCCAGGCCGTCCGGCGGCGATATCCTGGACTCAGTTCACCTGCCCTACCTCTGCGCTTTCGCGGTGATGCGCGCGGAACAGGAGACGGCCGATGGATCGTCAGCGCGACGCGCCCCGGGCCGACGCCATGCTGCGGCGGCCCGCCGCGGATCCCGGCATTCCCGGTCCCGAGCGGGCGCTGCTGGCCGACCCGGGCACGCTGCTGACCCCCGCGTGCCGGGCCCGGCCCGCCCGGACCCGCGACTACCTGCCCGCCGATCCCGGCCGGCGCGGCACGACCGTCGAGGGAGCGGTCATGGGCATGACCGCCGCCGCGTTCGCCGCCATCGGCGGCGCGACCCCGCTGGCCATCGGGACCCTGATCTTCCAGGATCCGGTCGGCTGGCAGTCCGCCTCAGGCCGGTACGGGCTGCTGCTGGCCGAGATCCTCGCGCTCGTCACCGCCGTGGTCTTCCTCGTCCGGATCGCCCGCTTCGGGCAGCCCAGCGGCCAGGTACCGGCCGACGTGGCCGCGCGCAGGTATCACGGGCGCTACCTGACCGGCGCCGATTTCGACGCGCGATCCAGGGTGCTGCTGCGGCGCGCCCAGGACGCGGTCGACGTCGTTACCTCGTCCGAGGTCTGCCGGGCCGGCCTGCTCGACCAGCCCGCCGCCAGCCTGGCGCTGGCCGGCCAGGAATGGGACATCGCCCTGGCGCTGCGCGAGCAGGCCCGGCTCCGGGCCAGGCGGGCTGAGCTGTCCGCGGCCCGCCCGGGGCCGCAGGCCGCGGCGGTGCTCGACGGCCAGGCCCGGGTCGCGCGGCTCGCGGACGCCAGCATCGCGGACCGAGTCGCCGCGCTGGAAGAGTACGCCGCCGAGGTCCGCGAGGCCGACGCCGCCTACCGGGACTGGCGGCAGGCCACGGCGCTGGCCGAGGTCAGCCGGCAGCACCTGGACATGCTGGCCCGGACCGCTGCGGACGAGCACGGCATAGCCGAGATCCAGTCCATGGCGCAGCAGGCCCGCGCGGTGCGCGAGGCGTTCCGCGAACCGCCGCCCGGCTAGCCCGCTGCCCGGCTAGCCACCGCCCGGCCCGCCCGGGCGCTATCCCGCGTTATCCGGCGTTCCTGGCGAAGACGGGCTCGTAACCCTGCTCCTGGCCGGAGGCGTTGGGGTGGTAGGACGAGTTGATCGCGAAGATGTCCACCGAATTCAGCCAGCTGCCTGAGTCGCATATCTCGTGCCCGGCGAACTGGCCGCGGACGTCGGCGAACGTGTCGCCGTTGGCCTGCGCGGCCGTGGCCAGGGCGCTGTCCAGCGCGTCCGCCCCCGCGTTGAGCGCGGTGCGGTCCTGGGTGCTCAGCCCGATGCAGCTGCCCGACTTGGCCAGGTCGTACAGGTCGGGGTAGCCGAGCAGCACGATCTTCGCGTTGGGCGCGTCGGCCCTGATCGTCTGCAGCGTGGCGGTGAGCCTGGCCGGCAGCTGGGTGGCGACGAAGGCCTCCGCGGTGGAGACGGCGCTGAGGCAGGTACTGGTCAAGGAAAGCACGCAGGTCTCCATGACGTTGGAGAAGCCCGCGTCGTTACCGCCGATCGTGAGGCTGACCAGCGTGGTGCTGGCGCTCAGCGCCGATACCTGGCTGCTGGTCACGTCGGCGGTCGTGGCGCCCGCGCAGGCCACCGAGACGAACGAGGCGGGGGCGTTGGCGGCGGCCCATTGCTCCGGGTAGGCGTTGTTGCTGCGATCGCAGCTGCCGCTGGACGAGATGTAGCTCCCGGCGCCGAGCCCCGAGCTGTAGGAATCACCGAGCGCGACATACCTGACCGTGGACGCGGCGCTGGCGGCCGGCGTTACGGCCAGGGTCAGGCCGACCGAGGAAGCCATCACTATCGCACCGAACACGACACGGGAAATACGCACGATTCACCCCATCTGACCTGGAAGGGCACCAAAACGCGCGCGCACTAATCTTGTACCACGCAGTAGCTTTGGAAATCAATATGTTGACTCTCGATCACCGTTCGTAACCAGGCCGCCGTAACGCCGGGGCCGCCGGAACATCGGGCGCCCGGGGGTTGTTTCCCCGAGCATGATCGAGGGACGGTTTGCCGAGCTGGTTGCCGGGCAGCGGCAGGGGGTACTGGTCACCCTCAGGAAAGACGGGTGGCCGCAGCTGTCCAACGTGAACTACGCCTGGTACCCGGACGAGCAGACCATCAGGATCTCGACCACAGATGACCGGGCCAAGACGGCCAACATGCGCCGCGATCCCCGGGTCAGCTTCCACGTCACCAGCGGCGACTTCTGGTCCTACGTCGTGGTGGACGGGCACGCCGAGCTGTCGGCGGTGGCCCGCCAGACGCACGACGCGGCCGTCGAGGAGCTGATCGACCTGTACCGCGCGGTCCAGGGCGAGCACCCGGACTGGGACGACTACCGGGCCGCCATGGTCCGCGACCGCCGGCTGGTCGTCCGGCTCCGGGCCGAGCGGGCCTACGGGATGGTTCACCGCGGCTAACGAAACGCAAGGGGTGGTTGCGCCGGGCAAAACCTGGCTTCCACTTGCTTGACCGGAGACGCCATGAGTATCAATAGGTGGTTGCCGTCCCGCGTAAGCTGGGACGATGCTGCCTGACTCCTTCGGGCGGATCGCCACTGATCTGCGCGTATCGCTCACCGACCGGTGCAACCTGCGGTGCGCGTACTGCATGCCGCCCGAAGGACTCGACTGGCTTCCGGCCCCCGAGCAGCTGACCGACGACGAGGTGGTCCGCCTGATCCGGGTCGGGGTCGAGCGGCTCGGCATCCGCGAGGTCAGGTTCACCGGCGGCGAGCCGCTGCTGCGGCGCGGGCTGGCCGGCATCATCGCCCGGACGGCCGAGCTGCGGCCGCGCCCGGAGATCTCGCTGACCACCAACGGCATCGGTCTCACCCGCAGCGCCGCGGCGCTGCGCGAGGCCGGGCTCGACCGCATCAACATCTCGCTGGACACGCTGCGGCCGGAGACGTTCCGCAAGCTGGCGCGGCGGGACCGGCTGCCGGACGTGCTCGACGGGCTGGCCGCCGCGGCCGCGGCGGGCCTGCGCCCGGTCAAGGTCAATACCGTGCTCATGCGGGACCTGAACGACGACGAGGCGGCGCCGCTGCTGCGGTTCTGCCTCGACCACGGCTACGAGCTGCGGTTCATCGAGCAGATGCCGCTGGACGCCCAGCACGGCTGGAAGCGGGCCGAGATGGTGACGGCGCAGGAGATCCTCGCCGCGCTCGGCCGCGAGTTCACCCTGACCCCCGACGACCCGCGGCAGCGCGGCTCCGCGCCCGCCGAGGCGTTCCTGGTCGACGGCGGCCCGGCCCGGGTCGGCGTCATCGCCTCGGTCTCCCGGCCGTTCTGCGGGACCTGCGACCGGGTCCGGCTCACCGCCGACGGCCAGGTGCGGAACTGCCTGTTCGCCCGGACGGAAAGCGACCTGCGCGGGCCGCTGCGCGCCGGGGCGGACGACGCCGAGCTGGCCAGCCGGTGGCAGCGGGCCGTGGCGGCCAAGCTGCCCGGCCACGGCATCAACGACCCGTCGTTCCTGCAGCCCGACCGCCCGATGTCCGCCATCGGCGGGTAGGGCTGGCCGCCAGCCAGCGCGACCTGGATCTCCCAGGCCGCGCCGCTGCTGGCCGGCCACCTGCGCGGCCGCTGACCGGCGCGCTGGCGCGCTGGCCTACCGGCCGTCGCCGGGGCGGTAGGCCGGGCCGTGCGCGTCGTCGCAGTGCTGCTCCTGGCTGAGGCGGATCAGCCCGGGCCCGGTCGGCAGGCCGGCGTGGTCGACCTGGAGGGTGGCGTGGCTGATGCCGTACTCGCGGCTCAGGAAGGCCTCCAGGTCGGCGCGGACCGCGTGGCAGTCCTCGCCCGGCTCGACCAGCACGTGCGCCGAAGCGGCGGGCAGGCCCGAGGTGATCTCCCAGATGTGCAGGTCATGGACCTCGGTGACGTGTCGGCGGCCGGCCATGGCCGCGCCGACCGCCGCCGGGTCCAGCCCGGCCGGCGCCGCCTCGAGGAAGATCCGCCCGGAGTCCCTGATCAGCCCGGCGCCCGCGTGCACCATCAGCGCCACCACGACCAAGGTGGCGATCGGGTCGGCCCGGTCGAACCCGGTCAGCAGGATGATCAGGCCCGCCACCGCCGTCGCGGCGAATGCGTACAGGTCGGTGACGATGTGCCGGAACGCCCCGGCCAGGTTCAGGCTCCGCGGCGCGCCGTGGCCGCCGCCGGCCCGCGCGATCAGCATCGTGGCCGCCACGTTGACCCCCACCCCGATCAGCGCCACCACCAGCATCGTGCCGCCCGCCACCGTCGGCGGCGTCACCAGGTGCCGGACCGCCGTGTAGCCGAGCCAGGCCGCGAGCAGCACCAGTGTGATGCCATTGGCCTGCGCGGACAAGATCTCGGCGATCGAGGCGGCGTCGGTGAGCATGTGCGCGGCGTCGGAGATCAGCGCGAGCGAGTTCGCGGCCACCCCCGCGACGACCTCCCCGGCCATGAACGCCAGGATCAGCGCCAGGGCCCCGGACAGCCACCTGGCGTCCGCTCCGGGGGCCGGGCCGTGCGCGTGCCGGCCCGTGTCCCCGGCTCGCTCGGTTGCCGCCATCATTCGACGATATCTTCACCGATCAGGGACAGGCGCGCGCGGCAGGAGGCGACGTGGGGATACTGGACGGCAAAGGTGCCCTGGTGACGGGCGGGTCGCGGGGGATAGGCCGGGCGATCGTGCAGGCGGGCCGCGCGCTGCGCGACGGCGGCCGGATCATCGCCATCTCCACCGTGAACACCCGTCTGCACCCGCCCGGCGGGGCCCTGTACACCGGGGCCAAGGGCGCGCTTGAGAACTTCACGGCGGTGGCGGCGATCGAGTTCGGCGGCCGCCAGATCACCGTGAACATCGTCTCGCCGGGCCTCACCGACACCGAGCTGCCGCGGGCGGCCAACCCGGGCTCGACGTTCGAGGCCGAGGTGGCCAGGACCGCGCTGCGCCGGCTCGGGC